>Ga0326597_10000257_pt1 | contig 100671 bp, 102 predicted proteins | sample RVTome_12_FD_203789 | JGI IMG/M metagenome (GOLD analysis project Ga0326597, IMG submission 203789) | Soil microbial communities from uranium-contaminated site in the Upper Colorado River Basin, Wyoming, United States - RVT100D185 | ecosystem: Environmental > Terrestrial > Soil > Contaminated...
TGGTGTCGAGGCACTCCTTCAGGTACTTCCACTCGTTGCCGGCCAGATGCGGCACCGCGTTAGGGATCACCCGTCGGAGGGTGCTCACTGCGGCCGTCCCTCGCGATCCCGCCATTCGCGATACCACGCGAAGGTCTCACCGACACCGGTTTCCAGCGGGATCTTGGGGGAGAAGCCGGTCAGCGCCCGCAAACGGCCCAGGTCGGGGCAGCGGCGCTCGACCGAGCCCGCCGGCGCCGGCGCGCGCTCGAGCGCCGGGGCGATGCGCGCCATCTTCAGCACCAGGCGCGCCAGATCCTCCACCCGCGTTTCCTCGGTGTCGTTGCCGATGTTGACGATCTGTCCCCACGCCGTCTGGGCGCCCATGAGCAGCCGCATCGCCTCCACCGCATCGGACACGTGGCAGAATGCGCGACGCTGGTCGGCGCCGTAGACGCGAAAGGGGTCCTCGCCGCGGAGCGCACGGAGCGACAGCTCCGGGATGACGTGGTCGGCGCCCATCCGGGGCCCGTAGACGTTGTGGAAGCGGCCGATGACCGCGCGCAGCCCGCGGGCGCGCGCCGTGTGAATCACGGCCGCCTCGCCGAGGATCTTGCTCGCGGCGTAGGCGAAGCGCGGCGCGTGGATGTCTTCGATCGTCAGCGGCACGTCCTCGGCCGTCGGCACCGGCACCGTGCCGGCCAAGACGCCGCCCGCGTAGGTCTCGCTGGTCGAGGCGAAGAAGAGAGCGCCCGACTCGGGCCCCAGCCAGTCGAGGAGGTGCATGAGGGCCAGCGTGTTGGTGCGCACGACCCGGGCCGGGTCTGTCTCGACATTGCGCACGCCCACCACGGCAGCCAGCATGTAGACGTGATCCCACGCCCTCGGCAGCTCCGCGAGCGCGTCCGGGCGCGTCAGGTCCGCTTGAACGAGCGTGACGCCCGGTCGGGCGCAGAGCGTCTCGATCTCCGGGTCGCGCCGGCCGCGCGAGAGGTCGTCCACGAGGGTCAGCGTGTAGCCGTCGTTCACGAGACGCGCCGCCAGGTGGTAGCCGATGAAGCCCGCCCCGCCGAGGACGAGCGTCCTAGGCATAGCCGATCCCGGCGTAGCCCACTCCGGCCCCGCGAACGGTTTCCTCGTCGAGAATGCGCCAGCAGTCGTAGAGGAGGGCCGGCCGGCGAAGGCCCGGCAGCAGCCGCCCCAGGTCGAGCTTGGCGTACTCCGGGTGGTTGGTGATGACGAGCACGGCGTCGACGCCGTCGAAGGCGGCCTCGGGGGTCACCGGCTCAGCGCCGAGTCCCCGGATCACGTCGGGGGCGACGAGGTAGTCATGCCCTCGAAGCTCGAGTCCCGCCGCCCGGAAGAGCGGGAGCATGGAGACGATGGGCGTCCCGCGCATGTCGTCGGTCGGCGGCCAGCCCTTGTAGGCCCAGCCGAGCACGGACAACCGGGCGCCTTCCGCCCGCCCGCGCATCTCACGAATCATGCCGATCAGCCGCTCGGCAACGTAGACGGGCAGGTGCTCGTTGAGCCCGCGCGCCTGCCCGACGAGCCACGGCGTGTAGCCGGCCCCGCGCGAGGCGCTGAGGAGGATGTAGGGATCCTTGGACAGGCACGCGCCGCCGACGAAGCCCGGCTTGGCCAGGTCAGGGCGCGGGTACTCAAGGTTGGCCGCGCGGATCACCTCGAGCGGGTCGAGGCCCCAGCGCTCGGCCATCAGCGCGACCTCGTTGCCGTAGGAATAGATGAGGTCGGTGTGGCAGTTGTTCGCGAGCTTGACGAGCTCGGCCGCCTCGAGAGAGGAGACCGTGACGACCCGACGGGTGACGCGGCCGAAGAGCGCCGCCGCGGCCTCCGCGCTGTCGGGGTCGAGGCCGCCCACCACCTGCGGCAGCTCTTCCAGCTCGCGAAGGGCCTGCCCCTGGATGGTCCGCTCCGGGGCGAAGGCCAGCCGCGCCCGCCCCCACCGCGCGACGAGCTCCGGCAGCACCACGCCCCGGCTCGCCCCCACGGGCACCGTGCTGCGGACGATCACGAGCGCGCCGCGCGCGCAGCGCAGGGCGACGTGGCCCGCGGCGGCGCTGAGATTGGCAAGCTCGGGAGCGTGGGTGTCAGGGTTGACGGGCGTGGAGACACAGATGATGGCCGCCTCCACACCGCCCTCTGGCAGCTCCGGCCCGACGTGGAGCCGGTCGCCGAGGAAGGCGCGGATACCCTCCTCCACGCCGGGCTCGAAGAGATGCGGGCGGCCCTTTCCGAGCGCGTCGAGGACGGCGGGAGAAGTGTCCACACCGTGCACGGTGAAACCCTTGCGCGCCAGCGTCACCGCCAGCGTGAGCCCCACGTAGCCCAGCCCGACCACGCCGACGGTGGTCACCTCAGCCCTCACCTCGCCGCGCTCGCAGCAATTCGGACTTGCCGCGCCGCGAATTGATCCATTTTCGAGTCCGTTGCTAAGCGAGAGGCCACTTAATCGGTTCCTCTCCGTCGCGAACTCGTGCGGCTACCTCGTCGAGTCGCTTAACGCGATACCTCATACGGTTGATCGCAAGCCCGTCCTCAATGACATCGATATGCGGATCGGCATAGGGCTCGTTTGGCTTGGTCCTCCTGAAGTAGGACGCAGCGTTACGATTAACTTTGTCGGCAAGAAACTGATCGATTTCAATCAGCTTGGCTTCGGCTTGCCTTCTCGCGTTAAGCGCTTCCACTTTCTTCTGTTCTGCTTGGCCCGGGTTCCTTTGCTCGACCCGAGCCGTGAACCATTCTTCGACCCGCTTATAAAAAGTATGACCATGCCCGTCCAATGCGTCCGCGAGTATTTCTCTATATGCTTTCTCTTCCGTCACGTTGCGGTTGGCCTTCTCAAGATCGGGATGGCGCCCGACGTCGAGCCAGTACTCCCGGATCAGATAGGCGGCCACGGTCTTGCCCCGATCCAGGAGGGCCCGGATGAGATTGGTGGCATCGAAATACCGGCCCACGGGTATCAAATCGATGGCCGACGGATCGAGCAGATAGATGCCGGCGTTGACCGGGAACTCTTTTCGCGGCTTCTCTTCCACTCGGGTGACACGCGCCCCGTGCAAGGTGAACTCTCCATACGGGATGTCGACTTGGTGGATGGAGACGCCAACGGTCATGACCGCCGGAGCTTGGCTTCGATGAAACTCCAGCATCGCGTGGAAGTCGCACTTCGTCAGGATGTCGCCATTGACGACGAAGAAGGGCTCGCGGAGCCGCTCGCGCATGAGCGACAGGGCGCCCATCGTGCCAAGCGGCTCGGGCTCCTCAACGTACTCGATCGCCACGCCCAGCCGCGAGCCGTCACCCAGCCGGTCGCGGAGCATATCCGCCTTATGGTGCACCGCGATCAGCACGGTGGCTATGCCGGACTGGCGCAAGCGCTCGATCATGATCTCGATCAGCGGTCTGCCGCCGACGTCGAGCAGCGGCTTGGGCGTGGCCTCGGTGAGCGGCCGGAGCCGCCGCCCTTCCCCGCCCGCCATGATCACGGCCGGGGTCGGCAGGGGCGGCGCCGCGATCTGCTCCTCGAGGAACAGCACGTCCACCAGCCGGCGGCCCGCGTCCACGAGCGGGAGGTGGCGGATGCTCCGCGCGAGCATCAGCTCCACTGCCGCGACCCGGCCGAGTCCGGGCGCGGCTGTCACGGGAGTTGGGTTCATGATGTCGGCCACGGCGCCATCGAGAGGAACGCCGCGCAGGAGCGCTCGCCGGACGTCGCCATCGGTCACCATGCCCGCCAGACGGCCGTCGGCCTCCACGACCAAGACGGTCTGGCGGCCGTTCTTCGTGATGGCCTCGAGGGCCTCACGCAGAGTGGCCCGCGGGCTTGTGACAAGATTGGGGTTCATCGTAGCGGCTCTGCCATGGGGAAGTGCTTAATCATACGGACTTTCAGGGACTTGCGCAAATTCGAGGACGCGGTCGCCGAGGGCCCTACCCCCCGGGACCGAGCCGCCAGAGAGCCTTGACCGCGCGGAAGGGTCGGGAGGTCAGGCGGCCCTTCCCGGTCAGCGCGAACCGCCCGTCCCTTTCGGTGACAAAGCCCGCCCAAAGAAGAGTCTGGAAGCGTCCCGCCAGGATCTCGTCGACCGGATAGCGCCCGCGGATCTCCTCGAGGGACAATCCGTCGGCCGCGGCGTGGATGTCGATCACGAGCTGGACCGACTGGGAGGCCGCGACCGTGTAGTAAGAGGGCATGTAGAGCAGGAAGGCGCAGGCGACCACCGACATCCCGTACAGCGTGCGCCAGTGGTCCACGTCCAGGAGCAGGCACGTCCAGGACGTGGCGAGGGCTGCGCCCGCGAAGAGCAGCGTGAGCGTGCGGGCCCGGTGCTCCACCTGGACCATATGGAAGATGGCGAGGTGGCCGGCCACGGCCGCCGCGGTCCAGGCGGCGCCGGTCGCGAGCGCCGTCCCCAGCGCGTCGGCGCTCACTGCGGGGTGCTGATCTGCAGGAACGCGCGCAGGCCGCCGAAGAGGCGCGCGGCGCGAGCGCCCTTGCTCGTCGCGACGAGCCGGTCCGCGCGCCGGGTCGCGAGTCCCGCGGTCACGAGACCCTCGAGGCGCTTGTCGAGCATCCAGCGCATACCGCGCCCACCCCCATAGCGGGCCTCCTCCTCATCCGCGGACAGCGCGCCGCCCGGGGCCTCGTCGATGTCGATCAGGATACGCAGCGAAAAACCGCGCTCCGCCAGGTTGTAAACCTGGAGCCACCCGCCGAAGAAGAGCGCGGCGTGGACGAAAAGGCCGAAGGCGCCGCACACGAAAGCGCTCTGCTCGACGAGCCGGTCGGGCAGCCACCCGAGGTCGGCGGGCGTCAACGCGTACGCCGCGAGGTAGAGCGGCACGCTCGCCAGGAACAAATACAGCATTGCGGCGGCGCGGCGCGAGACCGTGGCGGCGCGGAAGAGGACGGTGACGGCCAGCACGCACGAGAGCGAGCCGGCCGCGGCAAGCAGGAGACCCTTCATCCGGGGCGCGTCCTACGCTTGCTCGCTCCACTTCCGGAAGTCGCCGAGGAACTGGTTGACCGCCTCGGTCGTCTTCGGATGCTGCGTCAACTGCGGGAAGAACTTCGGCGGCACCGTGACGATGTGGGCGCCGGCGCTGAGGGCTTCATTGACATCGGCGAGGTGGCGGATGCTGCCCACGATGATCTCCGACCGGATGCCGCCGTCCTGGAAGGCCCGGGCGGTCTGCTCGACCACGGACCGCGCGTCGTAGCCGGTGTCCTTGATGCGGCCGTAAAAGAGGCTGACGAAGTTGGCGCCCGCCAGCGCGGCCATGTAAGCCTGGTTGAAGGACATGCAGCAGGTGCAGTTGACCACGATGTCGCGCTTTCGGAGCTCGGCGATGACCTTGAGCTCGCCCCACCCGATGGGCACCTTGACGCTGAGCATCGGGTAGCGGAACGCCGCGACGAACTTGAGAGCCTGGTCGAGCATCTCGGCCGGATCGTCCGTGAAGACTTCGACGGACAGCGGCAGCTCGCGTCCGTAGCGCCGGATCAACCCGATGATCTTGTGGATGTGCTCGGTAAAGTCGGCCCGCTCCTCCTTCGCCAGGATGGAGGGGTTGGTCGTGATGCCGGCGACGAAGCCGCGCGCGAGCGATTCCTCGATCTCCGCCAGGTTCGCCGAGTCCACGAAAAGCTTCATGACTCTCCTCTCGTGAGCGTCAGGATGGTCGCGACGGCCTCCCGCAGGTCGGCCGCCCGGTGGTCCGGCCGGGCCGGCCCCTCCTCGGGCCCCGCGACGAGGATGGTCACGCACCCGGCCGCCCGTCCGGCGTCCATGTCCCGGTACCGGTCCCCTACCATGAAGGAACCCGCGACGTCCACTCCCCACTCGCGGGCCGCCTGGAGCAGGAGCCCCGGGCTGGGCTTGCGGCAGGCGCAGCCGTCGGCCCCGCTGTGCGGACAGACGTACACGGCGTCCACGCCGGCCTCGCGCCGAAGCCGCTCGTGCATGGCGTCGAGGACGGCCGGCGACAACTCGCCCGTCGAGAGCTCGGGCTGGTTCGTGACCACGAGGGTCAGGAGTCCAGCCGCCCGCAGCCGCGCCACGCTATCGGCGGCCCACGGGTAGAGCTGGAAGGTGTCCATGCTCAGCGGCGCCCGCCAGCGGCCGCGGCGCTCCACCATGGGGTTGAGCACCCCATCCCGGTCGAGAAACACGGCCCGCTTCATCGCCTCGCCAGGCCCGCGCCGCCGGCGATGCGCTCGGCCAGGCAGAATGCGATCAGGTGATGCAGCACCACGTGGAATCCCTCCACGTGGGGCGTCGTGTCATACGGGACCACGACGCACACGTCGCAGACCTCGCGCATGGCGCCGCCGTCGAAGCCGGCGAGCCCGATGGCCGTGCCGTCGCGCTCCTTGACGTAGGCGATGGCTTTCAGGAGGTTCTGCGACCAGACGCCCGCCTTGTCGCGGCCCGTGCCCCCGTGGACGCTGATCGTGATCAGCACGTCGCCGGGGCGGTAGAAGGTCGCGAGCTGCTCCGTGTAGACATTGTCCCAGCCGTCGTCGTTCACCAGGGCGCTCACGAGCGGGATGTTGTCGACGAGGCTCATGGCGCGCAGCCGCGGCTGTCCCGGGATCGCCGTCATCTTGTTGAGGTCGGCGGCCAGGTGCGTGGCGGTGCCCGCCGACCCGCCGTTGCCCGCCACGAATACCGTGCGCCCGTCCTTCCAGGCCAGGAGGAGGGCCTCGATCGCCCGGTCGATGTCCTCGCGGGAGACCTTGCGGGCGATCTCCTCCACGCCCTTGAGGAACCGATCGATGTAAGCAAAGTTCTTCACGAGAGCCACTCCTTGAGGGAACCGTCCGGCAGGTCGGCGGGGTTGATCCGCCGCATCGTGTACACGTCCGAGCGGGCGATCTCGTCGAGGTGCGCCCGGAACACCTCGCTCCGCCACGGGTCGAAGTTGGCGGCGATGGTCTTGCCGGTGAGCCCGTCGGCCTCCGGCGAGAGCAGGAACTCCACGCACGCCACCGGCACCTTCATGGACACGCCCTTCTCGGCCACGGCCTGCGTCCGCTCGAAGTGCTCCCGCCCGGCCCTGTCAGGCCCCGCCTTGAGCGTCGCCTCGTGGATCCCGGTCGCGACCATGCCGGGCGCGATCGCGTTGACGGCGATGCCCCGGCCCTTGAGCTCGTCGGCCAGACACTCGGTCAGGCGAACCACCGCCGCCTTGGAGGTAGCATACGCGCTGTAGCGCGGAAACGTGCCGAATGCGCCGCCGCCGGAGAAGGTGATGATCCGGGGGTTCCGGCCGCGCTCGAGGAGCGGCAGGGCGTGCTTGACCACGAGGTAGGCGCCGAAGACATTGGCGCGGAGCGTGGCCCACCAGGCCTCGCTGTCTGTCTGGTCCACGAGCCCGATTGCCCCGAATGCGCCGGCGCAGAAGATGACGGCGTCGAGCGCCGCCGCCTGCCCCGAGATCCATTCCAGGAGCGCGCGCACCTGCGCCTCGTCGCCGACATCGCACGCGCGGGAGCGGGCCACGGTGTCGCCCTTGGTGACGGCACGCAGCGCCTCGGCCCGCCTCGCGCAGGCGAAGACGGTATCCCCGCGCGAAGCCAGCGCTCGCACAAGTGCGGCGCCGATGCCGGCGCTCGCCCCGGCAATGAGCACCCGGCGGCCGCCCGCGGCCATCACGGCGCCTCACCGACGGCGACCCTCGTGAGTCCCGCCCTGCGGCTCCGCTCGCCGTCCAGAACCCCGGCGGCGTCCACCACGACAGGCGAACGGAGCCGCTCCCTGATCGCCGAGGGATCCACGGCGCCGAACTCGTCCCAGTCGGTGACGATGACGAGGGCATCCGCCCCGTCGAGGGCCTGGAGCGCGCTCGCAGCCATCTGGAGATCCGCCGTCGTCTCGAGCGTCACCTGCGGATCGTACGCGATCACCAGGGCGCGGCCGGCCAGATCACGCAGAAGCTTCAGGCTGACGGCGTTCTTGGTCGAGCGGCTGTTCTTCTTGTAAGCGAGTCCCCAGAGGGCGACGCGCGGGCGCGCTCCAGTCCGGAGCACGTGGCGCTCGACTGCGCGCCCGAGCCAGTCGTAGCGGGCGGCGCTGTGCTCGAGGATGAGCGCCGGGAGCGCCGCGCCTATGCCATGCCGGGCGGCGAGATCACGCAGGTGCATCAGATCGCGCTCGAGGTTGCCGCCCGCCAAACCGAGCCCGGGGCGGATATAGGCGTGCGGCCCGATGCGCCTGTCGCTCCGGAGGGCCGGCGCGATGGCCGCCATGCTGGCGCCCGTAGCCTCGCAGAGGTCGGCCAGCGTGTTGGCGTAGGTCACGGATGCCGCGAGGTAGAAGTTGATGGCCGCCTTGCACAGCTCGGCGCTCTCGTAGTTCATGCGGAACACCGGACAGCCGAAACGGGCCACCAGCGCGTCGAGAGCGGGCTCAGGCCCGACCTGGGCATCGGGCCCGCCCACAATGACGCGCTCGGGCTCGAGGTAGCGCGCCACGGCATCGCCGATCACCAGCGTCTCGACCCAGTAGTAGACGCGCGATCGGAAGTCAGGCCGCTTCGCGCGCAGCCGCTCGACGAGCGCCCGCGTATAGCCCACGGGCACCTGGCTCATGAGCGCCACCACGCCGTCCGCGGGGAGCCACGGCAGCGCGAGATCGATGTGGCGCTCGAGCGCCGAGAAGTCGGCTCGGTTCTCGCCGTCGGTTGCTGTGTCGAGGGCGACGATGACGACCTCCGCGCCCTTGAGCGCGGCGTAGTCCCCGGTGAAGGCAGGCGGCCTCCGCGCCAGCAGATCCTCCAGACCCGGCTCGTGGATGGGCAGCTTCCCGGCGGCGAGGTCCGCCGCCAGGGCGGAGTCGCCGACCGCAGTGACCTCGAAGCCCAGGGACGCGAGGCACGCGCTCGCGACCAGGCCCAGGTGCGAGAGGCCAATGACGCCGACCCGCGCCGTCACGACGCGCCCCGCCCGGACGCCTGGGCGAGCAGCGCGCCGAGCGCCTCGGCGATGCGCCAGTCGTTCTCGAGCGAGCTTTCCCCCGCCGCCGCGCGCCGCTCGAACTCGGCCAGATCCGCTTCCCACGTCGGATCGCCCGCCGGCTGGTCCTCGCGCGTCTCGCCCGGCACGCCGCTCGGCAGCACGCGCGTGCACCGCACGAGCGTCGCCCCGCCCCACTTGCCCAGGCCGTCGAGGTGGAGCGAGCCCGCGCTGCCGTACACCTCCACGCGGAACGTATTCTTCCAGAAAACGTTCCCGACCTCGAGGATCACGCGGCGATCCGCCGAGGCAACGAGCCCGTAGTCGAACGTGCCCGACTCCACCGAGCGCAAGTCCCAGAGCACGTAGCGCTCGCGCTCGTGGCCCAGGAGATATCCGCAGAGGTCGAGGAGATGGCAGCCCAGGTCCTCGAGCACGCCTCCGCCTGCCTCGCGCCACGTGCCGAGCCACTCGCGCACGGTGCCGTTCCCGTAGAGCATGCGCACGCGGTCGAGCTTGCCGACGGCGCCCGCGTCGAGGAGCTGCTTGAGCCGGACGACGAGCGGCTCAAAGCGATGGTTGTAAGAGGTGTACCAGACGGCGCCGCCTCGTGCGCGGCCGGCCAGCGCCTCGGCCTGTGCGCGGCTCGAGAACAGCAAGGGCTTCTCGACCAGCACCGACTTGCCCAGGGCCAGGAAGCGCCCGACATACTCGAGCTTGGTCTCGTTCGGCGTGGCCAGGATCACGGCGTCATAGTCGGCGGACGGGACATCGTCCGTCGCGCGCGCTGTCGCGCCGGGGGCCACCGGGTCGACGGTGGCGGCGCAGCGGGCTCCGAGCAGCCGCGCCCGGCGCTGGCCGATATTGCCGAGACCGACCACCAGGTACCGCACGGCCGGCTCAGGCCCCGGCCGCGGCCCGCTTCAGGGCGTCGAGCTTGTCCTCGATCTCGGCGACCAGGACCGGCACATTGCCCGGGCGCTCGCAGGCGACCGCGGCGGCAAGGCTGCCCAGGATGCTGGCGACGACGATGCTGCCCGATTGCGCCAGCGCAAGCGTGGCCACGGCCAGGAGCGCATCCCCCGCGCCGATCGGATCCACCAGGTTGCCGACGAAGCTGTCCACGATAAAGAACTCGCGCGGCATCCGGCCGGGGCTCCGGTACGTGAGGATGCCGCGCTCGCCGAGCTTGAGGATCAGGTAGCGGCAGGCGGCGCGCTGGAAGAGGGTCTGCGCCAGCGGGCGGACACCCGAGTCCTGATCGCCCAGGCCGAAGCGCGCCTCGCGCTCGTTCGGGGTGATGAGATCGAAGCCGTGGAAGTCCAGGATGTTGCCCCAGCGGTTCGAGACCTGGCTGTCCGCCGCGCGCAGCACGCCGGGCCGGATGGCCGCGGTGTACTCCTCGATGGTCGAGCGGTGGAACATTCCGTGGCGGAAGTCGCTGAAGATGACGATGTCGGCCGGGTCGGTGTGAATCGCCTCCACGACCTCGCGCCGCAGCCGGTCCGACACGATGCGGTTGTCCACGCGATCCACCTGGAGCATGCGGTGGTTGTCGGTGATGAACCGCTCCTTGAGGGTCGTGGGGCGGCTCGGGTCGACGAGCGCCCGCGTCGCGACCCCCGTCGCGCCGAGGCCGTCGACCACGAACCCCCGAAGGTCGTCGTCGCCCAGGACCGTGGTGAGCGAGACCCGCGCGCCGACGCTCTGGACGTGCTTCGCGACGATCGCGGCCCCGCCCACGAAGGTATCGGCGTGCTCGAAGCGCACGCTGAAGCTCGGGGACTTGGCGCTCTGCCCGAGGAGCGAGCAGTACGAGTAACGGTCCACGATGCTGTCGCCGACCACGTGCACGCGCAGGCGGCCGAGGTCGTGGAGCGTGGCGCGGAGCTGATCGAAGCTGACCCCTTCCGACTGGAGTAGCGTGATCAGCTTGTCGACGGTGAGCCTGGGCTCGTGCTGGGTGATGATCGCGCTCGACGAGTAGACGACGTCGCCGGGCGTGAACACCATCTCGCCGCCGTAGGCCTCGAGCGCGGCGGCCTCCTCCTGCGTCTTCGGCGGCAGCGGGCTCGCTTGGTACTCGAAGCCTTTGGCGAAGAAATCGGGCTTGATGATGCCGATGTTCTCGATCGGGGTCTCGTTCAGGTCGATGACGACATAGTCGACGAACTCGAGCGCGGCGAGGTGGGCCGCGCGCAGCTCCTGGGGCACGTAGGGGCGGTAGACACCCTTGGAGATGTGGGCGTCCGCCGTCACGCTGGCGATGAGGACATCGGCCTTCTCCTTGGCGTACACGAGGTGGCGCAGGTGCCCGGGGTGGACGATGTCGAAGGTCCCGTGGCACATGATCGCCTTGCGCTTCCGGGGCCTCGGGCCGAGGAGAGCCGCCATCTCCTCCCGCGTCTTGATCTTGTGGGCGAACTTCTCGTACATGGCGTCCGCGCTAGCCCAGGTACTTGAACCAGTCGCGCGTCGCCCGGGCGATCGTGTCCGGCGTCCAGATCGGCGCCGCGCGCCAGTCGTCGATGTGGTCGAGCATGATCTTGACGCCCTCCTCGAAACCGACCTGTGGCTCCCAGCCCAGGACGCGTCGGATCCTGGAAATGTCGGCGTGCGTGCTGTCGGGCTCGCCCGGACGCTTCGGGACGTGCACGACGGGCCCGCCCAGCAGCTCCACCAAGTGGTTGACGCTCTGGGGCGCGCCCGTGCCCACGTTGAACGCCTCGCCGACGGAATCCGACTGCGCCGCCAGGAGATTCGCTCGAGCCACGTCCGTCACGAAGACGAAGTCGCGGGTCTGCGTCCCGTTGCCCACGACGGTGAACGGATGACCATTGAGCTTCTGGGCCAGGAAGACTCCGAAGACGGCGCCGTAGGTGCCCGCCGTCCGCGAGCGCGGCCCATAGGCGTTGAAGTAGCGCAGGGACACCACCGGGAGGCGATAGACCTGGCTCCAATGGAACGCCATCTGCTCGCCGAGGACCTTGCTCAACGCGTACGGATACTCCGTGCGGATCGCCGCCGTCTCGGGCGTGGGATAGACGTCGGGAATGCCGTAGCACGAGGATGAAGCGGAGTACACGAAGCGCTCCACGCCGGCGCTCCGCGCCGCCTCGAGCGCGCCGAGCGTGCCCATGACGTTGGCGCGCAGGTAGGTCTCGGGCCGCTCGATCGAGGGCACGATATCCGCCAGAGCGGCGAAGTGGAAGACCCAGCGGGCGCCGGCGAAGTCGGGCGCGATCCGGTCCCGGTCACAGACGTCGGCCTCGACCACCCGCACGCGGGGCGAGCTCCGATGGTGCGCGAGGTTGTCGGGGCGTCCGGTGCTGAAGTTATCCACCACGACGACGTCGTGACCGAGGGATATCAGGAGGTCCACCATGTGGCTCCCGATGAAGCCGCAGCCGCCGGTGACCACGCTCTTCTGGCGCGACAAGGCTATCTGAGCCCGGCCGCCTGGATGGCCTTAACGTTGTAGTACTGGAGCGAGCCCACGGGGTCGGGCACCTTGCCCGCGGCGAAGGCCCGGCAGAGATCCCGGACGGCGTCTTCGATCGTCCGCTTCGGCACGAAGCCCAGCTCCCGCCGGATCTTCTCGGAGGAGATGTGGTAGGAGCGCAGGTCGTTGGACGCAGTGGTGACGATCTCGACTCCTTCGCGCCCCGGCACTTCCCGGCTGACGACGTCGCGGACGATGCCGGCGATCTCGGCCACCGTGTGATTCTGGTAACCGGCATTGTATGTCTTCCCGGCGATGAGCCCATCCGGCAGTTCGAGCAGCATCGTGTAAAGATCGCAGACGTCGTCGATGTGAATGTTCGGCCGGCGCTGGCTGCCGCCAAAGACCGTGATCTTGCCGCGCACCACGGCCGACATGGTCAGGATATTGACCGTGAGGTCGAGCCTGAGTCGCGGCGAGTAGCCGCAGATCGTCGCGGGCCGGATGGTTACCGTCGTAAACTCCGGCGACTGGTGCTTAAACAGGAGCGGCTCGCAGAGGCCCTTGTACTTGTTGTAGTCCGTGAGCGGGACGAGCGGGTGTTCCTCGGTGACATTCTCCGCGTCGCTGACGCCGTACACGCTCGACGTCGAGGCGTAGATGAACCGGCGCACACCCGCGTCCTTGGCCGCCACCACCAGCGGCTCGAAGCACTCGAAGTTGATGGAGCGGCTCAAGCCCGGGTCGAGCTCAAAGCTCGGGTCGTTCGAGATGCATGCGAGGTGGATGACCGCGTCGTGGCCCGGGAGCACGCGCCGCAGGAGCGCTTCGTCGCGAATATCGCCACTGATCCGCGTGAGCCGGTCGGAATCGGAGGGCAGATGATCGCCGAAGACAAACAGATCGAGTGTGGTCACGGCGTGCCCGGCCTCGAGGAGGCGCGGCACCAGCACGGCGCCGACGTACCCGGCGCCGCCCGTGACGAAGACCCGGCTCATCCGAGGGGCCTCCGCCGCACCTTGACGTCCCAGAGCACGAGGGCCACGGTCTTCAGCGACGTGACCACGTTTCGCGTCGTCACGGCGCGCGAGGCGCCGAACTGCCGAGGCTGGATGTACATGGGCACCTCGACCGCGCGATGTCCGGCCGCCAGGGCCCGGATCAGCATCTCGGCCAGGAACGCGTAGCCACGGGTCGTCGTCGGGATGCGGCGGGCCAGCGCCGTCGGGTACACCGACGGCCCCTGGAAGTACCGCAGCCTGAGCCCGAACAGCGTATTGACCGTCTCCGTGAACGTGCGAGACAGGACGCGCCGCAGCCAGGGCCGGTCCGCCTGGTTGGCCGTGAAGGGCGCCACGATCGGCGCGGTGCCGACGGCCTCGAAGATCGCCCGCATCGAGACCGGCTGGATCTCGTTGTCGCCCGGGATGAGACCGACGTACTCCTTGCTCGCCACCTCGAGGCCGCGCCGGTAGGCCAGGGCGAAGCCCGTCCCGACGGGGTTGTGCACCACGCGCACGGCGGGGATCTCGGAGGCGAGCCTGTCGGCGAGCGCCCCCGTGCCGTCCGTGCTCCCGTCATCCACGATGACAATCTCGTACTCCGTGAACAGGCCGTCGACGGCGCCCAGGACGGTCTGCACGCAGTCCTTGAGATTGCCCTCCTCGTTGCGGGCCGGGACGACGATGGACAGGCTGCTCAAAACGGCCCCTCGAACGGCTTCACGCTCGAGCCCGCGAGCCCGCCCGACGCGCCACGGTGGAGCGTATAGAGCGCCGCGGCGTGGATCTGGCGCGCGCCCGGATAGAACTGGGGCTCGATGGCCGGGCTCGAGGGCACGGGGCTGTCGGGCCACGTGACACGAACGGGCGGCGCCTTGAGCGCACCCAGCGCGTGCTCGGCCGCCAAAGCCACGACCTCAGCCGACACACCGCAGGGTCCCCAGTCGGCGTCGGCCACGACCAGTCGTCCGGTATGCCGTACCGAGGCCAGCAGGGTCTCGCTGTCGAGCGGCCGCAGCGTCCGGAGATCGATGACTTCCGTCGAGACGCCCTCGCCCTCCAAGGCCCCGGCGGCCTTGAGCGCCTCTCCGACGTAGGGGCCCACCGCCGCCACCGTGATATCGGTGCCCAGCCGCACGACGGCCGCCTTGCCTATCGGCACCTCGTAGTAGCCGTCCGGCACCTCGCCGTCCTCCTCGTGCATCCAGCGATGCTCGATGTAGATGACGGGGTCGTCGTCCTCCACTGCCGCGATGAACAGCCCCTTGGCGTCGTGGGGGGTCGCCGGCACCACCACCTTGAGGCCGGGCACGTGGGCGAAGATGCCGTGGTGGCTCTGCGTGTGCTGGGGGCCATTGCCCCAGCCGCGCCCCACGATGGCGCGGATCACCAGGGGCACGGGGTGCGCGCCGTGGAACATGGTGCGCCACTTGGCCACGTGGTTCACCAGCTGGTCCATGGTGAGCATCGTGAAGTCGATGCGCTGGTGGACGAAAATCGGGCGCAGCCCGCGGAAGGTGGCGCCCAGGCAGATGCCGGTGATGGCGCTCTCGGACAGCGGGATGTCGAAGGCGCGGTCGGCTCCGAACTCGTCCGCGAGCCCGAGCGTGGTCCCGAAGATGCCCTTGGCGTCCGGCACGCCGATGCCCAGCACGAAGACGCGCGCGTCCTTTCGCATGACCTCCACGGTGGCCGCGTGGACGGCTTCTCTAAACTTCATAGTAGGCCGGCTTCCAGGTGGGCTCGGGCCAGGGAGCCCCGCGGGCATGAGAGAGGGCCGCCTCGATCTCGCGGGCCACGGCCGCGCGGATGGCGCGGTCGTCCTCGTCGGTGACGAACGGCCGCATACGCCGTATCGGACAGCGGGCCTTCCAGACATCCAGCTCCTCGGCGGAGCGGAAGCCCTGCGGCACATCGTCATTGGGGCCGCAATGCTCGAGCCAGCGGTACGTGGAGCACTCGACCAGGGTCGGACCTTCGCCGCGGCGCGCGCGGCCCACGGCGGTGGCGGCCGCAACGTGCACGGCGAGCGCGTCATTGCCATCCACGAGCACGCCGGGCATCCCATAGGACTCCGCCCGCCGGTAGATCTCCACCGGCGGCTGGCGGTCCTTGAGCGGCGAGAACGCGGCCCAGAGGTTGTTCTCGCAGAGGAAGACCACGGGCAGCCGCTTGAGCACCGCGAAGTTGAGGCACTCGTGCCACGGCCCCTCCTCGACGGCGCCGTCGCCGAACACCGACACGGAGACCTGGGGCCGGCCGAGCATCCTGTCCGCCAGGGCGCTGCCCACGGCATGGGACATCCCGCCGCCGACGATGGCCGAGGTACCCATGACACCTGCTTCCACGTCGATCAGGTGCATGGACCCGCCCCAGCCTCCGCTGCAGCCGGTGGCGCGTCCGAAGAGCTCGTCCATCATGGCCCGGACGCTCCCGCCCTTGGCGAGGTACCAGCCGTGCGAGCGGTAGTTGGCCGCCACCACGTCCTGACGGCCGAGCGTCGAGCACACGCCCGCGGCCACCGCCTCCTGGCCGATATACAGATGCGTCGGCGAGCGGATCTCGCGCTCCGGGTAGATCTCGGCGATCTTCTCCTCGATCATCCGCATCCGGATCATGGTCTCGTAGAGGGAGCGCTCGAGGCTCATCGGGAGTAGAACTCCCTCACCTGCTCGACGATATAGTCGAGCTGGTCGTGCATCAGGTGCTGGTGGGCGGGCAGCGTGACGATCTCGCGGGCCTGCCGCTCGCACATGGGAAAGTCACCGGCCTTGTAGCCCAGATCCTTGGCGGCCGGCTGGAGGTGCACGGGCACCGGGTAGTGGATCTTCGCCTCGACGCCGCGTTTGGTCAGGAAGCGCACCAGCATGTCGCGGTCCTGCGCCTGGACGACATAGGTCAGGTAGACGTGGCGGACGCCCGGGCGCCGCGGGGGCACGGTGATGCGCGGCGCCAGCGGCGCGAGCCCCGCGTCGAGCCGCCGCGCGTGCTCGATGCGGCGCTCCGTCACCGCCACGGTCTTGTCCAGGAGGTGGAGCCCGACGATGGCCTGCAGCGTGTCGAGCCGACTGTTCACGCCGAAGATCTCGACGGTGTCGCGGTCCCGGAGGCCGTGATTGCGGCGCAGGCGCAGGTGGTCGGCCAGGGCGTCCGAGTCGGTCACGATCATCCCGGCATCGCCCCAAACATTGAGCGGCTTGAGCGGATGAAGGCTGAACCCGGCGGCCTCGCCGAAAGTGCCGACGGCGCGCCCGTCGATGGCGGCCGTGAAGGCCTGGCAGGCGTCCTCGACCACCGGCACGCCGCACCGCCGCGCGATGTCGACGATGGCCGGCATGTCGGCGGGATTCCCCGAAAGGTGCACGGGCAGAAGCGCCCGGGTCCGCGGCGTCAGTGCGCCCTCGATGAGCGCGGCATCGATGGTGTGCTCGGCGTTGACATCCACGAACACCGGTCGCGCGCCGGCGGCCACGATGGCGCCGACGCTGGCGATGAAGGTATTGGGCGCCGTGACGACCTCGTCACCCGGCCGGACCCCGACGGCCTGCAGGGCGAGGGTGAGCGCCTCGGTGCCGGAGCCTACGCCGACGGCGTGGCGGACGCCCACCATGCGGGCGTACCGGGCTTCGAACTCGGCGACGGCGGCGCCCAGCGTGTAATCGCCCCGGCGCACCAGCTCGCGGATATCGCCCAGGATGGCGTCAGGATCGGCGAACTGCCTGTCCAAGTAGGAGTAGGACACCCGCATCGCCATCAGGCGCGCCGTCCGTAGAACGACAGCACCCCGTCGGCGACGGCCTCTTGCTGCGCCTCCGTCAGCTCGGGGTAGATGGGCAGGCTCAGGATCTCGGTGGCCAGGCGCTCCGTGACCGGGAAATCGCCGCGCTTGTAGCCGAGCTCGGCCGCGGCCTCCTGGAGGTGGAGCGGCGTCGGGTAGTGGACCTTCGAGTCGACGCCGCACGCCGCCAGATGCCGCTGGAGGTCGTCGCGCCGGGCCGCGCGAATCACAAAGGTCTGGTACACGGCACCTTCGCCAGGGCGGTCCTCGGGCACGCCGACGACGCCGAGGAGCGCCTGCCGATAGCGCGATGCGATCCGGCGCTTGGCGGCCGTCCAGCGCTCGAGATAGGGCAGCTTCTCGTTGAGCATGGCCGCCTGGATGGTGTCGAGCCGTGCGTTGTAGCCCCAGGCGCCGCAGTCGTCCCGCCCTCGGAGCCCGTGGTTGCGCGCGGCGCGCAGAAGATCGGCGACCTTCCCGTCCGTGGTCGCGACGACACCCGCGTCGCCGCAGGCCGCCAGGTTCTTGAGCGGGTGCAGGCTGAAGCAGCCCGCGGCGCCGAATCCGCCGACCGGCCGGCCCTGGAAGGTGGCGCCGATGGCCTGAGCCGCGTCCTCCACGATGTGGAGCCCGTGGCGCTGGGCTATGGCTCCGATCCTCTCCATGTCGGCGGGTCTGCCCGTGAGGTGGACCGGCATGATGGCGCGGGTGCGCGGCGTCACGACCGCCGCGACACGCTCGGGGTCGATGTTGAGGTCGTCGCGCACATCCGCGAAGACGGGGCGGGCTCCGGCCAGCGCGATGGACGCCGCGCTGGCCAGGAAGGAGTTGGGCGCCGTGATGACCTCGTCGCCGGGGCCTATTCCGAGGGCGCGGAGGGCCAGGAGCAGCGCGTGGGTGCCGTCCGACACGCCAACCGCGAACGGCGTGCCGCACAGCGCGGCGAAGCGGCGCTCGAACTCCTCCACCTCAGGCCCGAGGACGTACTGTCCGTGCTCCAGAACCCGGCCGACGGCAGCGAGGAGCTGAGCTTTGACGGCGCCCTGCTGGAGGCCCAGCGCGACAAAGGGGACGACAACTGTCTGCGCTCGATGCAAAGATCCCGCTCCTTGGCGTTCTGGCCCAGAACCGTAAGCCCGCGGTGGCCACAAATCGCCACATTATACCCGACGCTGCGTACGTGAGCGTTCAGAACCAGCGAGTTACGGGGAGCGGCGGGGCGGAGACCCCGGTCTAGCGGGACGGCTGGGCGGTCTCTTCCACGTGGGGCCCTTTCGCAGGGCCCTGGATCACCGGCAGGGCTATCGTCTGTCGTGCCTTTACACGCTCGGCCTTGGCTTCCTTGAGCAGGTTGGTCTTCGCGCGGGCCGTCTCGGCCGACCACTGGGAGCCCTTGAAATCGGACGCCGCGTCGGCGACGCGCCGGCGCCGCTTCATCTCGGGGTTGAGCCACGTCATGAAGCGCTCGGTGATGCTGAGCGGCAGATAGGACATCACCATGTTCACGATGACGTTGACGCCGATCTTGCCCACGTGGAAGAGCTCAAGGGGCCTGAGGAACCACTTGTCCGGAAGCCGGTACCACCCTGGCCCTTCCTTGCCCGTGATGATGGACAGGAAGGCTTCCTTCTTGAGGTAGGTCTTCAGGTTGTACTTGATGATGTCGCGCTTGAGCTGCCACTCCGACGTCGTCTCCGGCACGTAGGGGAGCGGCGTCCGGTCGAAGATGCTGCGCGTGACCGACAGCGTGCTGTTGAAGTTCGACCACCCCGGCAAGATGTGGACGCGGTCGGTCTTCTTGAGGTCCGTGTAGATCGGCGTGCCCGGATAGGGGATCAGGTTGTTGTACTTCGAGGCCTGCACCTTCATTCCCTGCACCACCCGGTAGCTGGTCTCGCGGTCGTCGTCGGTCTCGGTCGGCAGCCCGAAGATCATGAACAGCGAGACGCTCATGCCGTGCTGCTTGGCGAGCTTTGTGGCCTCGACGTGCTGCTCGACCGTCTCGCCCTTGCCGATGAGGCTGGCCAAGCGGTTGACGCCCGTCTCCATGCCGAAGCCCACGTGCTTGAAGCCCGCCGCGGCCATGATGGGCGCGAAGCCCGCCTGGAAATTGTCCGCCCGGGTCTGGATGGAGAAGGCGCACTTCTTGTGCACGCCCGCGGCGATCATGGCCTCGCACACCTCGATCACGCGCTTCTGCTTGAAGCAGAAGTTGTCGTCCTGGAACACGATCTGCTTCTGCCCGTACTCGTTGATCAGCACGTCCAGCTCCTGGACGATCCGCTCGGCCGACTTGAACCGGTAGGTGGTGCCGGTGAGCATGCGCTGGCTGCAGTACGTGCACTTGTAGGGGCAGCCGCGGGACGTGCAGATGAACCCCATGTCGTACTTGGGGTTGTTGAAGAGGTCGTACGGGAAGATCGGGATGTCGTCGAGCTCGGGGATCAGCGGCGCCTCGGGGTTGTGGACGATGCGGCCGTCCCGCTTGTAGGAGACGCCCTGGATCGAGGCGACGTCCTCGCCGCTGCGGATCGCCCGGTACAGCTTCAGCATGGTCTCTTCACCTTCGCCGCGGACCACGTAGTCGATGGTGTCGAGACCCAGCGCCTCGTCGGGGAGCGCCGTCGGGTGGAGACCGCCCGCCACGACGATGGAATCGGGGAACTCGGCCTTGATCATCCTGGACAGCGCATAGCCGCGCACGACGTGCGCCGTGAGGCAGGACAGGCCGAAGATGTACGGCTTCTCGAGCCCCTGGACCTTCTCCCGCAGCACCGAGGGAGTGATGTCCGTGATCTCGTCGTCGACCACGTTGACGGCGATGCCATGCTTCTTGAGATAGGCCGCGATGCAGCCGATGGCCACGGGGATGCCGACCGGGACATAGCGCGACAGGAAGCCGCCGAACTTCTCCTGCGCGGGATTGATCAAGAGCATGCGGTCACAGCCCTCCTCGGGTGTCGGTCCGGGGGGTGTCGGTCCGGGCCTGTCGTCTCGCACCGAATTTAGCCGACAGGATGGCCGAAAAGGCCTCCATCGTCAAGGTTTTAAAGCGGTTCGTCGATCTGCCGCCGGCCCAGGTCCGGGCCCAGAGGCACGCGGTTACGCACCACGAAGGGCACCGCCATGATCGCCCAGGCGACCATCACCACCTCGGAATCGCCAAAGCTATACTCAGTCAGCCCTGCCACCAAGAAGCCCGTGATCGCGGCTAGGCTGCCCGCAACCAGTGCCCCTCTTGCCCCGCCGCGCCCGGCAATCGGCGCAGGAGCCTCACAGCCCCCGCGTAGAACGCCCCCAAGATCCAGAGCCAGGCCGCCAGACCAATCACCCCCCCCTCCACCAGGATCTGGAGCGGGGTGTTGTGGACGTGTCCGGTCCGTTTCTTGATGGCCTCGGGCAGCGCGAAGTGCCGGTACTCGCGCTTGACACCCCCAGGCTCTACGCCGAGCCACGGGCTGGTCTGCCACATAACCAGCCCGCTGCGCCACATGTATACCCGCTCCTTCACCGTCCGATCTTCGGGATTGCCGATGCTAAGGAACCCAATAGGCATTCCGGTCGAATTCCACGCCGGGCGTTCACGTCCTCGTGTTGAGGAGCAAGGCCGCGCCGAGGCCGGCGAAGATGATATTGGCCGTCCACGCTGCCAGGGCCGGAGGCAAGAGATCCGCCCGCGCGAAGGCCAGCGCGAGCGAGTGAACCATCCAGTAGCCGACTGAGATGGCGATTGCCACCCCGATACCCACGGCGCGACCCCCGCTTTGGGGCGACATCAGGGCAAAGGGAATGGCCACCAGCGCCATGATGAGGTGGATGAGGGGAAAGGAGAGCTTGGAGTAGAGCTGACCGAGATAGGCGCCCACTTGGTGCCCACCCTCCCGCAGCTTGTTCACGTAGGCGCGCAACTCGAGGAAGCTCATGGTGTCGGGTGGCTTGTGCACCCGGATGAAGTCGTCGATGTGCTCCGGCATTCCGACCACTCGATAGTCAAAGGCCGTGGAGCGGATTTGCCCTGACGGGCTTACCTCGCGCGTGATGCCGGTCCACACCCTCCAGCCGTCCGGGGTCCACTCGGCCCGGCCCGCGTCGAACCGGCTCGCCAGCCGGAAGTCCGGGTCGAGGCCGAGGACGATCAGACCGTCCAGTGATTTTGCCACCGGATCCAGTAGCGCGATCCGGAGGAAACGGCGGTCCGAGGAGCGGTACCACATCTGCTCCTGCCGCAGGAGATGACGCGGAGGGTAGCCGCGGATCTTGACGCGGTCCACCTCCTCGGCCCTGGCCGTAATCTCCGGCAGCGCCGTCTCCTGGAAGATCAGGGCCAGTGCGCTGATGAGGAAGGCCATGGCCAGGATCGGCCGGCACACCCGGTAGAGGCTCACGCCTGCCGCCTTCAGTGCGTCCAGCTCCCGCTGGCGTGTGAGTGAGAGGAACAGGAAGACCGTGGCGACGAGGACGATAAGCGGCAGCGCCTTGTAGAGCTCCCGCGGGAACAGGTAGAGAAAGTGTTGGGCGATGTAGATCCAGGGCGGCTTGGCTCGGAGGAAGCGATCGAGGCTCTGGAGCAGGTCCACCACCAGGCTGAACACGCCCACCACCAGGAGCCCGGTGCCGAGGAGCAGCAGGTACTGCCGGATCAGGTAGCGGTCAATGATGAAGGTCGAGGCCCGGAGCCCGCGGAGCCGCACCGGGCGGCGCGCCGCCCGCGACCGTCCCTCCCAGCGGGCGCGAAACGTCTCCAGTCGTGCCGCCAGGCGGCGGAATGCCCCCATCCACCCGGCTGGCACTCCCGCCGCCGCCGCTCTGAGCAGCCCCAGCCCCAGCAGGCCGAACAGCAAGTCGGGGAGCCAGATGGCGAGCCCGGGAGGTAGCCGGCCGCTGAGCGCCGGCCCTTCGAGCGACGTGGAGACGACATAGTACGACACCACGACGGCGAAACTCCACGCCAGTGCCGCGGCCCGGCCGCCATGATGGGAGCGCACGCCGAGGGGAAAGCCGACCAGCACGAACACTAGCGCCGCCGCCGGGAGGGCGAAGCGCTTGTGCAGCTCCACCCAGTACGGCGCGGCCTTGGCCTGATCGCGCCCGGCGCCCTGCCCCGCCGCCACGAGCTGGGCGAGGCCCATCTCCTTCTCCGGCTTGCCCTCCTGTCCGGAGGCGCGTGGCTCCGCCACCGAGAGATTCATGTCGTAGAGGCTGAAGGACGTGTGCCGGAAGCGCCGCGGGTCCCGCACGTCGCTCTCGACGATAGCCCCGTCGAGGAACCGGAACGTCAGGCGCCGCTGCTCCTCGTCGGACAGGAGCCGGCCCTCCCGGGCGACGATGATCCGGGACAGCGCGGGGTTCCGCTCGTCCGACGCGAGTATTCCCCTGAGCGCCACCCGCGAGGGGCTTACCTCCTCGACGTAGAGCACGATCCCGGCGAAAGCCCCGCTGAACGCGCGCTCCTGGATCGCGGTGACCGCCCGGCTCTGGAGGATCTTGAAGAGCTGCTTCTGGAACGCGCCGCTGGCCCAGGGGTTGACGATCAGCGTGAGGCAGCTGATCAGCGCGCTCACCAGCAGCCCCGCCACCAGGAAGGGCCGGAAGAGCCTCAGCGGGCCCACTCCGGAGGCCTTGAGTGCGGCCACCTCCAGGTCTCCGCTGAGCCGCCCGCACGCGATCAGCACCGCCAGGAGCAGCGCCACCGGCAGCGTGAGCGACAGGAGCGGCGGCAGCAGGAAGAGCGGCAGCGACAGCACGAGCTGGAAGGGGACCTGCTTGGTGACCACCAGATCGGTCAGCTGGTAGACGCGATCGATGACCAGGAAGAAGGTGAGCACGCCGACGCTGATAACGAAGGGCGCGCCGATCTCCAGCGCCACATACCGATCGAGGGTTCTGATCATCCGCTGGGCCAACCCGGCCAGCCACCCAGCGCAGGACGGACCCTGGCTCGTCCGTCCGCACGAAGTCTGGGGCCGCGAGGGCGGGTCGTCATCGCTCCCGCCTGCTGCCGACGAACGTCCAAAGGCTGAGAGGAGACATCGTCGCGCCCGCCGCTCCCACGGCGATGATCGTCAGGGTGGCGGCCATGACGGGGCTCAGGAGCTTGACGGCCCAGATGGCGGCCACACACGCGAGGGATCCAAGCGCGAGCCCGCCCCAGGCGAGCCAGGGGCTGACGGCCGGATGGCGCCGACGCAATGCCGCCAAGCCCACCGCGCACAGGAGCGCCTCGGCGCAAAGACTGGCCACCGCGCTGCCCGAGGCGCCCCATCGCGGCGCCAGGACCACGTTGAGCCCTATGGCGCAGGCTGCGGCGAGGGCCATGCCGACCGCGTAGACGCGCTCCGCATCCGCCGCGATGAGCCCGACACGAAGAACGCTGTTCACCATCGCCAGAAGCAGCGCCCCCGTGAGGAGGCGGAACGGCTCTGCCGAGGCCGCGTAGCTCGGGCCATACAGGAACACCATGAGCTCATCGGCCCAAATCAGCCCCGGCCCCACAACGATCACGCCGAGCGTCGCGATCTGGCGGAGCGCCGCCCGCATCCTGGCCACCATGGCGTCGGGAGACGACCGCTCAGGGGCGGTGAGCTGGGGAAGGAGAGCCATGCCAAATGCCGTGGGTAGAAGCGAGAGCCCCTCAACCAGTCGCCCGGCCGCACCGTAGAGACCGACCTCCGCGAGCCCCCGGGTCGCCCGCAGCACCAGCGGACCCGTACGGGTCAGCAGCTGGCCCATTAGATCCACGATAAGCATCGACCGTAGAGGACTGAGCGAGGCCCGGTCCTGATGATGGAACCAGCGCCGCGCGGCGCCCCAGGCGATAGAGCTCTCCCGGTGGAGGAAGCGAAAGGCTGCGGCGGTAGCGACCGTTACGCTTGCAGCCCGAGCGGCGGCGACCCCGACCACCCCATTCCCAGTCGCAAGAACAGCAGCGGCAAGCACGGCGAAGAGAATTCGCTGGCCAAGCTGGTGCAGGGTGTCGCGGCCGAACCGTCCCTGTCCGCGGAAGGCCGCCGACGCCAGCCCGAAGCAGGTGTCCACGGCCGAGCCCACGGCGAGCAGGGTAACCAGCCAGAGCGATCGAGCCTCCAGCCCGGCCAGGGCCGCGGCCCCGATGAGGACGACCAGCGACACAGCGAGCTGTGCGGGCTTGAGGGCCAGGAGCCCCGCCAAGACCTCCCGACCGCGCCCGCGCGCGACTTCCCTCGCCGCGAGGAGCGACGCGCCCCCGTCCATGAGTGGGGCCCACAGGCACACGTACGCGAACGCGAAGCTGTACAACCCGAACTCTTCCACACCGACGGCGCGCGCCGTGATGACCGTCACCAGGAGGCTCAGCCCCGCCGACCCGACGAGCCCGCACGCGGTGATGGCGAAGTCGGCCGCCAGCCGATTCACGGCAGCAGAATCCTCGGCATCGGCGGAAGGGCGGTCGTATCGGGCAGTCCCGGCCGGTGCGGCCCGTTCCGAGCCAGGAGTAGCACGCCGTCCCGGTCCACGACAGCCCGGTACTCCGGCGACCTCCGCAGACGCCGGACCAGGTCCTCGTAGAGCTCCCGGTCCTTGGGTACCGAGTAGACGAATGGCATCCGGCGCGTATCCAGGAACACATAGTCGGCCCGCTCGAGCCCGGCAGGGAAGGTGAAGTAGAAGTGGCGGTGCGCCAGCCGGGCCGAGTTCAGATCGTTCTGCGTCACGACCATCACACCGGGGTCCGCGGGAATCAGCCGCTCCGCACCGTCGAGCACGGACTGTCGATCGGGCAGATACTGGGTGTAGTGCCACTGCCGCCCGAGCGTCTTGCTCCAGAAGTTCAGCGACCACGGCACGGGTCCAAGGGCCAGCGAGAGGGAGGCCGCCACCACCACAAGGCCGGCGAGGATGCGTCCGGGCATCGCACGGTCGCCGGACTGCCGGGATCGGCGCGCCAGCACCGCGAGGAGGCCGGCGAACAGCGGCCCGATCGCCGCAGCCGAGTACTGGGACTGGATCGAAGCGTGGGTCGCCTCGCTGGAGAGCAGAGAAATCGCGAGGGAAGGCAGGGCCGGAGCCAACGTCCAGGGCGATAGGAGCGGCAAGAACCCGAAGCCCCCGAGCAGGACGGCGAAGTACACGACCTTCCGGGCGAGGAGCAGGGGATCGAGGAAGCCCGGGCCGCCCGAAAAGAACAGGTCCACCATCAGCCCACCCTCGGCTCGCTGCGGCGATCCGAGCAGGAGGAAGCTCACGAGGAAGAACGCCGCGCACCCGGCAACAAGGACGGCGGCGCCGAGGAGCCGCTGCCGCCGGCCGACGGCCAGGAAGAGGCCGAAGCCCGCGAACGACAGCATCAACGTCTCCTTGGCGAGCGCGGGCACTGCCATGGCGGCCACCGCCGCGACGGGGTGCCCACGGTCCGCCAGGAGGTAGGCCCACAGCGTAAATGGGATGGCCACGTGGTCGGGCCGGAAGTCCAGGAGCGCGTTGTACTGGACGGCCGGGTGGAGAAGGTAGAGCGCCGCCGCCAGTGCGCCTGGAAGGCCCGACCCGAGGCGTTCCCGCGCAAGGAGGTAACAGGGTACGGCTCCCGAAATCACCAGCCCCACCTGGGAAACGAGCAGGATGAGCGGGGACGACAGCAGTCGGTAGAGCAGCGCGTACCCCATGTAAAGCGGCTGGAAGTGGCAGATTCCCCAGTAGCGAAGCGTGCCGCACGGCTGGACCTCCACGCCTCCGCGGTAGGTCTGCTCCAGCAGGCCGCTGAGTTCCGGGCGGGTCGCGGCGATCCAGATCTTCTGGTCGTAGCTGCCGAGATCCAGGACGAAGGAGTGCCAGGTGAGATAGCGAGCGATCAGGAGCCCTGCGAAGAGGGTGAGACATCCCAGGCCTGCTGCGGCGGCAAGCCGTCCCGCGCGCCCCTCGAGACGCGCCTCCCACCGTACGACATCGAAGCGGCTGGCAGTGAGCGCCGCCACCACCACCCCGAGGAGCGGGATCACCCCGAGGCGGACCAGTTCGAGGACGAGCCGATCCCAGGACACGATGACGGTCCCGGCTCGGTCGTCAGGACCCCACGGCGCGGCTCAAGTCGAACACGTCGAACAGCCGGCTGCGATAGACGCGTTCGTACCTCGCCGAGAGCCGATCGTGCATGAGCTCGAGGCAGGAGTCCCCACCGCGCCCGAGTAAAGGGAGTCCCACCGATGGCAGGCACTCCGAGAAGCCGGGGAACAGGCCGCGGAAGAAGAAGAAGTACCGCGGGCGGGCCTGGGACAGTTGGGCCTGCTGACGCGCGTTTGCGACCCGGCAGCGCCCGGGATCGACACCGCCTCCCTCGGGGACCGAGGAAGGCTCGCAGACCCCGTGGCCGGCCTCACCTGCGAAGAACCCCACGAGCACGGGGTTGATGTTGGTCATGTATACGTGCCCCGCGAAGCGATGCCGGATCTCCTCCAGGCTGCGCGACTCGAAGGTGCGGAAGTCCCTGGCCGCCGAAACTAAATGGCGGGCACTGGCACTGATCCCCTCGTAGGATCCCACACCGACGAGAACAGCCAGGAGGACCCACGCGAGGGTCGCAATGCTCCAGGTGCCGTTTGGACGTCGCGTCATCAGCTGTTGAATCGCGAACAGGAGCACCGCGATGGCCCCCACGGCTCCGAAGTACCGGTTCAGCCCGAGTCCCGCGAGAGCGTATTCCTGGGTCAATGCCGGGAACATCAGCATCGGCAAGGTTACTGCCCCGGCGATCCACAGAGCCAGAGCAACGAACCGGCTGAAAGCCTGGGTGACATTGCCCCGCAGCATCGTAATCACGCCTCCACCCCGGTACTGTGCCTGGGCGGCCAAGGGCCACCCCAGCGCGACGAGGACTGTCACCAGGAGATAGCCCAGCCCGGGCACCCACAGCCCCGCGAGGATCTGCCGGAGCAGGCCGAGCGGCTGGATCGGCGTAGACCCGTGGTGGACCACGCCGTACTCCCGGTAAAACACCTTCAGCTCGTCCTTTGACGGGATACCCACCATGCGATTCGTGAGGGTCATGCGCAGTTCTTCGAAAAAGATGTCGGAACCCAGGTAGAGAAGGTTCTGCAGCAGGTGAAGGCCGATCCCGCCCGCCACGACGGCGAGGAACGCTACGAGGTGCCGCCCATCCAGGCGCAGGAGCTGGGTGAGGTACAGGCACACCCAGGAAAACACCACCACGAACAGGGAGACGTAGTCGAGGTAGACGGAAGAGAGAAGCCCCATGGCCACCGCGGCGGCGAGCCACCAGCGGGAGCCGGTCCGATAGTACGCCTGCAGGGCCACCAGCGGCGTGAAGGCCCAGAATGGGAAGGTTGCGAACTGCGGGTGGTCCAGGCTCCGCAGGAGCAGGTACGGGTTGAGGAACAGCAAGGTGAAGCCAGCGCCCTTCAAACCGAACCGGTCCAGGACCAGTCGGACGAATGCCAGGTAGCTCCCGATGCCGGCCAGAAAGACCAGCCAGTAGGCGACCCGGACGATCCGGTAGCGCCCGCCCGAGGCCTTGAGCAGCAGGGCGACCGAGATCTCGGGGCCTGGCGGCATGTGGTTGTACACATAGGGATGGTCGGCGGGCCGCGAGCTGGTCGAGTAGTCCGGCAGGAAGCCAGAGGCCATGAACCCGTACCGGACGAAGTTCTCGGCGCTCGTGTAGGTGAGGGTGACTTCCTCCGCGTTGCCGACCGGTCCGAAGTACGGGAATGCGAACACTGACCAGAGGAACATCGCCGACAGCAGCGCGAGCATGCCCGCCACGACCAACCGCTCCGCTGCCGCCGCCAAGGCCGCGGCCTCGAAGCGAAGCGTGAGAACTTCGCCCTCCTTCCGCACCGACACCCCGGCCCACGTACCCAGGGCTTCCAGCATTCGCGTTCCCGCGCCCGAGCGCGCTCTCACTGATCTCTCGCCTCCGCTTAGATACGAATTCTGGCTGCCCCAGATACCATGCCGGGCTCAGTCACACCCGAGGGATGAGCTGCCAACTCGCCCTCCAGAGCGCGGTTGATACATCTCGTAGACGCGCAGCGTCTCGGCGGCCGCCCGGCTCCACGAGAACGCCCGAGCCCGGTCGATGCCCCGGCGCCCGAGCTCGCGCCGGAGATCGGCATCGTCGAGGGTCCGCGTGATTCCGGCAGCGATAGACTCCGCGTTCTCCGGATCAACGATCACCGCGCAGTCCCCCGTTACTTCGGCCAACCCGCCGACTTCGGACGTGATCACCGGAATGCCGGAGGCCATCGCCTCCAGCACCGGCAGCCCGAATCCCTCGTAGAGCGACGGGTAGACCAGCGCGAGCGCCCCGGCCATCAGGAGGGCGACATCGGGCGTCGGCAGGAAGCCCAGATAGATGCCACGCGAGGTCGTGAGCCGGGCCCGGACGGCTTCGCTGCGCCAGCCGAGCGGCCCCGCCACGACCAGCGATGGCATCTTGGGCCGCCCGCGCGCCACCAGCGACGCGGCAGTCACGAGGCGCTCGAGGTTTTTTCGTGGATCGAGCGCTCCCACGTAGGCGAGGTAACCGCCGGGCGTGAGCCCGTAGCGCGCCAGCGCGGGTCTGAGCTCGCTGTCGCTCCGCGGCCGGAATGCGTCCGTGACCCCGTGGTGGATCGCGGTCACCCTTGACGGCGGCAGCCGGAGTCCGTCGATGACCTCGGACCGGGTCGCCTCCGTCGGCGTGATCACGTGGTCCGCAGACCGGGCCGTGCGCATGAGGGCGAGGCGGTGCAGCAGGACTCGCTTCGGCGGATGCCACTCGGGGTGCTTCAGGACCGACAGGTCGTGGATGGTGACGATGCGCGCCGCGTGCCCGCGCCGCGCCGGGAGGAAGTAATTGGGGCTGTGGAAGACGTCCACCGGCCCGACGAGCCGCTCAATCGACAGCGGGCTCCAGCGACCGAGGCGGCCCCAGAGGCCCGCCAGCCGTGCTACGGGGCCGGCCACCACGATGCGGGCGCCAGGTGGAGCCTCCCGCGACACGATGGCCGCCGAGGCCGCCGACCCGCACCAGAGGACCAGCGTTCCCAGCCGTCCGGTGCGGGCCAGCGCCTCGGCCAGCTGGCGGCTGTACACAGAGATTCCGCCACCCCTGCTGGCGACGGTAAGATCGAGAGCGACTCGCATGCCGGGGGGTGAAGCGGCTCGGGACCCAGCCGGCCGGGAGATCGTCACGCGCCCGTGGCGACCGGGCTAACGAACCCTGCCCGTTCCAGCGGCGGAACTCGGTGAGGAATTGGCTCACCGGTCCCGTCGTCCTCGGGTGCCGAGTGAGCGGCGAGAAAAACCTTGGCGGCCCGGTGACGATGGGCGCCATGGGCGCCCCCCTCGTTGATCATGCGCATCACTTGGTCCACACCGCGGGCCTTGCCCCGGTCGTCGGTGGTCATCTGGACGGTCGCGACCTTGAGCATCGTGAAAGATCTCCCGGGTTGGCGGTGGATGCCAACACAATAAGACTCGGCGCGCCCGGCAGCCAAGCCTAGCCGCCGGGGCCCAGCCGCCAGAGGGACTTCATGAAGCGGAAGGAGTGGGCCAGCAGCCGGGCCCTCACCGTCATGGTGAAGCGCGTCTCCTTCTGGACCAGGTAGCCCGAGGCGACCAGGATCGCGAGGCGCCCTGCCACCAACTCGTCCATTCTGAAACCCTGCCGCACCTCCTCGACACTCAGGTCATTCGGGGCCGCCTCCATCCGTATGAGCATCTGTACCGACAGAGAATTCGAGATCGTGTAGTAGAAGGGCATGTAGAGGATGAAGGCGCAGAAGAGCACGACGCCGCCATAAGCCATTCGCCAGCGGTCCACCTCCAGAACCAGGCCGGTCCACAGATAGCCTATCAGGGCCAAGACCCAGAGACATACCACAGTCCGTGCCCGGTGCTTCACCTGAAAGAGATGGAACACGACGAAGTGGCCGGCCGCGGCGAAGGCCACCCAGCCAGCGGTCGCCCAGAGCGCCGTGACGAGATGGTCGGGGTTCACTGTGTGTCGTCGAGGTGCAGGAAAGCGCGGAGAGGACCGAAGAGACGTGCGACCCGCGCGCCCTTGGGCGTCGCGTGAAGCCGCCCCGCGTGCAGGGTCACGAGGCCGATGTCAAGGATGTCTTGGATCCGCTTGTCGGCCATCCAGTGGAGCCCCCGTCCCCTGTCGTACCGGGCCTCGATCTCAGGCGCCGACATTGCCCGGTCCGGCGACTCACCGATCGCGAGAAGGATGTGCAGGGCGCAGCCGCGGTCGGCCAGATTGTAGACCTGCAGCCATCCACCGAAGAACAGGGCGCCGTAGACGAAGAGGCCGAGGGCGCAGGCCGGCACGAAGCGGGGCTCCACGAGCCAGGGCGAGAGGAAGCCCAGGTCCGCCGGCGTGGCGGCGTAGGCTCCCACGTAGAGCGGCACGGTGGCCAGGAAGAGGCGGAGCATGGCGGCGGCGCGCCGCCGGATCGTGACCGCACGGAAGAGGAGCATGACCAGAAGCGGGAAAAGCAGCGCGGCTACGGCGGCGAGCAGGAGTCCCTTCACGTGTCAGGAATCCTCCGGTCGCTCGCTCGACTTCCGGAAGTCGGTGAGGAACCGGCCGACCGCCTCCGTGGTCTTCGGGCGCCGGATGCCGCCCACGATCCTCTCGACCTTGACCGCGCGTTGCTCCCTGGAACCCGTACTCTGAGTCCGTCCCCGGCCAAACATGCCGGCCATTATAGCGGCGGACTCACAGGCCGACAAGGAGACCGGGCACTTGATGTCGGTAAACCCCGAGAGCCGCGGGTCTTGCGGGCGGTGAGCGATTATTGCCCAGTTCGTTCACCTTCCAGATCGAAGATGCGGGTCTAATCTGGCGGCCCCCTTCCGCCGATACACCAGGTATGTGTTGAAGGGGTAGTCGTCCACGGTGTCGATCAGGTCGAAGTGCAGGGCCAGGAGCCGGAACATCTCCTTCTCGGTGTCGCCGAACCGCGGTTTCACCGCGTCCACCAGTCTCTGATCGATGACGGCGTAGTCGGCGTCTTCGGTCAGCCAGTACCGCATCTCACCCGGCGTCACGAAGCCGGAGCGGTGGGCGACTCGGTCGTCGATGGGGACCTTCGCGAAGTGATCGGGCATATAGGCCTGCTGCAGGTAGGTTGTGGGCAAGCCCGAGAGGTAGTAGGTCTCGCCGAGCCCGTAGAGGAAGACCTTGGGCCGGCCGGGCACGGCCCGTCGCAGATGCTCGGCCGCGCGGTGGGCCGCCGCGTATGGGTCTCTGGCCAGCGCCTCGCCAATCGGAAGCAGCGGATTGCGCGCGTAGTAGAGCGGCGGCGCCAGGACCGCGACGAGCGCCAGGATCAGGAGGCGCCGTTGCCAGGACCGCGGCACCGTGTCCGCGAGCAGCCCCGCATAGGAAACGCCCAGGAGCAGCGCCGCCAACGGGGCGTACGGCACGAAGTAGATCCCGATCCAGCGATAGTTCCAAGGGTACATCACGAACAGGGCCCCGATCGAGGCCGCCAGCAGGCAGGCCAGGGCGATGACCGGCCGGGTCGCCCACGCGAGCGCCTGTCGCTTGGACATCCGCCAGAGCACGATGACGGCAAGCAGCGCCGCCGCCAGGGCCCAGAACTCGTAGCGCCGCACGATCTTCGCGACCGCCAGGAGCTGGACTCCCAGCGCAAGCGTCTCCCTGTCGTCGATCGTGAGCGCGGAGACATAGCCGAGCGGGGCGACGAAGCGCCGCGCCACCGGGACATAGGCCAGGAGCTTCAAGTGCGTCGAGTTCCACGCGAAGAACGCGACCGGCGGCACCGTGACCGCCGCCAGCAGCAGCGCCCGCTCGCGCATCCCTCGCGCGCGCCAGAGGCTGTAGCCCAGGACCAGCGGGATGAGCGGCCAGAGATTGGAGCGCACGAAGAACAGCAGCCCGATGAGCGCCATGCCGATGAGCCGGCGCGTCGGGGAATCCCCCTCCGCGAAGGCGAAGAACCCGGCGATGACGCAGAAGGCCGCGAAGGCGAGATATCCCTCGAAGGCGTAGTACGCGACGATGACGCCCTGGGTTGCCAGGAACAGGGCGGCGAGGATCCCCGCCAGGTCGCCCGCCAGCCGTCGCGCCAGCCCGGCAGTCAGCCACAGCGTGAGCAGGCCGAAGCCGATGTTCATCCAGCGCGCAGCCCGCAGGCTGGGCCCTCCCGCCATGGCCTGGCTGAGTCCGAGCACGTAGAAGGGCAGCGGCAAACGGTTGCCCACGAGCCGGTCATCGTAGAGCCCGATCTCGCCCGTGACCGCCTTGGCTCCGGCCAAGAGGTAATTGATCCCATCCTGCGCCGGTACCAGGACCCGCGCGTAGTAGAAGCCCTGGAGGAGATACAGGGCGCTTATGAGCAGGAAGGCCGCCAGCAGGACTCGGCGGGAAAGCCGGATCTCGCTCATTCGCCGAACCGCTTCTGCGCGAGGCGGGCGTCGAGCGGCACCGTCCGCAGGACGTCGACGATGCGGGGGGCGGCGTGCCCGTCGCCATACGGGTTGGCCGCGGCGCCGGCGCGGGCGCGGAACGCCGGCGCCTGCGCAGCCTCGATGCCGCGGAGTATGTCCTCGCGCGAGGGTTCGACGTCGATCACGTTCACGCCGCGGAGGCGGCCGCGCTGGCGCGCGCCGACATTGACCACGGGCAGCCCGAAGGAGGGCGCCTCGATGAGCCCGCTCGAAGAGTTGCCGATCATGAGGTCGGCGTGGCGGAGGAGCGAGAGGTAGAGGCGTTCCCCGAGACTGCGCGCGAGCCGGCAGCGGCGCGGGTGCCGGGCCGCGAACTCCTCGAGCCGGTCGATGATGCGGCGCCCCGACGTGTCGGCGTTCGGATAGCTCATCACGAGCGTCCCGTCGGTCTTCTCGAGCGCCGCCAGGAGCTCGTCGATGTGGGCGGCCGTGTCGCCGTACTCGAGCGTGACCGGATGGAACGTGACGAGGAGCCACGGTCCGTCGGCCGGCAGGTCGAGCTCGAGCGCGAGCGCTCCGCGCGACAGCACCTCCAGACCCACGAGGCGGTCGAGGCCCGGAGCGCCCACGGTGTGGATGCGCCACGGCTCCTCGCCCATCCGGGCGATCGCCCTGGCATGGGGCTCGGCCGAGGCGAAGTGGAGATGCGCCAGCTTGGTGATCGCGTGGCGGATCTGGTTGTCCATGGCGCCTTCAGAGACCTCGCCACCGTGAATATGCGCGACCGGCAGCACGAAGGGCAGGGCCGCCACGGCCGCCGCGAGCATCTCGAAGCGGTCGCCGAGCACCACGAGAAGGTCGGGGCGCTGGCGCGCAAAAGCATGGGCGAAACCCGCCACGCCGCGGCCGGTCGAGGCCGCGACCGCCTCGGGGGTATCGCCGCCCTCGAGCATGTCGATCCTCTCGGCGATTGGGACGCCGTCGGCCTCGATCTCGCGCACCGTGAGCCCGAAGTCGGGCGACAGATGCATCCCGGCCACGAAGAGGACGAGCTCGAGGTCCGCCGCGCTCCGGATGCCCTCGAGGACAGGCCGCAGGTGGCCGTAGTCAGAGCGGCTCACCGTCACGACGCCGACGCGACGCACGGATGCGGCCGTCATGACTTCCCCAGGGCGTCCCAACCGATCACGTCGTCGGCGGCGACGTCGCGCGTGAGGCGGCGTCCGACCGCCTTGTCGAGATCGGCGGGGGAGATGCCCGTGCCGGGGCGCTTGATCAGGATGTCCTCGGCGGCGAGGCGCTCCCCCGCCCTGAGCGGCCGGGCGGCGACGAGGCTCTTGCGCGCCACGCGCCGGGTATCCGCCTCTGAGGGCATCGGGCGCTTCACCCCGTCGCCGAGAGCGGACTCGACTGCGCGGATCGCCCTCACCATGGCTGCGAACTCCGCGGGGTCCAGTGAGGCGCGGTGGTCCGGCCCCGGCAGGGTCGTGTCGGTCGTCAGGTGCTTTTCGATGATGGCGGCGCCGCGCGCCGCCGCCGCGACCGCGATCGCGATGCCGAGCGTGTGGTCGGAGAAGCCGACGGGACAGCCGCAGTGCTCGGCCAGCGCATCCATGGCGCGCAGGTTGATGTCGCCCGCCGGCGCCGGATAGGCGGAGAGGCAGTGGAGCACGGCCAGCGGTGGATCGCCGGCGGCGCGGATCACCGCCACGGCCCGCTCGACCTCCTCCAGGCTCGACATGCCGGTCGAGAGGATCATCGGCCGGGCCTTCGCGGCCACGTGCCGCAGGAGCGGGAGATTGGTGATCTCGCCCGAGGGGATCTTGAAGAGCGCCACGCCGAGCGCGTCGAGGACATCCGCGCTCTCCTCGTCGAAGGGAGCCGAGAAGAAGACGAGGCCGTGCTTGGCCGCGCGGTCCTTGAGCTCGCCCAGGACCTCGAGCCTCAGCTCGAGGCGGGCCAGCATGTCGCGCTGGCTCTCACCAGCGCCCGTCGTCTCGACCTGGTAGCCCGCCGTGGGCGCCCCGCGGGTCATGAGCGCGTCCACGCTGAAGGTCTGGAACTTGACGGCGTCGGCGCCGCAGTCAGCCGCGGCGTCAACGAGGCGGCGGGCCAGCGCCGGGTCGCCATTGTGGTTGACGCCTGCCTCAGCCACGATGAAGACGGGCGCGCCCCAGCCGATGCGCCGTTCCCCTACCGCGAAGCCGTGCCGGGTCGCGGTCATCCGACCCTCGCAGCGCGGATCTCGTCGGTCAGCGCCAGGAGGCGCTCGGCGAGCCGGCCGTCGACGGGATGGACGTAGCGCGCGGAGAAGGCACGCCCGCGCTCGACGACCGTCGCGCGCTCGGCGGGATCCTCGAGCAGCCGGCGCAGCGCCGCCGCGAGACCGTCGGGATCACCCAGGTCAACCCGCGGGACCGAGCCCGCGCTGACATAGGGCAGCATGTAATCGCCCTCGAAGTCCTTGCCGGCCGTCTGCACCGCCACTACCGGGCAGCCGAGCGCCATCGCCTCGAGGCCCGCCATGGAGGTGACCATGACGGCCGCGTCGGCGGCGCCGAAGAGGCGGTGGATGTCGTAGTCCTTGGTCAGGATCGCCTCGGGCCATCCCCACTCGCGCACCTGGTCCCGGAGGCGGGCCATATCCTCGTTTGGATGCACCTTGACCACGACCTCCACTCCGGCGAGCTGCCGCGCCGCCCCCTGCATGGTCCTGAACAGGGCCTCGCGCTCCTCGGCCGAGAAGAGGAGCGAGACATACTTCGAGACGAGCACCACGAGCGGCCGGTCGGGCGCCAGCCCGAAGTCGCGGCGAACCTCCTCGCGCAGCCGCTCGGGCGGGATCAGGCGCGCAGCGTTCGAGCGCGGGTCGCCGACCACCGACACCCGCCACGGCTCTATGCCCTCCTCGCGGACCAGGCTCTGGCGGAGGTGCTCGCCGATGACGACGAGACGGTCGCTGATGTCGAAGGCATTGGTCCGGTCGCGCGAGAGCACGAGAGTGCCGGAGTAGAGCAGCGACGGAATGCCGCGCGCGCTGGCCACGAAGGCCATCGCCCGCTCGCCGAGGCGCCGATCACTGGTGATGACAACCGCATCTGGCCGCACGGCCTTCATGGCCCGGAAGGCTGCCTCCTGTGAGAGGAGCCCCGCCATGAGGCTCGCCTCGCCGGACGCCGCGAGGAAGGGACGGACGACAGGCCAGAGGGAGACCCCGCGCCAGGTGATCCGCGCGGCCAGCCCCGGATCGCGCTCAGCCCGTCGGAGAACGCGCCGGAACAGGGGCCGGTACCGGCGGACGAGCCTTTCGGCGCTGGCTCGCGGGAGATAGTCCATGAGATAGGCCGTGGGCACGCCGTCCGCGCGGAGACCGCTCACGCGCGCCACCAGCTCCGGGTCCTCATCCGACTGCGCGACAAGGCAGGGCGCAGCTCCCGCCGCGCGCATAGCCTCGATGAGCGGGTCCACGATCAGGTGATGGCGGCTCCGGCAGGTGACGAAGAGAATGCGCCGGCCGCCGGCCGCCGCCGCTGGAGCGTGCCGCCTCTGGCGAAGGATCGCCCGCAGCCGCAGCCGGTCCTCGCGCGGGAAGAGCGCCGCGTATGCGCGGGCGAAGAGGTGGGGCATCGGCGCTCGCGAGAGGACGCGCACCTTCAGGCCCCGGCCCTTGGCCAGCAGCCTGGCCAGACGCTCCGCCACCGACGCGCCGCTCAACAGCCGCAGCTGGTCGGGCTTGGCGTCCTCCAGCACCTGCTCGATGATGCCAAGGCGTTCCACCACCTCGAGCCGCAGCACGAGCCCCTTGCCGACGGTCAGAAGATCGGGGAGCCAGACGCCCCGGTACGAGAGGTCGGGCTCCTGCGCCTCCGCCGGCAACCATCCGGCGACGAGGCGGCGCGTGAGGGATGCCAGCGCCCGCGAGTCCACTGCGAACGCTTCCTCGTCGTAGTAGCGCACCGTGACGCTCGCGGGCATCGCGGAGGCGTCCACGAGCTGGCGGGCCCCGAGCACCGTTACCTCATGGTCCTGGGCGAGACGCTGCACCGCGCGCGTCACGGCGCGCCGATACCATCGGGCATAGGCACGGTAGAGCCGGCGTACTTGCGGCCTGCGGAACTCGCCGATGCTGCGAGTGGCTTCGGTGACGAGAAGGATGCGAATCACCGGCGCTCCCCTCGAGCCCGCGCGGGCACGCCTGTCACCTTTCCCCCGGCCGGCACGTCTGAGATGACGACGGCACCAGCGGCGACATCGGCATCCTTCCCGATCGTGAGGTTCGGCAGTATGGTCGCCCTGGCGCCCAGAAACCCGCAGGCCTCGACTGTCACCCCGCCGCAGAGCACCACGCCGGGGGCCAGGTAGGCGTGCGCTCCGATCCGGCAATCGTGCTCGGCGATGACACCGCTGTAGATGACCGTATTGTCCCCGACCTCCACAGACGCGCCGAGCACGCCGCCGGGAAAGAGGACCACGCCCTCTCCAAGGCGGCACGAGCGTGAGACAACGGCACGCGGGTGGACGAGAGTGGCAACCGTGACGCCCGACGCCTTGAGAAGCTGGAAGAGCGTGACGCGGCGGTCCAGCGCGGTATTCCCCACCCCGACTACCGCCGCGTCGATTGTGCCCGCGCTCGCGAGCGCCGCCACGTCTTCATCCCGACCCAGCACGCCCGGGCCCGGTGAACGGTCGGTGAAGCCGGCGACAGTCCAGCCGCACTCCGTGGCCAGGTCGGCGACGGCCCGCCCGTGCCCGCCCGCGCCCAGGATCAGGAGTCGCCCGGCCATGGCCCCGTCACCGCCGGCCGGGCGGGATGGGCGCGCGTCCCTCCCGCAGCAGCAGCTCGGCCAGGAGAAAGTCCCACTCGGTGTCGATGTTGACCGAGGCCTCGAAGCCCTGGACCACGCCGCGATTGTCCTCGCCGAGGATCCGCCCGCGCTTCATGAGCGTGTCGTAGCGCGTGACGTACACCGCGCCGGACGGCTGGTAGACGGGTGGCGCGTCCTGACGGCGGACGAACTTGTGTCCCTCGGGAAAGAGCGCCACCGTACGATCGCCCTCGAGCGTCTTCATGAAATAGGGGTGATAGGCGGCCTCTGAGAGCGTCTGCGCCGAGTCCGACCCGGTCTCGATGACCTTTCGAATGGTCGCGTCGATCTCGACGCCGGTGCGGAAGGGCGACGTCGGCTGGAGCGTGACGATGAGATCGGGCCGCACATCACCCGACGACTCGAGCCAGCGAACGGCGTGCTGGAGGACCGGCAGCATGCCCGCCTGGTCCGTCGCGAGCTCGGCCGGGCGCAGGAAAGGCGCCTCGGCCCCTTGGCGAAGCGCCTCCTCGGCGATCTCCGGGCTGTCCGTCGAGACGACGAAGCGGGTGAGCAGCGATGCTTCCCGCGCCGAGGCGATCGCCTGCCCGATGAGCGAGAACGCCCCGAGCTTCCTCAGGTTCTTGCCCGGTAACCCCTTGGAACCGCCGCGGGCCGGAATGACGCCGAAGGCGTAGGGCGCCTTCACGATCCGCTAGACCCTCACCCAGCGCCGCTCTGCCGAGGCCTTGACGGCGGCGTCGATCACGCGCATGGTCTTGAGCCCGTCCCAGCCGTCACAGGTTGGAGTGGCCTCCCCGCGGATGCAGGCCAAGAAGTGCTTCGCCTCCTCGACGTACATGTCGTTGAGCTGGCACGAGAAGGGGTAGATCTCCCAGCGGCTGGCCTTGGGGTCGAAGACACGGATCTCGTTCTCGAAGCGCCGCCATTGGATGACGCCCTGCTCCCCCATCAGCTCAAAATGGCTGTGCACGTTCCAGGCGAAGAGGTTCATGTGGATATTGCCGACAGTCCCGGACCCGAAGCGCACCGTCAGGTCGGCGATGTCGTCGGTCGTGATCTCGAGGCTCGAGACGCGGTCCACGACCGCGCTCACCTCGATGATCTCGCCGCACAGCCAGCGCATGTAGTCGATGGCGTGGCTCTCGTCGAGGACACAACCGCCCCCCTGCTTGGCGTCGGCCATGTAGAACGTGCGGTAGTCCTTGCCGGGATAGCGCGTCGTGAGGTGATAGGCGTATTCGGTGCGCGCGGCACGCACGGCGCCGATCCGTCCCTCCTTGAGGAGCTTCTCCACCAAGAGCATCGGCGGCCAGTAGCGCCAGTTGTAGGCCGTCAACACCTTGAGCCGCTTGGCGTCGCAGAACTTGAGCAGGCCCTCCACGCCGTCCACAAACTGGGCGAAGGGCTTCTCGACCATCAGGTGCACGCCGCGCTCGGCGGCCATGCGGCCAAGCGAGATGTGCGAGTCGGGCGGCGTGCAGATGGCGGCGCCGTCGACACCCTCCAGCGCGGCCTCGGCAGTGGACGCGATCTTGGCCCACGGGAAGTCCCTGGCCGCCGCCTCGCGCTGGGCGGGGGCGGCATCGTAAGCGGTGAGGGTCTCGACCCCGACCGAGCGGAAGTTGCCGAGGTGGCGGCGCCCGATCGAACCCAATCCAAGGACGGCGATCTTCATTTCGTGGTCTCCAAGACGAGGCGCGGGGCCGGCTTGGGCGGCGGGTCCGCGGCGTGCAGGCGGTTCCATTCCTTCTCGTAGCGCTCGATGCGGCCGATGTCACGCAGCACCATCAGCTCGCGCAGGCCGTACAGCTCGACCGCGTTGAATTTCTTCGAGATGACGGCCGTGACCCGCGTCGCGTCGCCCAGGTCCAGGATGAAGGCCTCGAGGTCCCCGTCGTATTGATCGAGGATACGCTGCTTGTTGGTGTAGTACCACTCGGTGCCGGGATACGGCGTGGCGAAGAAGGGTTTGACGTTCAAGCCGAGGCGGTTCCAGGCGTGGATGTTGTCCTTGAGGCTGTCGAAGTCCTCGTCCGGGAAGCCCATCATCTGGTTGGGGATCGGTCGGATGCCTGCCTCGAGCGTCCACTTGAGCGAGCGCTCGTTGGTCTCGGGCGTGGCGCCCTTTCCGATGGTCTTCATGACGCGAGCCGAGAAGCTCTCGTAACCGTAGACCAGGTGCGAGCAGCCCGCCTGCTTGATCGCCTTGAGCACCTCGGGCGAGCAGAGCGTCGCGTGGCTCGTGCCGCCCCAGTGCACGCCCGTACACGTCCCGGAATCGTGCGGCACGCCATCGCGCACGCACTGCGGCTGCAAGCCCTCCTCGATCCAGAGCCGCGCGATATCCGTCAGCCACTTCTTGCCGGAAAACTGGTGCATGGTCATCAGGTTCTCGTCGAGGAACCCGATGAAGTCCACGCCGAAGCGCTCGCGGGCATGCTTGACGAGGTTGACGATGTAGCGCGGGCTGTGGAAGCGGATCTTTCGGTCGTACGTGAAGGCGACGTCGTTCTCGCCCCGCTCGTTTGCCTTGTGCTGCATGTCGCCGGCGATGCCCAGGTGGAAGCAGAAGCGGCAGATCAGCGAGCAGCCGTAGCTCGCGTTGATGTCGAGACGCCGGCGCGCCAGCATGCCCTCCTCGGAGAAGAGCGCCATGCTGTTCTTGAAGTAGACCTCGAGCGGGAAGAGCTCCCACGCCGGGTACGGCAGGCTGTCGAGGTCCATCATGAGCGGCTGCTCGGGGTTGAGCGTGGTCTTGCCCGACGCCTCCCGCCAGATGAGCCCCGGCACCGCCGCCCAGTCGCGATTGCCCGCATCCACGCGGCGCAGGAGTTCGGGGAAGGAGACGAAGGCCTCACCCACGACCCCGACTTCCACCTGCGGCAGGAAGCGCATGATGTCGTGCGGCATGCTGGTGAGGAAGCCGCCGCCCGCCACCACGAGCGCCTGCGGCGCGAGGCTCTTGGCCATGGCCGCGATCTGCTTGATCGAGCGGTACGCGGTGGTGATGCCGCCCATCGCCACCACGTCCCAGCGGTCCGCCTGGAGCACCTGGGCGATGACGGCGTCCGACGGGCGCCAGGCATTGTGATCGTAAACCTGGACCTGGTGGCCGTCCCGCACCGCGATGGCCGCAAGGAGCGCCATCCCGTAGGGCACGTGGCGCGGGTCGTCCTCCTCGCGCATGAGCGGATTGATGAAGAGCACCTTAGCCATGGCCGTCCTTCCTCGCTGCGGAGGCGGTGGTCTGGAGAAACCCGTCGAGTGGGGCCATCGTGATGCCGGGCCCGAAGAGGAGACCACCCTCGGTGCAGTTGACTGTTTCGCAGTCGGCCTCGCGCGCCATCTCGAGGAAGACGTCGCGGAACCAGTGGTAGGCCGGGTCGCTGAACCACGTTTCGCGCGTCACGGGGTTCTCGGAGTGGATGAACGCCTCGCGGTAGCGGTCGCCCAGCAGCTCGCGAAGCTCGGGGTAGTACTGGGTCCTCTCGTATGGCGTGCCGGGCGCGTATCCCAGGTCGATGCCGACCAGCCCGATGCGCCGCTTGCCCAGGACGGCGTACGCCAGCACCCAGGCCGCACTGCCCACGTTGCCGCCGCCGTTGAGACAGGGCAGGCCGTTCATCTTCCAGAGACGGCGCGAGAGACTGTCGGGCTTGTCGTAGTCGTCGTACATCGGGTTCCACCAGTACAGCTCCATGCGGGCCTGCTCGCAGCGCTCGACCACCGCCGGCGCCGCTGAGGTCGCCACGGCGACCTTGATCTTGGGCCCGTAGGCGTCCACCAGCTCGACGAGGGCGCGGTTGGCGCTGAGCTCGTCCAGGCTCTGCACCGGGTCCATCTCCTGGCGGCGGAAATAGTCGTCGGCCGGAGCCGCCCGGAGCGCCGGGTCGCCGAACCAGCGGACGATCCGCTCCGGGTGGGGATCGACGCTGACAACCACGTGGGGTACGACGCCCGCCCGGAGGCAGGCGCCCAGCGCGCCGTCGGCGGCCACGATGGTGCCGGCGAAGCCCGAGGCGCGCAGCCTCTCGAGGCTCCGGCGACGGTGGAGGCTCGGTCCCGCGCCGACAACGACGGCGGCGTCCCCCGCCCCGAGCGGCGTTTCGGCGAGCTCGAGGACGGAGCGCGCGATGCGCGGGCGGTTCCGCTCGGCGTTGGCGAGCCCGACGCCCGCCACGCGCTCGAACGTCGCCGCCTCAAGCGCGCTGGCTATCTTTCGTCCCAGCTCCATCCGTCTCACCCTTCCAGATCAGACTCTTCTTGCTCACGAAGCAGATGCTGCCGCCGAGGCGCGAGAGAGCCTTCTTCTCGAACTCGTCCGTCGAGTCCGCGGCGTCCGCCTTGTCCTCGATCGTGGCGTCCACCTTGTAGTTGCCCTTGAGGAACTCCGGCATGCTCAGCTCCTTCTGGCGGCGCGCCCACCCTCGCCATTAGAGGCGGGAGTTGCCACGCGCCGCAGCGTGAGGAACTTCTGGGGCGGGACGCCCATGCGCACCAGCTCGGCCAGGTGCCGCTCCGGCCTTTCGAATGTGGCGACGACGATCCCGTCGACGTCGACCCCGGGCAGCTCAGAGACCGGACGAACGGAAAATCCCAGGAATTGGCCGCCCCCGCTGCCGGCGAAGATCCCGACGGGCTCGAGCCCGAACTCTTTGAGCGTCAGATACGCCAGCTCGGCCGCCTCCCCCGTGCCATAGAGGGCGATGTGTTTCATACCGTTCTGGGCCAGCTGCCCCATGGCACCGCGCAGGTTCTCGCGGGTCCGTCGGTAGAGGTGAAGCGAGTGTCCCATGTACTCGTAGGTGAGGCGGGCCTTCTCGGCGACACCCTTGGGCGTCAGCATGTAGCGCAGGCGCTTGCGGGCGAGGGGCTTGGTGCGGAAATCGCGCATCTTGATGAAGCCCTTACCGGCCAGCCTCTTCAGATACAAGTTGGTCAGCCCGAGCGCCACTCCCAGGCGCTGGGCCAGGGCGCGCTGGGTCAGCGGCGTGCCCTCCTCGATGGCGGTGAGGATCTCCAGTTCCCGCTCGACCTGACGCTCGATGGCCATGATGTTCAATATATGAACATAGAGGGCCCACCCGAGTCAAACGGCTAAGCATCCCCCCTGAGGAAGGCAAGGAACCGCCGGGGGTCGACGAGCTCTCGGGCATAGCGAAGATTCCCCGGCGTCCCGGTATGGGTCAACCACAGGACCCCCGCGTACGCGAGGACAGCGGCCGTCATCCCCCCGGCCAGGGCCGCCGGCTCAGGGCCACCGGCGGCCACCAGGACAGCCCGGGTTCCCTCGCTGAGGGCTACGAGTACGGCGAAGCCGGCCAGATAGGTCACGGTTACCCGCTGGAAGCCGATGCCCGCCAGCTGGCGCGTCCATCGGACGAAGACCCAGCAGGGAAAGACCACCAGGAGCAGGCGCACAGCGGCGGCCCCTGTGCCGCCCCAGATCGGGACCAGCAGAATCATGGCCCCGAGATAGACCACCAGGCGCAGCAGGACCACCGGAACGAGGCGGGCGTGCTGATCCATGGCGTAGAGGACGAACTGGTAGGGGTTGAGGGCCGTCTGGGCCAGCGCGGCCAGGACGAAGACCATCAGCGGCTCGACGGCGGGAAGGAATCGCTCGCCGTAGAGGACCGTGACGATGGGCTCGCGCAGAGCCCAGAGCCCGAAGGCGGACGGCACCGCGATGAAGAGCAGCCTGTCCATGGCTGAGGCGAAGACGCGCCGGATCTCGGCGGCAGCTTCCGCGCCCGGCGTGGCGAAGAGGCGCGACAGGCGTGAGAGAAGGAGCTGGAAGGGATAGGCGTTGAGGGTCCCGAGGACCTCCCAGAGCGTCCGCGCCACCTGATAGTACCCCGCGGCCGTCAGGCCCGCCCAGCGCGCGACGAGGACGCGATCGAGGGAGTCCTGGAGCATCCCGATGGGGCTCGTGATGAGCAGCGGACGCGCGTAGCGCCAGTAGGAGGTGAGGGTCTCGCGGTCGGGACGGCGCACGGCCACCCCGCGGCGGACGATGAGGATGTAGGCGCCCACGACGATCTCAGTCGAGCCCTCGACCAGCAGGGCGGCCGCCACCCATCGAATGTCCGGCGCCCAGACGAGCACCGCCACCGTGACGGCGAAGCGCAGCGCCTTGCCCGCCACCTGGGTCGCGCCGCGCGCGACGACCCACTCGCGCCCAACGAAGGCGATGCTCAGGCTGGTGGAGAGGTTCGTCAGGAGCTGGGCGGCGAGGACGAAGAGGACCACCGTCAGCGGCACGCCGGCCGGAATCACCAGCGAGCCCCAGCGCGCCGCCGCCAGCACGATGACGAGGGCCGTGCCCTGGATGGCCAGCTGAAGCGCTGCCATGGTCCCGACGCAGCGGCCAAGGTCGCCGCCTTCCGCCACGCGCTTCTGGTGAGCCTGGCCGAACCCGGGAAGCAGGAGGGCGGTCAGCATCCCCACCAGGCCCATGCTGAAGCCCAGGATGCCGAGCGCGTCCGGCCCGAGCCGCCGGGCGATGAGGATGGTGGTGACGAAGCCGAAACCGCTGGCGGCCCAGGTGCCGGCGAACAGAACCAGGGACTTCCTGCCGAGATTCCCCTGCGGGCCCACGGTGTTCAATAGATGAACATAGGGCCCGGGAGCGGGTCAAGGCCATTCGGCGGCGCTCTCCTTGGGCGCCACGCTAGGCCGTGATAGGCTTCTTGGCCGATGGGCCTGAGAAACGTAGCGAAAAGGATCCTGGGGGTGGAGCGCCGCCCAGCTTATTACCTGCCCTGGCTGACCCGGCCGCATCTGCAGTGCGCCCTCGTGCTGAGCAATGTCGAATCCCGCTTCAAGATCGGCTACAACCGCGGCTCTTTTCCGGTCTCCGCCGTCCAGTACGACGCCCGCGGCGCCGTGGTAAAGCGATACGCCGTGACGCTGCCGGACGCGGTCGAGGCGGTCGAGCTGCCGCTCGAGCCCGCGGCCGGGAACTGCGGCTTCGTGACGGTCAGCGGGGAACGCGTCAACTCGGATCTCTACGTCACGCTCTCCGATGGGGAGGCGTACACGGCGACCCACGGCAGGGGCGAGTTCGTCGAGCACTACGCCCTGCGGGGGCGCCTTCTGCTGGCGGTGGTCGGCGGGCTCCTGGCGCTGGTGGGCCGCGCGATCCCGGCCCTCGTGCGGCACCAGTACGCCTACGTGGGCCCCGACAGCCGCTCGCACCTGCTGATCATGAACCTCTCCAACGCGACGAACCGTGTGCACGTCGTCGCCAGCCGCGACGGGCGCGCCCTGGGCGCGCGGCTGATGCGGCTTCCGCCGATGGGCTCAACGCTGCTCGATATCGGGACCCTCTGCCCGGAGGCGGACGGCTCCACAGCCGTGTGGCGGCTCAGGCTCGAGGGGGCAGCCTGGTTCAACCTCTACGTGGTGGGCGCCGGCTCCCGGAACCTCGAGGGACCGCTGTCGCTGATGCATGTCAAGTAGCCTCTCGGCGCTCCTGTCGGCGACCTTCTACGAGCCGGACTACGAGCACCTGGTCGAGCTCGTGCACCAGCGCGACCCGGAGGCGCGGCGGCGGCTCCTGTCGCTCGACCTTTCCGTCTTTGGCGCCGACGGCAAGCTCCTGCTCGAGCATCCTGTGGACACCCGTGACGAGACGCTCGACCTGGGCGCGCTCCTCGCCCACACGGCGCGCCAGCACGGCCGGGTGATGGCGGTCTTCGACGCGCGGTACGACGCGGGCGTCTTCCCGTACCGGCCGCACCACTACGCCTACGTCCACCGGAAAGGCTCCGCGACGCCGGCCCTCTACTACGCCGTCAGCGCGGCGCTCGGCGGCGTGCCCGACCGGATCGGGGACATGTCGCGGCTCAACAACTTCGACGCCTACGTCTTCCGCCGCGGACCGCACGCCGCGCGATATTCGGTGATGCTGGGCAATCTCGGACGCTTCGCTTCCGCCGAGGCGCAGGTCTTCGCCTATTACGGGGCCGAGCGCGTCGAGCGGACGATCGCCCTCGGGCCGCGCGCCCACGCCGAGGTGGCGCTCGCCCCCGAGCACGGCGGCCAGCTCCTGACCCGCGTCGAGACCAAGTCGCTGTTCCGCCTGGCCGGCTATGTCGTGGGCCGGCGGGAGCCCTCGGGCGAGCTTGTGCTCTTCGACCACCTCTTCACATTCTTCAAATGACGACGGGGGCCGGGCCCGAGCCGCAGGACGCCCTCATTCTCTGCTACTGCACCATGCTGACCGTCGGGGAGTTCCGCCGCGCCTGCGCGGCCGGCCGCTGGCCGCTCCCGGGCAAGGAGAACACGGGCAAGCTGTGCACCGGCTGCCTCGGCGATGTCCTCTACTGCCTGGAGCGCTTCGAGACGCCGACGCGCGCGCCGCTGAGTGCCACGTCATGAGCACCGGCGAGACGCTCCAGCTCCGGGACGTGCCCTGCCCCGTCTGGAAGAGATCGGGCCCTTGCGTCTGCCGCGCGGCGTTGGGCCGGTAGCCGCGTGAACCTGTTCGACGACTTCCGTCCGGACGTGGCCGCCCTGCTCAAGGAGCAGGATGCGAAGCTGCGGGCGCCCGACCCCCGGGCGCGGAGCGGCGACGGGCTGGGTACGCTCGGCCGCCTCCGGAGCCTGGCCGCGCTCTACGCGCTCGGCGCGCAGGTGAAGACGGGGCTCCACCGGCGACTCGTCTACGGCAACCTGCGCCTGGATTGGTTCCAAGAGTTCCAGGACTATTGGATGGGTGAGCTCGGCAACCGTCCGATTCATCCGCACGACTTCTACTTCCTCTCGGGCGTGTACCGGCAGCGGGGCCAGACGCTCTACTTCGAGCACCTCGAACGCCCCGATCTTGCCTCTGACGACAAGCATCTCAACGCCTGGCGTGACTCGCGTATGGTCTCGTACCTGTTCCTGCACGCGTACCGGCTGGCCCTCTCCCCGCTCCGCGTGCACCCGTTCACGCGCTGGGTGCCGCGGGGCGGGAGCGTGGCCGAGTACGGCTGCGGCGCCGCACCCATCGTGACGTCGCTCGCCCGCTATTACCGTCACCTTGACCTCCGGCTGGTGGGCGCCGACATCCCGCACCTCCTCTTCCATTACGCGCGGTGGAAGTTCCGGGCCGACCGCTTCGTGACCATGGTGCCCATCCAGCCCAACGACGACGCGCCGCTGCCGGGCGAGTACGACACGATCTTCTGCCTCGAGACCTTCGAGCACCTACCGCGCCCGATCGCCGCGGCCCAGCATTTCCACCGAGCGCTCAAGCCGGGGGGCTGCCTCGTCTTCGACTACGTCCGCTCGGACGGCACGGGGCTCGACACGGCGGCGGCGCTCCGCGACCGCATCCCGGCGCTGGAGCTCATCCGCGAGCGCTTCGACATCGTCCAGGGCCGTGTGACCACGGACGGCGCCCACGTCGAGCCCGCCGTGGCGCGGAAGCGTTAGCCCGGGACGCCCATGACGCGCCGGCCCCGCGTAGCGCTGGCCGCTCTCTGGCTCGCGGTGTCCGCCACAGCCGTGGTCTGGATGGCGATCGACCGACGGCCGCCAGAGTGGGACCACGCCAACCACCTGGAGCGCGCGGTGGACTGCTACCGTAGCCTGCGCATCGTGAGCGATTCGGGCGTGCGCGAGATCCTCGAGGCCTCGTCCTTCTACCCGCCGGTTGTGACCTGCACGACCGGGCTGCTCTACCTCGTGTTCCCGGTCGCGCCGCTGACCGCGCAGGCGGTCATGCTGGGTTTTCTCGGCCTGGCGGTGGCCTGCCTGTACGGCCTCGGGCGCCGGCTGGCCGATGTCGAGACCGGCCTCTGGGCGGCGTTCTTCTTTGCCACGGCCCCCTTCGTCGTTTTCTCACTCACCAACTTCCAGCTCGATCTTCCGCTCGCCGCCACCGTCGCACTAGCGCTCTATGCGCTCGTGCGGACGGAAGATTTCTCGGTACCGCGCTGGGTGCTGGGGTTCGGCGCTGCGCTCGGGCTCGGCATTCTCACCAAGCCGCCCTTCGCGATCTACCTGGCTCCGCCTCTGGCCTTGAGTCTCTGGCGCGCCTTGCGCTCCGCCGAGCGCCGCCGGCGACTCTGTTGGGCCGCGGTTTCGCTGGCCGTCGGTGGTGCGCTGGCGCTGCCCTGGTACGGGCCGCGGCTCTTCGGGCTGCCCATGCAGATCCTCAACCGCTCCTTCAAACAGGCTGCCGAGCAGCAGAACCCCAGCCCGCTGACGGCGACGGCGCTCCTCTTCTACCCGCGGACCCTGCCGACCCAGCTCGGGCTCCTCGCGGGGCTCCTACTCCTCTGGGGGCTCTGGGCGCTCCGGAAGAACCGGGCCGCGCGCCCCGTCCTCTGGCTCGCCACGCTCGGGCCTTTCGTCGTCTTCTCCCTGATTCAGAACAAGAACCTCCGCTACACCCTCCCCATTCTCCCCGCGGCCGCTCTCGCAGCGGCGATCGGCCTTCGCGCTCTTCCTTCGGCGTGGCGGAGGGTCGCCGGCTGGGCGGCGGTCGTCCTCGGCATCCTGCAGGTGTCCATGACTCTGTTCCTCGTGCCGACGCCGCCGACCTTGCCCGGGATGATCCTGCCGCTCGCGATAGGCAGGCCACCCAGCGGCGCCGACTGGCAGCACGACCGCATCCTCGCCGACCTCGCCCGCGAGACTCACGGTCGCGTCGTCACCGTGTCCGTCGTGCCCAATGACAACTTCTTCTCGGTGTCGAATTTCCGATACGAGGTTGTGCGGCGCGGCCTGCCGTACCGGATGACGCGCGCCTGGAGCGATACCCCGTTCGCCGTGGACTTCGTCATCCTGAAGAGCGGCGCGCAGGGTCCGACCTACGCGGCGGCACGGCCCGAACGCCTCACTCGCGCCTTCGCGGGCGGCGAGCCCTACTGGGTTTCAGCCTTCCCGGTGGTCGGGGAGTACCCGCTGCCGGACGGCAGCGTGGGCTCGCTCCGAGCGAGACGGATTCCTGCACTCACGGGGAACTCGCCGGCCGCCGTGGCGGCTCGGCTCGAGCGCGATCCCGCGGCCCTGCTGGCCGACAATGTCGACGAGGCTCAGGGCCTGAGGGTTCAACTCGAGTACCGGCCGGGGGCCATCCTTCGCGGCGAGATCGACCGTGCCGTGCTGACCGCAGACTCGGCCTTCGTCGGAGAAATCGGAAGGCGCCGGCGGACGCCGCTCCACGTGCGCGACGTCAGGCTCGAGGTGGAGGGCTTGGTCTTCAATCCTCAGCGGCTCATGGGCGAGGGCCGGCTCGAGATCCTCGACCTCAAGGTACTGAAAATCCGCAGGCTCACCGTGACCCAGGAGGCTGTGGACGAATACCTGCCGGACCAGCCGGTCGGCACCGGCATGAAGATTGCGCTCGGCGACGGCGCGGCGGAGGTCCGCGTGACCCGGCTGGGACCGACGCTTCAGGCCCGCGCGCGCTTCGGTCCCGGGGACGCCCAGCGCCCGTTCACGCTGGCCGTGGACCGCGTGAGCCTGGGCGGCGTGCCGGTGCCGGGGCCGCTCGTGGACTGGCTCGTCCGTCATCTCGATCCAACTCCGCAGCTCAGACGTCTGCCGGTGCCCGTGCTGCTCGAGCCGCCGCGCATCACGCGCGGCCGAATCGCGATAGGGGGAAAATAAGGGGCCCCGGGACGTCCCGGGGCCCCTTGGGATCTCGCTGCGCCAGCCGGGCGCTACGTCAGCTTGACCTTGTCGCGACTGAAGATCGCGAGCCGCTTCGGGTCGTACCTCTGCAGCATGATCTCGACAAACTTGGGGCCGAATGAGGCCGTCCCGCCGGTCACCAGTACCGACATCTCCGCCCACTCGAGCCTGTCGTCCACACGCGTCGTCACGATGTCTCCCCCGCTCTACTTCCCGACCGGGCTCAGCACGGTCAGGAGGAAGAGATTGAACTTCCCCACGTGCCCGTAGAAGTACCGCGCGTCGCGGAAGATGACCTTGAAGCATTGCTCCATCAGCTCGGGACCGATCAGATGCTTGCCGGCGGCCTCGAGCGCCGTCCGCGCGGCATCGAGGTAGTGGCCCACGGTGAGACTGTGCCGGGGCCCGCGCCCGAGAATCCGGCCCAGCCGTTGACCCCAAGGCACAGGGCGCCCGGGGCGGTCGACGTTCGCCCACGCAGGCGGACGGTTGACATGACGCAAGAACTCCTCGAACTCTCCACGGAACTCCCGAAGGAAAGCCTCGTCGCAGTACGTCGCGACAAAGGGCGTGGGGCCCCCACCGTAGCGCGGGTCGCCCCGAAGATCGATCACCGGGGCGTTCGACAGACCATGGAGCCAGTCGATGACCGCGATCCCACCGGGCCGCAGGATTCTGCGGACCTGGGCCAGGAAACGCGGCGGATCGTTGATGAAGTACGAGGCGCGGAACAGGGCCAGGACGTCGCACGCGGCGTCCGGCAGGTCCTCGAGGGCGTTCAGGTCGAGCGGGCGGACCCCAGGCTCGGTCGGGAACTTGTCGAAAAAGACGACCTCCGTGCGCGCTCTCCCCAGCGAGTCCCGGAGAAAGGCGATCGGTGGAATCTCCCGCTGGCCCGCCATGCACCAGATCGCGTGAGGACGCGGCTCATGGGCGAGGGCCTCGAGCTCCCCCTGCTGGGCCTCGAAGCGCTCGAGGGCGCCGGTGAGCCACTCGAAGTGATGCCGGTCAGAGATCCCCAAGGGTCCCCGCCTCCGCGAACTGGAGCCGATAGAGCCTGCCGTACGTCTCGTTGCCTGCCAGGAGATCCGCGTGGCGGCCGACGGCCTCGACCCCGCCGCGGCCGAGAACCACGATCTTGTCGGCGTGGAGCACGGTCGAGAGCCGGTGGGCGATGACGACGGACGTGGCGCCCTGGACGGCTCGGTCGATGGCCTGCTGCACCACCCGCTCGGACTCGCTGTCGAGCGAGCTCGTCGCCTCGTCGAGGATCAGGATCGGCGGGCGGCCCACGACGGCGCGCGCGATGGCGACCCGCTGGCGCTGGCCGCCGGAGAGCCGGATGCCGCGGTCGCCCACGACGGTCTCGTAGCCGTCCGGGAACTCCTGAATGAAGTCATGGGCATTGGCCACGCGCGCCGCGCGGACGACCTCGGCTTCCGCGATGCCCTCGCGCCCGTACGTGATGTTCTCCCGGATGGTGGCGTTGAAGAGCAGGGCCTCCTGGGCCACCACGCCGAAGAGCTTGCGAGAGCTGTCTTGCCGGAGCGTGCGAAGATCCCGCCCGTCCATGGTGATCGCGCCGTGGACCGGGCGGAAGAGATCCATCTGCATGGCCGCGCCGGCCCGCACACGAATCAAGAGAGCCAGGATGAAGTTTCCGAAATCAAGCCAGCCCTTGGCGAACCCGACGGCCACGTAGGCGACGCAGAGCCACAGGATGGCGCGGAAGCGGTCGTCGCTGGCGCTGACGCCAAGCCACTCGAGCACGCGAGCGCCCAAGGTGCTCAGGCTCAGACCGCCCGTGGCGCCGGAGGCGCCCGCGGCCGGCGAGCCCAGCGCCAGGTCCAGGATTGGTGCCATCAGCACCGGGAAGAGGGCGGCCAGAGCCGTGGCGAGATAGCTCGTGGCCACGAGCAGGAGGACGGCCGCCCAGTACGGCGCGAGGTAGGTGCGAAGCAGCCAGGCGAAACGGCTGAGATCCCGCAAGCGCGTCACGGCTGCGCCCCTTCCCCCGTCGGGAGCGCGCTGCTCCGCCGGAGCGTGAGGAGCTTTTCCGGCGGCACACCGATGGCCAGGAGCTCGGCGACATGTCCCTCCGCCGCATCGAAAGTCGCGACCACCACGCCGTCGATCTCTTCGCCCGGGATGTCGGCCAGCCGCCGGACCGGAAAGCCCAGGAAGGCCTCGGCGCCATCGCGCGAGAAGACGCCGACCGGCTCGAGCCCGAACTCCGTGAGCGTGAGGTAGACGTGCTCGTAGGTCAGCCGGATCTTCTCGCTGATCCCCTCCGGCGTCAGGAGGTAGCGGAGGCGCTTCCGCGCGGCGGGCTTGCGTGGGAAATCGGTGATCTTGATAAAACCCTTCCGAGCCAGGCGCTTGAGATAGATGTTGGTCAGTCCGAGGGCCACCCCCAGGCGCTCGGCCCGGTCCCGCTGTGTCACTGGAGGGCCCTCGCCGATGGCTGTCAGGATCTCAAGGTCTCTTTCGAGGTTCTTTCTCATGGGTTTGTCGACGTTCAAGAGTTGAACATGCTCGGGCACCGACGGTCAAGGGAATCCTAAGGCCAGAGATCATCCCAACCATCTAATTTAAGAGGATTCCTTGCCGATATTCCGTGCGTTCCTCTGGCTCGCGGGCGTCGGGCCCTTCATGATGTTCTCGTTGATCCAGAACCGAAACCTTCGCTACCCGCTGCCCATTCTCCCCGCGGCCGCGCCCCTGGCGGCGTCGATGCCCGCAGCCTGCCGCCGGCGTGACGGCGAGCCCGAAAAGCTCATGGCCGCCGAGTTCGCCGGGGCGGTCGGCTTCCGCACCCGTGTCGGCTACAAGCCCGAAGCGCTTCTCAGGGGCGAAGCGGAGCGGGTGGAGATCCGGGCGGACTCGGCTCTGGTAGGAGAGATGGCCCGGCGCGATCATGCTCCCTTGCGCATACGGAATATTCGCGTTGACATCGAGGGCCTGCCCCTCGATCGTCGGCGCTTCATGGAGAGGGGGAGATCTCCAGCTTCTGGATGCCGGTGCCGGTGACCGTGGAACCGATCAGGATCAGACCGGACCGTACCGAGGTTGGTGGGCCTGCCCTCGCCGGAATGCAGTGAGCCGGCACCGCGTGTCGGTGAAACAGTACGGGGCCCCGGTGACGCCGGGGCCCCGTGGTTATCCGGACGGCGTCCGCGACCTACGTCAGCTTGACCTTGTCGCCCACGAGCGTAACGAGCCGCACCGCCGTCAACACCTTGATCACCATCCACGAGGGGTCGAACTCCGAGCGCCGCACGCTGAACTTCGGGCTCGACGGGTAGGCGTGGTGGTTGTTGTGCAGGCTCTCACCGCCCGTGAGCCAGGCGAGCAGCCGGATGTTCGTGGCGGAGTTGTTCAGGAAGTTCCTCCGTCCCCACCAGTGGCCGAGCCCGTTGATGGAGGGCGCCAGGACGAAGACGTAGAGGAGGAGATGAACGGCCACGACGAAGATGCCCCACGCGGGACCGAGGACCAGCATCGCCAGGATGAGGCCGAAGATGCCGCCCAGCGTTCCCTTGGAGAAGATCCGCCGGTCCCACCAGTCTTCGCGGATGTCCTTCGCCCAGCGGGCCAGCGTCTCCGGGTTCCGCGCCTCGCGGATGTAGTAGTAGACGTTGCCGAGCTGGATCCTCCAGAAGCCGTGGACGAGCGGGCTGTGCGGGTCCTTCTCCGTGTCGGTGAAGGCGTGGTGCTTGCGGTGGACGGCAACCCACTGGCGGCGATCCTGGCCGGTGGTGATCCACAGGATGATCCGGAAGAAGAAGTCCGCAATCGGGTGCAGGGTCAGGGCGCGGTGCGCCAGACCCCGGTGGAGGTAGATCGACGTCGCGAGCACGGCGGCCTGGGTCACGACGACCGTTACTGCTACTGCCAGCATCGCTTTCAGCACGAAAGGGCTCCTTTTGCAATGAGGTGAAGAGCCTGCGCTAGCTCATCATCTTTGGATCGAGGAGATCCCTGAGCCCGTCGCCAAGCAGGTTCAACCCTAGCACAGTCAAAGCTATTGCGGTACCCGGAAACACGGCGAACCAAGGGGACATGCCGAGGAAAGCCTGGGACTCCCTGAGCATCAGACCCCACGACGGGTTCGGCGGCTGGGTGCCGAGCCCGAGATAGGACAGCGCCGCCTCGGCCAGGATGGCGACCGGGAAGCTGATCGACGCCTGGACGATCAGCGGGGCGAGCGTGTTCGGCAGGATGTGGCGCCCGATGATGGCGGCATCTCCCGCCCCCAGCGCGCGGGCGGCCAGCACGAACTCCCGGTCGCGCAGCTCGAGGAAGGCGGCGCGCGTGAGCCGCGCGAAGATGGGCAGGAAGCTGACGCCGATGGCGACCATGGTGATGGCGAGCCCCGGCTTGAACACGGCCGTGATGAGCAGGGCCGACAGGATGGCGGGGAAGCCCTGGACCGCGTCCATGAGCCGCATGAAGATTTCGTCGAGCCAGCCGCCGAAGTAGCCGGAGAGCATGCCGAGGAGCACGCCGAACCCCACGCCGATGCCGACGGCGATGACGCCCACCAGGATGGCCGTGACCGCGCCCACCATGATCCGCGAGAGGAGATCGCGGCCGAACTGGTCCGTGCCGAGCGGATGCGCCACCGACGGGACCTGGAGCCTCGCCTCCATGGACATCTCGAGCGGATCGCGCGGCGTGTAGCCCAGGCTCAGCGCCGCCGTGAGCAGCAGGAGCGCCGTGATCGCGAGCCCCACCGTGAAGGTTACGTGCTTCAGCGCGCGCCGCCACGGGCGACGGACCCTCGCCTCTACCCCCTCCCTGGAAAGGAGAGGGAGCCTGTCCGATCCCCTCTCCCCTGTGGGGAGAGGGCCGGGGTGAGGGGTTTCATTCATAACGAATGCGGGGGTCCAGCATGCCGTACAGGATGTCGACCGCGGCGTTGATCACGACGATCGCCGAGGCGACGGAGAGCACCACGCCCTGGACCACCGGCAGGTCGCGCGCGCTGATGGCGCCCAGCGCCAGCCGGCCCAGCCCCGGCAGGTAGAACACGGATTCCAGGATGATGCTGCCGGCCATGAGCTGGCCCAGCTGGACGCCGGCCACGGTCAGGATCGGGATCATGGCGTTCTTGAGCGCGTGGCGGAAGATCACGGCGCGCTCGGCGACGCCCTTGGCGCGCGCCGTCTTGACGTACTCCTCGCGGAGCACCTCCAAGAGCGCGGAGCGCGTGGTGCGCGCGAGGACGGCGAACTGGAAGAGCCCGAGCGCGATGGCCGGCAGGAGGAGAGACTTGAGCGCGCGGCCCACGCCCTGCCCCCAGCCGTCGAAGCCGCCGGCCTGGAACCAGCCGAGCTTGACCGAGAAGAGCAGGATGAGCAGGAGCCCCGCCCAGAAGCCCGGCACGGCGATGCCGAGCTGGGAGAGCGTCATCGCCGCATAGTCACCCCAGCGGCGGTGGCGCGTGGCGGCGAAGACGCCTAGGGGGATGGCGGCCATGACCATCAGGGCCGCGGCCATGATGGTGAGCGGCAGCGTCACCGAGAGGCGGGAGGCGATGAGGCCGGCCACGGGAACGTCGTACTGGATGGAGCGGCCGAGGTCGCCCAGGACGGCCCGGCTCGCCCACTCCGCGTACTGGACCGGTACGGGCCGGTCGAGGCCGAGCGCCTCGCGCATCCTCGCGACGGCGTCCGGGCTGGCCTCGATGCCGAGCATGATGAGCGCGGGGTCACCCGGCAACACGCGCACGACCACGAAGACCAGCAGCGACACGAAGAGGAGGGTGAGCAGCATCGCGGCCGCCCTCCTCAGGACGTAGCGGCGCAACCCGCCTCTCTTACTTCTGCCAGCCGACCTCGGAGAGGTCGAGGGATGGGACCGGCAGGTCCTTCCAGATACCCGCGACGCCCTTCTTGGTGACGACCAGCCGCGGGTGCATGTACAGCCACACGGCCGGCGCCTCGTCGGCCAGCATCTGCTGCATCCTGACGTACAGCTCCCACCGCTTCTTGTCGTCTACCGTCACCTCGGACTCCCTGAACAGCTTCTGGAAGTCGGCGTTGTCCCAGCGGAAGTAGTACTTCGGGTTGGCGAAGTTCCCGACGTCCCAGGCCTCCGCGTGGCCGATGATGGACATGTCGTAGTCAGGGTTCTCACAGGGCTTGAGGCAGAAGACCTGGGCGAGCCACTGGCCCCACTCGATCTGCTGGATCTTCGCCCGGATGCCGACCTTGGCGAGCTGGTTGATAACGACCTCGGCGCTCCGCACCGTGTAATAGTACTGCGGAGCGACCTTGAAGGTGGCCTCGAAACCGTTCGGGTAGCCAGCGTCGGCGAGGAGCTTCTTGGCCTTGGCCGGGTCGTACGGCACCCGCCTGGAGACGTCCGCATAGTACGGGTTGAGCGGATCCACGTTGGAGCCGAGAATCTTGCCATGCCCGAACATCGACCCCTTGAGCACCTCCTCCTTGTTGATCGCGTGGGTGATGGCGAGCCTGACGCGCTTGTCGGAATAGGGCTTCTTGGAGTTGTTCATGCTGAGCGTGACGTCGTTGGTGGTGTCACCGAGGATGACCTGGAAGCGCCCGTCCTTCTTGAGCTCGTCCACGCTCTCCGGGCCAAGCCCGAAGGCCGAGACGTCGATGTCGCCCGACTTGAGCGCCGCGACCGCCGAGTTGGGATCGGGGATGAAGCGGTACGTGACCTTGTCGAGGCGCGGCAGCCCCTTCTGCCAGTAGTCCTTGTTCTTCACGAGCACGATGCGGTCGCCGCGCACCCAGTCGGCGACCGTGAAGGGGCCAGTGCCCATCGGCTGGGTCTTGAGAGTACCCACCGCTTCCCTCGGATAGATGACCGACCCCTGCCGCGCCACGGTCCAGAGGAAATTGGCCTGGACCCGCTTGAGCGTCACGCTGATCGTGTAGTCGTCCTTGACGATGACGTCCTGGATGTTCTCGTACTGGACCCGGTAGGGGTGCTTGGTTTCCGGGTTGACCGCGCGGTCCAGCGCGAACTTGACGTCCGCGGCCTTCATCTCGCGGCCGTTGTGGAAACGGATCCCCCTGCGGAGGAAGAACGTGTAGTTCTTGCTGTCGGTCGTGTACCAGCGCTCGGCGAGCCAGGGAACGAGCTTGCCGTGGCGGTCCACCTTCACGAGCGCTTCCTGGACGTTGTAGAAAATGACGCCGGCGATCGTCGACGAGGGATTGGTCGTGAGATCGAGCCCCGGCGGCTCGGTCGACACCTGCACCGTGAGCGCGCCCTGGGCCGCCGCCGGCGCCGCCCCAAGCAGGAGCGCCAGCAGGGCCAATCCGAGGTCGCGCAGCATCCTCATCGTGTCCCCTCCGTGAAGTAGTCCACCGTCCGCCTCAAGCCCTCGCCGAAGTCCACGAGGGGCTCGTAGCCCATGTCCCGCTTTGCCGCGCCGATGTCGGCCAGCGTGTGCGGCACGTCGCCGACCCGCACCGGCAGGTGCCTCTTCGCCAGCGGGCGCCCGAGAAGGCGCTCGAGCGAGGCGATGATCTCGAGCAGGCTCGTCCGGCTGCCGCAGCCGACGTTGTAGGACTTGCCCGAAACGGAAGCCGCCGGCGCCGCGGCCGCCAGCAGGTTGGCCGACACCACGTTGTCGATGTACGTGAAGTCACGCGACTGCGTCCCGTCACCGTGGACCTGGAGCGGCTTGCCCTGGCTGCCCCAGAGGATGAAGCGCGGGATGACGGCCGCGTACTCGCTCTTGGGATCCTGCCGCGGGCCGAAGACGTTGAAGTACCGCAGGCCGACCGTTTCGACGCCGAAGAGCCGGCTCCACACGGACGCGTACAGCTCGCCCGCGACCTTGGACGCGGCGTACGGGGAGATCGGCGCGGTCGCCTGGTCCTCCCGCTTGGGCAAATCGGGCCGCTCGCCGTACACGGAGGACGACGACGCGTACACCACGCGCGGCTTCTTCTTCTGGCGCGCCGCGGCCACGAGGACGTGGAGCGTGCCGGTCACGTTCGAGGCGTTGGCGCCGAGCGGGTCGGCGACGGAACGCGGGACCGAGCGCATCGCCGCCTGGTGGAAGACCGCCGTCACGCCGCGCACGGCCCGCTCGACGGTCGCGAGGCTCTTGAGATCCCCGCGGATGATCAGGAGCCGCCTGTTCCCCTTCGCAAAGGCGAGGTTGGCCCGGCTGCCGGTCGAGAAGTTGTCGAGCACGCGGACGCGGTGCCCCTGCGCGAGCAGGCGCTCGACCACGTGCGAGCCGATGAAGCCGGCTCCGCCTGTCACGAGGTAGAGAGATGTCGGGGCCATGACGAGCGCCCGATTATGGTGGCCGCGGCGCGCGCTTGTCAACTTCGGGCGCCGGGAGCCGTGCGTTGACAAGCTTTCGGCCCCCCGGCTACTATGTGGCACCTTTTGGCCGACCGGTCCAGGAATGCACCGGTATACCTGTCCTGCTCCCGACGAAGGAGGTCGCCATGGCTCGTGCCGCCGCACTCGGAACCGCCCTTCTCATAGCGCTCGCGCTCGCCCTGCCGCGCGAAGCGCCCGCGCAGACGAAGGAGGACACCATCGTCTACGCGCTCCAATCGGACATAGACACCTGGGACCCGCCCGGCTCCGTCCTCCGCGAAGCGATCATCCTCGGCTACCAGGTCTTCGACCACCTGGCCGTCCGGGATCTCAAGACCCGCCGCGTGGGCCCGAACCTCGCCACCTCGTGGAAGGCGCTCGACGACACGACGTGGGAGGTCAAGCTGCGCCAGGGGGTCAAGTTCCACGACGGCACCCCCTTCACCAGCAAGGACGTCAAGGCGACCTTCGACCGCGTGCTCGACCCCGCGAAGAAGATGATCGCGCGCGGCAACCACGCCAAGATCAAGACGGTCGAGATCGTGGACGACTACACCGTGCGCTTCAGGACGGACGGGCCCTACCCGCTCTTCGTCGAGCGCATGACGGCGCAGGTGATGGAGTCCGAGAAGGTCATCCGCGAGAAGGGCGACGAGTGGATGCAGGAGCATCCCGTCGGCACCGGCCCCTACAAGCTCGTCAGCTGGAACCGGAAGCAGGAGCACCTCCTGGTCCGCAACGACGATTACTGGGGCGCCAAGCCCCACTACAAGTACGTCCGCATCCGCATCATTCCCGAGCAGGCGACTCAGATCGCCGAGCTCCTCTCGGGCGGCGTGGACATCATGAAGGCCGTGCCGCCCGACCAGATGGACGTCATCAACAAGTCGGGTACCGCGCGCACCGCATCTTCTCCGATCCTGCGCACCGCGATGCTCCAGCTCGACCAGGCCGCGCGCAGCGGCCCCAACCCCTTCACCGACAAGCGAGTCCGGATCGCGGCGAATCTCGCCGTGGACACCGACGCCATCATCAAGCACGTGCTGAACGGCCTCGGCGACCGCGTCGCCACGGGCATCAACCCGATGGCCTTCGGCTGGGATCCGAACCTGAAACCCTACAAGCAGGACCTCGCGCGGGCCAAGAAGCTCCTGGCGGAAGCCGGCTACCCGAACGGCGTGGACATCCTTTTTAACGAGGGGCCGCCGGTGGTCGAGCCCGGCACCCAGCAGACCAACGACGCCATCGTCGCCGACATGACCAAGGCCGGCTTCCGTGTGAAGCGGAACTACGTCGGTGACAACACGGTCCTGGTCGCGCGCGTCAAGGAAGGCAAGTTCGGGCCCATGTTCAACTGGTCGTGGGGCTACTACTCCGTCTTCGACGCCGACGCGATTCTGTACGACGTCTTCAAGTGCAACGAGTTCTACTCCTACTACTGCAACAAGGAGCTCGACGACCTGATCATCTCCGGGCGCTCGACGCTCGACCAGAAGAAGCGCACAGAGACCTACGTCAAGGCCCAGAAGGTCCTCTTCGACGATGCCGGGTATCTCTTCAAGTGGGGCCTCAGGGGCGTCTGGGGCATCTCGAACCGGGTGGAGTACTCGGCGCCGCCCGACGAGATCGACCGGATGTTCCTCGTGACTCCCCGGAAGAAGTAGCGGCCTCACCCCGGCGCCGCGGGCGGGGAGCGTCTGCACGCTCCCCGCCCGTCCGCTCTGTCCCGATGAGGCGCTATCTCGTCCGCCAGCTCGTCCAACTCGCCGTCGTCGTCGTCGGTATCTCGATCCTCGCCTTCTCGATCCTCCACATCATCGGCGACCCGGTCACCCTGCTGCTGCCCCAGAACGCCGGCAAGGAGGAGTACGCGCGCTACAAGCACCTCATGGGCCTGGACCAGCCCGTATGGGTGCAGTACTGGAAGTTCGCGAGCGGAGCCGTCCAGGGCGACTTCGGACGATCCTGGTACGGCAACGCTCCCGCCTTCCGCCTCGTCGTCGACCGCATGCCGCCGACGATATACCTGACGCTTGCGGGGCTCGGCGTCGCGCTCCTGATCGCCCTGCCGTTGGGCATCCTGGCCGCCCTCAAGCGGCACTCCTTCGTAGACACGCTCTGCACGCTCCTGGCCGTCGCGGGACAGGCCATGCCGATTTTCTGGCTCGGCATCATGCTCATCATCATCTTCGCCGTACGGCTCAGGCTCCTGCCGGCCTCAGGCTACGGCACCTGGCAGAACTTCGTGATGCCGGCCTTCTGCCTGGGCGCCTTCCTCGCTCCGATCACCATGCGGCTCGTGCGGTCCGGGCTCATCGAGGTCATGAACATGGAGTTCATCAAAACGGCGCGGGCCAAGGGCGTGGGCGAGCGCATGGTCGTGGTCAAGCACGCCTTCCGCAACGCCTGCATCCCGGTCGTCACGGTGCTGGGGCTCCAGTTCGGCCAGCTCCTGGGCGGCGCCTTCATCACCGAGACTGTCTTCGCCTGGCCCGGCGTGGCGACGCTCACCGTGGACGCGATCCGCAATCAGGACTTCCCGGTCGTCCAGTGCGCGGTCGTGCTCCTGGCCCTGATCATCGTGTCGGTCAATCTGATCGTGGACGTGATCGTAGGTCTGATCGATCCGCGCATCCGGGCGGGCACCTGATGGCGGTCGGCTCAGGCGCCGCCGTCGGCCCAACGCCATTCGACGGCGCCGCGTCGCCCGACACCTCGGGGGCCGGGTGGCGGCGGCTCCTGCGTCTCAAGTGGGGCGTGGGGGGCGCGGCGCTCTTCCTCGTCATCGTCCTGAGCGCCGTCCTCGCGCCGTGGATCGCGCCGCGCGACCCGATCCTCGTGGACATCAGGCACCGGATGGCGCCGCCCGCCTGGATGGAGGGCGGCGCGCGCGAGCACATCCTCGGCACCGACCAGATCGGCCGCGATCTTCTCTCGCGGGTGATCTGGGGCGGGCGGGTTTCCCTCCTGGTCGGCGTCTCCGCGGTGCTGCTCTCATCCACGATCGGCGTGCTGTTCGGGCTCGCGGCGGGCTACTTCGGCGCGGGGGTGGACTGGAGCATCATGACGCTGATCAACGTCATGCTGACCTTCCCCTTCGTGCTGCTAGCTCTCGCCGTCATCGCCGTGCTCGGGCCGAGCCTGCCCAACATGATCGTGGTGCTCGGCGTGACCGGCTGGCCGCTCTACGCCCGGGTCATCCGGGCCGAGACCCTTGCGCTCCGCGAGCGGGAGTTCGTGCTCGCGGCCCGCGCCCTCGGGATGAGCCACGCCCGCATCGTCTTCCGCCAGATCCTGCCGAACCTGGTCTCGCCGATCGTCGTCATCGCGACGCTGCAGATCGCCCAGGTCATCATCCTCGAGTCGTTCCTGTCCTTCCTGGGCCTGGGTGTCCAGCCGCCGACGCCCGCCTGGGGCAACATGCTCGGCGAAGGGCGCGTCTACATGCTCAACTCGTGGTGGATCGCCGCCTTCCCCGGCCTCGCCATCTTCGTCACGACCCTCGTCATCAACCTCTTGGGCAACGGGCTCAGGGACTGGCTCGACCCACACATGAAGCTCTAGCAGCGGACCGATGATAAGGGCCCATCTGCTTCGTTGGCTCGGTCGGCGCTGCCCTCAACGTACAGGGAGTACGCCTCGGGCAACGCCTCCCTCGCCGCCTCGCATCTGGAACCTTCTCATCGGTCCGCACCTTGCCTGGCCGGATTGCTACTTGTAACCGGTGCCTGCTTTTTTGTATTCCTCTCGGGGGGGAGAAAAGATGTCGAGCACCACGGCCCGTTTGTCCGGCAGCGCGCGCCCGCCGTGCGGCACGTTCGGGGGCGTCTGCCAGAAGTCGCCGGCCTTGACGTGATGCTCGACGCCGTCCTGGATGCGAACCCACTCGCCTTCGAGGCAGACGCCCCACTGCTCGTTGGGGTGCGCGTGCACAGGGGAGAGGGAACCCGGGGCGATCTCGACCACGGAGAGCATCAGGTGCTCGCCGGGAAAGACCCGCGCCGAGAGTCCTTCGGCCAGCTGGCGCGGAATGCCGCCCCGCTTGAGGTTGTGGAAGTGCTCGCTGTCGGCCATGATTCACTCCTTGTTCGGTAGGATGCGGTTAGTGTACAGGAGAGCCTGGTGAGATTGTTCCTGGCGATGATGTCCCACGAGACGAACACGTTCAGCAACCTCTCGACCGACCGCGCACAATTCGAGGCGCGCAACCTCCACTACGGCGGCGAGATCCTGGAGGCTTTCCGCGGCACGGGCACCTGCCTGGGCGGCATGATCGACGCCGCCGCCCGCCGCGGGGCGACGCTTATCCCCTCGGTGGCCGCGGCCGCTTCGCCGGCCGGTCTCGTTACAAAGGACATCTACGGGCACGTCAAAGAGCGCGTGCTCCGCGACCTCAAGGCGGCCGGCCAGGTGGACGGGGTCCTGCTCGATCTCCACGGCGCCATGGTGCCGGAGGGGCTGGACGACGGCGAAGGCGACCTCATCGAGGCCGTCCGAGCCGCCGTCGGCCCCGCCGTGCCGATCGCCGTCACCCTCGATTTCCACGGCAACCTGTCGGAGGCGATGGTGCGCGGCGCCGACCTGCTCAACGGCTACAAGACCTACCCGCACGTGGACATGGCCGAGCGAGGGGCCGAGGCGACCGAGCAGCTGATCGACATCATCGGCAGCCGCTTGAAGCCCACGGCCGCGCTCCGCAAGCCGCCCATCCTGCCGCCGCTCGGCAACCAGGGGACGGCGCGCGGGCCGATGCGGCGCCTCTACGACCTGGCGGCCGACATGGAGAAAGACCCGAAGGTCATTTCGATCTCCATCTTCGCCGGTTTCCCGCTCGCCGACATCCCGGACGCGGGCTTCGGCGTCTACGTCGTCACTGACGACGACCAGGCGCTGGCGGATCGCCTGGCAGACCGGCTAGCGGACACCGCGTGGACGCACCGGCACGAGTTCATCCACACGGCCCTGCCCGTGCGCGAGGCCGTCGCCAAGGCACTCGCCGCTTCCGGCAAACCGATCGTGCTGGCCGACATGGCCGACAACACCGGCGGAGGCGCGGCTGGCGACGGCACGGAAATCCTGCGGGAGCTCGTGCGCGTCGGCGCCCGCTCGGCGGTCGTCGCCTGCCTCTGGGACCCGATGGCCGTCGCCCTGTGCGCCAAGGCGGGTGCCGGCGCCTCGGTGACGCTCGACGTTGGAGGCCACGTGGACGACAGGCACGGCGCGCCGCTCCACGTGACGGGCTTGGTCCGCACACTCTCCGATGGCCGCTTCGTCCACAAGGGGCCGATGGCGCGCGGCCTGCCCGGACGGCTCGGCACGACCGCGGTCCTCGACGTCAACGACGTCAAGGTCATCCTGATCTCGTATCGCTGGCAGACGCTCGACCCCGAGATGATCCGGTTCGTCGGGATCGACCCGCTCGACCACAAGATCCTGGTCGTCAAGTCCACGATCCACTACCGTGCCGCGTTCGAGCCCATCGCCGGCGAGATCATCGAGGTAGACGCCCCGGGGCTGTCCTCCTCCAACCTCGCGCGCTTCGACTTCAAGCGGATCCGGCGTCCGATCTTCCCGCTGGATGCGGACACGACGTATCCCTGAGGAGGCCCCGGCATGGCGTTTCCAGGCTTCACCCCGGCCGACTTCAAGGTCTTCGACATCGAGGGCTTCACACCGCGCATGGAGGCCATCAAGACGCGCATCCGCCCCAAGCTCGAGGCGATCGGCCGCGACCTCTTGCCCGACGTCGCGCGCATCGCGGGCGATCAGGCCTTCGCCCACGTCGCCAGGCACGCGCGCCGGACCGTCAACCCTCCAAATGACACGTGGGTCGCCTTCGCCCTCGACAAGCGCGGCTACAAGAAGCACTGCCACTTCAAGGTGGCGGTCTCGCGCGGCGCGGTCCGCTTCCTCTTCGAAGCCGGCCCCGAGCACGCCGGCAAGAAGGGCTGGGCGTCGGCGTGGAAGCGCCAGGGGCCCAAGCTCGCGCCCGTGCTGAGGCGCGCGAAGGGCCTCGCCTGGTTCAAGAACGAGCACGACGAGGCGCCGGCGGCCATCCTGGCCGACCTGCCGCCCGAGCACGTCGCGCGGCTGGGCGACGAGCTCACGCGCACGCGCGACGGCCAGGTGGTGCTTGGGCGCGCAGTGCCGGCCCAAGAGGCCGCGCGGTGGAAGCCCCGCGACTACGCCCGCGCCGCGCGCGAGACGTTCCAATTGCTCGCGCCCCTGTACCGGCTCAAGTAATGTCATTTGCAACCCCGGCTGGCGAAGCCAATCGGCCCGGCGGATGACTGAGGCGGTCATCTTCGACATGGACGGCGTCCTGATCGACTCGGGCGTCCACCACCGCGCCGCCTGGCGGGCGCTGCTCATCGAGCTCGGGGAGGAGCCGGCCCACCCGGAGTACTGGCGCCTCACCATCGGGCGCCCGAGCGAGGAGGCGGTACCGTTGCTCCTCGGCCGCCACGTCCCCGAGTACGAGGCCCGGCGGCTGGCGCGGCGCAAGCGCGACCTCTACACGGACCTGTCGCGCGGCGGCGTGGTTCCGGTTCCGGGCGTCCGGGATTTCGTCGCGGCGCTCTCGCGCCTCGGCATCCCGCGCGCGGTCGGCACCTCGGCCTCGCGCTTCGACCTTGACCGGTTGCTCGCGGGGGTGGGCCTCCGGTGCCACTTCGACGTCATCGTGGCGGCCGACGACGTGACGCTCGGGAAGCCCGACCCGGAGGTCTACGAGCTGGCGGCCGCGCGGCTCAGGATCCCGCCCGAGGCCTGCATCGTCTTCGAGGACTCGCTGGTCGGCGTCGAGGCCGCGCGGCGCGCGGGCATGCGCGCGGTCGGTGTCACCACCGCCCACAGCGAGGCGGAGCTGCGCGCGGCCGGGGCCGAGCGGACCATCCCCGATTTCGAGGGACTCGAATGGACGAGCCTCGCAGGCCGGTAAGCGCGGCCGCCTACTGGGAAGGGCTCTACGCCGAGCGGCAGGACGGCTGGGAGCTCGGGGAGGCCGCCCCGTCGCTCCGGGCCTGCCTTGCCTCGGGTCGCCCGTTCACGCACGGCGCGCGCGTCGCCGTTCCCGGGTGCGGGCGGGGCCATGACGCGCGGCTGCTCGCGCGGCACGGCTTCGCCGTCACGGGCTTCGACTTCGCCGAAGCCGCCGTGGCGGAAGCCCGGCAACTGGCGTCACGCGAGCAGATCGCGGCCGCCTTCATGCGGCGCGACGTCTTCACGCTTGCGTCCGATCACCGCGGCCTCTTCGACGCGGTCTGGGAGTACACCTGCTTCTGCGCCATCGACCCCGACCGCCGGGAGGAGTACGCGGGCGTGCTTCACGACATCCTCAAGCCGGGGGGCACTCTCCTGGCCTGCTTCTACCCCTTAAGAGAAGGTACCGACGGCCCGCCCTTCCCGGTTTCCCGGCAGGGCATCGAGGCAGCACTCGGACCCTTCTTCCGCATCGTCGAGGCGGGGCCGCCGCCGGCCTCGCCCGAGCGCCGCCGCGGGCTCGAGTGGCTCGTCCGGGCCGAGCGGCACCCCGGTTGATTCACCCGGGCGGGCGTGCTACGGTTGGGCACTTTTTTCGAGACGGCCTCGAAGCGCCCGCTCGCATGTTCAAAGCCAAAGGAGGCACGAGTATGAAGGTCTTCCGCATCGTCCTCGTTCTGCTGCTGATCGCCGGCGTCGGCGGCGGGCTGGCATCGCGCGACCTGGCCGACGCCCAGGCCCAGACCATCAAGATCGGCCTGCTCTTCGACCACACGGGCCCGTTCTCTGCCGCCGGCTCGCTCAACGTCTGGCGTGGCGCCAAGATGATGATCGACCTCATCAACGAGCGGGGCGGCGTGGCGGGCAAGTACAAGATCGTCCAGGTGGACGGTGACGCCCAGTCCAAGGCCGAGGTCGCCATCAACGAGGCCGAGCGCCTGATCAACGTCGAGAAGGTGGACATCCTGGCCGGCATCTACTCGAGCGCACACGCCGTCCCCATCGCCGAGCGCGTTGACAGGCAGAAGAAGTTCCTCTGGATCACCACGGCCATCTCGTCGAAAGTCTTCGACGGGCGCAATCTGCAGTTCACCTTCCGCCCGCAGCCCACCGGTGACCAGTTCGGCGCGCTTTCGGTGCAGTACATCAACGAGTACTCGCGGGAGAAGTTCAAGAAGCCCGCAAAGGAGCTGCGGCTCGCCATCATCCACGAGGACGGCGCCTACGGTGCCGACGTGGCGCTCGGTAACGAGCTCAAGGCAAAGGAGCTGGGGCTCAACGTGGTCCTCAAGGAAGGCTACTCGGCCAGCGCGCCCGACCTGTCCGCGCTGGTGACCAAGCTCCGGTCGGTCCGGCCCGACGTGCTCTACCACACGGGCTACAATCCCGACATCGCGCTCTTCCTGCGCCAAGCGAAGGAGCAGGGGCTGCGCATGCGCGCCTACATCGGACACGGCGCGGGCCACAGCCAGATCGACAAGCTGAAGGAAGCCTTCGGCGCCAAGGAGATCGAAGGCTTCCACACCGTCGATCCGATCGCCTCCCAGCTCCTCGACCCCAAGAAGCTCAAGCCCGGCGTGGGCGAGCTGACGGCCGAGATGGTGAAGCGCTACAAGACGCTGCCGGGCGTGGAGAAGGACGTGGCCGACCGCGCCATCGCGCCCCACGTCTCCATGGGGTTCAACAATATGTGGATCCTGCTCAACGACGTGGTGCCCCGGGCAATAACCAAGTACGGCGGTTTCGGCCCGGAGGCGCTGGCCAAAGCGGCCCGCGACACGGACATCCCGGAGGGCGCCACCATGCAGGGCTACGGGGTGAAGTTCTACCGGCCGGGCCACCGCTTCGCGGGGCAGAACGAGCGCGCCTTCCCCGCGGTGTTCGAGATAATCGAGAGCAAGTTCGAGCTGGTGTTCCCGAAGACCGTGGCGACCGCCGCCCCCCTCCTGCCGCTGCCGGCGTCCTCGCCGCTTGCGGTCCGCTGAGATCATCGGAGGGGGCCTCGACGGCCCCCTCCGAGCCTCCCCCATCGGGGATTCGGTTGCGCCGGCCAAGCCAGCGCTCGAACGCGTGAATCCATTTCCTTTCTGACATGCTGACGGTTGCGGGCGTCACCAAGCGCTTCGGGGGATTCACCGCGCTGAACCAGGTGTCCTTCGAGGTGCGCGAGGGCGAGATCCTCGGGCTGATCGGCCCCAACGGCTCCGGCAAGACCACGCTGTTCAACTGCGTGTCGGGCGCGCTGCCGCCGACGGCGGGCTCGATCCGATTCCGCGGCGACGAGATCGGCGGCCTCACCCCCGACAGGATCTGCCACCGCGGCATCGCCCGCACCTTCCAGATCCCGCGCCCGTTCCGCAAGCTCTCCATCGTCGACAACGTGGCCGTGGCCGCCCATTACGGCACCAACCAGCCGAACACCGAGGCCCAGGCGCGCCAGCGGGCGCGCGAGATGCTGGAGCTGGTGGGCCTGCCCACCGATCCCGAGAGCGCCCCCACGCTCCTCGGCGCCGGTGGCCTGAAGAAGCTCGAGCTGGCGCGGGCGCTCGCCACGGGCCCCACCCTGCTCCTGGCCGACGAGAGCCTGGGCGGGCTCGACCCGTCGGAGATGCAAGACGCGGCCGAGATGCTCAAGCGCATCCGCCGCGACCTCGGGATCACCATCGTCTGGGTCGAGCACATCATGGGAACCCTGATGCGGGTGGTCGACCGCATCGTGGTGCTGGATCACGGCGAGAAGATCGCCGAGGGGTTGCCGCTCGAGATCGCCGAGAACCCGCAGGTGATCGAGGCGTACCTCGGCGAAAAGGTGGTCCTCGCGTGAGCATGCTCGAGCTCTCCGGCATCACGGCGGGCTACGGCCACTTCACGGCGCTCTGGGACGTGAGCCTGCGCGTGGCCGAGGGCGAAGCGGTGGCGGTCGTCGGCCCCAACGGGGCGGGCAAGACCACGCTCCTTCGCCTGATCTCCGGTCTGATCGCCCCGCGGTCGGGCCGCATCGTCTTCGAGGGCGCCGAGCTGGCGAGCCACCCGGCCCACGACATCGTGGCCCATGGCGTCGCGCACGTGCCCGAGGGGCGCCGCCTCTTCCCCGGCCTCACCGTGGCGGACAACCTCAAGATGGGCGCCTTCCTGCCCGCGGCCCGGGCACGGTACCGCGAGAGCCTGGAGCGCGTCTACACGCTCTTCCCGGTCCTCGCCGAGCGCCAGAAGCAGCGCGCGGGCAGCATGTCGGGCGGAGAGCAGCAGATGCTCGCCATCGGCCGTGCGCTCATGTCGCAGCCGAAGATCATCCTCCTCGACGAGCCCTCGCTGGGTCTGGCGCCGGTGATGGTGCTGCGCGTCTTCGACCTGATCCGCCGGGTGCGCGAGGAAGGCTACACGATCCTCGTCGTCGAGCAGAACGTGCGCCAGGTGCTCAAGCTGGTGGACCGCGCCTACCTGCTGGAAGTCGGGCGGATCAAGATGGAGGGCCGGGCCGCGGAGCTCGCCGAGCAGGACTTCGTCCGCAAGGCGTACATGGGAGTCTGAAGTTCGAGCCGAAACGCGGCCGACGAGCCGCAGGCGAGGAGCGCGGTGAGGTGAGTGCTGAGATGAAGTCTTTACGCTAATGGACCCGATCTTCCTCGTCGAGGCGGCGATCAACGGCATCCTGCTGGGAGGCGTCCTGGCGCTGCTCGCCCTCGGGCTGAACCTGATCTTCGGGGTGCTCGACATCGTCTGGATCGCGTACGTGGAGCTGGTCATGCTGTGCATGTACGCCGTCTATTTCTTCAACGTCACGTTCGGCTGGCCCATCTGGGCGGCGGGCCTGGTCTCGCTCGCCGCCGGGACGCTCCTCGGCATTGCCGTGCACCTCCTCATCATCTCTCCTATCCTGACGAGCGCCCCCATCAATCAACTCCTGGCGACGGGCGGGCTCCTCTTCTTCCTCCAGTCGGCCGCGACCTTCCTCTGGACCACCGACCACAAGACCGTGCGCCTGAGCCTGCCGAGCTACGAGATCGCCGGGATCTTCCTGCCCGCCACGCGGATCATCCCCTTTGCCATCTCCATCCTCGCCGTGATCGCGCTCTACGTCTTCCTGACCCGCACCTACATCGGCACAGCCATCCGCGCGGTGTCCCAGGACCGCGACGCCATGTCCCTCATGGGCGCCAACCCCCAGCGCATCTACATCGTCACCTCGGCCGTGGGCGGGCTCATGGCGGGACTGGCCGGGGCGCTGCTCATCTTCCAGTACTCCGTGCACCCGTTCTTCGGCGGGCAGTTCGGGCCGCTCACCTTCATGATCTGCGTGCTGGGCGGTCTGGGGAACATGGTCGGCGCCTTCATCGCCTCGTTCATCATGAGCGAGATCATCTCCATCGGCGGCGTGGTCATCTCGACCGAGATGGGGTACGTCATCGCCTTCGTGATTTTCATCGTGATGATGTTCGTCCGCCCGGGCGGCATCATGGCAAAGCGCGGATGAGCCGCGGCCGCTTCCTTGCAGGCGCGGTGCTCGGGGTCTTGGTCGTCGCCCCCTTCGTCCCCATGGGCGGCGTGCAGCAGTACGTGCTCCACGTGGCCATCCAGATCTTCATCTGGTCCTTCATCGGCCAGGCCTGGTCCCTCATGGGCCGCTTCGGCCTGGTCTCCCTCGGCCACGGCGCGTTTCTCGGCGTGGGCGCGTACACGACCACGCTCCTCTGGAACGTTTACTCTCTCACGCCCTGGATCGGCGCTCTGCTCGCGGTGGCTGCGGCGGTCGCGATCGCCGTGGTGCTCGGCATCCCGTGCTTCCGCTTCCGCGTCATCGGCCACTACTTCGCGCTGGTCACCCTGGCGGTGGGCGAGGTCATCCGCCTCCTCATCATCGCCGAGCGCGACTGGACGGGCGGCTCGCTCGGCGCCAGCCTCAAGACGACGGGCACCGCGTCCGGACTGTGGACGCTCCAGTTCGCCGACAAGCGCGTGTTCTACTACACCTCGCTGGGCGTGTTTCTGGCCGGCCTCTGGGTCTGGGACCGCGTGGACCGGAGCATGGCGCGCTCGGCGCTCGAGGCCATCGGCGAGGACGAGACGGCGGCAGCCTCGGTCGGCATCCACGTGACGCGCTTCAAGCTCGGCATCACGGTGGTGTCGGCCGCGCTCACCGCGCTGGGCGGGGTCCTCTATGCCCAGTACATCTCCTACGTCAACCCGGACACGCTCTCGGGCATCGGCGTGTCGCTGAAGATCGTGTTCGCCGTCGTGCTGGGAGGCATGTACTCGCTGATGGGCCCGCTGGTGGGAACCGCGCTGACGACGGCCCTGGCCGAGGGGCTGCGCATCGCCTTCGGGCTCAAGTTCCTGGGCATGGCCGACACGATCTACGGGCTGCTGCTCATCATCTTCATCATCTTCCTGCCGTCGGGCATCTACGGCTCCATCCGCAACGCCATCCGGCGCCGTTCGGGCTCGTCGAACACAGCACCCGCGTAAATCCATCCGCATGTCGCGGGGCGCGAGCCTGGACCTGCGTGTAACCATCCGCGTGTCGCGGGGCCGGGGGCTCCCCCGTCACCCCCAGAAGCAAGGGGGTTCGGGGGGAGTCCCCCGGCTCCCGCTCACCTTGGTCCTCGCGACAATCGTCCCGCATCTCAAGACCGCGTCTGCCACGGGGCCGAGCGCTTCGGAAGGAACGCGCGCGTAGCGCCCGCGAGGGGCCGGGGGCCGGGGATGCCCCCCGAACCCCCATGGCCGTCGGGGGTGACGGGAGCATCCCCGGCCCCCGGCCCCTCGCGGGCGCGGTGCCAGCCAGGTCTCCCCTTTCCGATCGCAGACGCGTCGGGCATAATCGGCGCTATGACGGCGTGGGCGGTGTGCCCGGACGGCGATGCGCCGAAGGCGGTCTCGGCGCTGGCGGAGCAGGTGGAGAACGACGGCGGCCACGCGCTGGCAATCTACCGCGAGCCCGTCGGCGACCACTGGCAGATCTTCTGCCTGCTGCCGATGTCGAAGGTAGAGCCGACGCCGTACCAGCGCGACCTCTCCCCTGCCCACGTCAAGCGCCTCCAGGACGTGGTCAAGAAGATCGACCGCTTCGTCGATCCCATCGTCGTCATGTCGCCCAAGCCCGGCCTCTACTGGACGCCCAACGGCAACCACCGCCGCGCCGTCCTCGAGAAGCTCAAGGCGAAGATGGTGCCCGCCATCCTCGTGCCCGAGCACGAGGTCGCCTTCCAGATCCTGGCGCTCAACACCGAGAAAGCTCACAACCTCAAGGAGAAGTCGCTCGAGGTCATCCGCATGTACCGCGGCCTCGTGGAGGACGCGTCCTCGAGCGGCGAGGAAGACTACTCCTTCCAGTTCGAGTCGCCGCACTTCATCACGCTGGGGCTCCTCTACGAGAAGAACAGGCGCTTCGCGGGCGGCGCCTTCGCGCCGATCCTGCGCCGCGTGGACAAGTTCCTCAAGGGGCGGTTCCCGAAGACCCTCGAGGAGCGGGAGGACCGCGCCGAGCTAGTCCGCGGGGCCGACGAGGCGCTGGCGGAGGTGGTCGCCAAGATCAAGAAGCGCGGCATCAACCACCCGTACGTCAAGAACTTCGTCCTCGCGCGGACCACGCCGCTCACGCGCTCGCGAAAGACCCTGCCGTCCTTCGACCAGACCTTCAAGAAGCTCGTCGACAACATCGAAGGATTCGACGTCGCCAAAGTCCGGTACGAGGACATCCAGCGCTCGGCCATCATGGGCGCACCGGCGGCCGGCTGAGAGCACGCCACGTGGCCGCCCCGACCAGGCTCACGGATACCGAGATTGCCGCGCGCCTTCCTGCCCTGCCGGGCTGGACGCTCGAGGGGGGCAAGCTCCACAAGGCCTTCGCCTTTCGTGACTTCGTCGAGGCGTGGGGCTTCATGAGCGCCGTCGCGCTCGTGGCAGAGACGCTGGGCCATCACCCCGAGTGGTCGAACGTCTGGAACCGCGTCACCGTGGATCTCACGACCCACGACGCGGGTGGGATCAGCGCGCTCGACTTCGACCTGGCGGCGCGGATGGAAACGCTGGCGGGGAAGCGCGCGTGACCGGACGCGTCGCCATCGTCACCGGCGGCACGGGCGCCCTCGGCCAGTCCGTGGTGCTCCGCTTCCTGCAGGACGGCGCCTCCGTTGCGGTGCCGTGGATTGTGCCGGAGGAGTGGGAGAGCCTCCGGGGGCGCGTGGAGAAGGGGGGACTCGGGCGCCTCCACGGCGCCCGGGTGGAGGTCGTCACCGACCAGGGCGCCTTCGCGGCGTTCGTCACCGACGTCCTCGCCCGCCACAACGGGCTCGACGTGCTGGTCAACACGGTGGGCGGCTTCGCAGGCGGCGACCTCGCCTCGACCTCGCTCGCCGAATGGCGACGCATGATGGACCTCAACCTGACCTCGGCCGTCATCGGCTGCCGCGCCGTCCTGCCCGCCATGCGGGCCGCGCGCCGCGGTCGCATCGTCAACGTCTCCTCGCGCGCGGTGGTGCCGCCGGCCGGCGGCTTCATCGCCTACACCGTCGCCAAGAGCGCCGTGATCGCGCTCACGCAGGCGCTCGCCCACGAGGAACGCCCCCACGGCATCGCGGTCAACGCGGTGCTGCCGAGCACAATGGATACCCCCGCGAATCGCCGCGCCATGCCCGACGCCGACCGCTCGGGATGGGTCAGCACGGAAGCGGTCGCCGACGTCATCTCCTACCTCGCCTCAGAGGGGGCGGGCGCCGTCTCCGGCGCCTGCATCCCGGTCTGAGCGCCAGGATCACGGTCCTATCGATGCGGAGTCACGCCCGCATGCTAGACTGCGCCGCATGATTGCCTCATGGAGGTCGCTCGGCGTGATCGCGGCTCTCGCGTTCGTCGCTTCGGGCTGCGCTGCGGCGGCTCAAACAGCCCCGCCAGCCGGCGAGCCCGCCGCGCCCATCATCCAGGTCCTGCCGAACGGTCTCACACTCATCGTCCAGGACCACCGCGCCGCCGACATCGTCGCCGTCTACCTCTGGGTCGCGACGGGTGTCCGCTACGAAAAGCCCGACGGCCTCGGCTACGCCCACTTCCAGGAGCACATGCTCTTCAAGGGCACGGACAAGTTCGGTCCGGGCTACATCGACCGGACCGTGGAGGGCCAGGGCGGGCGCGCCAACGCGTTCACGTCGTTCGATTACACGACCTTCCAGATCCTGGTGCCGAGCGACGGCACCCGGACCGCCCTCGGACTCCTCGACGACATGGCGTTCCGCTCGATTTTCGACCCGAAGGAGATCGACGCGGAACGCCAGGTCATCTTCGAAGAGGCGCACATCGAAACCGACAACCCGAAGAGCGCCATCGTCCGCCAGCTCTACGGCCTGGTCTTCTCCGGGCACCCCTACGGCCGCCCGGTGCTTGGGACACCGGAGACGATGAACGCGGCGACGCAGGCGAAGCTCAAGGGCTTCAACGTCCAGTACTACACGCCCGAGAACATGGTCCTCGTGGTCGTCGGGCCGGTCGATGCGAGGGCCGTCCGGGCCATGGTCGACCAGAACTTCGGCAAGCACCCCAAGACGGGCTACGTGCCGCCGCCGGTCCCGCCGCTCGCCCCGATCAGGGGCATGGTGCGGAAGACGGTCGAGCGGCCCGAGCAGCAGGCCCACCTGGTGCTCGGCTGGCAGGCGCCCAGCCTGTCCGATCCGGACAGCTTCGCCCTCGACCTGGTCGCGACGATCCTGGGGGGCAGCGAGAGTGCGCGCCTGCAGAAGAACCTCCGCGACGGCGAGCGGATCGTGTCCGGCATCAGCGTGACCAACTCTTCGATGCGGCTCTCCGGCATCGCCTACGTGCAGGCGCAGCTCGAGGCGGGCGACGTCGAGAAGGCCGAGCGGCGCATCCTCGAGGAGATCGCGAGGCTCCAGCAGGAGGGCCCGACCGAGGACGAGCGCCAGCTCGCCGTCACCAAGGCCGAGTCCGAGCACGCCTTCGCCTACGAGACGACCGATGGCGTCGCCTCGGCCTACGGTCTGGTCCAGTTGACCGGCAAGCTCGACGACGAGCTGCGCTACCTCGAACGGCTCCGCGGCGTCACCCGTGAACAGATCCGGGCCGCGGCGCGCAAGTACCTACCGGTGACCAGCTACGCGCGCATCGCCTTCGTGCCGGGGAAGTCAAAATGACCGGGCGGGTCTTCGCTCTCGCCGCCGTGCTGCTCTTCCTCGCTCCCGCGGCAGCCTCCGCGCAGACCGGCGGCGTCACGCGCACGCGCCTGCCCAACGGGCTTACGGTGCTGGTGCGGGAGAATCCGGCGGCGCCCGTCGTCGCCTACTCGCTGATGCTCAAGATGGGCACGCGTACCGAGACGTCCGACATCGCGGGCATCTCCAACCTTCTCCAGCAGATGCTGGTGCGCGGCACAGAAAAGCTGGACGGTGAGCAGATCGCCGAGGCCGCCGACCGGATGGGAGGCAGCATCGACGCCTACGGGGATGCCGACTACTCGGAGATGACCGCGACCGCGCTCTCGCGCAACTGGCAGGAGATGCTGGAGCTGATCGGCGACTGCGCCCTGCGCCCGACGCTGCCCGACGGCACCGTACAGGCCGTGCGCGACTTCCTCGTTCGCCAGATCCGCAACCGCGGGGACAAGCCGTTCGACGCCGCCTCGGACCGGATGCGAGCGGCGCTCTTCGGCTCCAACCCGTATGCCTGGGATCCTCTCGGCCGCCGCGAGAGCGTCGAGAAGCTCACCCGCGAGGCGCTCCTCGCGTACTACCGCCGCTACTACGCGCCGGGACAAATGGTCTTAGCGGTGAGCGGCGACGTCAAGACCGCCGAGGTGATCCTGCAGATCCAGCGGATCTTTGGCGCCGTGCCGGGCGCCACCGTCGCGGGCCCTGCCGTGCCCGCGCCGCCCGCGATGGCGGCCACGCGGGAGGTCGCCGTGGTCCCGGGCGCCCAGGCGCAAATTTTCGTGGCGGCCCTCGCGCCGGCGCTCACGCATCCGGACCATCCTCCGCTCAAGGTCCTCACGGCTCTCCTGGGCGGCGGCATGGCTTCGCGATTCTTCTCCGAGCTGCGCGACCAGCAGGCGTTGGCCTACACGACGCTGGCGCAGTATCCCTCGCGGGTGGACACGAGCGCCTTCGTCAGCATCGTCGGAACGGCGCCAGAGAACGTGCCCAAGGCCGAACGCGCGCTCTCTCAGCAGCTGGAGCGCATCCGGACCCAGCAGGCCTCGGAGAAGGAAGTGGCCGTGGCCCGCGCCTACGTCCTCGGCAGCCAGGCGATGGACCGGCGGACCAACGCACGCCAGGCCTGGTACCTGGCCTTCTACGAGCTGGCCGGCCTGGGGTACGAGTTTCTCGATCGCTACGCCGCCGACGTCAAGAAGGTCACCCCAGCCGACGTCCAGCGCGTCGCGCAGAAGTACCTCGGCGTCCTGCGCACCGTCATCGTCCAGCCCAACTAGCCGCGGCTAGTCCTCGAGGATCTCCCCGAACTCACGGATGACCCGGTCGGGGCGGACGGCGCTTCCCGCCGCCAGTCCCGTTCCCGCGGGGTCGATCCACACGCCGGTCAGCCCGAGCCGCTGGGGCGCCGCCACGTCCCACTCGAGATTGTCGCCCACCATCCATGCCTCGCGCGCTGGCACGCCCAAGCGCTCGAGCACGTGGCGGTACACGATCTCCTCCGGCTTGCCGGCGCCGAACTCACCTTCGATCAGGATCACGTCGAAGTAGCGGCCGAGGTTGTAGCGCTCGATCTTCTCGCGCTGCTGGTTCTTGTCGCCGTTCGTGACGAGCGCCAACCGGACGCCATCCCGGCGTAACCGCCCGAGCACCTCCGACACTCGCGGGAAGAGGCGCATCTCGGCCCAGCGCCGGGCGGCGAAGTCCTGGGCGACGGCGGCGGCGAGAACCGGGTTCGGCGCGCCGAGCTGTTCGAGACCGTGTGCCGCGATCTTCCGCCAGGCGCCCTGCATGTCCACGCGCTCGCGCCGGTGGCGCTCAGGGTCGTCCCAGAACCAGCGCCGCGCCTTGCGTACCGCGTCGACGAGCGCCGCCGCGTCGATTCCCGCCGGCCGTGCCATCGTCTCGCAAGCCGCGCTCCAGCATTCATCCACGCCACCGGAGTAGTCGAGCAGCGTATCGTCCAGATCCACGAGGAGCGCCTTCATGCCTCCGCCCCTCACCCTGCTCTCTCCCCAGAGGGGACAGGGGGGTTCTCAGCCGCGAACGGCGGCAGCTCCGGCTTGCATACCGCGCGGAAGTTGCACCACCGGCAGATGCGCAGCTCTTCCGTCTTCTCGAAATTGGCCTCCTCGGCTAGGTTGCGCTCGGGATCCTTCAGGTAGGCCTTCATTGCGCGCACTGAGAGACGGATGTGCTCGCGCACACGGTCGAGGCTGGCGTCGTCCCACGGGTGCGCCGTCACCTTTCCCTCGCGGAGGTTGACCTCGAGCAGGTCCACGCGCGACAGCTCCACATGCATCACCTCGAGGGCGTACAGCGCGTAGCCGCCGAGCTGGATGCCGGCGCCCTCACCGTTGCCGCCCGTCTTCCAGTCCACGAGCTGGAGGCGGTCGGCGGCGTTCCAGTAGCCGAAGTCCGGCGCCGAGAACAGGCGGGTGCCCTCGAAGGGAAAGGAGCCGATGTCCTCGATGAAGGCCAAGCGCTCGGTCGGCGTCCGCTTGATGTCCTCCAGCAGCGGCAGCCGGTGGAAGTTCCGCAGGCAGCGGACGATGTGGTCGCGCAGGGCCTGCCACTCCGCATCCCGGATGGGCACGCCGTACTCGTGCTCGAAGAGCCCCGTCCGCTTGGGATGCTCGCGGTACACGCCCTCCTTCGAGCCGCGCCACTCGAGGCGCATCTGCCGCACGGTATCCTCGATGAGCGCGGCTTCGGACAGGGCGTGGCCGTCGCGCATGGCGAGCAGGGCGCGCTCCACGGCCTCGTGTACGAGACGGCCGGCCCACATCTGGCGGGTGCCGAGCTGCTTGAGCACGTAGAGCCGACGCACGAGCGGGTCGGCGCCCGCCTCCCAGCCACCCCAGGCGCCGTAGTACTGGAAGTAATAGCGGCGGCGGCACTCCTTGAAGGCGTTGTCGCGCGTGCGGGACCATGAGAACTCGTTGACGAGGTCGGCCACAGCTTCAGTCTAACAGGTTGCCCCCGGCCGAGAACGCATTGACAGCCGCCCGCGGCCAACCTAGACTCCCATGCGCGGCCCATACTGGGCGGGGGGAATCCACTCATCCCTTTGGCGGCTCGGAGGATCAATGAGCGAAGAGACCTTGGGTTTGACACGACGGGACGTGATCAAGGCGGGCGGCGCCGCCACGTTCGCCGGCTACGCTGTCGGCGTCGAGAAAGCTCTCGCGCAGGCGATCAAGACCGATACGAGCGGGATCACAGCCGGCGACTTCGAGGTCAAGATCGGCCACTACGGCATGCCGGTCTACGAGGCGCGGCCCGCCTCCGGCGGCCCCGCTCCCATCGTGGTCTGCATTTCGGAGATCTGGGGTGTCCACGAGTGGGTGCGCGACGTGACCCGCCGCTTCGCCAAGGCGGGCTACTACGCCGTCGCGCCGGAGCTCTTCAAGCGCGAGGGCGGCGTCGGCCACATCCCCGACATTCAGGCCATCCTCAAGATCGTCCTCGCCGTGCCGCGCAAGCAGGTGCTGGGCGACATCGCCGCCTCCATCGACTGGGCCAAGAAGCGGCCCGGCGCGCGCGCCGACCGCGCCGGCGTCACGGGCTGGTGCTGGGGAGGCTCGACCGTCTACCAGGTCGCGGCGACCAACCCCGATATCAAGGCCTCCGTGGCGTGGTACGGCCCGCCGGCGCGCCCCTATCCCGACCAGCCCGCGCCGGTGACCGGCTTCGACGTCGCCAAGGACATCAAGAAGCCGCTCCTCGGCCTCTACGGCGAGCTCGACACGAACCCGGCGCCGGCCGACGCGAAGACACTCGGCGAGCTCATCAAGATGCACAACCCGAACGTCGAGATCGTGGTCTACCCTGGCGCCCAGCACGGCTTCTACGCCGACTACCGGCCGTCCTTCAACGCCGCCGCAGCCGCGGACGGCTGGAAGCGCTGCACGGACTGGTTCGCCACGTACCTCAAGGCCTGAGCGCGACACGCCCACAGGAGGGCCGCATGCCATTCGTGAACATCCGCATCTATGAGGGGTGGGGCAAGGAGCGGAAGGACGAGATCGCCAGGCGCGTGACGGGCGCCATCACCGACGTCACTGGTCTGCCGAAGGAGGCCGTCTGGGTCGTGATCGAAGAGGTCAATCCGCACGACTGGTACGCGGCGGGCAAGCCGGGGGAGCCGATCAAGAAGTGACGGTCGAGATCCGCGATCCTCGGCTGACGGCCGTCGTCGGCCCCAAGGTCGAGTTCGAAAAGATCGCCGGCGGCTGCCTTTTCACCGAGGGGCCGCTCTGGCATCCCGGGGGCAATTACCTGCTCTGGAGCGACATGCCGGGCGACCACCTCCGCCGCTGGTCGGCAAAGGACGGCGTCACGACCTTCCGCAAGCCCTGCAACAAGTCCAACGGCCTGACATGGGATCGCCAGGGGCGGCTCCTGACCTGCGAGCACGCCTCGAGCCGGGTCACCCGCACGGAGGCCGACGGGCGTATCACGTCCCTGGCGACCCATTACCAGGGCAAGCAGCTCAACAGTCCCAACGACATCGTCTGCGCTGCCGACGGAGGCATCTACTTCAGTGATCCGCCGTACGGCCGGGCCGAGTACTACGGCGTCAAGCGGGATCAGGAGCTCCCCTTCCAGGGCCTGTACCGGGTGGGTGCCGACCCCCAGAGCCCGATCCTGCTGGCGGACGATTTCGACCGGCCCAACGGGCTTTGCTTCTCGCCGGACGGCCGGCGTCTCTTCGTCAACGACACGGCCCGCCGGCACATCCGCGTCTTCGACGTGAAGGCCGACGGCGCGCTCTCGGGCGGGCGCGTCTGGGCCGAGACCATGGGCGAGGGCCCGGGCGCCCCCGACGGGATGAAGCTCGACTCGGCCGGCAACGTGTACTGCTGCGGCCCCGGCGGGATCCACGTGTTCACCCCGGAGGCCCGGTGCCTCGGGGTCATCCATGTCCCCGAGTACACGGCCAATATGGCCTGGGGCGATTCCGATTACCGGAGCCTCTACGTCACGGCGTCCACCTCCGTGTACCGGCTCCGCGTCCTCGTCCCCGGCCTGCCGGCCCTCTGACGTGGCCCATCACGCAACCAAAGGAGACTCATCCGTGACGATGCGCGGGCTGACGATGCTCCCGGCCGGACTCCTGGCGCTGTCGCTGGCCCCCGAAGCCCAGAAGCCGACCTAAGGTCGGCTACCCGATAATCCTGTCTGGCTCCGGCGCGCTGTACAGCGAGCTACCGCATCCGGATGCGGCAGCCGGGTCGGCTGTCTTACTGAAACCCACAAAGCGGAGGAGACGATTTATGAAGCGATTGCTGATGCTCATGGCCGTTGGCGTGATGATCGCCGGAGAGGCACTGGCGCAGGAGCCGATTCGCATCGGTGCGATGTATCCGCTGACGGGTGGCGGCGCGATCTACGGCGTGCCGGCGTTGGCCGGGCACCAGCTTGCGATCGAGGAGATCAACCGGCGCGGTGGCATCATGGGCCGCAAGGTTGAATCGATCGAGCGCGACGACAAGATGAACCCTTCGGCCGCATCGGCGACAATGAAAGAGCTGATCACAAAGGACAAGGTGCACATCGTCCTCGGTGGCCTGAGCTCCGCAGTCGGCCTGGGCATGTCGGAGGTCTCGAAGCAGGAGAAGGTGGTCTATATCGCGACCATCCCGAAGAGTATCCAGATTACCACCACCAAGCTGCACTCCCACGTCTTTCGCATCGCCTCGAACACCGACCTCGAAGGCGACACGATGGCCATGCTGGTCGCCAAGTACAACCTCAAGAAACTTTGCCACCTGCAGCTCGACTACGCCTACGGGCACGATCTGGAGGCCGGTGTCCTGAAGGCGCTGCCCAAGCGCGCGCCGAACGCCAAGGTCGTGCTGACCCTGAAACCGAAGCTCGGCGCCACCGACTTCAACGCCTTCATCCCGCAGGTTATGTCGGCCGGCTGCGACGGTGTGATTTCCGGCCTGTGGGGTCCGCACTTCGTGTCCTGGGTAAAGCAGGCCTCGCCGCTGGGCTTCTTCAAGAACGTGAAATGGATTTCCGGCGGCGAGATCGCGGCGCACGAGATCGCCGGCGAACTCAAGGGCGAGTATCCGGACAACGTGGTCTCCAACACCTACGAGCTTTGGTACCACGCGATCGACGACTCCCACCGTGCATTCCAGCAGGCCCTCGCCAAGAAGCTCGGCACCCCCGAAACGCCACAATGGGCGTTGCTGGGGTATAATGGAGTGATGTTTGCCGCCGCCGCGATCGAGAAGGCGCGATCGCTTGACAGCAACAAGATCGCCGCCGCGCTTGAAGGCCTGACGATCAAGACGCCCGTCGGACCGCTGACGATCGACGCAAAGACGCACCAGTCCAATACCGGCATGTTCTGGGGGCCGATGGTGAAGAAACCCGGCAAGGACTACCGGGTGATGGAACCGGTGGAATTCATCCAGCCGAAGTTTTGATGCGACGCCCTGCGCCGCTGGTGGTCGGATCCCAACGCTTGCCTGGCATGCGTTGGGTGCATCGGCCCAGCACATCAAGCGCCAGAGGAGAGAATCCAACGGATCCTTCGGTTGGATTCTCTCCTCTGGCCGTCGCGGGGCCCCTTCCGGCCCCTGACATCACGGCTCATCGATGACCCTTCCCGTGTTCCTGACGAATGTGTTCTACGGCCTGGCGCTGGCGATGAACATGTTTGTCATCGCGTCCGGCCTGAGCCTGATCTTCGGTGTGCTGCGCGTGATCAATTTCGCGCACGGCATGTTCTACATGTTCGGCGCCTATATCATCTTCACCGTCACCAAGAGCTGGGGCGCCCCCTTCTTCGTCGGCGTGCTCGCCGCGGGCGCCGGGCTGGCGGTGATCGCCGTGGTCATCGAGCGCTTCCTGCTGCGCCGCCTGTATGACAAGGAGCACCTGATGCAGCTCCTGTTCACCTTCGCCATCGTGCTCTTGATGAGCGACGTGGCGAAGATGATTTGGGGCACCGACCAGTATTCCGTCGGCTATCCACCAGCCCTTCGCGGCGCCATCAGGCTGGGTCCCACCATCGTGCCGCAGTATCTGGTCTTCCTCTGCATCGCCGGTCCGCTGATCGCCATCACGATGTGGCTCCTGGTCGACCGCACGCGCTGGGGTCGGATCGTGCGCGCCGCGACCCAGGATCGCGAGATGCTCGCCGCACTCGGTGTCAACGTGCCGATCGTCTATGCCATGGTGTTCACGATCGGTTCGGCACTGGCCGGCATCGGGGGCGCATTGGCCGCACCGCGCATCGCCGTGGTACCCGGCATGGACGCCACGATCATCGTTGAGTGTTTCATTATCGTCATCATCGGCGGCCTCGGCCATCTGTGGGGCAGCTTCCTGGGGGCGCTGGCCTTCGGCTTCGTCGTGCAGTTCGGCGCGATCTGGGTACCGAACTGGCAGGACGTGATGCCCTATGTGCTGATGCTGGCCGTGCTGCTGATCCGGCCCTGGGGCCTCCTCGGCCGCCCTGAGCTGAGCCGCTGACATGCTATCGCGCACTCCCGCCGTCGCCGTTGTCGTCGTGGTGCTGACCCTGGCACTGATGCCGCTCGCCGGAAGCCGCTATGCCATCGACCTGGCAACCCAGGTCCTGATCTACTGCCTGTTCGCGCTCAGCCTCAACGTGCTGATCGGCTACACCGGCGATGTGTCATTCGGTCATGCGGCCTATTTCGCCATCGGCGGCTATGCCTGTGCGATTCTGCTGACAACCTACCGCTGGCCTCTGGTCCTGGCGCTGCCGGCGTCGATTGTGGTGTCTGGGCTCGCGGCCGCAGTGATCGGCTATTTCTGCGTGCGCCTGACGCAGATCTACTTCGCCATGCTGGCCCTGGCCTTCGCCATGCTGGTCTGGGGCGTCGCGTTCAAGTGGAAGGGCGTGACCGGCGGCGACGACGGGCTCACCGGCATCCTCGTGCCGAAGCTACTCGAGAACCACACCGCTTACTTCTATTTCACCCTCGGCTCGGTTGCCGTGGGCGTGGCGCTGCTGTGGATGATTTGCCATTCGGCGTTCGGGCTGACGCTCGTGGCGATCCGCGAGAACACCGTGCGGGCCGGGTTCATCGGCGTCGACACACGGAAGATGCGCTGGGGCGCCTTCACGGTCGCCGGCACGTTCGCCGGCCTGGCGGGCGCGTTGTTCGGCATGTACAACCGCGGGATGTATATCGAGAATGCCTTCTGGACCGAATCCGCGCAGGTCCTGATCATGGTGCTGCTTGGCGGAATCTACTCTTTTGTGGGTCCGCTGATCGGGGCGGCGGTGCTGTATCTGCTTCAGGTCGTCACCAACCAGTACACCCCGTACTGGCCGACCGTGCTCGGCCTGATCCTGCTGGTCGTCGTGCTGGTGCTGCCGGATGGGCTGGTCGGTCTCGCCAAACGGGTTGGCGGGCGGGCGGCGCGCGCATGAGCACGATGCTGAAGATCGCCGGTCTGTGGACATCCTTCGCAGGATTCGTCGCCATACAGGACGTGCACTTCGATCTCAGTGCGGGTGAGACCCATGCGATCATCGGCCCGAATGGGGCGGGGAAGACGACCTTCTTCAATCTGATCACCGGCCGCCTGCGTCCGGATCGTGGTACCGTGAACTTCGAGGGTACCGAGCTGGTCGGCCTGGCGCCGGAGCGGATCGTGCGGATGGGGATCGCACGGTCGTTTCAGAGGATCAACATATATCCGCGCCTGAGCGTGTTCGAGAATGTGCAGGTGGCCTTGATCGCCCATGCGGGCCAGCACTGGAACCTGTTCACGCCTGGCCGCTCCTTGCATCGCGGAGACACCGCCGATCTCTTGCGGCTGGTGAATCTCGGCGCGGAAGCCCGCGAGGTCGCGGGCGAGCTGAGTTACGGCAAGCAGAAGCAGCTTGAGCTGGCGATCGCGCTGGCCGCCAAGCCCCGCCTGCTGCTGCTGGACGAACCGACCGCCGGAATGTCGCCACAGGAAACCGCAGGGACGATCGCGCTGATCCGCGACATCGTCCGCGCACGCGGGCTGACGCTGCTGTTCACGGAGCACGACATGTCCGTGGTGTTCGGGATGGCCGAACGAATCTCCGTGCTGCATCATGGCGAGATCATCGCATCGGGCACGCCCGACGCGGTGCGGAACCACCCCGAGGTGAAGCGCGTGTATCTCGGGGAGCACGCCATTGGCTGACCTCAAGGTGGAGGCGATCCACACCGCCTATGGCCTCAGCCAGGCGCTGTTCGGCGTGTCGATCGAGGTGCGACAAGGTGAGTGCGTTGCACTGATTGGCCGCAATGGTGTCGGCAAGACCACGACCATGCGCTCGATCATGGGGCTGACCCCGCCGCGCCAGGGGCGGGTGATGTGGAAGGGTCGCGACATCGCGCACCTGCCGTCCTACAAGATCTGCCAGAGGGGCATCGGCTTCGTGCCGGAAGACCGCCGCATCTTCCCGGAACTCTCAGTCTGGGAGAACCTGGATATCGCTCGCCGTCCCGGCACCGGCGGGAAGGCTGTCTGGAGGGAACCGGAAGTGTTCGCGTTGTTCCCCGACCTTGCGGAAATCCGCGCCCGGCGCGGCGGCGTCCTGTCCGGCGGCCAGCAACAGATGCTGACCATCGCCCGCACGCTGATGGGAAACCCGGAACTGCTGCTGCTGGACGAACCGGCGGAGGGGCTGGCGCCGCTGATTGTCGAACACCTGCGGGACACTGTTGCGCGACTCAAGGCGACCGGGTTGTCGATCGTGCTGGCCGAACAGAACCTGGAGTTCGTGCTGTCGCTGGCAGACCGCGTCTATATCCTGGAGAAGGGCGAGGTGCGCTATACCAGCACGCCATCCGAGCTGCGCGCCAACCAGGGCATCGTGAAGCAGTATCTCACGGTCTGATGCCGGCCGTCCGGGGAGGGTCCTGATGTACCAGCCCCTGCTCAGCGTCGATCTCACGCGAGGACGCATCGAGCTGCTGCATCTGACGGTGCAGCGCCAGGGACTTGGGGCGCTCGTGGCACGGGGGTTGCGAGAGACGGCGCGGGCGCTGCAAATCGAGCACCGCGCGATTCACATGAAGGGGATCGGCTTCAACGATCACGAGCAACGCGCCGCGCCCATGATGCTCTTCCAGAGCCAGGTGGCCTCCGGTGCCGGTCCTACGTGGCAGTCGGCCATCAGCCTGGCCGCCGGGACGAGCGGCTCGGAGCCCGATCTGGGCCTGAAGGGGCTCGACCCGCACGACCTCGAGGGCATCGCCGACGTCACCTTCCGGAGTCAGTGCAAGAAGCTCTGGGAGGACTGCCTCGGCGTCTGCTACTTCGCGACGCGCGGCATCGCCGGGATCCTGCTGATGGAGGCCGAGGCCCTGCAATGCGCGACGGGGCAGCTGCTGACGCCGCAAGACGCGCTCCTCACGGGCGAGCGACTCATCAACCTCCAGCGACTGGTCCTCCTGCATCTGGGCTACGCAGCGCGGGATGACTTCGACATCGCGCCACGGCTGGTCGAAAAGATTCGAAGTGGTCCTGCCGCGGGGATAGGGCTCACCATGGAAGATCTCGGGAGCGTCCGGGACCAGTACTACGCCTGCCTGGGCTGGTCCACCGCCACAGGAGCGCCGGGGCGGTCGATCCTGAAACGGTTGGGGCTCGACGACCTCAAAATCGGCCGGGCCTGACTCGCGAGAACGAGCCACCGGCGGCCGCATCCGCTACGAAGGTACCGCCGCTTCATTCCGGGAAGACGAGTCCATCCGGGCCCAATACCTCGCGCTCTGATTTTCTGGTAGGGTGTGGGCCATGGCGACCTTCGCGCTCACGTGCCCCTGCTGCGGCGGCCGGCTGACCATTGACCCCAAGCTCGAGGCCGTGGTCGCCCACGAGCCCCCGCCGCGGGCGAGATCGGGGCTGGGCCTGGGCGAGGCGATCACGTCGCTCCAGGGTGAGGCGGCCAAGCGCGAGGAGCGCTTCCGCGAGCAGATGAAGGCCGAGCAGAACAAGTCGAAGGTGCTCGACGCCAAGCTCCAGCAGGCCTTGAAGAAGGCCAAGGACGATCCCTCGAAACCTATCAACCCCATGGACATGGACTAGCACCCGTGGCCGGAGGCGACCCGACCTCCGCCCTGCTCAAGAGCGTCAGCCGCTCCTTCTACCTCTCACTCGCCGTCCTGCCCGCCGCCGTCAGGCCCACTATCGGTCTGGCCTATCTCCTGGCGCGTGCCGCCGACACCATCGCCGACACCCGGCTCATCGACCGCCAGCGGCGCATCACCCACCTGCTTGCGCTGCGCGCAGAGCTCGACGTGCCAGAGCCCGGCCGTGTCGAAGCCATCGTCGAGGCCACGCGCGGGATCCAGCCTCTCGCGGCGGAGCGCGCGCTGCTCGGGCGCCTGCCCGAGTGCCTGGCGGCCTACCGGGCGCTCGTCGCCGACGACCGCCGGCAGGTGCGCCGCGTCCTCGAGACCATCGTGGAGGGCATGACGGTGGACCTCGCGCGCTTTCCCGGCGAGGACGAGGGAGCGCTCGCGGCGCTCGACACGCGTGCGGACCTCGACCGCTACACCTATCTGGTCGCGGGCTGCGTCGGCGAGTTCTGGACCGAGGTGCACGTGTCCCACCGGCCGCGGCTCCGGCACTGGGACCGCGAGAAGATGACCGCGCTCGGGGTCCGCTTCGGCAAGGCGCTCCAGCTGACCAACGTGCTGCGCGATATCCCGCGCGACCTCCGCCAGGGCCGCTGCTACCTCCCCCGCCACGACCTGGCCCTCCTCGGCCTCGAGCCCAAGGACCTCCTCGACCCCAAGGCGGGACCGGCTCTCCGGCCGCTCCTCGTCGAGCTGCTCAACGTGGCGCTCGACCACTACGAGGCCGGCTGGCAGTACACCTTCGCCATCCCCAAGCGCGAGGCGCGCATGCGGCTGGCCTGCGCGTGGCCCCTCCTCATCGGGCTCCGCACGCTCGACCTGCTCGCGCAGGCGCCCAACTGGCTCGACCCGAACGTTGTCCTCAAGGTGCCGCGCATCCGCGTCTACGGGATGATGGCGCAGTCGGTGGCGACGGTCTGGTCCACGCGCGCGCTCGCCCGCAAGGCACGCCAGCTCCGTCAGCGCATCCGGCTGTGATCCCCATCCTGCAGGTGGACGCCTTCACCGAGCGCCCCTTCGGCGGCAATCCCGCCGCCGTGGTCCTCGACGCGCACAGCCTCTCCGGCGCGCAGATGCAGGCGATCGCCACGGAGATGCGCGTCGCCGGGACGGCCTTCCTCACGCCGGCCCCGGGCGAGGGCGCCCAGTGGCACCTCCGGTGGTTCACGCCGACTCGCGAGATTGCCTGCTCGGGCCACACCACGCTGGCGGCCGTCCATACCCTCATCGAGGCGGGGCGGATCCGCAACGACCACGTCGTGTTCGAGACGCAGGGGGGGCGCGTGGGCGCGAGCGGGGTCGCGGGCAGGGCGCGCCGGCTGATCTGGCTCGAACCGCAGGTGCCGGCGCTCCATCCCTTCGCCGGCCAGCTGACCCACGTCAGGGAAGCGCTCGGGCTGCCCGCCGCGGCAGGCTGGGCCCACGCCGTCACGACGCCCGACCACGATCTCCTCATTCCCATCTCCGGGCTCGACGTCCTGCGAGCGCTCACACCGAACATGGCGACGCTCGGCAAGGTCGCGACCCACGCAGGCGTCCGCGGTGTCTGCCTCGTCTCGCGCGAGACGGTCGAGAAGGGCTCGGCGACGCACTGCCGCTTCTTCGCTCCGCACTTCGGCATCCCCGAGGACATCGTGACGGGCTCCGTCCACTCCTCGATCGGCGTCTGGCTCCTCGAGGCGGGGCTCCTGCATGTCGAAGACGCGCACGCGGCCTTCACCGCTGAGCAGGGCGACGGCATGGGCCGCCCGGGCAGACTGTGCGTGGAACTCGAGGTGCATGGCGGGGCCGTCGCCCGCGTGCGCGCCGGCGGCTCGGCCGTGACCGTGCTCGCGGGCAGCATCGCCGTCCCGGACGCGTGAGGCTCCTCGGGGTCGATCTCGCCTGGAAGGACGGCAACCCTTCAGGCGTGGCCCTCCTGGGCGGGCAGCGGTTCCCGCTCCATCTGCGGGAAGCGCCGCACACGCTTCAGCGCCATGCCGACGTCCTCGGCTGGATCGCCCGCCACGTGGCACATCACCGCGCCTCGGTCGGGATCGACGCGCCGCTCCTCGGCCTGGGTCACGGCCGGCGCGGCGGCGACAACGAGGTCTCGAGCGTCTTCGGCCGCTTCCACGCCTCGACCCACAGCCCGCCATGCTACCCGGGCCTCAGCGCCTTCACCCGCGCGCTGCTGGCCGACTACGCTCTCGAATCCTTCGGACCGCGCTGGAAGCCGGCACGCCGCCATCCGGCCATCCGCGAGGTCTACCCAAACGCGCTGCAGGTGCTCCTGTTCGGGCTCGACGGGCGGCAAGGCCTCACGATCGTCAAGTACAAGCAGCGTCGCTTCGGAAGCAAGAGGGCGTGGGCCGAGCGGGGGCTGCATCCGTTCGTGGAGCGGTGCGCCGCGACGATCGGGGGGCGCTACGTGGTCACGCGGGATCCCGCGTGGCACGCCCTCGTCGCTGAGCGGCCCCACGCGGCCATGTCTGGCGCAGCACTCAAGAGCATCGAGGACAGGTGGGACGCGGTCCTCTGCGCACTCGGCGCCGCGCTCGAGTTCTTCGAGCCGGGCTCGATGCGCTTCTACCCCGACGGCGACGTGGCGTGGCGGCGCGGGTACATCCTGGCCCCGGCCCTACCGACGCGGCGGTAGGAGCGTCGAGCGCGCCCGATCCGCGTGCCGCTCCGCATCGGCATGGCGGCCGCGGCGCTGGAGCGCCGCGGCCATGTTCAGATGCGCCTCCGGGTAGTCAGGCCTGAGCTGGAGCGCGTATTCGTAGTGCTGCACCGCCTCCTGCCACCTGCCCTGACGGGCGAACGCGATGCCATAGTTGTCCTGGGCGTGGGCGAATCCCGCGAGGGCAAGCCGCTGTGCCACGCCGAGATCGGCAAGGCTGCTGACCCTGGCCCCCGCCCGTACGGCGACCATGGCGACCGCGCTCGCGAGCAGGCTCCCGGGCCGCCGTGCGCGGCGGGATCCCGCGGGACCTGGCCACGGCGAGGCCCACTCAGTCCCTGATGGGCAGCTTGAGGAGGGCGTCGGGGTCGATGCGGGCGCGGCGGAGCTGGGCGGCCCAGTGCAGATGAGGCCCGGTGGCGCGGCCCGTGCTCCCGACCGCCCCAATGATCGAGCCGCGCTCAACGAGGGCGCCCTCCACCACGTCCGCCCGCCCGAGATGCATGTAGAGCGTGTACAGTCCCTCGCCGTGGTCGAGCGCCACGAGCCGACCCCCGAAGAAGAACTCGACCACGAGGGCGACGCGCCCGCGGCCCGATGCCACGACGGGCGTCCCGGCCGGAGCGGAGAAATCCGCGCCCGAGTGGGGCGAGCGGGGCTTGCCGTTGATGATGCGGCGCGACCCGAAGCCCTCGGCTCTGGCATCGGAGGCAACGGGCTTCATGAAGCGGCCGCGCCAGAGACGTTCCTGGGCGATCGTGTCGAAGAGCGTCCGGAGCCGCGCCGATTCTGCGTTGGCCCGGCGCTCGTCGTCCGGAGAGAGATCGACCAGGGACTTGGGCAGGCTCAAGCGCTGGACGGGAAACTTGCGCGCCTTGACCGTGATCGTGCCCGCGGCCTTGCGGGGCGCGCCGGTGCCGTCCACGAATCCGAGGCGCCACGGCGTCTTGCCGGGCCTGGCCTCGAGATCGATGCCGATGAGCGCCGCATGCCCGTCGGCGTAGGGGAAGAAGAAGAGCGGACGGCCCGCCAGGCTGCCGTCCATTTCCGGGACGGTCGCCGCGCCGGTGACGACGATCAGCATTACGTCGCCCTGCCGCACTGTCGACGGCGTCACCGCCACTTTTACCGCCGCCGCAGCCGAGTCCGGCCCAACCACCAGGGCAGCAACCACAACAGCCACAACGCTCATAAGAAACGCCATGGACGGATTGTACCCGTCAAGCCCGCGACTTCGAAGAAACCGCACCGGCAATGCGCGAGGCGGGAGGGGGCCGGGGGATGCACCCCGAACCCCCATGGCCGTCGGGGGTGACGGGTGCGTCCCCCGGCCCCCTCCCGCCCGGTAACTCGGACGCCGGGTTACTGCGACTCAGGCCGCTGCTGGCGAAGGAACTGTTCGATCTCCGCCACGAGCTCCGACGACGGCGGCAGCTCGTCGCGTTGCCCGGGGACCGGACCGGCCGCCTCTTCGTCCTCGGGCAGCTTGCGCTCAAGCGTCTTCACGTACTCGGCGATCTTCGCGTTCTGTCCCACGACCTCGTCCAGGTTGCGCTCGAACTGCCGCGCGGCCTCGACGAGCTCCGAGAGGTCGGCGTCCGTGCCCAGGAGCGTGAGGACCCGCCGGACGAGGGCCAGGGCAGCCTTCGGATTCTCGATGCCGGAGACGTAGTGGGGGACATTGGCCCAGAGGCTCGCGGTCGGCACTCCCTCCTCGCGGCACAGCGTGTTGAGCACGCCGACGATGCCCGTCGGGCCCTCGTACCGGGTCGGGCGGATGCCGAGCTTCGCCGCCAGCTCGGGGTCGTAGGCACCGCCCACCAGCCTCACGGGCCGCGTGTGCGGGACCTCGGCCAGCAGCGCGCCGAGCGTCAGGATCAGGGTCGCCCCCGACCGTCTGGCCAGCTCGAGCACGGCGCCACAGTAGGTGCGCCACCTCAGATGGGGTTCGATGGCTACCCCGACGATGAGGTCGCGGTCGAGCGCGGGAGGGCGAGAGAGGGAGAAATCTGTGGACGGCCAGACGATCTCCCGCTCGTTTCGCGAGTCCGCCTTGAAGCGCACGTAGGGGCGCGACAGCCCGAAGTGATAGAACTCCTCCGGATCGATGCTGGCGAGCGGCTGCGAGGGCCAAAGCTGCCCCAGGAAACGCACGGCGGTCGTGGCGGCCTCCGCGGCGTCGTTCCACCCGGAGAACGCCATGATCAGGATGGGCTGCCGGAGCCCGCCCGGCTCCTCGAACATGATCAGGGGATCGGTGGACGGCATGGGAACTGTCCTTCCGCGAGGATGCCTGACGGACCCCATCCCCGCAAGGGCAAAAGCGTCCTGGGTCGAAAGCGGGCCAAATCACGGGTTGACTCGGCGCTCGGGCGTTCCGTATCATAGTTGCCGCTGGACTCTAGGTACCCCACGTCATCAGAGGAGGTTACGGTTATGCGTTCCAAGATCGTCACGGCTGCGGCGCTCATCGGGATCGCTTTCCTGGCCGGCGCCTGCGCCACGTCCGAGCAGTGGGCCGAGTGGCGGGGCCACAACTCTCACTTCGCCTCTGGCGATCACGGCATGTTCTCGATGAGGAACAACATGAGCGGCACGAACCCCAGGGTCACGCGTCTCGATATCGAGAACACCCGCACGCAGAACTGGTGGGGTAAGACCATCTCCGTGGAGCCCGGCCAGGTCATCCAGAACTAGGTCCGGCCACATCCTCATGTCGCGTCGAAGCGTCGCCTCGGCCCTAGCCGTGGTTCTGGTGGCGGGGGCCGTTGCGCCCGCTTATGCGGGGCCGGCTGATTACATCATGCCGGTCGAGAAGCACACGTCGGAGAAGGGCCGCGCCCTCGCCACGAAGTACCAGCCGCAGCTGCTCCAGTTCTCCGAGTACGTTTACCACTGCCTGCCCTATCTGGAGATAAGGAACGGCCTCGGGTTCAAGAAGGTCCCCAAGGAGCAAGGGGACAACCGTTATGCCGCCGTGTGGATCAGGGCGGAGCAGGCGCCGGATCCCACCTTCGCGGCCCTACCCATGGACCGCCAAGTGTCGGCCATGTTCTCCCGCTACGCCATCCCGATGCTGAGGCGGCTCGCGGCCGTGCCGGGGTTCGCATCGGACCCCGATGTCTACGGCTTCTCGGTCGCCGTCGAGTGGATCAAGCCCGGCAGCGACCCCAACAGGCCCACGATGGAGATCCTCGCGATGTTCGCCGACCAGGCGAGCACGCGCGCCTTCCTCGGCATGGCGCTGCCGGCCCGGGAGTACGTGGAGAAGATGAGGCTCACATTCTTCGACGGCGAGAAGGAGGTCGGGCGTCTGCCGATCGAGGTGTGGGAGGACAACTTCGTGGCCACGTACCAAGTACCCGGCTACGAGATGGAGAAGGGCAAGGTCTGCTCGTAGCCGCCGGCCCCGCCGCACCACCTCCCGCGGTTTGACAGGCCCCGGAGCCTCCGATAGCATGGTTTCGAGGGCCCCTCGATGAAGCTCCCCGTGAAGCAGAAGACGCAGTTCTCGCTGGTCTATTTGCTCATCGCGGTGCTCGTGCTGTCCCTCGTCCAGAGCTGGCTCCTGGCGCCGGGGACGGTCGAGATCCCGATGAGCAAGTTTCTGGTGCTCGTGCGCGAGGGAAAGGTCGAACGGGTTTCCGTCACGGACCGCGAGATTCGGGGCACGGTCAAGCCCGGCGCGCTCCCGGCCCAGCAGCCCGGTGCCGGGGACAAGGTACGCAGCCTGGTCGGCGCCGAGCGAGCCGCCACCACCTTCACGACCACGCGTATTCCCGGGATCGAGGACAGCGCCCTGATCAAGGAGCTCGAGCAGTACAAGGTCGAGTTCTCCGGGCGGGTGGAGACCACGTTCTGGCGGGACTTTCTCTTCGGGTGGATCGTGCCGCTGGTGCTGATGGTCGGCCTCTGGATGTTCGTCATGCGGCGCATGGGCGGGGGGACGACCCAGGCGCTGTCCTTCGGCCGCTCCAAGGCCAAGATCTACGATCGAAAGGAGCTCAAGACGACCTTCGCCGACGTCGCGGGAGTGGACGAGGCCAAGGCCGAGCTGGTGGAGGTCGTGGACTTCCTCAAGAATCCCAAGAAGTACCAGCGGCTCGGCGGCCGGATCCCCAAGGGCGTGCTGCTGGTTGGCCCCCCGGGAACGGGCAAGACGCTCCTGGCCCGAGCCGTCGCAGGCGAGGCCGACGTACCGTTCTTCTTCCTCTCCGGCTCGGAGTTCGTCGAGATGTTTGTCGGCGTCGGCGCCTCGCGCGTGCGCGACCTCTTCGAGCAGGCCAAGGACAAAGCGCCGTGCATCGTCTTCATCGACGAGCTCGACGCCATCGGCAAGACGCGCGCCGGCACCACGGGTTTCGCCGGCGGCCACGACGAACGCGAGCAGACCCTCAACCAGCTGCTGGCCGAGATGGACGGCTTCGACTCCTCCAAGGGCGTCATCATCATGGCGGCCACCAACCGCCCCGAGGTCCTCGACGCAGCCCTGCTTCGCGCAGGACGCTTCGACCGCCAGGTGGTCGTGGACAAGCCCGACGTCAGGGGGCGCGAGGCCATTCTGCATGTGCACGCGCGCAACGTCATCCTGGCGCCCACCGTGGACCTCCACGTGCTGGCCGCGCGGACGCCGGGCATGGCGGGCGCCGATCTCGCCAACATCATCAACGAGGCGGCGCTCCTGGCCGCCCGCAAGGGCAAGGATGCCGTGGACATGGCCGACCTCGACGAGGCCGTCGATCGCGTGATCGGCGGGCTCGAGCGCAAGAGCCGGGTGTTGTCCGAGAAGGAGCGCGACATCGTCGCCCACCACGAGATCGGCCACGCGCTCGTCGCCTCCTCCCTGCCCCAAGTCGACCCGGTCCACAAGGTGACTATCATCCCCCGTGGTGTCGGGGCTTTGGGCGCCACCTACCAGCTGCCGCTCGAGGACCGCTACCTCCTGACTCGGAGCGAGCTTGAAGACCGGATCGCGGTGCTCCTGGGCGGCCGGGTGGCGGAGGAAGTCGTCTACGGAGAGGTCTCGACAGGCGCCCACAACGACCTCGAGCGCGCGACGGAGATGGCGCGGCTCATGGTCACCCAGTACGGCATGTCCGCCGAGCTCGGCCCCATGACCTTCGGCGGCGGCCAGCAGGCCCTGTTCCTCAGGGGCTCGGGGCTGTCGCCGGAGCGCGAGTACAGCGACGAGACGGCCCGGGCCATCGACGGCGAGACTCGCGCCATCATCGACAAGATCAATGACCGCGTTCGCGGCCTGATCACGGACCGCAAGCCCGTGCTGCTGGTGGCGGCAGCGGAACTCAAGGCGAAGGAGACCCTCGAAGGCGACCGCCTGCGGAAGCTGCTGGCCGGCGACCTCGTGGAGGAGAAACGATGATCCTGGTCAAGCGCGGGACCCTGGTGATGATGCTCGTGATCGCGACGGCGCTCGGCGTGGGACTGGGCTCCTGGGGCGCGAGTGCGGTGGACCTGGGCAGGCCCGCCGCCCCTGCGCCGCGGCAGCAGGTCCCCATGCAGGCGCCAATGCAGGCGGCAGTCCAGGCGCCCGTGGTGCCGGCGGCGCTCCCGGTGGCCTCGGGCAGCTTCGCCCAGGTGGCGGAGGCCGTCGGTCCGGCCGTGGTCAACATCAACACGGTCATTCGGGGTGGGGGCGGCCGCACGCCCGTCGAGGAGTTCTTCGGCGACGAGTTCTTCCGGCGCTTCTTCGGCGAGGGTCCGGAGCGCCCGCAGCAGCAGCGAAGCCTCGGTTCGGGCGTGATCGTGGACTCCTCCGGCATCGCGCTCACCAACGCGCACGTCGTCGAGCGCGCTACCGACATCGAGGTCGTCACGGCGGAGGGCAAGAAACACATGGCCAAGGTCGTCGGCTTCGACAAGCGCACGGATCTCGCGGTGTTGAGGCTCCAGGGCGGCGACCCCTACCCCGCGGCAGCGCTCGGCGACTCGGACAAGGTCAAGGTCGGGGACTGGGTGCTCGCGATCGGTTCTCCGTTCGGCCTGCAGCAGACGGTGACGGCGGGCATCGTCAGCGCCAAGGGGCGCTCCATCGGCCAGGGACCCTTCGACGATTTCCTCCAAACGGACGCCGCCATCAACCCGGGCAATTCGGGCGGCCCGCTGGTCAACATGTCGGGCGAGGTCGTCGGCATCAACAGCGCCATCCTCTCGCGCTCGGGCGGCAATGTCGGCATCGGCTTCTCTATCCCCTCCAACATGGCGAAGCGCATCTACACCGAGCTGGTCGCCCGGGGCAAGATCACACGCGGCTGGCTCGGCGTGTCGATCCAGCCGCTGACGCCCGAGCTCGCCAAGAGCTTCGGGCTCAAGGAAGCCAGGGGCGTGCTCATCGCCGACGTTGTCAAGGACAGCCCCGCCGACAAGGCAGGGCTGGCGTCGGGTGACGTCTTAATGGAGTTCGGCGGCAAGAAGGTCGACGCTCCGCAGGATCTCCAGAAGGCCGTGGCCGGGACCGCGCCCGGCAAGGGCGTGCCCATGAAGGTCTGGCGCGACAAGGGCGAGAAGACGCTGGAGATCAAGGTGGGCGAGACCCCGGAAGACACCGCCCAGCTCGAGCCCGGCGGCAAGAGCAAGAGCCTCCTCGGGCTTGACACGCGGCCCATCACGCCCGAGATCGCCCGCCAGCTCAACCTGCGCACGACGGAAGGCGTGGTTGTGGCGCGCGTCGAGGAGGAGGGCCCGGCGGCGGAGGCCGGCCTCCAGCGGGGCGACGTCATCCGCGAGATCAACCGGCAGCGGATCCGCAGCGTGCACGACTACGAGCGCGTCACCCAGGGGCTCAAGCCAGGGGACCGCGTTACCGTGCTGCTGCAGCGCGGCCCGCAGTCGCTCTACGTGGCCTTCACGGTCGCGAGGGGATGAGGGCGGAGGCCCCGGGCTTAGATCGCATCCGGACCCTTCTTACCGACCACGGCAAGGTCGCCCAGATCGCTCGCCTCCTGGGCGCGCGGGTGCTGTCAGTCGAGTCCGGGCTCGTGCTCGTCGAGTTCGCCGTCAAGGCGGAATTCATGCACCCGGGTGGGGCGGTCCAGGGCGGCATCGTCACCGCCTACGTGGACATGTGCATGGCCCTGGCGGCCCACACTTTCTTCGACCACGGCGAGTTCCTCTCGACCTCATCCATCACCGTCAACTTCCTGGCGCCCGTGACCGAAGGCCCGGTACTCGGCGAAGGAAGGGTCATCCGCAAGGGACGCTCGACCGTCTTTCTCGAGGCCGCCCTCCGTAGTGCGGCCGGCACCGAGTACGCCCGTGCCAGCTCCGTGGGCGCCATCCGGCGTCCCCAGAAGTAGTTCCCCGGCGTCCCGCCAAGTCGCAAGGCGTCTGCTACACTGACGTTGAGCGTGGGCTCTGGGGACGAGTCCCCCATGGCTGCGCGATACCATGGACTATAAGGACTACTACAAGATCCTCGGTGTGCCCAAGGACGCCAGCGACAAGGCGATTAAGACCGCATACCGCCGGCTTGCGCGCAAGCACCACCCGGACGTCGCCAAGGGGAAGGACTCGGCTCCCCGCTTCCAGGAGATCGCGGAGGCCTACGAGGTACTGGGTGATGCCGAGAAACGCAAGCGCTACGACACGCTCGGGCCCGACTGGCAGCGCTACGCCGAAGCCGGCACCGGGGCGCGGGGGCCGTTCGAGGGCGCAGAGGCCCGTTTCGGGCAAGGCGACGGGGGCTTTTCCGATTTCTTCCGGTCGATCTTCGGAGATCTGGGCGGCCGCCGTTCGGGCGGCTTCCGCGACGTCGATCTCGGAGACCTCGGGGGTTACGGCGGGGGCGTCGGCCCGGACAAGGGCGGTGACGTCGAGGCCGGCATCGAGGTCTCCCTCGAGGAAGCCTTCCGCGGCGGCAGCCGGACGATTGCGATCGAGCTCGACGAGCCCTGCCCCGCCTGCGGCGGAGCGGGGCACATCAACCGCAGGCCGTGTGCTCAGTGCCGCGGCGGCGGCTGGTCCAGGGGCCGACGGAACCTCGAGGTCAAGATCCCGGCCGGCGTGGCCACGGGCTCGCGCGTGCGTCTCCCGGGTGAGGGCTCGCGTGGCGGCCGTGGAAGCGGCGGCGACCTGTATCTCAAGGTCACCGTGAGGCTGGACCCGCGCTTCGAGCGCAAGGGCGATGATCTCTACTCGACCCTGCCGGTGCCGGCCGACGAGGCGGCGCTCGGCATCGAGGCCTCCGTGCCCACCCTCAAGGGCCAGGTCTCGATGAAGATCCCGCCCGAGACGTCCAGCGGCCGGACCTTCCGTCTCCCAGGCTACGGCATGCCGCACCTCAAGGGCGGCGGCGCCGGCGACCAGTTCGTGCAGGTGCAGCTGACCATTCCGTCGGGTCTCTCCCAGAGGGAGCGCGAGCTCTACCAGGAGCTCAGGAATCTTCGCACCAAGGGGGCGCGATGAAGTTTGACAAGTTCACCGTAAAGGCCCAGGAGGCCGTCCAGTCCGCGCAGTCGCTGGCGGACCAAGGCAACCATCAGGCTCTCGAGCCCGAGCATCTGCTCCTGGCGCTGCTCCAGCAGCAGGAAGGGGTCGTCGGCCCGCTGCTGGCCAAGCTCGGCGCGCGGCCCGAGGCGATAGCCGGCGAGGTCCAGGCCGCGCTCGACAAGCTGCCGAAGGTCAAGGGCGGCGGACGCCAGTACGCCTCGGAGCGCCTCGAGGCCGCGCTCACCCGCGCGTGGGACGAGGCACAGCGGCTCAAGGACGAGTACTGCTCGACCGAGCACCTGCTGATCGGCATCGCCCAGGACAAGTCGGGCGCGACGGGGCGCATCCTCGCGAAGGCCGGGGTCACGGCGGAGGCGATCTACAAGGCGCTCGTGGACGTGCGGGGCTCGCAGCGCATCACCGACGCCAACCCCGAGGAGAAGTACCAGGCGCTCCAACGCTACGCCAGGGACCTGAGCGAGCTGGCGCGGAAGGGCAAGCTCGACCCGGTGATCGGGCGGGATGAGGAGATCCGCCGAGTCGTCCAGGTGCTCTCCCGGCGTACGAAGAACAACCCCGTGCTCATCGGCGAGCCCGGCGTCGGCAAGACCGCCATCGTCGAGGGTCTCGCCCAGCGCATCGTCGGCGGCGACGTCCCCGAGGGGCTCAAGGGCAAGCGCCTGCTCGCCATCGACATTGGCGCCATGGTCGCGGGCTCGAAGTACCGCGGCGAGTTCGAGGACCGCCTGAAGGCCGTCTTGCGCGAGATCACCGAGAGCGAAGGGGAGATCATTTGCTTCATCGACGAGCTCCACACGCTCGTCGGCGCCGGCGCGGCAGAGGGTGCCGTGGACGCGGCCAACATGCTCAAGCCCGCCCTGGCCCGCGGGGAGCTTCGCTGCGTGGGCGCGACCACGCTGGACGAGTACCGCAAGCACATCGAGAAGGACCCGGCGCTCGAGCGGCGCTTCCAGCCGGTGATGGTCAAGGAACCGTCGGTCGAGGACACGATCGCCATCCTCCGCGGCCTCAAGGACAAGTACGAGGTCCACCACAAGGTCAAGATCAAGGATTCTGCGCTGGTCGCGGCGGCCGTGCTCTCGCATCGCTACATCGCCGACCGCTTCCTGCCGGACAAGGCGATCGATCTGATCGACGAGGCCTCCTCCCGGCTGCGCATCGAGATCGACTCGCTCCCGGCGGAGATCGACGAAATCGAGCGGCGCATCATGCAGCTCGGCATCGAGCGCGTCTCCGTGGCCCGCGAGTCGGACGCCGTCTCCAAGGAACGGCTGGCACGACTCGATGCCGAGCTTGCCCTCCTCAAGACCGAGTCCGCCGCGCTCAAGGAGCACTGGCAGGCGGAGAAGGCCGCGATCATGGCCATCGGCAAGATCAAGGAGGAGACTGAAGCCGCTCGCCGCGCCATCGAGGATGCGAAGCGCCGCGGGGACCTCGAGAAGGCCTCCAAGCTCCAGTACGGGACGCTCATCGAGCTCGATCGCAAGCTCGAGAGCGAGAACGCGCGGCTCGCGGAGCTGCAGAAGAGCCAGCGCATGTTGAAGGAGGAGGTGGACGAAGAGGACGTGGCCGAGACCGTCGCCAAGTGGACGGGTATCCCGGTGACGCGCCTCCTCGAGGCCGAGGTCCAGAAGCTCGTCCGGACGGAAGAGCGGTTGACCCGCCGGGTGGTCGGTCAGGCCGAGGCCATCATCGCGGTCGCCAACGCCGTCCGCCGCGCGCGCTCCGGTCTCTCGGACCCCAACCGGCCCATCGGCTCCTTCCTCTTCCTCGGCCCAACGGGCGTGGGCAAGACGGAGCTGGCGAGGGCGCTCGCGGAATTCCTCTTCGACGACGAGCGCGCCATGATCCGCCTCGACATGTCCGAATACATGGAAAAGCACACCGTGTCGCGGCTCATCGGCGCCCCGCCGGGCTATGTCGGCTACGATGAGGGCGGCCAGCTGACCGAGACGGTGCGGCGGCGCCCGTACTCCGTTCTCCTCTTCGACGAGATCGAGAAGGCGCACGGCGATGTCTTCAACGTGCTCCTGCAGCTGCTCGACGACGGTCGGCTGACCGACGGCCACGGCCGAACCGTGGACTTCCGGAACACGGTCGTGATCATGACGTCGAACCTCGGCAGCCACCTCTTCCAAGAGGAGGACGATCCCAAGCGCCTGCGTGCCGAGGTGATGGACGTGCTCAAGGGGTCGCTGCGCCCCGAGTTCCTGAACCGGATCGACGAGATCGTGATCTTCAAGGCGCTCGGCCGCGAGGAGATCGGCCGGATCGTGACGATCCAGGTCGCCCACCTCGCAAAGCGGCTGGCCGACAAGCGAATCACGCTCACGCTCTCCCCGGAGGCCGAGGAGCTCCTGGCACGCGAGGGATACGACCCCGTCTACGGTGCCCGGCCGCTCAAGCGCACCATCCAGCGGCTGATCCAGGACCCGCTGGCGCTCAAGCTCCTGGAGAGCGAGTTCAAGGAAGGCGACGCCGTCGTGGTGGACGCCAAGGGCGGCGAGATCGTATTCACCAAGCAGAGGGGATGAGCGAAGCCGGCGCCTTCTTCGTGCTCGACGGCGAGCGCCTCGTTCCCACGGCGCTCACCCGGGGGCCGTGGAGCTCGATCCACCAGCACGGCGGCCCCCCCTCGGCTGCCATGGCGCGCGCTATAGAGCAGGCCGCGGGCGAGCCGGGTGCGCTCCAGATGACCCGCTTCACGGTCGACTTCGTCCGGCCCGTGCCGATGGAGCCGCTCATCGTAAGCGTGGAGAAGGTGCGGGACGGGCGCCGCGCCCGCGGCTATGCCGCCGTGCTCTCTGCCGGGGGCCAGGCCGTCGCGCGGGCCACCGCGCTCGTGGTCCGCACCGAGCCGGTCACGCCGCCGCCCGTGCCCGTCCAGGAGCCGCTGCTCCCACCCCCCGACGAGGCCACTCCATTCCAGTTCCCGTTCTTCCGCGATCCGGTCGGCTACCACACCGGCGTGGAGACGCGAATGGCGCGCGGCGCCTTCGGCTCGGGACGCGCGGCGGCGTGGATGCGCCTGCGCGTGCCGCTGGTCCTGGGCGAGGCGCCTTCGCCGGCCCAGCGGGTCCTGGTCGTGGCCGACTCCGGCAGCGGCGTGGGCGCGGCCTTCGGGCCGGCGCGCTTCGTGTCGTTCATCAACGCCGATCTCACCGTCTCGCTTCATCGCCTCCCGGACGGCGAGTGGGTCGGGCTCGACGCCGTGACGGCGCTCGAGCCCCACGGCATCGGACTCACCCGCACGGGCCTCTACGACGCGCGCGGACCGATCGGAGAGGGGCTCCAGGGCCTCGTCGTGGGCCAGCCGATCGCTCGCTGACGAATCCGCCGGCAGCCCCGCAGCATCCCAATCGGAAACGTTGAAAGGAGACCTCGTGACCGACGCCCGGAAGCGGCTCTACTACGGCTGGATCGTGCTGGCCGCGGTCGTGTTCGTCATGCTGGGCGCGTCGGGAATCCGCGCCGTATTCGGCGTCTTCATCAAGCCGATCGAGGCCGAGTTCGGCTGGACCCGCCAGCAGCTCTCGGGGGCTGCAGCGCTGTCGCTCTTCGTGCTCGGCGCCGTCTCACCCATCGTGGGCTGGCTCGCCGACGTCTGGGGCCCCCGCCGCGTGATGCTCCTGGCCACGGCTATTCTCGGCGTCGGCACCGTCTTGGCGTCCTTCGTCGGCCACCTCTGGCAGATGTACGTCAGCGCCGGTGTGCTGATGGCTGCCGGCGCCGGCGGGCTCGGCATCGCCACGACGACCACGGTGGCCGCGCGCTGGTTCGTCGCCCGGCGCGGCCTCATCCTGGGCATCCTCGGCGGCGCCATGTCGGCAGGCCAGATGCTAGTCGTCCCGCTCTCGATGCTGCTGATCAGCCTGTACGGCTGGCGGGCCTCCTTCCTCTGGTTGGGCGTGGGCATCCTCGCGCTGGCGCTGCCCGCCATCCTGACGTTCGTGCGCGACGATCCGGCCGACAAGGGGCTCAAGCCCTACGGCGCGGGCACGGCGAGCGGAGCCGCCTTCGGCGCGCTCGCGGACGAGCGGCGCGTGCCCGTCTCCGAGGCCATGCAGGTTCCTGCGTTCTGGCTTCTCGCCTCCACCTTCTTCGTCTGCGGCTACACGTCCAACGGCCTGGTGCTGACCCACCTCGTCCCGCACGCGGCCGAGCACGGCTTCTCGGAGATGCACGCCGCCCAGGCGCTCGGCCTCATGGGCGCCATGAACATCGTGGGCACGGTGCTCTCCGGCTGGATCTGTGACCGCTTCGGGCGGAAGGGGCCGCTCGCCTTCTACTACGGCGTGCGCGGGTTGTCGCTCATCTTCCTGCTGTACGTCTGGAACGTGCCGTCGCTCCACGTCTTCGCGGCGATCTTCGGGCTCAACTACATCTCGACGGTCCCGCCCACGACGACGCTCACCGCCAACATCTTCGGGCGGCTGTCCGTGGGCACGCTCTCCGGCTGGATCTTCTTCTCGCACCAGGTCGGCTCGGCCCTCGGCGCCTGGGCCGGAGGCGCCATCTTCGACGCCACAGGCTCCTACTCCTGGGCCTTCTTGTCGGCGGCGGTGCTCGCCTTCGTCGCTTCCGGCCTCTCCCTCCTCATCAAGGAAGTGCCGATCAGCGCCCAGCCCAGACGGCGCCAGACGCCGACCGGCGCGCCTGTCCCGGCCGGCTAGCTCCAGCCGCCTTCGCGCTCATCGCTCGCGACGGCGGGAAGAGGACCACGGACAAGGCTTCATGTTCATGTGATCGAATTCCTGCCCCGCCGCGCCCTAATCACGGCGCGGCGGGGCCTGCTGTGCCTAGCCCGACTTCCACGGGCGTCGACGACGAAACGGCCGATTGCTGCTGTCGCCGCACCGTAAGTGTGCGTGGTGTCGTGACTGACCCACGTGTCGGGTCAAAATAGTGACTAATTCTCTATACGAT
>Ga0326597_10000258_pt1 | contig 100575 bp, 54 predicted proteins | sample RVTome_12_FD_203789 | JGI IMG/M metagenome (GOLD analysis project Ga0326597, IMG submission 203789) | Soil microbial communities from uranium-contaminated site in the Upper Colorado River Basin, Wyoming, United States - RVT100D185 | ecosystem: Environmental > Terrestrial > Soil > Contaminated...
GGTCCAATCGGCCTCCTGTTCAACTCTTAGGGCGTCATCCACGCCGCGCGCCTCCACCCGGAGGCCCGCGCGCTGCCCACAACGCGCGCCGCGGCCCCAGGCCGCCCCGCGCCCCATAGCACCCGTGCCCAACGGCACCGCGCCTTACCGCGCATCCTACGTTGTGAATCACGGGTCCGATGGTGATCCCAGCGGCAAGGTCACACCTGGTCCCATCCCGAACCCAGTCGTTAAGCTTGCCAGCGCCGATGGTACTGCGGGGGCGACCCCGTGGGAGAGTAGGTCATCGCCTCGGACCCGTTTTTCTTTCCCTTCGACACGCCGCCCCTAGCCGGGCGGCGTTTGTCGTTTATCCCATCCGCCGCTCGTCGTTGCCCGTACAACCGATGTCCTCCTAGCCGCAGCACGCGTTTGGAGTCCGCAGCGCGTCGCAAACGTGGCGCAAACCCCCTTCCCGCCGCAAGCCCTGCCGGCATAGACTGCTCATGGCTGCCCCCACCCACTGGCACACGCCATCCGTCCTTGCGGCGGAACTGGAGGGTTTCATGCGCTCGTCTAGGGCCTCTGACCGTTCCCGGCCTCGCTTTGCCTACTCGACCGCCATCGCGCTCGGGGTCGTCATGGCCATCATGGGCCAGCGGCCGCCGGCCGCGCACGCGCAGAGCGACAACCCCGCGCCCGACTGGGGCGCTCCCTACTGCGGGAACCAGCCTCGCATCAGCGCCGTGTACGACAACGACGTCCCCACATACCAGCGGAACGACCGTACCATCCTCTACAGCGGCCACGACGTGAAGGCCCTCTGCGCGATGAGCTATGACGGCCACAGCGGCTACGACTACTCCCGACGCATCGGAACTCAGGCTTGTCATAGCGGAACGCGCCAGGGCATCGGGGCTCGACTGGCCTACGCGGTGGCCGACGGCATCGTTCGACGCTCGCGGTGGTATCAAGCGGAGCACGAAGCGGGCTTTGGGCTCCACATCGACGTGCGGTCGGATGGTGGACCGGGCGTGGGCGTCGTGTCCCACCTCTACGGCCATCTGGCCGCCGTGTTCGTCGAGGAGGGGGCCTCGGTCTCGCGGGGTCAGGCTATCGGCGCGGTGGGCACCACCGGCAACAGTTCCGGGCCGCACCTGCACTTTCAGGGTACGCGGTCCCCGCATGGCGACGTGTCCGATCTGACGTTCGATCCCTATGGTTGGAATGCCTCGTTTGGTAGCGGCTACCGCTACCCCGGCTTCAGCCAGCCCCACCGCGGCGACGGCTGGCCGATGCGCGCCTTGATGCCCAGCCAGGCCGGCCCCCCCTGCCCCAACGATTGCGGGACGGTGGTCATCGAGGAGAGCGCGCCGAGCGTCGTGTACGGCTGTCGTGCCGGCATCGGCCTGCTGCGCTGCCCGTCCTGGTACTTGAACGATCGCGGGCATGGCGGCAGCCACCGCTGGACGTACCCCAACGGCAGCTCGGTGGACTACTGGGCGACGTACGCGTGCCCCCAGTGCCCCTCGGGCACGTACCGCGTCGAGGCGTACGTGCCGTTCGGTGCCGACATCGCATCCACGCACGTGGCGCGGTACGAGGCGGGAAGCAACGTCACCATCCTCGATCAGCACGAGGAGGGCAACGAGTGGCACCCGATCGGCATCTTCCGCTTCACCGGCATGCCGGCCGTTACGCTGAGCGATCGCTCGGATCGCTACGACTACGTTGCGCGTTCGCCCCAGCGGGTTGCTGCTGACGCGCTACGGTTCGTTCAGCTCTGCGACGACCACGCGGGCACGGGCAATGGGCAGGGCCAGGGTCAGGCGCTGGGATCAAATCATGGCGACGACCCCGCGGTCCTCAAGGTGCCCTGAGCATGCTGCCCGTGCGCCGCACGCTGCCCTTGGCCAAGCCCGCTAGCTCGCAACCAACGGAGGCTCCCATGTCCCTCACCATCCGTCATCTGATCCTCGCCATCGCGCTCGTCTCGACTTCGCTCGTCGCATGGCTCCTCGTCCAGGGTCTAGTCCGTGACGAGCGCACGGCCCTGCCGCTCACAGCGCAGGGCTATCCGCCCCCAGACGGCGCACCGACGAGCGTGCCGCAAACTCCCGTCCCTTCGCCGACCCCCTCCTCCGACGGCGGTTACTTCCCGCCGCCGGCCGGAATCGACCACCGCATCGAGACCCTCGCCGCGTCGCCCTACCGCGACCTGCTCCTGGCGCTCCAGGCTGCCCTCGACGCCGGCGATCCGTCCCCACCCGCCGACTGGGTGTCCGAGCGGTTCGGCAACCGGCTCTTCGACATACGGTCGCTGGACAGCGAGGGCGGCGTGATGCTGGACAGGGACACGACTCGGGCCACGCTCGGCGCGTTTCTGGAACAAGGTTCCCGCCCGCGCATCCAAGGCTACTTTGCGGTCGACGACGGCGAGATCGCGTGCCTCGATGTGCTCACCGCGGTCTACGAGGGTGACGTAGCGTTTCCTGGTCCGTGGGACCCACTCGGACCGCCGCCACCCGAGGTCGTGCCACCGGACGCCGCCGCCTTCCACGCATGCCGGGACCAGCTTGGCACCTGGTTATGGCAGACCTGGGCCTATGGCGGGTACCACGAGATCGTCGCGATGATCGATGCCAGGCTCGAGGGCAGCGGGACCGTCTACAACGTGTCGCGACCCTGACCACGCGCCAGCGCTACAAGGTCACGCGCAAAGCAGCAAATGCCGGGGCCCAGCGCGCCGGACGGCTCACGCGTCCGGTGCGTTGGGTTGCCCGGCAGTTCCGGCGCTCAGCCTGCCTCGCGGCGATGTAGCCGCCCGGAAGCGTGCAAGGCTGTCGTTCAGGGCCTGGACGATCGCCGGCATGGCTTCGCGGGCGATGGCAATGCGCACCTGAGGGTGGATCTTTAGGCTATCGGGAAGTTGGTCTGATTGCGGGGGCGGAACGACCGCGCCGAAGACCAGGAAGAACTCCGGCCCCAAGTGCGACACCATGACCTGGTTGGCATAGAGGATGGGCACCGCATCGCCCTGTTCCCACTCCAAGGGGATGCGGACTTGAAACTGGGGAGCGGCGGCGCCTTGGCTGGCGGAATCGCCGCCGGTCGGCTGCGAGCTCATTGACCCTCCTGGCGGACCGCCCACTCGGGCATCACGCGATCACTTGTCAGGCCTCATGGCGTGGTATAGCGGCTGCCCGTGGACCTGTCAAGACCGGGGGCCGTGCAAGCGTGTGGTATACTTGCCGCTCCGGGAGAGGAACACCTGTGCTATGGCCATCGAGCGTGAGCGCGCGGTCGCGCCGGAACGTCATCTCGAGGATAACGCCGAGCCAAGCCTGCGTCCGCGCCGCCTCGAAGAGTACATCGGCCAGGATCGCGTTTGCGCAGGGCTTGGCATCGTCATCGAGGCGGCGCGCGCCCGCGATGAATCGCTCGATCACGTCCTCTTCTACGGCCCGCCCGGCCTCGGGAAGACCACGCTGGCCAACATCATCGCGCACGAGATGGGCGTCAAGATCAAGCAGACGTCAGGGCCCTCCGTCGAGCGCGCGGGCGACCTGGCGGCCATCCTCACCAACCTCGGCGCCAACGACGTCCTGTTCATCGACGAGATCCACCGCCTCCGGCGCGATGTCGAGGAGGTGCTCTACTCGGCCATGGAGGATTTTGCGCTCGACATCGTCGTGGGCAAGGGCCCTTCGGCGCGCTCCATCCGCCTGAGCCTGCCGCGCTTCACCATCGTCGGCGCCACCACCCGCCCCGCCATGCTCACGGCGCCGCTGCGCGACCGATTCGGCGCGGTGTACCGCCTCGACTTCTACGAGGCGGACGCCATGCACCGCATCGTCACGCGCGGGGCGTCGGTCATCGGCGTCGCCATCACGGCCGAGGGGGCAACGCAGATCGCGCGCCGGGCCCGCGGCACGCCGCGCGTGGCCCTCCGCATCCTGCGGCGGGTCCGCGACTATGCGGAAGTGCGCGCGGAAGGCGCCATCGACGCGGCGATCGCCGGCGAGGCCCTCACCATGCTCGAGATCGACGCGCTCGGCCTGGACGATCTGGATCGCCGCGTGCTCGACACGCTCATCCGCAAGTTTGGGGGCGGTCCTGTCGGGCTCGACACCATCGCGGCATCCATCGGCGAGGAGTCGGACACCATCGAGGACGTCGTCGAGCCCTACCTGCTCCAGCTGGGCTTTATCGAGCGCACGCCTCGCGGGCGCATGGCCACGGAGCATGCCGCACGCCACATGGGCCTGCCGTTGGTCCGCCGCGCCACGGAGCAGCAGCCGCTGTTCTGATCGCCCATCGGGAGACGCCCTGCCGTGAGCGTTGACTCCGCCTCGGATACGTTCTTCGCGCTGTTGACCTTCCTCCTCATCCTCTCGCCCGCGCTCCTGCACGTGCTTGCTTACGCCGGCGAGCGGTCCCGCGCGCTCCGCGTCGCCACGGTGGTGCTTCTCGGCGCCTTTGACGTGTTCGCCGCCATGGTCGGGGCGCTGCTCGCCATCTCGCCCGCGGTGCTGGACCTTGCCACGATGCCGCCGCCTTCGCCTGACGCATCGCCTGCCAGCACCGAAGCGCTCGTCGCCGCCATCGGCAGCCTGGGCACTGTATTGCTCGTCGCGGCGCTCGCCGGGCTCCTGCTCCTGGTGCCGGCCGCACGCCGGATCCTCGCCCGCGTCGTGCCCATCGACCCGAGCCGCCTCGTTCACGCGGTGGCGCTACACGACGCGCTGCTCCTGGTCATCGTTTCGGCGGCCATCGCGCTGGTGATCCCCGTCGTGTTGGCGGATCCCGAGGGCCTCGACATGCTCTCCGACAACATGGCCAGCGGCGGGCTGGCCGTCTTGTGGATCCAGAATGCCGCGTTCGCGCTCCTGGCGGTCTTCGGCGTCGGCTGGTTGGTCGCGCGCGACGGGCGGGCGGTCATCGCGCGGCTGGGCTTGGACCAACCGCTCAGCATTCGATGGTGGTTCGGCGGGGTCGCGGTGGCGCTTGGCGCGTCGCTTCTGCTCGACGCCATCTGGGGCGCCATCGCGCCCGAACAGATGGCCGATGTCGAGCGCTTGAGCGAGGCACTGATCGAGCCCATCCTGGCGTTCGGCTGGGCGGGCGCGTTCACCATCGGCGCCGCTGCTGGCATCGGCGAGGAGCTGCTGTTCCGTGGCGCCGCGCAGCCGCGCTTTGGGCTGCTGCTCACGTCGCTGCTGTTTGCCGTCTTGCACACCCAGTACAGCGTGTCGCCCGCGCTCATCCTCATCTTCGTGCTCGCGCTGATCCTCGGCGTCGCGCGCCAGCGCGCGGGCACATGGACGGCCATCGCGGTGCACGCCACGTACAACTTCGTCATCGCGGCGATGGCGTTGCTCGGGGGCACGTGACGCGGCCAACAACGCTAGGACGCGCGGCGGCCGCTGATCGGCCGCCGCGCGTCGCGGGGTCGTGGTCGGTACGTCCGGCTACTCGATGGGCTGGAGCCCCTCGGCGATCTGGAGCACGACGTCGCGCGCGAGCCCGGCGCTCTTGACCTCGATCCGGGTGTCGCCGCGCTCCCAGACGATGACCAGCTTGCCCTGCGAGTTCTCGTAGAGCGTCGCCGGCAGGCCGCCGATCGTGATCTCCTCGGCCGTACCGTCGCCGATCGGCATTGGACCCTCGCCCGCCGGCGAGAGCACGTACGCAAGGGAGTGCTGGTCGGCTATGGTGTAGCCCGTGGCCACCGAAGGCAAGCCCTCGGTCGAGCCGTCCGGATCGGGCTCTGTGATGATCGGCGCGACGGTATACGACTCCTCCGGCATGAACGTCGGCTTGTAGAGCGTGAAGCGAACGAGGCCGGGCAGCTCCGCTTCGTTGACGCGGCGCGAACGGCCGGACACCTCGGGCGGTTCCGGAGTCGGCTCGGGGATGGGCGCCTCGGCGGTGCCGCTCGAGATCACGCCGACCCCCAGCTCGCCGGTCGGCACGTCGCTTGCATCGATCTCGGCTAGGGCAACGCCTTCCACCGGCGCGGCGCTCTCCGGCGCTTCGCCGGCTTCAGACGGCGCGTTCTGGCCGGCGCCGTCGGGCGCGCCGGGATCGGAGGTATCGCCGCCGTCGCAGGCGGCAAAGAAAGCCGGCGCCAGCGCCAGCAGGAGCAGCGCGGTCTTGGGTCGCACGTTCACGGGTCAACTCCTCAACGTGGATGGTTTAGCAGCGGGGCGGTCGTGGTCGGCGGGTCCTCCGTTGGCCGCGTGCGCGCGCAGGCTGGGCGTCGACGCGCGGCGCTGGATTATAGGCCAGGGCAGCCGACTAGCGGCGGAACGGCAGCGGAACGGGCGGGTCGGCGTCGTCGTCCGCCTGGGGGCCGGTGGCGCGGCGCGCCGTCAAGCCAAGGCGCACGCGCGACAGCGACAGCCCATCGCTCTCGTTGAGCGGCGCGACATCCAACACCCTCACGTCCAGCTCCAGGTCGCCCGCGGCAAGCGACGCCGTGGCGTCGGGGATGGCCTCGAGCAGGCGCCGATCGCCAAGCCGGGCGCGGAGCACCGGCTCGCGCGCGGCCGCCCGCGACACCAGGGTGATCGTCGGGCGCTCTACCGCGTCGCTGGCCTCGTCGCGCTCGTAGAACCACAGGTCGAGCGTCGTGACGCTGCCCACGCGCACCGCCTTGAGCGCCGCGCTGCCGACCAGGCTCGCCTGCTCGTCGTAGATCAACCAGGTGAGGTAGAAGGGGTCGTCGGATCCGTCGTATTCGGCGACGCTCGGCACGCCCAGGTCGATCCGGCCCGGACGCCACTGCGGCGCCGTCTGGCCCCGGCCGCGCGTCAGGCTCTCCGGCAGCTCCAGCGGCTGCGTGTGCTCGAAGCGCCGCTCCGGGGGCGCGTAACCCGGCGGCCGCTCGGCATAGAACGCGCTGCCCGGCGCCTCCGCGTGCTGCGCCCCTGCTCCCGGGTCGCCCTCGCGACGCTCGGCGGCCAGGGCGCCATGACCCGAGCTGCCCAGCCGCGCCGTGCGGGGAGCACGGCCCCGTCGATCGCCGCCGCCCCACGTGCGAGCCAAGTACACGCCGCCCGCGGCGGCCACGAGCAGCAGCACAAACGCCGCGGCACGAACGAGGTCGCCGCCGACGTCCCTGGCCAAGAGGCCCCCCGCGGCCGCGGTCGGCGTCGCCGGCGCGCGCGGTGCCACCCCCAGCGCGCCGGCGAGCCGCCGGACGTTCTCCGCGCTGGCCGGATCGCGGCCCGGTTCCGTGAGGCGGCCGAACAGCTCGGCCAAGCGCGCGTCGTCACCGACCGACCGGAAGCTGGACAGCCGCTCGGCAGCCGGCTGAAGGCGCTGGTCGCGGACATAGAGGTCGGCGACCATCTGGACGTAGGCATCCTGTTCGCCGGCGATGAGGTCGGCCGGCAGCGCGTCCACCCACGTCACGGGTGCCAGCCACCAGCCGAGCACGGTCCAGCCGAGCAGCAGCCCGGCGAGGAACGCGACGGCCAGGGCGTGGAGCGGCCGCGCGCTAACTCGAACCAGCGCGCTCCGAAGGCCCTCGGCTGACATCGGGCGCGCGGTCGCGTTGGCGGCGTCGTCATGGGCGGGTGGCAGCACGTCGTGCATCGTCATGAGACGGCCATCGCCGCGGGCTCGACGACCATCGGCTTGGCCACGCCGGTGAGGATCTCAGCGCCCCCAGGCCCGATCACCGCGACGTCCTCGATCCGGACCCCGAAGCGCCCCGGCAGGTAGATGCCCGGCTCGATCGTGACGACGCTGCCCAGGCTGAGCGGCACCTCGTCGGCGGCTGGGCTCAGCCGCGGTGATTCGTGGATCTGCAGGCCGACGCCGTGGCCGAGGCCGTGGCCGAACGCCTCGCCGTAGCCGGCCGCCTCGATGACGCCGCGCGCCGCGCGGTCGACCTCCACCCCGGTGGCGCCCGCACGGAGCGCCGCACGACCGGCTTGGTTGGCCGCCTCGACGACGTGCCACACGTGCGCGTACTCAGGATCGGTGGCCGGCCCGAGCGTAAACGTGCGCGTCAGGTCGCTGTGGTACCCATCCAGGCGCGCTCCGATGTCCACGACGATCGGCTCGCCCGCGGCGATCGGCCGGGCGCCGGACGCGTGGTGCGGCAGCGCGCCGTGCTCGCCGGCGGCGACGATGAGGTCGAACGCGACAGCCTGCGCGCCGTGCTCGCGCATGAATACCTCTATGCGCCACGCCAGCTCGCGCTCGGTCATGCCGGGCAGGACGACGGCCCAGGCGTGCTCCATGGCGCGATCGGCAAGGGCCAGCGCCCGCCGGAGCGCCGCCAGCTCGCTGGCCGACTTGACCAGCCGGAGCCGCTCGACCATGCCGGCGATGGGCACCCACTCGGCCTTGGGCACCTTGCGCTGGAACTTTTCGAGCTGCGCCACCGTGACGTGATCGGCCTCGAAGCCAATGCGGGCGACGCCGGTCTCCGCCACCAGCGGCTCGAGCGCGTCGAGCGGCGCCGTGCCGCCCCGCACCAACAGGACATCCGGCGCCTCCTGGCCAACGCGCTCGTAATAGCGGCCGTCCGCTACCAGGTGCGCGGCGGTGCGCGTGACCAGGAGGAGGCCGGCGGAACCCGTGAAGCCCGTCAGGTAGCGGCGGTTCTCGGGCGTGGTGACGAGCAGCGCGTCGATCTCCTTCTCCGGCAGCGCCGTGCGTAGCTCGGCAAGGCGAGCCTGGACTTCGGTCATCGGTCGGCCTCCTCAGGTCGGCGCGCGAGCGGATGCGCGGCAAGATAGGCAGCGCGGGCGCGCGTCTGAGATACGTGGGTGTACACCTGCGTCGTCCGGAGCGAGCGGTGGCCGAGCAGCTCCTGCACGGCGCGCAGGTCAGCCCCCCCATCCAGCAGGTGCGTGGCAAACGTGTGGCGAAGCATATGCGGCGTAAGCGGCTGCGCCAGCCCGATGGCCTGCCCGCCGGCCGTCACGATCGCCTGGACCGACCGGGCCGACAAGCGACCCCCGCGGGCGTTCAGCAGGAGCGCGTTCACCCCCCTTCCCCGCCGGCCGCCGGATGCCACCAGCGCCGGGCGTCCCGCGGCCAAGTAGCGCGCTACCGCCCGCGCGGCCGGACGCCCGATCAAGGCCATGCGCTCGCGATCGCCCTTGCCCAGCACCCGGACGCGGCGCTCGGCGCCGTCGAAGTCGTTTATGTCGAGTCCAGCCAGCTCCGAAACGCGCAGCCCCCCGCCGTAGAGCACCTCGAGGATGGCGCGGTCGCGGAGCCCCGCCGCCGTGTCGGCGGGCGGCCACTCGACCAGCGCGGCAACCTCGCCGATGGACAGCACGCGCGGCAGGTGGGATGGCACGCGGGGCGCGCTGAGGCCACCGAACGGGTCCGCCGCCAGCATACGGGACCGAACGAGGAACGCGCCAAAGGCGCGCAGCTCGCTCACGCGGCGCGCGATGCTGGCCGGCACGTAGCCGGCCGCCCGGAGCGCGCCGAGCCACTCCCGCAGGAGCGCGCGATCGATATCGGCCCAGGAGCGCGCGCCGCTCGCGGCGCAATATCGCAGGGCCGAGGCGATCTCGGTGCCGTAGTTGCGCAGCGTGTAGCGCGATGCGCCGCGCACTGCGCGAAGGTAGGCCAGGTAGCGCGCGAGATCCTGGCCCATGATGGGCGGCAGGTCAGAAGGTCCGGCGGGCGTGCCGTCCGAGCGGGTCGAGGGGCGAGGGGCGTCGGTCACGTGCGCCATTCTACCGCGCAACGTCCCGGCTCGCCATCGCTGCCGGAGCCGCGCGCCCAACGCTGTTACAGGAGGCGCTCCTCCCCTTGGTCGCGCAGGCGCGCCACGATCTCGCGCACCTCCTGCACTCGGTCGCGTGGGCTGACGAGCAGCGCGTCGCCGGTGTCGACGATAGCGATCCCCGCGAGCCCGATGGTGGCGATCAAGCGGCCTGAGGGCGCAAAGACGAGACAGTCGCTGCTGTCGATGCCGAGATGGCGCCCGAGGACGCGATTGCCGTCCGCGTCCGCCGGGAGAAGGTCGGCCAACGCATCCCACGACCCGACGTCGGACCACGCAAAGGTCGCGGGAACGCACGCCACGCGGTCGCTGCGCTCCATCACCCCGTAGTCGATGGTGGTGCGGTCGGGGATGCGCGACCAGATCGCTGGCAGCTCCCGCGCCAGATCGCCGCCGCCTGCCACGACCTGGCTGATCTCGTCTAGGCGCGCCGAGAGGCCCGGGAGGAAGCGTTGGAGAGCGGCGCGGATGACGGCCACACGCCAGACGAACATGCCGCCGTTCCAGGCGTAGTTGCCCGCCGCAACGTACCGCTCAGCCGTGGCCCGATCCGGCTTCTCGACGAACCGGCGCACGGCGCGGACGGCATCCGGGTCGCCAGGCGGCTCGTCGGGCAGCGGATCACCCAGCTCGATGTAGCCGTAGCCGGTCTCCGGCGCTGCCGGGCGGATCCCGAACGTCACCAGGTGCCCGCGCCTCGCCGCCGCGACGCCGCGCGCCAAGGCGTCCTGGAAGGCGCTGGCCGGCGAGATCACGTGGTCCGCGGTCAGGACGACCATCACCGCGTCTGGCTGGCGCGCCTGGATGAGCGCGGCGCCAAGCCCGACGGCGGCCGCCGTGCCGAGCGGCTCGGGCTCGCCGATGACCTGGTCGGCCGGCACGCCCGGCAGCTGCTCGCGCACGGCTGCGGCGTACTCGGCGTTGGTGACCACCCAGACCCGCTCGGGCGGGATCACGCCGGCCAACCGGCCCAAGGTGGCCTGGAGGAGCGAGTGGTCGCCCGCGAGCGGCAGGAGCTGCTTGGGCTGCGCGCGGCGCGAGTACGGCCACAGCCGCGAGCCCACCCCTCCCGCCAGGATCAGCACGTGGACATCGTGGGCCTCGGCGAGCCCGCGGCGCAGGTCAGCTGGAGCGTTGGTCATCGGCTATCACCCATTGCATGCCGCCGACATGGCGGGCAAGGCCCTTCAGCTCGAGCAGCGCCAGGCCGCGCAGGACGTCCGGCGCGGCCAGCCCCGACGCGTTGCCGACCGCGTCGACATGGCGCGGTTGGCGGCCGAGGTGCGCGCAGAGCGCCGCCTCGACCGGATCCGCGGGCAACGACTCGCGGGCATCGAAGCGGTCCACGGCAAGGTCGGCCTGGAGCGCCGCGGCGATGTCGGCGCCGGAGAGCGCGACGCCGGCGCCGTCGGCGATCAGGCGGTTGGGACCGCGCGACTGTGGCCGGTCGATGGGACCTGGCACAGCGAACACGTCGCGCCCCTGGTCGGCGGCCAGGCCCGCCGTGATCAGCGCGCCGCTGCGCTCGCCCGCCTCGACGACGACCGTGGCCAGCGCAAGCCCGCTGACGATCCGGTTGCGCGCCGGGAACCGACCGGGCAGCGGCTCCGCGCCGAGCGGGTACTCCGTGACCAAAGCGCCGCGCGCCATGATGGCAGCGCGCAGCCGGTCGCTGCCCGGCGGATACACCTGGTCCAGCCCGCAGCCGAGGACGGCGACGGTGGCGCCGCCCGCGTCCAGCGCGGCGGCGTGCGCGGCGCTGTCGATGCCGAGCGCAAGCCCGGACACCACGGCGAAGCCGGCCTGCACCAGGTCGCGCGCGATGCCGTCGGCCGCGCGCCGGCCGTACTCCGTGGCGCGCCGCGTCCCGACGATGGCCACGCTGGGCCGCGCGAGGAGGCGCGCGTCGCCGAGCACGTAGAGCAGGAGGGGGGCGCGCGCCGTGTGAGCGAGCAGCGGCGGGTACGCCGGATCCCCGCGGAGCACCACGCGCGCCCCACAAGCAGCGACGGCGTCCCACAGCGCGCCGACGTCGGACCGGCGGCGCAGGACCACGAGCGCCCCGGCGACCTCGTCGCCCAGAAGGGCGCGGAGCGCGGCGGCCGGGGCGCACCAAGCGCGCTCGGCCGTCCGGTAGCGCGCCAGCAGCACCTCGGCGCGGGCGACGCCGATGCCGTCGACGTGCAGGAGGGCGACGAGGAACGGCACGTCGCCTGGCGCGACCAGCGGCCGTTGCGGTTTGAGGGGCATGGGGCAAGCCATCCGGAGCGCGCGTGGGTGAACGTGCCCACCATACCGTGCCAGCCGCGCGGCGGGAACCCCTTGGGCGCCACGATCGAGACGACCTCGCGCCAACGGCAATGCCCGCACCGCTCTCATTCGAACGGCCGTCGCTGGACGACGAGAAGGTGCGACAGCCCCAGGGCCCCGATGGGCGTCCGCTCGAGGGCGTACGTCGCGCGCCGCAGTGCGTTCGCCAAGCGCGGCCGGCGGGTCGCCAGCGCGTCGTAGCCGGGAAAGACCGCGCCGAGGTGCACGATGTCGACCGGGAGCGACCGAACGAGCTCGCGCAGTCGCCCGGCGGTGTACACGCGGACGTGCGGCACCAGCCGGTTGCGCAGCGGATCGGGCAGGTAGTTGACCAGCGGCGCGTTGCCGAAGCGGTAGCGGCCGCGCCACAGGACGCCGTGCGTCTCGAACGGCCAGAGCCGGTTGGGGACGAACACGATCGCGCGGCCGCCCGGCCGGAGGACGCGCACAGCCTCGGCCAGCGTTGCCGCGTCGTCCCGGACGTGCTCGAGCACCTCGTGGAGCAGCACGGCGTCGAACGCGCCCTCGGCAAACGGCAGCCCTTCGCCGACGGCCGCCGCGACCGCAAGACCGTGGGACCGCGCTTCCCGAACGCGCGGCCACTCGACCTCGAGCCCGACCGCCGTGGCGCCGGCGTCCGCCATGGCCGCCGTGTAGAGCCCGACGCCGCAGCCGATGTCGAGCGCGAGCCCGCCGTTGAGCGGCGCGTGCGCGCGGATCATGGCCATGCGCCGATCCTGCCCGGCGCGCCACAGGCGGCTGGGCAGGCCGCGCGCCTCGGCGGCCTCGTGGGTGGCTGGCGTGGCTGGCGTTGGGTGCACGACCATGGGCGGCAAGGATACCACGCGGGCGCGCGGCCCCCGGCCGCGGGCGTTGGGCGCGACGGCGTCCCCGGCCTAGAATCGACGCCGGCCGTGCGTGGCGACCCCAGCGATCGTCGTAACGCCCACGGCATCGCAGGGGACCATCCCTTCGATCCCCACGCATCTGGAGCCTGCCCACCAATGGACGCGAACCTCGCCCCCGAAGCCGCCATCCACGACGTCATCGTCATCGGCAGCGGCCCCGCCGGCATGACGGCGGCCCTCTACGCCGCCCGGGCCGGCCTCGACACAATCGTCCTTGTCGGACCGCAGCTCGGCGGCCAGGTAGCGCTGACGTGGGAGATCGACAACTACACCGGCCTCTACGAGGACCTCACCGGCCCCGAGCTCGTCGACCGGATGGTCAAGCACGTCGAGAAGTTCGGGGCGCGGCTGGTGTACGAGATGGCCGCGGCCGTCGACCTCGAGGTCCCCGTCAAGACCGTGACCACGGACGGCGCGACGCACCGCGCGCGCGCCGTCGTCGTCTCGGCCGGCGCCTCGTCGCGCCTGCTCGGCGTCCCGGGCGAAAAGGAGCTGACCGGCCGCGGCGTCAGCTACTGCGCCACGTGCGACGGTGCCTTCTTCCGCGGCCAGGACGTGGCCGTGGTCGGCGGCGGCGACAGCGCCCTGGAGGAAGCCCTATTCCTCACGCGCTTCGCCCGCTCCGTCACCATCGTCCACCGCCGCGACGAGCTGCGCGCGGGGCCGCAGCTCCAGGAGCGCGCCCTGGGGCACGAGAAGATCCGGTTCGTCTGGAACACGGTCATCGAAGCGATCCATGGCGAAGGCCGTATCGACCACGTGACCACGCGCCGAACCGACACGGGCGAGGCGGGGCGGCTGGACGTCACCGGCGTCTTCGTCTTTATCGGCCACTTCCCTAACTCGGGCATCTTCGCGGGCAAGCTGGACATGGACGAGCACGGCTACCTGATCATCGACGAGCACATGCGCACCAGCGCGCCCGGCGTGTTCGCGTGCGGCGAGATTGCCGACCCGGTGTGGAAGCAGATCGGGACGTCCGTCGGGCAAGGCGTGATGGCCGGGATGGCGGTGGAGGAGTTCCTGTCGCGCGAGGAGACGTTTGCCGGGGCGACGGCGTGAGCTGGTCGAGGCCGTCATGACCCTCCCGGCAACGCCGCGTCGCTTCACGGTCGAGGAGTACTTGGCCATCGAGCGTGCGGCCGAGTCCAGGAGCGAGTACATCGACGGCCAGATCTATGCGATGACCGGCGCGAGCCGCGCACACAACCTGATCACGCTCAACTTGGCCAGCGCGCTGCACGCGGCGCTCTCCGGCAGCCCGTGCGAGGTGTACGCCAGCGACATGCGGGTCAAGGTCGCCGATACGGCGCTCTATGCGTACCCCGATGTCGTCGTCGCCTGCCCACCGCTGGATTGGTTGGACGGCCGCATGGACACGCTGGGCAACCCGGTCGTCATCGTCGAGGTGCTCTCGCCGTCGACCGAGGGTTACGACCGCGGCCCGAAGTTCCTCCGGTACCAGCGGCTGGCCGCCCTTCGACACTATGTGATGATCAGCCAGGACGCGCTGAAGATCGAGCACTACCGCCGCGATGGCACCGGTTGGCGCTTCGACGTCCTCGAGGACGCGGCCGACGTCCTGGCGCTCGAGTCGATCGGGGCACAGGTCGGGCTCGCTGCAATCTACGCGCGGGTGAGCGTCGCAGGGCGGTCGGGCGCCCCCTAGCCCTCTAAGGCGCCGCCTCCCCGAACAGGGCCTCGCTGGGGAAGTACACCCCGGCCGGCAGCTCCAGCCGCGGCACCATGGGCGCCTCGCCCAACCGGAGGGCGTTGGCCGCCGCATCGGGCGCCTCCGGGCCGGGCAGTTCGGGCGAGCCCGTCTGGGCCGGCCAGGCCAGCGTCGCCAGCGCGCGGGCAAAGACCGTGGTGTCGCGGGCGCCGTCGTAGGCTGACCAGGCGATGCGGTAGTACCGGTCCTGATGCTCCAGGAACGCCGCGTACGACAGCGGCGTCGTCGGCCCTTCGGGTGCGCCGACGACCAGCGCGGGCACGCCGGCGATGAACGCGTTGGTCGGCCACAGCCCGTCCACAGGCTGCATCCCGGCCACCACGGTGGCCACGAAGTCGCCAAAGGGCGGGCGCTCCAGAGCCCCCCACGTGCTGACGGCCAGGCGCTGGCCCCCGTCCGGGCTCTCGAACACGACGTCGTGGTCGGGGAGGCGAGCCGCCAGCTCGGCGCTGGGCAGCGGCAGCGCCTCGCGCCAGCCGTCCGGCAGCATCAGCGACACGCCGTTGGGCTCGTCCTGGTAGATCCGCCAGCCGGCCAGCGGCGCGGCGGCGCGCGGGGCCGACACCGCCCCCTCGCCCGCAGGCGATGCCGCGCCGTAGCCCGTGGGGTCGGGCGCGTCGCCGCCCGTCGGCGCCTGTGCGGCGGCAACGCCCGGCGCATCGTCCTGTGCCCCCATGCCGTCGCGCGAGCTGCCTGGATCGCCAGGCGCGGCGTCCGCGGTGATGCCGACGTCCTCCGGATCGCCCGCGGGCTGAGCCGCCTCGGCGTCCGTCGCCGCGCCCGGCGCCGGCGGCGACGCCGTGAAGTCCGGCACCGCGTCGCCCTCGCCGACCACGCGCCCATCGGCCGCGCCGAGGAGCTGAAGGAAGCCCAGGGTGAGCGCGACGAACGCGCCCGCGGCCAGCAGCCCGAGCGAGCGCGCGTTGCGCAGGAGTTGGGCACGGACGTCGGCGGGGATCATGGGTCAGCTCCTCTGGCGTAGGACTTGGATGACGTTCCGGACCGCCTCGAGGCGGTCGATCAGCTCTCCCAGCGCGGCGCGCGACTCCAGCTCGACGATGGTCGAGATCACCGCCATCCCGTCGATGTCGCGCGACACCGCGCCGATGGCCGTCATGTTGACGTCGCTCTTGGCGATGACGTCGGTGATGTCGCGTGCCAGGCCGGCGCGGTCGATGGCGTAGATGTACAGCTCGACCGGCAGCGCCTGGGCCTTCTTCTGCGACCAGTCCACCTGGATAAACCGGTCCGGCTCGCGCTCGCGGGTGGCGGCAATGTTGCGGCAATCGGATCGGTGGAGGGTGACCCCGCGGCCGCGCGTCAGGTAGCCCACCACGGCCTCGCCCGGCAGCGGGTTGCAGCACCGCGCGATGCGCGTCTGCATCGCGTCCGCGCCGAACACCGTAACGCCGGCCGTGGCCTTGGGCTTCTGGGGCGCCGCCGTGTTGGTGAGGCCGTGGGCGGGCGCGGCGGCCTGGCGGGCCGCAGCCGACTCGTCGGCAGCGCTTTCTTGCTCCAGCAGGCGTTCGACGATGGCCTGGGCCGAGATCTCGTGGCGCCCGACAGCGGCCAGGAAGTCGTCGAGGCGCGCGAAGTCGAACAGGCGCGCGACCTTCTCGTGCTTGGTGCGGGTGAGGCCGAGCTTGCGGAGCTGGCGCTCCACGATGTCCCGTCCCGACTTGATCGCCTCGTCGTGGATCTGGCGGCGGAAGTACTGCTTGATCTTGGCGCGCGCCTGGTTGCTGACGGTGAACTTGAGCGCCGGGTTGGCCCAGTCGCGGCTCGGGCCGATGTTGTCGCCCTTGGCGGTGATGATGCGCACCGTCTGGCCGGTCTCCAGCGGGGTGTCCAGCGGCACCATCCGGTCGTTGACCAGCGCGCCGCGGCAGCGGTGGCCCACCTCGGTGTGGATCTGGTACGCAAAGTCGATGGGCGTGGCACCCGCCGGCAGCTCGACGACCTTGCGCGCCGGGGTGAACACGTACACCTGGTCGCGGAAGACGTCGGTCTTCAGGCCCTCCACGAACGACAGCGCATCGACCGCTTCTTCGTCGTGTGACTCCAGCGTGCGCCGAAGGTCCGCGATCTGGCGCTGGACGTCGGCCGAGAGGCGCGCGTTCTCCTTGTAGACCCAGTGGGCCGCCACGCCGTACTCCGCCACCTCGTTCATGTCGGGCGTCCGGATCTGCACCTCCAGCGGCCGGTTGCCCGGGCCCGCGACGGACGTGTGAAGCGACTGGTACAGGTTGGGCTTGCGGCGCGCGATGTAGTCGTCGAACTCGCCGCCCAGCGGCTCCCACATGGCGTGGACGGTGCCGAGCGCCAGGTAGCAGTCGGCGATGGACGGGACGAGCACGCGGATGGCCAGGATGTCCAGGATCTGGTCGGCTTCGAGGTCCTTGCGCACCATCTTCGAGTAGATGGAGAAGATGTGCTTGGCGCGCGACTTGATCTCGATGACCTCGATCCCGTTGCGCTCTAAGCGCGCGCGGAGGGCGTCCATGGCGTCGCCCAGGTAGTGGTCGTGCTGCTCGTGGCGGTCCGCCAGGACCGTCTGGATGAGCGCGAACGTCTCGGGCTCGAGCTGCTCGAGCGCCAGGTCCTCGAACTGGCTCTTGAACATCCACATGCCCAGCCGGTTGGCCAGCGGCGCGTAGATCTCCAGCGTCTCGCGGGCCATCACCTGGCGCCGTTTGCGCGAGAGCGCTCCCAGGGTGCGCATGTTGTGCAAGCGGTCGGCCATCTTGATCAGGATGACCCGAAGGTCGTCCACGGACGCCAGCAGCAGCCGGCGCAGGCTCTCCGCTTCGGCGGCCGCCTTCTTGGTCGCCGGCGAGAGCGCCTCGCCCTCGGTGAACAGCTCGCGCGCCTCGAGCGCGCTGAGCTTGGTCACGCCGCGCACCAGCAGTGCCACCTCCTGCCCGAACATGGCCTCGAGGTCGGCGCTCCGAACCGCCGTGTCCTCGACCACGTCGTGCATCAGCGCGGCGGCGATGGCGGCGGTGTCCAGCCCGAAGTCGACGAGGATGTCGGCGACCGCCAGCGGGTGCATGACGTAGGGCTCGCCCGACTTGCGGCGCTGGTCCGCATGGGCCGCCTTGGCCACCTCCCACCCCTTCTCGACCAGCGTTAGGTCGGCGCCCGGCGTCCGGGCGCGCAGCTTGGCCAGCATGGCCGCGAACGCGGCATCCGGATCGACCGGCGGTGCTGGCGAAGCACCGTTTGTGCCTGGCCTGTCGGGTGGGGTCAAGGCCGTCTCCTGGGCCACCGACGCGCGCGGGCGCGCCGGTCGAGTGTTGACCGGCAAGCATAGGCCGATGACCCTGGCGTGGCCAGCATCGGCGCGGTCTAACGGGCTCGCTCCAGCCCGTCAGCCCGCATCGCATGCCAAACGCAGCCCGTACGCGCCGTCACGGCCCCCCGCCAGGACCGCATCGCGCACGTCCGCGCGCGCCACGGCCCCAGGGCTGTCCCAGGCGCCCCCGCGCGCCACGCGGCGCTCCGCGGATGGGTCCGGGTCAGCGTCCAGGCCTTGGGCGGAGCGGCCGCGCGCATCCACGAGGTCGGGAGCGCGCGGATCGTAGGCGCTGGCGGTCCACTCCCAGACGTTGCCCGTCAGGTCTGAGATCCCTTCTGGGGAATCGCCATCCGGGAAGGCGCCGATCGGGCTCGGACACCAGACATGGCTCTCGGACGTGTTGCACCACAGCGGCTCGAAGCGCTGGCCGAAGGCGTACGCCCGCCCGCCCGCGCCGCGCGCGGCCGCCTCCCACTCGCGCTCGCTCGGCAGCCGTATGGGCAGCCCGGTCTGGGCGGCCAGCCAGCGCGCGTACGCAGAGGCCTCGTACCAGCAGACCCCGACGACCGGCTGCGCGGGGTTGTCAAAGCGCGCGTCGCGCCAGTAGCGCGGCTCGGCGAGGCGGCCGCCGGGGTACATGGACACGAGGTGCGCTTCCAGGGCGTCCTCGTCCATGGCGACCCGCCTCCGGAAGATGGTGTGCCACTCGGTGGACATGTGCCCGCCCTCGTAGAGGCGCTCCAGCTCCGCCGGGTCGGCGATAAAGCGCAGCGTAGCCGCGCGGGCCGACGCCCGGGTCGCGTCGGCGGTGGTGTCCCCCCGCCGCCAGGCCGCGGCCGCGTCGGTCGGCCACCAGCGCAGGTCGTCGTAGCCCCCGGAGGCGAAGAAGCAGGCCCATTCGGCGTTGGTGACCGGGAACCTCGCCAGCGCGAACGCGCCGATGGCCGTCGGCCGCCCCCGGCCGTCCGCCGTCCTCCCCAAGCGGTACGTGCCCGCGGCTACGGCGACGAACGGCGGCAGCACGAACGGCCCATCGGGGCCATCGGATCGCTCCTGCCGCGGATCGCCGATCGGACCCAGCGCCAGGCCGGCGGCGAGCCGGGCGCGGAGGTCCGCGTCGCGCGCGCGGCTCCGCGCCACCAGCGCCGCACGAACAGCGTCCCTGACGGGCGTGCTGATGCGCGCGCCGAGCACGGCCGCACAGCGGCCGGCCATCACCGGGCTGGCGTCGATGAGCTCGCGGACGAACGCGTCGGGATCGGCCGCCATCGCCGCCGCCTGCAGCGCCGTCTCCTCCCAGCCGGACGTGGGTGCTGGCGGCAGCGCATCTGCCGCGCCGAGGCCGGCCAACGTGGCGGCAAGGTCCGGCACGACGTCCCCCGCGCGCCACGGGGTGGCCAGGCGGGCCGGCTCCGGGGCATGCGCCAGCCGGCGTGCCGCAAAGTGCTCCTGGAGCAGCTGGTGGCGGAACTGCAGGCTGTCGCGCCCCAGGTCCTCGTCGAGGATCGCCAGCGCCTCGCCAGCGCGCAGCACGTCCTCCGCGTCCTCGCGGCCGATGAGATCCATGGCGGTATCGTAGGGCACGGCGACGTGCGCCCCGTCGGCGCCGGCGTGGCCATCCTGCATGCGCCACGCCAGCGTGGTCAGCGCGGGGAAGAGCGGGCCGCGCTCGGGCAGGCCGTAGAGGTCACGCCAGGAGCCCGGTGCGATCAACCGCTTGACGTCCCGCGCGTCCAGCACGCCCCCGCGCTCGCCGGCGGCAAACAGCGGGTTCGCCCGCTCGACCTCGCGCGCGGCCGCGCGCCGGAGGACGGACGTGATCATCGCGGGCCAGTCCGCCATGACGTCGCCCGTGGCCACCAGGTGGTCGACCAGCATCTTGAGGAAGTACGGCGTCCGGCAGAGGTCCTGGCGCGCCGCGGTGTCGATCTGCGCCAGGACCGCGCCGGCTTCCGCCGGCGCGTGGCGATGCACGAACGCGGCAATCTGCGCGTCGGACAAAGGCGCGATGGCGGCCTGAGGCACCGGCAAGGCAGCCGACGAGAGCGGCGCGCTGTAGTCCAGGCTGCGGCACGTGATCACGGCGCGGTTGCCGGGTCGCCCTGCCACCTCGTCGTAGAGGAACGCGCGCCACCAGCCGATCTGGGCGTGGTAGGCATCGCCGTCGCGGTGGGGCATCTCGTTGAGCCCGTCGAGCAGCAGGAGCACCCGGCCCTCGGCCAAGAGTTCGGGCAGGGGGGTCAAACGCGGGTAGCGCGCGCGCCAAGCCCGCGCCAGCCAGGCCAAGGCGCACGCGGCGTCCGGTGCTTCGTCCGCATCGGGGGCAAAGGCCTGAAGCGGGGCGTAGAACGTCACGCGATCGTCGTCGCGGCGCAGCGACGCCAGCGTCTCGACCAGCTCCAGGTGCCGCAGCAGCGTCGACTTGCCGGCACCCGGTGCGCCGAGGAGGACGATCGCCGGGTCGTCCAGCGCGGCCAGTACGTCGATCATGCTGCCAAACGTCTCCGGCCGCGGTGCCCAGCGCGTCTGGCCGGCGTCCGGGGAGCGATCGACGAGCACGGAGAGCGAGACGAACGTCTCGTCGAGCCGATGGGCGGGTCCGGCCCAGGCGGCCAACCGCGTCAGCCGATAGGCGTGCAGGTCCGCGGGATCGGCGCGGGCGATGGCGCCGAGGTCCATCCGACCGCTGCCCGCCGGCGCCCGGTCGACGAGGGCGGGGGTCATGATGCGGACGAACTCGGCCGCGGTCCCGACCGCCGTCCCGTCGTCGTCCGGGGCTTCCGGACCCTGGCGCGCCGCCTCGTCGACGCGCGCCAGGAACGTCGCCGGCCCGTGCGGCGGGTCCCACTCCGGAACGCCGGCCGGCTCGCCATCGGCGATGGCCTTTGCCAGCGCCACCGTGGCCGCATCGGGCTCCGCCCCAACCTCGTGCTGGATGCGCGCGCGGCACGCGGCAAAGTGGGCCAGGGCCGCCGCGCGACGGCCGGAGCGCGCCAGGAGCCGCATGACCTGGCGGTCGGCGTCTTCGTCGAGCGGGTCGAGCGCCAGGCGCCGGCGCGCGCTCGCCAGCGCCGGCTCCCAGCGCGCGTCGGCGGCGTATAGCTCGGAAAGCCGGGCGAGCCCGCGGCCGAACAGGAGCCGGAGGCGCTCGCGCTGGACGACGAGCCAGTCGTCGAACACCTCGCTGTCGCCGATCTCGAAACCGTCCAGGAGATCGCCGCGATACAGCTTCGACGCGGCTTCGAGCTCGGCGGCCAACACCCCCTCGCGCCCCGCGGCCTCGCCCACGTCGCCGGCCAGCGCCTGGCGGAACGCATCCACATCGGTCGCCACGTCGCCCAGCCGCAGCGCGCGGGACGCGCCCACCTCGCGAACGGCCGAGGGACCGAGCGCGCGACGGATGGCCCACAGCGACTTGCGGACGTTGACGCCGGCTTGCGGCGAGTCGGGCCAGAGCAGCGCGCCCAGCGCGCCGCGCGACGCGGGCTCGCCGGTGATGGCCAGCCACGCCAAGAGCGCCACGGGCTTGCGGTCGAGGCGCACCGGCGCACCGCCCACCCGGAGATCGGGCGAGCCAAGCAGCAACAACGACAGCTCGGTTGGGTCCTTGGGCGGTGGCAAGGCGAGGGACCTCGATGCGTGCGGCGAAGCGGCGTTTCGATGCCGCCCCAAGGATGGTCGCGGACGAGGTGTGTTGTCAACGAAGACCCGGAAGGACGCCCCTACGGCCGCTGGCGGCCGGCGCCCGTAACGGGACGAAGCGGGGCGCGTCCTCCTTTCAGGCTATCCTCAACCTCACCCGCCGCCGCGTGCCCCTGCAATGGGCACGGCGAGCGCCGGCGTTTCGTCCCCCATGCCCTGGAGCCCGCGATGCCGTCACCCCCGCCGCACCAGCAACCCAATCGCCGTCCGTACCGCGCCGCGTCGCTCGCCTGTCTCGCGGCGGCGCTCGTCGCCGGCGTGGCCGCGGCGGAGCGATTCGATCCGGACGGCGCGCTGGCGGCGCAGTCGCCGACGGCGCTGCCCACGGCCACCGCCACGCCCTGGGCGCCAAGCGGCACGTGGGCGCCCGTCCACGCCCCGGGAGTGACCGCGCTCTGGCCGGGCGCGACGGTGCCCGCGCTGCGCGCGGTACACGGCATGGAGCTGCTGGACGGGACGTGGGACGCCTGGGCCGTGGGCGAGAAGTGCCTGATGGCCCACTTCGACGGCGCGACGTGGTCGCCCGTGACCGCGCTCGACCACCGCTGCGGCGCGAACGCGTGGCTGGACCTGCGGGACGTGTTCGTCAAGGCACCGGACGAGGTGTGGGCGGTGGGCCGGATCGCCGACGACCGCGACTGCAAGCCGGCCGGGCCCGCGGACGCGAACGACGTAGGCTACGAGGAGGGCTGCGGCTTCGTCGCCCACTACGACGGGGCGCAGTGGCGCGTGCTGACCGCACAGGAGGTCGGCGTGGCGGGGCGGTTGTCGCCCATGAACGCGCTCGACATGGCCTACGACCCCGCGCGCGGCGAGTGGGTCGGCTGGGCCGTGGGCAACGACGCCGACTTCGACAACATCAAGGCGATGGTCCTCAGCTACGTGCCGGCCCGCCCGGGCTGGGACGATGCCTACGCGGCCACCAACCTCATCGCCGACCTGCGCGACGTCAAGGTGCTTTCGTACGACGAGTCGTGGGCGGTGGGCGAGGACGGTACGGAGTCGCGCTTCTTCCGCAACGCCCAGGGCAACGCGACCTGGCGGCGCAACCCGCTCTCAGGTCGCGAGCACCTCTACACCGTCGACCTGGCCGACCCGGAGTACGGCTGGGACGGCGGCTGGAAGGGCCGGATGCACCACTACGACGGCAACTGCCACGACGACGACGACACGACGCCGTGCTGGTTCGACAACGCCGACCGCCCGGTGTTCGGGCTCGACGGGGTCCCGATGACCGCGGAGCTGTACGGCATCGACCTCTTGGCGCGCGGCATCGGCTGGCTGGTCGGCAGCCGGACCTCCGGCGCCTCGACGATCGCCCACGCGGACGACGCGCACTGGAAGCAGGCGACCATCCAGGACGACCCGGTCGTGGACCTGTACGGCGTGTTCATGCGGGACGTGCGCGGTGGCTGGGCCGTGGGCGGCAAGGGCGTGATCCTGGCCTACGCGGACGACACGGCGCCGACGGAGCCGCCCACCGCCACCGCGACGGCGACCGAGGAGCCCTCGGCCACGCTGGAGCCCTCGGTAACGCCCGAGCCGACGACGACGCTAGAGCCTTCGGCAACGGCCGACCCGACGCTCGCGGCGACCGACGCGCCGACCCCGGACGCCACGGATACGCCGACGGAGACCGCGACTGCGACCGGGGAATCCACGCCTCCGGTGGCGACACCGGTGGTGCCGGTCCGGCCGATCTATCTTCCGGTCGGATGGCGGGTGCGGTCGTAGCGGCGATGGGCGGCGTGCGGGTGCGTTGAACGGGAAACGGGCACGGCGTGCCGTGCCCTCTTACGACGGACGGTGGCGTGCCATCACCCCTCGGCCTCGCGTTCCCCGCGATCCACGCGGTCGACCACCCCGCGCCGCACCTCGAAGCGGTCGAAGTCCTCGGCCAGCACCGTGGCCGGGAAGATCGCCTGCGCCTCCCTGCGGATGTCGCCGGCCGGGTAACGGCGCGACAGGTGCGTGAGGATCAGCGTGCCCACGCCGGCGTCCCGTGCCAGCTCCGCCGCCTGGCGGGCCGTCAGGTGGCCAAACTGGCGCGCGGCTTCGCGGTCCGGCCACAGATACGTGCTCTCGCACACCAGGCAGTCCGCGCCCTGCACCGGCTCGACCAGATCGCTCACGCGCGCCACGTCGCCGATGACCACCACCTTGGTGCCCGCCTCGACCGGGCCGAGGACGTCGTCCGGCTGGATCGTGCGGCCGTCCGGCAGGGCCACCGCACGCCCCTCGACCAGGTCCCGGCGGACCGGGCCGGCCGGGACGCCCAGCGCCTCCGCGCGCTCGACCAGGAACGGTCGCCGGTCGCGCTCCTGGAACGCAAAGCCGAAGTTGCCGCTGCCGCGGTGCTTGACGGCAAACGCGGCGACCTCCAGGTCGCCGTCCTGGAGGAACGGGCCGGGCGCCAACGGCTGCAGCACGATCTCGAGCCGGATGCCCTCGCCGCGCAGCACCACCTTGAGGAGGTCGCGCACGCGGGACAGCGCCCAGGCGCCGCCGTGGATGGTCATCCGCTCGGTGGCCTCCCAGTGGGCAAACGTGCTCACGATCCCGCCCAGGCCCAGGATGTGGTCCAGGTGGCCGTGCGTGAGGAGCACGGTGTCAAGGCGCCGAAAGCCAAGGCCGGCGCGGAGGATCTGCCGCTGGGTCCCCTCGCCGGCGTCGACGAGGAAGCGCCGGTCGCGGTGGAGCACCATGGTCGCGGGCAGCCCGCGGCGCACCGACGGCGCGGAGGCCGCGGTGCCCAGGAACACCAGCTCGATCATGGAATGCGTCGAGCGCGCCGCGGCGCCGGGCCGATCATTGGGCTCGCTGCCCGCACCACGGCAGGAACACGCGGCCGCTGGCGACGGCCGCCGTCGCGCTCGGGATCGCGGTGGCACCCGAGGTCGGCGTCGGCTCGGCCGTCGGCGGGTCCGTGGCGTCCAGCGCGGTGACGACGACCTCGAGGGGCGATGCCGCCGCGGCGGCCAGCTCGGCCCCGGTGGCCGTCGATTCCGCGGGCAGGATGACGAAGCGGCCCGGGAAGCCGGCGGCCAGCATGTCCTCGATCGTGTCGGCGGTGACGCCCGACTCGCCCCACGACTGCCCGTCGCCCGTGTCGTCCGGTAGGCCCGCGGCGTTGTCGGCGTAGAAGGCCCGCGCGCTCCCCGGGTCGGCGGCACCGGCCGCGGCGTCGCCCGGCAGGAGGACGATCCGGCCCGCGGCCGTGCGCAGCTCGCGGTACGCCGGGAGCGGCTCGCCCGGCACGGCGTCGGGCTGGCCGTCGACCGGCACGCCGTCCGTGAGGTTGGCGTCGGCGTACGTCGCGCCGCTGGCGGCGGGCAGGAGGTCGAGCGAGACGCGCAGGTCGGTGAGCACGATCGGCAGCGGCGAACCGCCGCCGACGTCCTCCAGGCCTTCGAGGCCGGTGAGCATGGCGCCGCGGCGGGGGTAGACGGACGCGCCCTCGCCCGTCCCGAAGACGGCGCGCACGGTCCCGACCTTGGTCGGCTCGACGGCAAAGTCCACGTCGCCGATCAGCCCGGCCAACAGCGGGTCGGCGAACGACTCTTCGGTAAGGACCGTCGGCAAGCCGAAGAACTCGAGCGTGCCGCGGAACTTGAGCCGGTCGACGAGGTCCGGGCCGTCCGCGAGCGCCAGGTGCTCGATGCCGATGAACCCGTCCTCGTCCGGGTCCGCGAGGCCGAGCGCGTAGTGGGCGCTCGTGATCCGCAGCTCGTCGGGGTCCCAAGCGATCCGCCGCGGCGGCGCGTCCTCGGGGCCAGCATGGTGGCGAAAGACGTAGGCGTAGGCGGCGGCTTCGGGATCGTCTGGCTCGGCGGCGCGCACCTCGGCGCGGCCGGTCGCGCCGGTCATCCCGCCGGGCGACGCGCCCGTCTCGGCCCGCTCGCCGGCCTCGTCGAGCAGCAGCACCAGCTCGTCGCCGGCGCTCAGCGCACCGTCGCCCGCGCCGTCGGCGACGATGGCGCCGTCGGCGTCGCGCTCGTCGAGCTGGAGCGCGATCCGCTGCCATTGGCCGGCGTGGAGGGCGTAGGCGTAGAAGTGGCCGGCCGGCGTCCCGATCAGCCGATCGATGGCCGAGGCGGGCACGACGATCGGCTCGCCGAGGCGCGCGGCGCCGAACGGCGCGGGCGGCTGGGCGCGCACCGGGCCGCCTACCCAGGTTGCGGCCGCGGCCGCGAGCACCACGGCGGTCGTGACGGCGAGGACCGTGGGGGCCGCGAGGGTGGCGGCAATGCGGGTACGTCGAACGGGTCGAACGGGGTAGACCTTGGCCATGGAAATGCTCCGGGCGTGGCGGCGAACGGGGCATTGCCCCGACCGAACATCGCATCATAGGGGGGCAGCGGGGCGCGGTCAACGGTTCAAGGCGCGGAGTGCCGTCGACCCGATGCCCGCCACGTGCCGCCGCCGACCGAGTAGGGCTTGCCCATGCCTTAGACGAGCTCGGCCAGCCTGGCCGAAAGCGCTGCAGCCCGCCCTTCGGCCTCGGCCAGCCGCTCCCGCTCCCGCGCCACGACCGCCGCCGGCGCCCGCTGCACGAAGCCTGTGTTGCCGAGCACGCCGTGCAAGCGCTGGACATCCGCGTTGGCGGCCGCCAGTTCGCCCTCCAGGCGCTCGCGCTCCCGGGACAGGTCGACCATCCCGGCCAGCGGCAGCCACGCGGTAGCGCCCTCACCGGCGACGACGGTGGCATGCGCTTCGGATGGCGCTGCCGGCGCCTCGGCGATGGTCAGCGCGTCCGGGTCGAGGCGCGCGAGGGCCGCCAGGAGCGCCGCCTGCTGGCTCAGCACGCCGACGCGCAGGCCGCCCGCGATGACGGCCGGGATACGCCTCCCGGGCGCCACGTCGTACTCGGCGCGCGCGTTGCGGATGCCGCGCACCAGATCGATGACCAGATCGAAGGCCGCTTCGGCGGCTTCGTCCACACGGCCGGGCGCTGGCCAGCGGCTCATCATGAGCGCGGGCGCGGCGCCGGCGCCGCGCGGGAGGTGGCCCCAGATCGCCTCGGTGACGAACGGCATGTACGGGTGGAGCAACGTCAGCGTCTGCTCGAACGCGTGGTAGAGCACTTGGCGGGCCATGTCGGCCGCGCGCGCGTCGTCGCCGTACAGGCGGGCCTTGGCGGCTTCCACGTACCAGTCGGCCAGCGCGTGCCAGGCGAACTCGTAGAGCTGCCGGCCCGCTTCGCCGTACTGCCAGCCGTCCATGAGGCGCGTGGCCTCGGCCGTCGTCCGGGAGAGGCGCGACAGGAGCCAGCGGTCGGCCAGGTCCAGCTCAGCCCAGCATGCCTCGAGCGATGCCCGTCCGAGGGGCGCGAAGCCCTCGCCGAGCGCGCCTTGGACGAAGCGCCCCACGTTCCAGAGCTTGTTGGCAAAGTTGCGGCTGCCGTCCAGGCGCTCCTCGGTCAGCTTCATGTCCACGCCGGGGGTCGAGCCGGTGGCCAGGGTGAAGCGCAGCGCATCGGTCCCGTGGGAGGCGACGATGTCCAGGGGGTCGACGGCGTTGCCCAAGCTCTTGGACATCTTGCGGCCCTCCGCGTCGCGCACCAGGCCGTGGAGGTACACCGTGCGGAACGGCACGTCGCCCGTCAGCTCCAGGCCCATGGTCATCATGCGCGCCACCCAGAAGAAGAGGATGTCGTAGCCGGTCTCGAGCACGCTGGTGGGGTAGAAGCGCGCCAGGTCCTCGGTCTGGTCGGGCCAGCCCAGGGTGGAGAACGGCCAGAGCCCCGCGCTGAACCACGTGTCCAACACGTCCTCGTCCTGGGCGAGCGCGACGTCCCGCCCGTAGTGCGCGCGCGCCTCGGCGGCCGCGGCGGCGTCATCGGCGGCGGCAAAGGGGTGGCCGTCGGGGCCGTACCAGACGGGGATGCGGTGTCCCCACCAGAGCTGGCGGCTGATCACCCAGTCGCGGATGTTCTCCATCCAGTGGAAGAACTCCTTCTCGAAGCGCTCCGGAACGAAGCGCGTCCGGCCGTCGCGCACGGCCGCCATGGCCGGCTCGGCCAGCGGCGCCATGCGCACAAACCACTGCGTGGAGAGCAGCGGCTCCACCACCGTGTGGCTGCGCTGGCTGTGGCCCACCGCGTGGGCGTGCGGCTTGGCGTCCATGACCAGCCCGGCAGCCTCCATGTCCGCCCAGAGCCGCTCGCGCGCCGCGAAGCGGTCCAGGCCGGCATACGGTCCGGCGTTCTCGTTCAGCCGGCCATCGGGCTCCAGGATGTTGATCTCCGCCAGGCCGTGCTGCTTGCCGAGCGCGTAGTCGTTGGGGTCGTGGCCCGGCGTGACCTTGAGGGCGCCGGTGCCGAACGCGCGGTCCACGTAGGGGTCGGCGATGACCGGGATCCGTCGATCGAGCATGGGCACCAGCGCCGTCCGGCCAACGAGCGCGGCGTAGCGTGGATCGTCCGGGTGCACCGCCACGGCCGTGTCGCCCAGGATCGTCTCAGGGCGCGTGGTGGCCACCGGAAGGTAGCCGCCGCCCTCGAGCGGGTAGCGGAACGTGTAGAGCGTGCCGGCCACCTCCTCGTACTCCACCTCGATGTCGCTGATCACGCTCTGCAGCGCGCAGTCCCAATTGACCAGGTAGGTACCGCGGTACACCAGGCCCTTGCGGTAGAGGCGGAGGAAGCACTCGACCACGGCGCGGCTCAGCCCGTCGTCCAGCGTGAACCGCTCGCGCCCCCAATCCGCGCTGACGCCCAGCCGCCGGTGCTGCTCGGTGATCCGGCCGCCGCTGGCCTCTTTGAACGCCCAGACCCGCGCCACGAACGCCGCGCGCCCGAGCGCGCGCCGCGTCGTGCCCTCGGCGGCCAGCTGCCGCTCGACCACGCTCTGCGTCGCGATCCCGGCGTGGTCCGTCCCGGGCACCCACAGGGTCGGCACGCCCTTGAGCCGGTGGTAGCGGATCATGAGGTCCTCGACGGCGGCCGTCAGGGCGTGGCCGGTGTGCAGCTGCCCGGTGACGTTGGGCGGGGGCATGGCGATGACGAAGGGGGGGTCGTGCGGGTCGGCCTGGCCCAGGGCAACCTGCGTCTCCGGCGTGAAGAAGCCGCTGGCCTCCCACCACGCGTACAGCGCGTCCTCGTACGCGGCGGGCTCGTACGCCTTGCCCATGGGGCCGTGGCTCACGGGGTTGGGGGCGAAGGCGGTGGACGGCGTGGTCGTCGTGGTCGTCGAGCCGTCGGTGGCGGGCGTCGTGTTCATGGCGGTCTCCATCCGATCGTGGGCCGGAATTGGTAGGTGTAGGGGCGGGTTTCAAACCCGCCCCTACGCGGGACGCGACGCGACGTTGGCGACGGCGGGAACGCAAAACGGCCCTCCGCCCCCTCAGGGACGAAAGGCCGCGTGGGCATTCCGTGGTACCACCCTGCTTCCGGACCGGCTCGAGCTGCTAGGCTGCTCGATACCGATTCCAGCACTCGTGGGCGCGATAACGGGCGCGACCGGACGGGGCTGGCGGCGGCCTTGCTCGGCCGGCTGGTTCACCCCGACGACTCCCCGGCGACGTTCGGCGGCGGCTCCGAGGGGGGCTTTCAGCCGATGGCCCCCCCTCTCTGACGGCGCGCGTGCCCGCGTACTCCTCCGGTTCGAGGTCATTGACGATGCGGTTGGCCGCGCAGTGTAGGGGGTGGCGGTGCGCTTGTCAACAGGGACGGCAGCGCATCGGATAGGTACGTCGTGTTAACCGGTGTGCCCCATGGGCTGTGCTAGACTCTCTGAGGGGTGTGGTGCGTCTGAAGGCCACCGCGGCGGATAAGGGGGGCGGCTCGTAATCACGTTGGATTGCTAACCGTCATCATTTCCGACGCTCATATTGCATGTAATCTCTCTTTCCGCCGCTATGCAACGCTTCCTACGCTTGCAGCGCTAACCATGCGCTGTCTTCCTACTTGCCTCTTGGCGAGATGCCTGAGGAACATGAACTACCCAGCACGAACCAATGCAATGTCCACGATGCCTGCGACGAGCGCGAATAGTGAACCCATCCGCCTTCTCATCGTGGACGACAACGAGTTGTTCCGCGAAGGCCTTGCACTCCACTGCAATCACATGACCGGCGTGAACGTCGTCGGCGTCGCTGCGGACGGCGCGGAGGCGGTCGCGCTTGCGCTGGATTTGCAGCCCGACGTGGCACTGGTCGACATTTCGATGCCGGGCATGGACGGCATCCAGGCCACGGCCAAGATGATGGCCGAGGGCAGCTGCGCGCGCATCCTGATGCTCACCGCACACCAACAACCGCGCCTCGTCTTCGACGCGCTGAAGGCCGGTGCGGTCGGCTATCTCCTCAAGAACACAAGGTCCTCAGAGCTGTCCGAGGCCATCCAGGCCGTAAGCCGAGGTGACGTCATCATCGACAAGGACCTCGCGCTGCTCACCCTGGGCGACTTGGCGCGCGAGAGCTCCGCTTCCGGCGCCGACAGTGCAGACGACCGCTCGCTCACGTCCAGCGAGCGTGCGGTGCTGGTGCTCGTGGCCAAGGGGCAATCGAACGGCGAGATCGCCGAGGCCCTGGGCTTGGCCGAGAGCACCGTGGCCAATCGACTGCGCGAGATCTACCAAAAGCTCCAGGTCACCAACCGCACGCAAGCGGCGCTCGTCGCCCTGCGCCGGGGCTGGGCCGTGCTCGACGTAGGCTGATCACGCAGCGCAGGAATTGCGCCTAAACGGCGCGAGCCGTCGCGAGCATCCCAACATTATGTAGGCCCCATCGCCGCTGTCATGCGGCGGCGTTTTGCGTTGCTACCCGGAGAGCGCGGTCTGCACGACCTTGTAGTCAACATCGATGACGTGAGCATAAAACAGAGTAGTTTCCTACCCCCTGCTCGGTAGCTTCATGTCTTGTAATGCCCCCTCAAATCGAAGATCCTATGGTGCTGTGCGGAAAGCACTGCAATCGTGCCGCGATCCTGCTTCACGAAGCGCAACATGATCATGGGCGACACTCGACGCCGAGGGGCAGAGGAGACGATGATGAAGGTGCACCAAGGATTACGAAACCTGCTGGGCGGCCACCCACGCCGCAAGCTGTTCACCTCCGCGCTCGGCGCGTTGGCCATAGCCCTCACCGTGGCGCGCATTGCCGCCGCCCTCCAGCTGGGCAACTGGACCGTCACCTTCAACGGCGTGACGTACGACCACGCGAACAACACGACCACGGTCAGCTACACGATCGTGGGCGGCGGCACGGGCAACGGGATGTCGCACATCGCCTTCGGCGTGTGCGCGGGCATCCTGCCCAACGAGGCCGCGCTGGTCGGGTTTTCGATCACGCCGCCCCCGACCGGGAACATCGTGCCGATCGTCGGGCTGGACCCCACGACCGGCATCACGGGCCTCAAGCTGGAGTGCGGGTCGGGCTGTACCGAGGTCCAGGGTAGAGGCGAGACCAAGACCTACACCTATACGGTCAACGGCATCTGGGCCGTGGATCCCGATGGGTCGATCGGCATCAAGGCGGGCGGCCAATTTGGCCTTACCGGCACGATCCAGGGCCTGGACTGCGACTCGATCAACCTCAAGTTGATCACGACGTGCGCCGATTTCTCTGACCCCGAGCCGTTCTACCGCAACGTCGTGACCGAAGCCAACCAGAACTCGCCGGCTAACAACGTCGTCCTCGTCGACGTCCTCACGGAGAACGTCGAGTACGCGGGCACGTTCGCGTCGAGCGGCGTCGCGGGCACGGTGTCGTGCTCGGGCGATGGGCAGAACCCGGAGACCGTGACCTGCACGCTCAGCCAGCTCCAGGATGGCGAGACGTGGACGGTCGACATCTTCGTCGACGACAACACGGGCGGCCCGGTCTCGGTCGGGCACTTCGTCGAGGTGAGCGCCGACGAGGTCGAAGCCTACAACATCAACAACGAGGACGCGTGCAGCTCGACCACGCCGGTGACGCTGGCGTACTTCAACGCCGAGCGCACGGGCAGCACGGTCCGCTTCGCGTGGACGACCGCCACGGAGACGGGCAACGTGGGCTTCAACCTGTACGCGGTGACCGACGCGGGGATGAAGCGCCTGAACGCGCAGCTCATCGCTTCGGAGCAGACGGACAGCATGTCGCCGGCCGCCTACTCCTTCGTCGCCAAGGGCGTGACCAGCGACCGGTTCATGATCGAGGACGTGGACATCTTGGCCAACGCGCGCCAGCACGGCCAGTTCGTGACCGGCGTGGCGTACGGCTCGCCCGAGGTGGGCGACCTCATCGACTGGGACAGCATCCACGCCGAGGACGACCGCCTGACGAGCGAGCGCGACGCGATCGCGCTCGCGGACACGGCGGAGCGGATCGACGCGGTGGTTGCCGCTCGGAACGAATTGGCGATCGAACGCGATGGGGCTGAGGCATTGCACGCCTCGGGCGCTGGCATCGACGCGGCGCCCATCAAGTCCGCGGGCGCCGTCAAGGCCAGCGCGCCAATCGCTCGCTTCTCGGTGAAGGCCGACGGCATGGTCCGCGTGACGTACGAGCAGCTCCTAGAAGCCGGCATCGACCTGAAGAGCGTGGCCAGCAACGACCTGGCGCTGATCAACCGGGGCGCGCCGGTGCCGGTGCGCGTGGAGTCGGTCGACCGTCTGTTCGGCCCGGGCTCGAGCATCGAGTTCTACGGCGAGGCGATCGACAGCCAGTACACACGGACCAACGCCTACGACCTGGTGGTAGACAGCGCGCGAAGGGTGTCGATCGGCGTGTTCCGGACGGCCAACAAGCTCTCCGGCACGCCGGCGGCGTCGTACGTGGAGACGGTGGTGGTGGATCGGAACCGGGCGTACGGAACGACATCCTCAATCGACGACCCGTGGTATGACCTGCGGATGCTGGTCTACCGCTCGCCGGGCAGCTGGTCGGTCCCGATAACCGTGGAAAACCTGGCTACTGGTGCCTCAACGCTCAAGTTCAAGGCTTGGGGCGACACGAACTGGCCCGCTGCGCCGGACCACCACCTCAAGGCGGCCTTCAACGGCGCGCCGCTCGTCGATCACATCTTTGACGGCCTCGCGGCGTTCCAGCCGGAGGTCGCCATGGAGAGCGGCGTGCTGCGCGAAGGCGCGAACACGCTCAGCCTGATGATGCCGGGTGACACGGGCGTCGACTACGACCTCATCAACTTCGACTCGCTAGAGCTGCGCTACCCGCGCGCCTTCGTGGCGCGGGGCGGCAGCCTGTCCTTCGCCGCAGCTGACCGGCTGTTCAGGGTGTCCAGCCTCACCAGCGCCAACGTGGTGGTCTATCGCTTCGTGGATGGCAAGCCCCCGGTCCGCTACGACAAGGTAGCCGCCGTAGCTCAGCCGGACGGGACGTATACCGCGACGTTCGAGGGCTCGACCGAGATGGCGCGCTACGAGGTGCTCTCCGCGGCCCCGACCGGTCCCGCCGATGTCAAGCCGCTCGGAGCGCCCTCCAACATCGCGGCCACGGCCACGGACTACTTGGTGATCGCGCACCCGAACTTCATCGGTGGCGTCCAGCCGCTCGTGGATCATCACCGCGCCCGCGGGCTGCGGGTCAAGGTGGTGGATGTGCGCGACGTCTACGACGCCTACAGCCACGGCATCTTCGACCCGCTAGGCATCAAGGCGTACGTCAAGGACGCCAAGGCAAACGGCGTGCGGTTCGTCCTGCTCGTCGGCGGCGACACCTACGACTACTTCAACTTCGCCAACCCGGGCGCCATGAGCTTCATCCCGACGCTCTACGCGCGCACGGATGAGATCGTCAACCACGCCCCGGTCGACCCGCAGTTCGCCGACGTCGACGACGATGGCGTCCCCGACGTGGCCATCGGCAGGTTCCCGGTGCGCACGACGGCAGAGCTGGACACCGTGGTGGCCAAGACGCTGGCTTACGCCAACAAGACCTACGGCCAGACCGCGGTCTTTGCCGCCGACATCCGCGACCCGCGGGTGGACTTTTCCGCAGACAGCGACTCGTTCATTGCGCAGCTTTCCGACGGTTGGTCAGTCGAACGCGCGTACATCGACGACGTTGGGTTGTCGGCAGCGCGTGCGCGGCTCCTGGCCAAGCTGAACGAGGGCGTGGCGCTGACCAGCTACATCGGCCACTCGAGTTACTCGATCTGGACGTTCAGCGGGCTCTTCCGCAGCGCCGACGCCGCCACGCTGACCAACGCGGGCCGGCCCACTGTGGTGACGCAGTGGGGCTGCTGGAACACGTACTTCGTCTCCCCGGCCTACAACACGCTGGGCCACGCATTCATGGTGAGCGGCGACCGGGGCGCGGCCGCGGTGCTCGGGGCCTCGACGCTGACCGAGGCGCGCTCGGAGGAGCTCCTCGGCGAGCAGATGATGCCGCGCTTGACCGCGCCGGGCGCCACGTTGGGCGAAGCGGTGCTCGCGGCCAAGCAGGCGATGGCGGTCAAGCACCCGCATCGGGCGGATGTGCTGCTGGGGTGGACGGTGCTCGGGGATCCGGCGCTGCAGGTCGCGCCGTAGACGTGGCCCAGTCAGAGGCCTGACACGAGGGCGCCGCGTGTTGCCTAGGGGCAACGCGCGGCGTCCTTCGGCTTGAGCGACATGCCGACGGAGAGTTCCGTCAGGCCTGCCTCAGTCGCCAAAGCGCACCGAGGCAGCGGCGACGAAGTCCAGGGCATCTTGAGCGGTCTTGAAGCGCTCTGAGAAGCGCTCAGACAGGGCGGCCGCTGCAGTAGCCAGATCGTGGGTGCCATCGAACATGGCCAACGCGGAGGCGAGGGCACGCCCCTCAGCACTGAGTACCGGCATTGTGGTAGCGGCACGCTTGTGGACGAGGCTGGGCGATAGGATCCGGCCGCTCAACGTGGATTGGTCGAACTCCGTCCTCACGTTGCCGCTCTGATCGGTTACCCGGGTGCGCCAGCGCCACTCGTAGTGCCCGCCAACGGAATCGGCCCTCACCGAGACCGCTGCCCGATCGCCCGCTTGGAGCGGTACGGGCTCTGGCCATGGAAAGAACGCGTGACCATAGACCAGGCGTTGCTCGCCTGGCGCGGTAGTAAGGGTAACGCCCTCGGTCAGCAAGGCGTCAAACCAGACAGCCAGCCCGTGGGCAAGGGCAGAGCGCTCCACGACCACGCTGCCCTTCCCGGCCGCGTTTGGGGAGGCAATCGAGCGATAATCCAACGTGAAGAGGTCAAGCGGCGGCGTGATCAGGTCCTCAGAGCCGATGACCGCGCTGCGCCAACGGTGCGTCGCCACGCAAAGGGCTGGAGTGAGGTCTAGTCCAAGCTGCCGTCCATCCCATGGGGCGGCCAGCCGCTCCCAAACGGCGGGGCTAGACACGATGGCCGTCTTGACCGTATCCTCTTGGGGGATGAGCGTCCCCCCGGGCGTCAGCAGCCGCGTGCGCGCATCGATGATGGACGGGATGTGAGCCCCATGTAGTGGGAGAACTCCGCGGAGGTCCGAGATGATCACGTCGGCGCGGTCGGGAGGCTCGTACTGTGTGGAGAGCCCCTGGTGAAACGTAATGATCTCGTCCAGCCCGCTGGCTGCCGCACACTCAATGCCCAGCTGAGCGGCATCGGACGGCTCCACAGCGTAGACATGACGTGCACCCAAACGCGCGGCGATAAGGGCGAAGATGCCGGTGCCCGTGCCGATGTCCAGCACGACGTCTCCAGGTCGAATGGTCTGCCGCATGGCCTGGACATGCGCCTCGAAGCGCGTCCTGTCCATGATCATCCCGCCATAAGCTTCAAGCGAGTACTCGGCCATATGCGTCCTCGGTGCCATTGCGTCGGCTCAGGGGCGGATCGTAGCATAGCGCGCGGCCGCCATGCCCTTGCCCACGTGCGCGTGGCTGGCAAGGCTCAATCTGCATGAGCGGTTTAGCGGCGATCTGGCAACTCGACGGAGCCCAGGTCGATCCGTCCGCGTTCGATTGGCTGCTGTCTACGCTCTCGCATCGCGGGATCGACGGCCAGTCGACCTGGCGCGGTGATGCGGGCTCGCTCGCCCTTGGCCACTTCCACTTCTGGACAACGCCCGAAGAAGTGGGCGAACGGCAGCCGGTTGTCCGTGGCGATGTGGCGCTGATGCTCGACGGCCGCCTCGACAACCGCGAAGAGCTCGCGGGGGCGCTCGACATCTGGCTCGACGCGAAGGACCCGATGAGCGATGCTGCCCTGGCACTACACGCCTTCGAGCGCTGGGGCGATGATCTGCCCAACAGGCTGAAGGGACCCTTTGCGCTGGTAGCCTGGGACGGTCGGCGTCGGCAGTTGCTCTGCGCACGCGATCCGATCGGGCGCCGGACGCTGTTCCACCGTCGCATCGGCGATGCGTTGATAGTCGCCTCAGAGCCCGGCGCGCTGCTCCGCGCCGAAGAGCACGGGAACGCGGAGTTGGACGAGGTTTTCCTGGCGCACTTCTTCGCGTTGCGCCCGGCGCCGGAGGGCAGGACGTTGTACACGAGCGTACGCGAGCTCAGACCGGGGCACGTATTGAAGGCAACCGGCGACGGGATGCACCTCGAGCGCTACTGGTCGCTGACGATCGAGCCGATCCGCTATCGCTCGACCGACGATTACGCCGAGCGCTTCGTCGAGCTGCTCGATCGTGCCGTGGCACGGCGCATGCGCGCGCCCTCGCCGCCGGCGGTGATGATGAGCGGTGGGCTGGACTCGACATCCGTCGCGGCGCTGGCGGCGCGCCAGCTCGAAGCGGGTCGACCGGGCCAGCGGCTCGACGTCTACTCCTACGTGTTCGACGAGATGACCGAGCTGGACGAGCGCCAGTGGATGGCGCCGATGGTCGCCGCCTACGGGTTGAACCAGACGACGGTCGTGGCGGATGATGCGTGGCCGCTGAGCGATTTTGACGACTGGCGGTGGAATGCGAACGGTCCTCAAACGCATGGATTTCGCGCGCTCAACGAGCGCGTCTACTCCGCGGCACGCAAGGATGGTCAGCGGGTCCTATTGAGCGGAGGAGCCGCCGATGCACTGTTCCTCTACGGTCACGAGTCCTGGCTAGCAGATCTGATTGGGCACGGTCACCTTACCGAAGCAGCCACCGAGATCATTGCCCATGCTCGAAAATTAGGTCCCTTGGAAGTCGTTCGGAGCAGGTCGGTGCGGCGCCTTGGCGCGCGGCTTGTCGGCCGTCGCGGGCGGTCTCCGGCGGCGCCAACCTGGTTATCCAGGTTTGCTGCGGACAAGATCGTCGCACGTCAGGAACAGATGCTCATACGCGGTTCCAGACGACGGTCTGAAGAGATAAACGGCCTATTGGAGACGATCTCCGGCAGCGGAGTCATGGACGCCCGCTACAGCGACCACCGTTCACAAGTTGAGGTCCGCGACCCGTTTACGGACGCAGACGTAGTCGCCTATGTCCTGGCAATCCCCGCGTATCTACTGTATAATCGGGGACGGGTGAAGTACCTGCAGTACCGTGCCATGCTTGGGCTTCTGCCCGAGGAGGTCATCCAGCGTGCGGTCAGGTCCGACATTTCACCCCTGTTTGAGCGCGGACTAGTGCGCGGAACCGGGCGGCTTGAGGAGCAGCGGTGGGACTCGCCAGAGTGTGGTGCTGGTCATTACGTGAGAACCTTCCGAAACCACAAATCCAATTCTAGGTCAGCAACGGAATGCGAGCGAACTCTCGAACTAGTGTCATGGTACTCTCTTATGCTGAATTGGTGGCTGTCGCTAAGACCATCGGATTCTATGGATGTTGAATTGACCTAGTTGATAACTGCTAGCGTGCTCTTTAAGAGGAGTAGCATGATGGGTATGTCGTCCCAGGCCGAAAGATCAGCAAACGGACAAGTGATTTCAATGGCCGCTGGCTCCGCCCGGCGTGAGTACTGCACCCCCTGGGTTACCCGGCTGGGTAGTCTTCGCGGCGTAACGTTGGGCGGAAGCCCCGGTTCGGGCGACAGCGCTCCCAATAATGAGACCCAGAAGCCGCCGGCCCTATTTCACGACTACAACCGCATCCCTTAGTTCGGAATCTGCTTCTTAGCCGCGCTAAGTCATTGCCCCCCGTTGATCCGCATCCACGCGCCGAGCCCCACTGACGCGGCGCATCGCTATGGCCCGTTGCGCCTCGCCAGTCAGCCGGTATCCCTCGATCAGCTGTTGGCCGAATTAAGCTTGTTCGGTTCGCGCCCTCTTGTCGTCCCTGTAGCGGCCAAGGTTTACGCGCCCCCCCTCGTTCCTTGCCCTCTCCCCCCCTGGCTCTCCCGCACCACCGGCACCCTCGACGACCGCACCGTCACCATCACCGCCCGCTTCGACCCCTCCGCCGGCTACGCCATCGACCTCGACGGCGGCCCGTCCTTCCGCGTCACCGCCGACGGCCGCGACATTACCCTAGTCCATCCCTGCCCCATCGCCCTCGACGATCCGTTCCTCAGCCAGGTCATCCTCGGCCCCGCCCTCCTCCTCGCCCTCGCCCTCCACGGCACATTCGCCCTCCACGCCAGCGCCGTGGCCATCGGTGGCCGCGCCGCGGTGTTCCTCGGCGACAGCGGGGCCGGCAAGTCCACGCTGGCCGCCGCGCTCGGCTCGCGCGGAGGCGGTTGGCAGCGCTTGGCCGACGACGTCCTCCCCGTGGCGCTCGACGCCGACGACATCGCCGTCGCCCTGCCCGAGTATCCCCAGCTCAAGCTGCCGCCCGAGGCGCAGTACGTTGCCGGCGGCGGACGTCCCGAGCGAGTGCCCATCGCTGCGCTATACCTCTTAGATATGTCGCCCGATGACGCCTCCGCCCCGACCACGGCCCCCACCGCGACCCCGATCACGTCCGCCAGCGCCGTCACCTGCGAGCCCATCACCGGCAGCCAGGCGCTCACCACCTTGATCGCGCACACCATCGCCAGCCGGCTCTTTGCCCCGGACCTGGCCGCACGGCACTTTGCTTTCTGTGCCGCGGTGGCCAGCGCCGTGCCCATGAAGCGCCTCAGCTACCCGCGCCGCTTCGACGCGTTCGACGCCGTCGCCGCGGCGGTGGCGTCCGACCTGGGCATGGCGCAGACCGGTTGATGTCGCCTGCTCGCTCTCACCTGCGCTTCCACCATGCTGCCAAACGACACGCTACTCGGGCACCGTCCAGCTTAGCCTGGCCGAGCGCGCCAGAAACGCATGTGTTTTCGGCCAGAACATACAGGCAATCGCCCCAAGATCGCACTTAGGTCTACGCCAAGTCGGCAAGCGGACTTGCACCGGGACAGCATGCTGAATGCGCGCAAACCGCATGGGGAATTTGGTCAGGGTAGCCGGGTGGCCAGTGACGCCCAGGGCTGAAGCCCCGGGCTCGTTCAAGACGAAGCCCGCTAAAGCGGGCTACAAGACAGCCCGTGCGCGCACGAGCCCCCGGAGGGGGCTTCGTCATGAATGAGCCCGGCCGTTTACGGCTGGGCGGGCCCAGGGTCATCTATCCGGTGGCCTGGCCTTCGCGACGCGTCACGCACGCACGCACGCACGCACGCACGAGAGACAACTTATCTGTGCGCGCCCACCCACGCAAAAAGGGCGCGGGATGGAGGTTGTCCATCCCGCGCCCACGGGGCCTCAGGCCCCGGCAGCCGGACCCGCTGTCCGGATCCGCCTTTTCGGCGATCAGAGGTCCTGGCCGCCGAGCGGCGCGCTCATGTGCCCGCCCATCCCGGCCGGATCCGGCTCGCCGATCCCGGCACCGCCGTGCTCAGGCATCAGCGGGCCGCTATAGCCCTGGTGGCCGCGGTGGCCGCCCATGCCGTGGCCGCGCATGCCGCCGCCCATGCCGCCGCCCATGCCGCCGCCCATGGCGCCGCCCATGCAGCCGCCCATGGCGCCGCCCATGCCGTGGCCACCCATGGCGCCGTGCATCTCGGTGTGCATCTCGCCCATCTGGTCGGCCTGCTCGCGCGTGATCACGCCGTCCGCCACGGCCTCGTCCACCGCCGCCTCGTGCGCGGCGGCCAGCTTCTCGCGGAGCGCGGCGGCGTCGACGTTCTGCGCCGCCATCAGGTCGCGCAGCGTCTTGCCGTCCTCACGCGCCGCAGCCAGGTCGGCGGCGGTGATGCCGAGCGCCTCGGCCATGATCGCCTCGTGGTCCATCGTGCGCTGCAGCCTCTGGTGCGCCAGGATCCGATCGGCGTCGGCCTGCTCGATCTCCCCGGCCTCCACCGCCTGCGACACGCCGCTCTCAAACGCCTTGTCCTGGGCCGCCTTGAGCTCATCGATCGTGATGCCCAGCGCCTCTGCCAACAACGCGCCACGGTCCGCCCCGCCGCGGATCAGGTGCCCGAAGCCGCCCTGAGCCGAGGCCACGTGAACGGTGGCCAGGACGCCCAGCACGGCGGTGACTGCGCCGACGGCCAACCAACGGTTCTTCATCCTCTTCATCGTCAGTTCCTCTCGCGTCAGGTGCCGGCACGGTGCCGGCTGCGACGTCGATGGGGCCATTATCGGCCCGCAGCATGAGCGCAGGCTGAAGCGGGTGTTATAGGAGTGTCAACGATTTGCGGCTGGGCCAGCGGCCGGTCGCGGGCCGTGTCGCGCGCGACCGGGGCCCGTGCGTTGAACGGCGGAGGGCGCCGCGCCGCTTGCCAGGCCATTTCGTCTAGGTACGAGCTGTTAACCAAGGCAATTCATGTACCATGTTAGACTCTGCGACGGTAGCAGACGGCGGGCCAGCGGAAGGGCTGCGCGACGCCGATCGACTCCACAGCACGGCTTGTTTCGAATTCCCACGGCACGCCATATTGGGGGCCTGCGTGCCTTCGTCGTGAGCGACGCGATCGTCGCGCTCACGGCTGCCGATCCACACAGCCCAGACAGTCACAGAGCAGCTAAGGAATGCGGGCAGTCCACCGTGACCCCGCAGTCTTCGGTGGCGCTCCGTTTCCTGCTTCGGGGCGATCGACGCCCATGCCGCACAACCAACGTGAGCTGCCCTTGGCATGGCAGCTCGCCCAGAAGAGAGCAACCGCAAATGCACGTCGTCCTCCTCGCAATATTCGCTACCTTTGCCGCGTTCGGCTCCGGCGTCACCCCCTTGACGCGCACGGACGAGCCATTGCCACCGACCGTGTCGGACGGCGCCAGGAGGATCGAGCAGGAGCCAGGGAGTTCGAATGGGGACGATGCCGCGCCGCCGGCGCCCGCCGCGCCCGGAAGCCGCTCGTCCGGGCGCTTGCGGGTGCCCGCCGTCGAACAGCTCCCGATCTGGGGCATCTTGGCGGACTCCGAGACGGGGACCAACGTCTGCGTCGAGGACTACATCAGCCCGGCCAACTGCACCGCCAACGACGTCCGGATCACCCAGATCGAAACGGAGACGCTGATCGAGGCCTGCGGCGAGGTGACCCCAGGCTACGCCATGGCCACGCTCAAGCTCATGGTGGTCACCGGGCCGGATCGCTACGACATCGGCAACTTCCTGGCGCTCGACGGGGGTTCCCCGCTGGACGCCAACGAGACCTGCTACCACGACTACCTCAACCCGGTCAGCACCACCAACGGCGACCTCGACATCGCGGGCGGCAGCGGCCCGTTCTGGAACGGCGAGCTGGCCGACACCGCCGACATGTGCGGCGACATCCAGGCCACCACGACGGCCTTCTACATCACCGATCCGATCACGTTCGCATGCGTCGACGCGGACAACGACGGCTTCATCGACCTGGGCGGCTGCGCGAGCTGGGACCAGAACACCAACGCCACCTGCGACGTCGTCAGCGAAGCCGCGCCTGGCACGTCCTCCAAGTGCAACTGCGGCACGGTCAACACCACGCTCGCCCTGCCCTCCACCATCGGCGTCGCCAAGGACGCCACCAGCGTCGTCAGCAACGGCGACGGCTCGTTCACCGTCTCCTACCTGTTCACCGTGGAGAACCTCGACCTCTCCGCCCTCTCCAGCGTGCAGGTCACCGACGACCTGGCGGCCACGTTCGCCGGCGCCACGTCGTTCAGCGTCGTCAGCCTGACCAGCGCCAGCTTCACCGTCAACCCGGCCTACAACGGCACCAGCAACATCAACCTGCTGACGGGTACCGACACCCTGGCTGCCGGTGCCACCGGCACCATCTCGCTGACGCTCACGGTCACGCCAGGCGCCAACCTGGGCCCGTACCTCAACCAGGCGCTCGCCAGCGGCGTCAGCCTCGCTGGCGAGACCCCGACCGACCTCTCCGACGACGGCACCGACCCGGATCCGGACGGGGACGGCCTCCCCAACGGGCCCAACGAGGACGACCCGACGCCCGTCACGTTCGTGGAGTCGCCGGCCATCGGCATCGCCAAGCGCGTAGACGGCGTCGTCGCCAACATCGACGGGACGCACACGGTCACGTACGACCTGTTCGTCGAGAACCTGGGCGACGTCGTCCTGGGCAGCGTCCAGGTCACGGATGACCTCGCGGCGACGTTTGCCGGCGCCGCCTCGTTCACGGTCGACAGCGTGACCAGCGCCGACTTTACGGTGAACCCAGGCTACGACGGCTCGACCGACATCAACTTGTTGACCGGCACCGACTCGCTCGGGCTGGCGGCAAGCGGCTCGATCACCCTCGTCGCCACGGTCATGCCGGGAGGCAACCTCGGACCGTACGGCAACCAAGCGATCGCTAGCGGTTTGAGCCCGGGCGGGATCACGGCGACCGACCTCTCCGATGACGGCACAAACCCCGATCCGGACGACGATGGCAACGCCGACGAGGCCGGCGAGAACGACCCGACGCCGATCCTGTTGGCCGAAGTGGCGGCGATCGGCGTGGCCAAGGCCGTCACCGGCGTCGTCAACAACGGCGACGGCACCTACACGCTGTCGTACAGCTTCGTCCTCGAGAACCTGGGCGACGTCCTCCTGAACGGCGTCCAGGTCACCGACGACCTGGCCGTGACGTTCGCCAGCGCCGCGGCCTTCAGCGTCGTCAGCGTGAGCAGCGCCGACTTTGCGGTGAACGCGGGTTACGATGGCTCGACCGACACCGATCTCCTCGCGGGCACCGACAGCCTGGCCGTCGGCGGTTCGGGCTCGCTCGCGCTCGTCGTCTCCGTCACACCGGGCGCCGACCTCGGGCCGTACGACAACCTGGCTTTCGCCAGCGGGACCAGCCTCGGCGGCCAGACGGTCACCGATACCTCCGACGACGGCGTCGACCCCGACCCGGACGGCGACGGCAACGCCGACGAGCTCGGCGAGAACGACCCGACGCCCATCACCTTTGCCGAAGCACCCGCCATCGGCGTCGCCAAGCGCGTCACCTCCGCGGTCAACAACCTGGACGGCACCTACACCGTCAGCTACGCCTTCGCCGTCGAGAACCTGGGCGATATCGTCCTCTCGGGCATCCAGGTCGCGGATGACCTGGCGGTGGCGTTCGCGGGCGCGTCCGCCTTCAGCGTCGTCAGCGTGAGCAGCGGGGACTTCGCCGTGAACGGCGGCTACGACGGCTCGACGGATACGGACCTCTTGGCCGGCACCGACTCGCTGGCCGTGGGCGCCAGCGGCTCGATCGCGCTGGTCGTCTCCGTCACGCCCGGCGGCGACCTCGGCCCGTACTTGAACGTGGCCATAGCGGCCGGAACCAGCCCGGGCGGCCAATCGGCCATCGACGTCTCCGACGACGGGACCAACCCCGACCCGGACGGCGACGGCAACGCCAACGAGCCCGGCGAGAACGACCCGACGCCCATCACCTTCGTGGAAGGGCCAGCGATCGGCGCGGCCAAGGCCGTGACCGGCGTCGTCAACAACGGCGACGGCACCTACACCCTGTCGTATAGCTATGTCGTCGAGAACCTCGGCGATGTCGCCCTCTCAGGCGTCCAAGTGACCGACGACCTGGCGACGACGTTTGCCGGCGCCACCTCGTTCAGCGTCGTCAGCGTGAGCAGCGCCGACTTCGCGGTGAACGCGGGCTACGACGGCTCGACCGACACGGATCTCCTCGCCGGCACCGATGTGCTCGCCGTCGGCGGCTCGGGCTCGCTGGCGCTCGTCGTCACGGTGACGCCGGGGACCGACCTCGGCCCGTACGACAACTTGGCCATCGCGGCCGGCACGAGCCCGGGCGGCCAGACGGTCACCGACACCTCCGACGACGGCGTCGACCCGGACCCCGACGGCGACGGCAACGCCGACGAGCCTGGCGAGAACGACCCGACGCCCATCACGTTCCTCGAGGCGCCGGCCATCGGCGTCGCCAAGCGCGTCACGTCGGTGGTCAACAACCTGGACGGCACGTACACCGTCAGCTACGCCCTCGTCGTCGAGAACCTGGGCGACATCGTCCTCTCGGGCGTTCAGGTGACCGACGACTTGGCGACGACGTTTGCCGGCGCCACGTCGTTCAGCGTCGTCAGCGTGAGCAGCGCGGACTTCGCCGTGAACGGCGGCTACGACGGCTCGACCGACACGGACCTCATCGCTGGAACGGATAGCTTGGCCGTCGGGGCGAGCGGCTCCCTCGCGCTCGTCGTCACCGTCACGCCGGGCGGCAACCTCGGCCCGTATGACAACCGCGCCATCGCCGCCGGCACCAGCCCGGGCGGTGAGACCGCCATCGACGTCTCCGACGACGGGACCGACCCCGACCCGGACGGCGACGGCAACGCCAACGAGCTCGGCGAGAACGACCCGACGCCCATCACCTTTGTCGAGGGTCCGGCCGTCGGGGCGGCCAAGGCCGTGACCGGCGTCGTCAACAACGGCGACGGTACCTACACCCTGTCCTACAGCTTCGTCGTCGAGAACCTGGGCGATGTCGCCCTCTCGGGCGTCCAGGTGACCGACGACCTGGCGACGACGTTTGCCGGCGCCGCGGCGTTCAGCGTCGTCAGCGTGACCAGCGCGGACTTCGCGGTGAACGGTGGCTACGATGGCTCGACCGACACCGACCTTCTCGCCGGCACCGATGTGCTCGCCGTCGGCGGTTCGGGCTCGCTGGCGCTCGTCGTCACGGTGACGCCGGGGACCGACCTCGGCCCGTACGACAACTTGGCCATCGCGGCCGGCACCAGCCCGGGCGGCGTGACGGTCACCGACACTTCGGATGACGGCGTCGAGCCCGACCCGGACGGCGACGGCAACGCCGACGAGCCCGGTGAGAACGACCCGACGCCCATCACGTTCGCCGAGGCGCCTGCCATCGGCGTCGCCAAGCGCGTGACGTCCGCGGTCAACAACTTGGACGGCACGTACACCGTCAGCTACGCCCTCGTCGTCGAGAACCTGGGCGACATCGTCCTCTCGGGCGTCCAAGTGACCGACGATCTGGCCGCGACGTTTGCCGGCGCCACCTCGTTCAGCGTCGTCAGCGTGACCAGCGCCGACTTTGCGGTGAACGGCGGCTACGACGGCTCGACGGACACCGACCTGCTCGCCGGCACCGACGTCTTGGGCGTCGGCGGATCGGGCTCGCTTGCGCTCGTCGTCACCGTCACGCCCGGCGGCGACCTCGGCCCGTACCTGAACGTGGCCGTTGGGGCCGGCACCAGCGCGGGCGGCCAGACGGTCATCGACCTCTCGGACGACGGCACGAACCCCGACCCGGACGGCGACGGCAACGCCGACGAGCCCGGCGAGAACGACCCGACGCCCATCACGTTCGTGGAAGGGCCAGCGATCGGCGCGGCCAAGGACGTGACCGGCGTCGTCAACAACGGCGACGGCACCTACACGCTGTCCTATAGCTTCGTCGTCGAGAACCTGGGCGACGTCGCCCTCTCGGGCGTCCAGGTCACCGACGATCTGGCGACGACGTTTGCCGGCGCCGCGGCGTTTGCCGTCGTCAGCGTGACCAGCGCCGACTTTGCCGTGAACGGTGGCTACGACGGCTCGACCGACACCGATCTCCTCGCCGGCACCGACGTCTTGGCCGTGGGCGCCAGCGGCTCGCTGGCGCTCGTCGTCACGGTCCGGCCCGGCACCGACCTCGGCCCGTACGACAACTTGGCCATCGCGGCCGGCACCAGCCCGGGCGGCGTGACGGTCACCGACACCTCGGATGACGGCGTCGACCCCGACCCGGACGGCGACGGCAACGCCGACGAGCCCGGCGAGAACGACCCGACGCCCATCACGTTCGCCGAGGCACCCGCCATCGGCGTCGCCAAGCGCGTCACCTCCGTGGTCAACAACCTGGACGGCACCTACACTGTCAGCTACGCCTTCGTCGTCGAGAACCTGGGCGATATCGTCCTCTCGGGCATCCAGGTCGCGGATGACCTGGCGGTGGCGTTCGCGGGCGCGACGGCCTTCAGCGTCGTCAGCGTGAGCAGCGCCGACTTTGCGGTGAACGGCGGCTACGACGGCTCGACGGACACCGACCTGCTCGCCGGCACCGACAGCCTGGCCGTGGGCGCCAGCGGCTCGATCGCGCTGGTCGTCTCCGTCACGCCCGGCGCCGACCTCGGCCCGTACCAGAATGGCGCCATCGCGGCCGGCACCAGCCCGGGCGGCCAGTCGGCCATCGACGTCTCGGACGACGGCACCAACCCCGATCCCGACGGCGACGGCAACGCCAACGAGCCCGGCGAGAACGACCCGACGCCCATCACCTTCCTCGAGGGGCCGGCGATCGGCGCGGCCAAGGACGTGACCGGCGTCGTCAACAACGGCGACGGCACGTACACCCTGTCCTACAGCTTCGTCGTCGAGAACCTCGGCGACGTCGCCCTCTCGGGCATCCAGGTGACCGACGACCTGGCGACGACGTTTGCCAGCGCCGCGGCGTTTGCCGTCGTCAGCGTGACCAGCGCGGACTTTGCGGTGAACGGCGGCTACGACGGCTCGACCGACACCGACCTCCTCGCGGGCACGGACGTCTTAGCCGTCGGCGCCAGCGGCTCGCTCGCGCTCGTCGTCACGGTCCGGCCCGGCACCGACCTCGGCCCGTACGACAACTTGGCCATCGCGGCCGGCACCAGCCCGGGCGGCGTGACGGTCACCGACACCTCCGACGACGGCGTCGATCCCGACCCGGACGGCGACGGCAACGCCGACGAGCCCGGTGAAAACGACCCGACGCCCATCACGTTTGCGGAGGCGCCCGCCATCGGCGTGGCCAAACGCGTCACGTCAGTGGTCAACAACCTGGACGGCACGTACACCGTCAGCTACGCCCTCGTCGTCGAGAACCTGGGCGACGTCGTCCTCTCGGGCGTCCAGGTGACCGACGATCTGGCCGCGACGTTTGCCGGCGCCACCTCGTTCAGCGTCGTCAGCGTGAGCAGCGCCGACTTCGCGGTGAACGGCGGCTACGACGGCTCGACGGACACCGACCTGCTCGCCGGCACCGACAGCCTGGCCGTCGGCGCCAGCGGCTCGCTCGCGCTGGTCGTCACCGTCACGCCCGGCGGCGACCTCGGCCCGTACGACAACTTGGCCATCGCGGCCGGCACCAGCCCGGGCGGCGTGACGGTCACCGACCTCTCCGACGACGGCACCAACCCCGACCCGGACGGCGACGGCAACGCCGACGAGCCCGGCGAGAACGACCCGACGCCCATCACGTTCGTGGAAGGGCCAGCGATCGGCGCGGCCAAGGCCGTGACCGGCGTCGTCAACAACGGCGACGGCACGTACACCCTGTCGTACAGCTTTGTCGTCGAGAACCTGGGCGACGTCGCCCTCTCGGGCGTCCAGGTGACCGACGACCTGGCGACGACGTTTGCCGGCGCCGCCGCGTTCAGCGTCGTCAGCGTGACCAGCGCCGACTTCGCGGTGAACGCGGGCTACGATGGCTCGACCGACACCGACTTGCTCGCCGGCACCGATGTGCTCGCCGTCGGCGGTTCGGGTTCGCTCGCGCTCGTCGTCACGGTGACGCCGGGGACCGATCTCGGCCCGTACGAGAACCTGGCCATCGCGGCCGGCACCAGCCCGGGCGGCGTGACGGTCACCGACACCTCGGATGACGGCGTCGAGCCCGACCCGGACGGCGACGGCAACGCCGACGAGCCCGGCGAGAACGACCCGACGCCCATCACGTTCGCCGAGGCGCCCGCCATCGGCGTGGCCAAGCGCGTCACGTCCGCCGTCAACAACCTGGACGGCACCTACACCGTCAGCTACGACTTGGTCGTCGAGAACCTGGGCGATGTCGTCCTCTCGGGCGTCCAGGTGACCGACGATCTGGCCGCGACGTTTGCCGGCGCCACGTCGTTCAGCGTCGTCAGCGTGACCAGCGCGGACTTTGCGGTGAACGGCGGCTACGACGGCTCGACCGACACCGACTTGCTCGCGGGCACCGATGTGCTGGCCGTGGGGGCCAGCGGCTCGCTCGCGCTCGTCGTCACCGTGACGCCCGGCGGCGACCTCGGCCCATATGACAACCGCGCCATCGCGGCCGGCACCAGCCCGGGCGGAGAGACCGCCATCGACGTCTCGGACGACGGCACCAACCCCGACCCCGACGGCGACGGCAACGCCAACGAGCCCGGCGAGAACGACCCGACGCCCATCACCTTCCTCGAGGGTCCGGCCGTCGGCGCGGCCAAGGCCGTGACCGGCGTCGTCAACAACGGCGACGGCACCTATACCCTGTCGTATAGCTTCGTCGTCGAGAACCTCGGCGACGTCGCCCTCTCGGGCGTCCAGGTCACCGACGACCTGGCGACGACGTTTGCTGGCGCCGCGGCGTTCAGCGTCGTCAGCGTGACCAGCGCGGACTTTGCGGTGAACGGCGGCTACGACGGCTCGACCGACACCAACCTCCTCGCGGGCACGGACGTCTTGGCCGTGGGCGCCAGCGGCTCGCTGGCGCTCGTCGTCACGGTCCGGCCCGGCACCGACCTCGGGCCGTACGAGAACCTGGCCATCGCGGCCGGCACCAGCCCGGGCGGCCAGACGGTCACCGACACGTCGGACGACGGCGTCGACCCCGACCCGGACGGCGACGGCGACGCCGACGAGCCTGGCGAGAACGACCCGACGCCCATCACGTTCACCGAGGCACCCGCCATCGGCGTCGCCAAGCGCCTCGCGTCCTCCGTCAACAACCACGGCGGCATCTACACCGTCAGCTACGCCTTCGTCGTCGAGAACCTGGGCAACATCGTCCTCTCGAACGTCCAGGTGACGGATGACCTCTCCGCGGCGTTCGCGGGCGCGGCATCCTTCACGGTGGTCAGCCTGACCAGCCCCGACTTCACGGTGAACGCCGGCTACGACGGCTCGACCGACACCGACCTGCTCACCGGCACCGACAGCTTGGCCCCAGGCGCAAGCGGCACGATCAGCTTGGTGATCACGCTGGCCCACGGCGGCAACCTCGGCCCGTACCTCAACCAGGCCGTGGCGACCGGCACCAGCGCGGGCGGCCAACCCGTTCAAGACCGGTCGGACAACGGGACTAACCCCGATCCAGACGGCGACGGCGACGCCGACGAGCCCGGCGAGAACGACCCGACGCCCGTGATGTTCGAGCCCCCCACCGCGACGCCCACGCCCACTTCGACCAACACGCCCACCAACACGCCGACCAGCACGCCGACGCGCACGCCCACCAACACGCCGACGAACACGTCGACGCCCACGCCGACGCCGACGCGCACCCCCACCGCGACGCCGACCGTGACGCCGTCCCCGACGGCGACGCCCATGCCCATCGACATCACGGGCACGGTCTGGCACGACGTGGACGCGGATATGGTCATGGACCCGGAGGAGCCGCGGCTCGCCGGCGTGACGATCCGGCTCTCCAACGGCGACGTCCGAATCACGGACAGCAACGGCTACTTTGCCTTCCTCGGCGTGCCCTTCGGCAACTACTACGTCCTCGAGACCGACCTGCCGGGCTTCGACTCGACCACCCCCAACTTCATCCTGGCGTCGACGGAACCAGGCGGCGCCGTGATCGCCGACTTCGGCGACCTGCCGGGCGAGCCGACCGACGGCTCGTCGCGCGTCAAGATCTTCTACGACCCCGGCGATGCCGACGACGTCTACGTCAACCGCCGCGGCGACGCGGAGCTGCCCACCATCCGCGTCTACGGCATGAGCACCGTGTGCGGCCTCTTCGACAGCGCCGAGGGCAACCGCCGCGCATCGCCGGGCTCCAACGTCGTCGTGGACCCGTTCACCGGCCTCGTGCCCGAAGACCCGCCCTACACCGACCCCGAGGGGCCGTTCAGCCCGCTATCGCTCGAAGCGCCCGAGCAGGACTTCGTCACCTGGAATCCCGCGTGGATCTCCGAGCGCCTCGACGACCCGGCGGCGCTTGCGGGCTGGGGCTGTGCCAACGGCATCGACGAGGTGAGCGCCGGCACCAACATCCGCATCGGCGGGATCAACGGGTCCGAGAAGGTCTGGCTGCGGCATTGGTACGAGCCGACGCACCTCGACAAGGACCTGAACGCCGACAGCTGCCTGACCAACCGCAGCAACCCGGACGACGGCCAGCCCGACGCGCCCGTCAACCCGCAGACGACGGCCATCGACGAGTGGTATCCGGCCATCATGTCCGAGCAGACGTACATGCTGCTCGACAACGGCCTGCCGCTGCCCGATCCGGCACCGCGCGATCTGCATCGTTCCGCGCCGCGGCCCGCGTGCGGGCGCGCCGGCCAGACCCGCTTCGTCTTCCCCGTCGGCGGCGAGCTCGCGGCGACGGACCCGCTCGGCCCCGCCGTCGGGTACGGGCTAACCAGCCTCGATGTAGACTTCGACGGCGCCATCGACATGGTCAACGTGACCAGCGAGGCCGGGCTGGCCGCCGACCTCGGCACCTCGATCGACTTCGATGGGGACGGCGCGCTCGAGACGATCAACCCGGACGGCGCGGCGCTCAGCTGCGACGAGATGGTCGTCCTGCACACCGACGCGACGACGATCGGCCCCGGCGGCACCATGCAGTTCCTGGACCACTTCGTCCGCGTGCGCAGCGCCTCGAACAGCTCTGCCGTGCTCGAGGTCTGGTACGCCGGCGACCTGACGCCGCGGCTCGTCGAGGCGCGCACGGTCGGGATCGGCGCCGTGGCGCTGGCCGGCGACGTCGGCCCGCTCTCGGTCCTTCCGCTCGGCGGCTCGAACGTCGGCGTCGTGCCCGTTGGCCCATGGTTCGTGCACGTGCAGAGCGTCGACGCAGCCGACGGCACCGCCACGCTCGTCCTGGGCCGCGCGCTCGGCGCACCGTGCGCCTCCATGGAAACCGCGCCGTTCGCGGCCAACCGATCGCCGGGCGGGCCCTGGTTCCTCAAGCGGCTCTACGTCGACGGCCACCAGTACAACGTGGTGGCGATCATGACCTGCGACGCCGACGCGCTGCAGTACATCACGCTACGCTCGCCCCAGCCCAAGGTGCCGGTGACCATCGAGCAGCACTCCGTACGCCTGCAGGGCTACGGCCCGCTCGAGCTGCTGGCGCTGGCACCGCCGTTCAACCACGAGCACACCCTCCTCGAGGACGTGCGCCCGCTCGACGAGGACGGCTTCGCGCCGTGCCCCATCCTGGACGGCGACGCGTCCACCCCGCGGCCCGACATCCTGTACATGGGCGGCCCCATCGGGCCGGTGCCGCCGGTGCTCGGCGCGGGCGACCCGGCGGTCTACGTCGGCCGGAACCCCGCCGCGCCCGTCGGCCCGTACGAGGACGCCGCGGCCAGCCGCTGGCTGTACCTGGAGGAGGGTCCGAGCGAGGCGCACGCCGGGCAGCTGGCGGAGAAGTACGGCGCCGTGTTCTACGGCGACACCTGCCTCCCGGCGGCGCCCGACATGCCCGATGCCTTCTTCTACAACGAGCAGATCCTCACGCAGCCGTTCCACTTCACCGAGTTCATCCTGCCCAACCTTGTGGACCCGCCCATCGACCCGGCCACGGGCCAGCCGCCGTGCGATCCGGACGCGTACCTCTTGACCAGCGGCATGGTCAGCCCGGCGGCGAACTGGCGGCTGTGGACGATGCCGGATGGCCCGGTGCCCAGCACCATCCCACCCATCCCGCCCGACCTGACGATCGACGCCACGGGCGCCGACCCGTCGACCGGCGTCCCCGGATCGCCGCGGCGCGTCAGCTTCACGTTCGACCCGGACGAGGGCGATCCGCTGTTGACCAGCGCCAGCGGCGTGCGCCTGCTGGGCGGCGCCACCGAGTGCGCCCCCGAGGATTGCGGTGGCGTCAGGCCGTCCCTGCTCCAGGGGGCCGGCAGCACGAGCGCCATCACGGACGTCGTCGGCGGGTTCCCCGTCGAGGTGCTGCCGTACACCGACCCGTTCGCGCCGTTCAACCCCCAGCACCCGGATGCCCCGCGCAACGGCTCGCTGACGTTCAACCCGGCGGTGATGAACGAGTTCCAGCACTTCGGCGAGCCGCTGGCCGTCCTCTACCCGCAGCTCGCCTCCGGGGCGATGAACGCCTACGAGAAGGTCTACCACCGCCTGTGGTACGAGCCCGACTACATCACCAAGATCCGCGACGCGGACGACTGCGATAGCGACCTCAAGTTCCCGGCGGTGATGCAGGAGTACACGTACCTGATGATGGACACGACCAGCAACCCGGCTGCGGTCCCGCCGGGCGACAGCCGTATTGGATTCCCGATCGGCACGCGCGCCGACGAGCTGCCCAAGCCCAACCCCAGCGGCACCCTGCCGCCGGGCGGCGGCTTCGGCTACGGCCTCACGACGTTCGACGCCGATTTCGACGGGGTGCCCGAGGCCGTCACCGTGCACACGGAGCAGACGCTGAGCGCCCACATGGACGCCACGTGGCAGGCCAACCGCCCGACGCTGCCCGGCTTCCCGGTCCTGCCGCTGCCCGGACCCGTCCTCGACTTCGATGGCGACGGCATGGCCGACGACATGGATGAGGACTGCACCTCGCTCAACGGCAACGAGATGGTCGTCCTGGCCGCCAGCAGCATCACGCTCGACCGCGACCCGACGACGGCGCTCCCGGACAGCGCCATGGTGCTGGACCACCTGGTGACGCTCAGCAACGTCACCACGGGCGGCCGCGCCCAGCTGCGCTTCTTCTTCACGGGCGGTACCGTCGGCTCGGCGCGGCCGGAGTCGGTGCGCGGCGTCCAGACGCTGAACATCGGCGACGCCGCCATCGTCGACCGGTTCCAGGACCGGGTGACGATCGTGCCGCCCGGCACGACCAACCCGGGCGTGGACGGCGGGTGGTTCGCGTTCGTCGAGGATGTTTCGAGCGCCGATGGGCGCGTCACCTTGACCGTCGGGCGAGCGCTCGGCGCCACGCACTCCGCCATCGACGACGGCGCCTCGCGCCACGACCTCGAGCCGGGCGACCCGTGGTACCTCAAGCGCTTCTACGTCGACGGCCACGAGTACAACGTGGTCGCCCTCATGACGCGCACGCCGCTGGGCGCCGACCCGTTGGACCCGGCCGAGTGCAACACCGACCTCGCGTTCATCACGATCCGCACGCCGGTGCCCAAGGGCAACTTCTTCAACCCGCAGGACTCGCTGTTCCAGCAGGGCTACTTCCTCGGCGACCAGCCCCCGGCGATGTCGGTCATGCCGCCGTTCAACGTCGACCACACGGTGGCCGTCGACATCGTCCGCATCGACGCTGGCACGTTCGGCGACCCGGACGGCTTCACGGCGTGCAGCGGTCCGCTGGCGCCCGCCGGCCCGCTCACCGAGATCATCCTGGCCGAGGAGCCGGAGCCCCGGCTGGCGACCGAGCTGCGCGAGACCTTCACGCCGGCGGGCGGCGCGCTGCGGTTCGGGTGGCAGACCCACCAGGTGATGACCAACCCGACGGGCTACACCGAGATCGCGGTGCCCGATGGCCAGATCTACCTGCTCACGCTGCCGTGGCGGGCGTACGAGAGCCGGCTGACCTTCTACGGTTGCACCCGCGCGGAGCCCGGCCCGTTCAGCGAGGACGAGCTGCCCCCGTTGCCGCAGTCCGTGCTCAGCGACGTGGCGCTCTGCTGGCGTTCCGGGATCATCCCGGATCCACCGCTGGGCGAGGTCGCACCCCCGTTCGTCGGCCCGTTCGTCGGGGCCGATCCGGGTGCCTTGCCCACGTCCCCGCAGCCCAGCCCTTCGGCGACCGCCTCCCGGACGCCCACGGCAACCGCGACCCGAACGCGCACGGCCACGCCCACCCGAACGGCGACCCAGACCGCCATGGCGACGGCCAGCCCGTCGGCGACCCGCACGCCGTCGGCGACGGCCAGCCCGTCGGCCACGCGCACCGCTTCGCCGACGCCGACGGCCACGCGAACGGCCACCGGCACGCCGCAGACGCCATCGCCGAGCGCGACGCAAACGTCGACGCCCACGCCCACGCCCACGAACACGCCCGATGCCGGCGCCGACCTCAGCCTGATCAAGCTGCCCGGCGCCAGCACGCCCGCGGCCGGCACGACCATCGACTACCTGATCGCGGTCGCCAACAACGGCCCGTCCGGGGTCGCCGCCTTCACCGTGATCGACGCGCTGCCGGAAGGCACCACCTACGCGGGCGACACGGCGGCCTCCGCCGGCGGCAGCTGCGATGCCGCGACGCCGCCGCTCGTCATCTGCTCGTTCGGCGCCCTGCCCAACGGCGGCCTCAAGGTCTTCACGCTGTCGGCGGCCATCGCGCCCTCGCTGCCGCCCGGCACGCAGATCGAGAACGTGGCCACCGTCATCCAGGGCGGGAGCGGCGGTGTGATGGCCGCGCTCGCGGGGTCTGGCGCCGCGCGCGACGCGGCGAGCGCCCTCCGATCGGCGCGCGCATCGGGCATCGACCCGAACCCGGGCAACGACGAGGGCCGCGCCTCGGCGGTCGTCGTCGGCGTGGCGGACCTGTCGCTCGTCGGCAGCGCCTCGCCCAACCCGGTCGTCGCCGGCACCGCGCTCACCCACACGCTCCGCGTCGCCAACGCCGGGCCCTCCGACGCCGGCAACGTCCTCGTCATCGATCCGTTGCCCGACGGCACGCGCTTCGCCGGGGCCAGCGGCGCCACCTGCACGGGCGTCGCCCCGGGCCAGACCGGCGAGCTGCGCTGCGCCGTGGGCCCAATCGCTGCGGGCGGCGCCGCCCAGATCGCGCTGATCCTGACCATCGATCCGGCGCTTGCGCCCAACGTGACGGTGCCACACACCGCCCGCGCCGAAGCGCCGGGCACCACCGATCCACGCCCGGCTGACAACGCCGGCGGCGGCGGCGCGACCAGCGCGGCCCTTGCAGACCTGTCGGTCTCCCGCGAGGGTCCGGCCGTCGTCACCGCCGGCGAGGCCTTCGAGTGGCGGCTTGCCGTCGGCAACGCCGGCCCGTCCGATGCCGTCGGGACCGTGCTCGAACAGGATCTCCCGCCCGGCCTCGCCTTCGAGGGCGCCACGGGGGCGGCCTGTGCGCTCGGCGCGCCGGGAGGCATCACCTGCACCCTCGGCCGCATCGCGGCCGGCGACGCCCGCCTGGTGACCCTCCGCATGCGCGTCGACCCCGGCGTCCTGGACGGCGCATCGCTGGACGCACCGGCCAGCGCGCGCTCCGACACGCCGGAGCAGCACCCGGCGGACAACGCCGTGCCCGCATCAGCGCGGGCCGTCGCCGTCGCGCGCATCAACGACCTCGTGCTCTCGAAGACGGCCCTGGACGACGCCGTCGCCGGCGGCCGGACCCGCTACCGCCTCGCGGCGGCCAACCTGGGCCCGTCCACGGCCAGCCGCGTCGTGCTGGTCGACACCCTGCCGGAGGGCGCAGAGCTCGCGTCGGCTCCGCCCGGTTGTGCGCTGGAGCCCGGCACGCGCCAGGTCCGCTGCACGTTGGGCGACCTAGCCGTCGGCGCGGCGAGCGAGACCGAGCTGGTGCTTGCGCTGGACGACGGCCTGGTCGTCGGGTCGGCGCTGGTCAACACCGCCGTGGTGAGCGCTCTGGAACCCGAGGCGCGCCTCGTGGACAACGCCGCCCGGTCCAGCCTCCTCGTACGGCGCTCGGCCGACGTGGCGGCCAGCATCACCGCACCGGCCGACGCCGGCGCCGGGACGACCTTCGACGTCGACCTGTCGCTGGCCAACGCCGGCCCGTCGTCGGCCCGTGCGGCCGAGCTGGCGGTCGTGGTGCCGGACGGCGCCCGGATCATGGAGCTGCCCGCCGGGTGCACGGCGCCGCCCGAAGGCCCGCTGCGCTGCGCCCTCGGCGATGTCGCCGCGGGCGCTACCGTGCGGCGCAGCTTGCGTCTGGCGCTCGACCCGGCGCTGCGCGACGGGACGCTGCTTCAGGTGCGCGCCCTCGGCCGCTCGGCCACCGCCGACCCCTCGGCGATCGACGATGTGGCCACCGCGGCCATCCGCACGACGGCGCGCGCGGCGCTGAGCCTCGTGCACACCCCGTCGCGCGCCCAGGCGTCGGCGGGCGAGACGATCGACTTCGAGCTCGTCGTGCGCAACGCCGGCCCGGCGGTGGCGCGCGGCGTCACCCTGGTCGACACGCCCCCAGCCGGCCTCGTGCTGGCCTCCGAGGCGTGCGCGCTTAGCGCGGACGGTGCGCTCCGCTGCGCGCTCGGCGACCTTGCGCCCGGCGCGTCGACCGCCGTCACCTTGCGCGGCACGCTGGACGCCGGCCTCGGAGCCGGCAGCATCGCCAACGCCGCCGAGGTGGTGGCCGAAGCCGCCGAGCCGGCCCAGGCCATCGCCCGCATCGCCGTCGGGACCAGCGCCGACCTGGACATCGCGCTGGCCGTCCCGGCCCTTGCGCAGCCGGGCGCCAGCATCGAGCACGTCATCGACGTCGTGAACGTGGGCCCATCCGTCGCCCGCGGCGTGGTCGTGAGCGAGCGGCTGGCGCCGCGGACGCGGTTCGTGAGCGCAAGCGACGCGCGCTGCGCAGCGGCGGCGGGCCTCGTCACGTGCCCGCTCGGGGACCTCGAACCCGGCACTCGGCAGCTGGCGCTCGTCCTGTCGGTCGACGCGGGGGCCCCGGACGGTGCCAGCCTGGCCGCGCGCGCCGAGGTGTCGGCCGCCACGTTGGACGCCAACGCCGCGAACGACGTCGCCGAAGGCAGCACGGCCATCGCCCTGCCAGACGCCGCCGACCTGGCCGTGTCGCAGACGACCGAGCGGCCGACGGCCGCCCCGGGTGAGACCGTGGCGTTCCGCATCGTCGTGGCCAACGAGGGCCCGCGCAGCGCCACCGGGGTGGTCGTCGAAGACGTGCTGCCCGGCGGCACGGCGTTCGTCGAGGCCATTATCGACTCGCACGGCGGCGCCTGTGCCCAGCGGCCCTCTGGAGCCCTGGACTGCGCGCTGGACGACCTGCGGGCCGGCGCCATCGTCGAGCTGATCATCACGGCGCGCATCGATCCGACCGTGGCCGAGGGTGCCATCCTCACCAACCGCGCCGCGGTGCGCGGCGACCGGCAGGATCCGAACGCGCAGAACGACGCGGCGACCGCGTCGATCACGGCGTCGCCGCGCGCCGACCTCAGCGTGGCGCTGGAGGCTGAGGGCGCACCGGCGGTCGCGGGCACCGCGCTCCGCTACACGATCACCGCGGCCAACGCGGGGCCGTCGCCGGCCACCCTGGCGGTCGTCACGATCGAGCTGCCCTCCTCGGCGATCTTCCGCGCCGACGACGGCGGCTGCGACGCCTCGGCGCTGCCCCTCCTGCGCTGCGCCCTGGGCACGCTCGACGCGGGCGCCGCGCGGCGCCTGGCCGTGGACGTCGACCTCCCGGCCGACGCGCCGATCGCCCCGCTCCTGGCGCGGGCGCAGGTTGCCTCCGACGCAGCGGACCCCGCGCCGAGCGACAACGCGGCCGCCACGCTCACCGACGCGATCGGCCGGGCCGACCTACGGCTGGCCGCTACCGCCTCTGTGGATCGCGGCGCGCCGGGCGCCCCGATCGCGCTGACCCTTGCGATCACCAACGCCGGGCCGTCCGACGCGCTCGGCGTCGATCTCGTCGACGAGCTACCGGACGGCCTCGTCTACGTCGGCGACGGCTCCGGCTGCGATCTTGGCCAGCTGCCGTCGCTGCGCTGTGCGATCGGGCGGTTGGCGTCCGGCGCATCGGCCTTCGTCACCGTGACCGCGCGGATCGATCCCTCGGCCAGAGCGGGCGCGGTGCTGACCAACCGTGCCCGCGCGACGGCGGCGACGGCCGATCCGCGCCCCGAGGACAACGCGGCCAGCAGCACCATCGCCGTGACGCCCGAGGTCGACCTCGTCGTCCTGCAGACGCTGATCGGCGAGGTCGTGACCGACGGCGACCCACCGGGCGTCGCGCTCCAAGCCGGGGCGGTGACGGCGGGTCGGCGCGCAACGGTCCGGCTGCGCGTGACCAACCGCGGCCCATCCAACGCCACGGCGGTGACGCTGACCAACGCGCTGCCGTCGGGCATGGCGCTGCACCAAGCCGGCGGCGCCGCGTGCACCGCCGCCGGCGAGGGCACGTTGACGTGCGCCCTCGGCGCGCTCGCCGCCGGCGAGACCTCGGAGACCAGCCTGTCCGTCGACATCGTCCCGGACGCGCCGCACGGCGCGCGCCTGGTCAGCGAGGCCGTGGCCGCCGCCCCGGAGCCCGAACGCGACGCCGCCGACAACGTGGCCATCGCGGCGCTCTCCGTGGGCTCGACCTCGGACCTCGGCGCCGCGCTCGCGCTGGACGCGTCGGCTTCGGTCGGCGGCCAGGCCGCCGCGCAGATCACGGTGCAGAACGACGGCCCGTCGACCGCGGATCGGGCCTCGGTCATGCTCCGGTTGCCCGACGGTATGACGGCGCTCGCCGTCCCCGCGTCGTGCAACCGCGTGCCCGGCGGCGTGGTTTGCGCCCTCGGCGCGCTGCCGCCAGGCGCCATGCGGCGCCTGGACCTCACGCTGCGCCCGGATGCCGACGCCGGCACGGGCGCGCGCACGCTGACCGCGACGGCCGCGGCCGGCAACCACGACCCGCGGCCAGCCAACGACACGGCCAGCGCCTCGCTCACCGTCCTGCCCATCGTCGACCTGGCCCTCGCGCTCTCGACGACGGCGGAGCGAACGACGAACGGATCGCCGCCAGGCGTCGCCTTGGACGACGCCGTGGTCACGGCTGGCCGCGGGCTCACCTTGACGCTCAGCGCCGCCAACGCCAGCGCGCAGGGCGCAAGCGGCCTCGTGGTCACCGCGACGCTGCCCGCGGGCGTCGCGCTCGCCGGCGCCGACCCCGGCTGCAGCGCCGGACCCGGATCGTTGGTAGCCTGCCGCCTCGGGGACGTCGCCGCCGGCAGCTCGGCCTTGGCCGTTCTCCGCCTCCACGTCGCGCCCGACGTCCCCGACGGTTCCACGCTGCATCTCGCCGGCGTCCTCAGCGCAGACCAAGCCGACGAGGCACCCGCCGACAACGAGGCCGCGCTGGACGTCGCCGTCGAAGCCCGCGCCGATCTGGCGGTGGCGCTGGCGGCATCGTCCAGCGCGGCGTCGCCCGGCGGCCTCGTCACCGTGACGATGACGGCGGCCAACGCCGGCCCGTCCCACGGCGACGGCGCGCAGCTGCTCCTGGAGCTGCCGGACGGCCTGTCGTTCGTGAACGCCACCGCCGGCTGCGCCCGCGAAGGCCGGTCGATTGCGTGCACGCTGAGCCACCTGGCGCCGGGCGCCTCGATCGCGCGCCTGGTCATCGTGCGGGTGGACGACGATGCGCGCGGTGGGCTGTCCCTCAGCGCGTCGCTGGCCGCCGGCGCAGCGCCGGACCCCGACGTGGCCAACAACGCGGTCGGGAGCCGCATCGACATCGTCGCCCGACCGGTCACACCGCCGGACGAGCCGACCGCGACGCCGCGGCCGCCGGGCGACCCGACCCTGACGCCGCTGCCGCCCGCGGAACCGACCGCGACCGCGCGCGCCAGGCGCGCGACCGTGTACCTGCCGTTCGCAGGACGGCCATAGCCCTCGGAGGGACGCGAGAACGCTCGTCGACAAAGCGATGCCCATTGCCCGCGCGGCCGCCGCGCACGGGCTGGACCATGGCCGCGCGCCCGAGAAGCAGCCGTCGCGCACGGGCCCGATCGCAGCCGCTCGCCCGAGCGGCCGCGGTCGGGCCCGATCCGACCGTATCATCGCTCCCCTCCTGCACGTTGAAGCTCCCGCGGCGCTGCCCCAGCCGCACGGGGAGGGGACCATGGTTCGCAGCTCACGCCGCCTGCTCGCGGCAGCCGCGCTTGGCGCCGCCCTAGGCGCCGCGCTCGCGCCGATCGCCTCGCCGTCGCTGGCGGGTCGCGCCGCTTCAGCATCTGCGGGGCGCCTTGCCCACCTTGCCACCACGCGCCTGGACCAATTGCCGGTGGCGCCCATGGCCCTAAGCCCGGCCCAGAGCCCGGCCCGGCGCCTGTCCCAGGGCTCAGCGGTCGTGCGCCTCGAGCTCGTCAGCCGCTACGCCGCGCCGGCCTATGGCATCGCCGTCGACGGGACGCGCTTCGGACTGGTCGACGTCTACCAGCAGCTGCAGGTGGTCAGCGCCGACAACCCCGCCGCGCCGGCACCGATCGGCGTCGGGACGCTGACCAGCCTGGGCGAGGACCTGATCCTGGCCGGCGGCACGGCCTACGTGGCGGGCGGCTCCAACGGCTTTGCGTCCTCTCTGCTCGGGCCGTCCGGCGCGCCCGGTGCACCGGCCTACGCCGGCTCCACCGGCTACGCGCGCGATGTCGCGGTCCGGGGCGGCTATGCGTACGTCGCGGCCGGCGCAGGCGGGCTGCACGCGTTCGACGCCCGCAACCCCGCGGCACCACGCTGGTCGGCGGAGATCGGCTACCCCGGCGACGACGCCAGCGGCATCGCGGTCATCGGGGACGCGGTCTACGTGGCCAACGGCGCCAACGGCGTCTACGTCTTCGACGCGGGGGCAAACGCCGAGAGCCCGAGTGTGATCGGCGCGCTCGAGGTGCCCATCGCCGCACGCCACGTCGCGGCGGCCGGCGCGCGCGCCGTCGTCGTCGGCGGCACGGGGCTGGTCGTCCTGGACGTCACCGACTCGCGGCGCCCCCTGGTCCGCGGCCAGCTCGCCGGGCTCGTCGAGGCCCGTCGCGTGGCCATGCTGGGCTCCTGGGCGTTCGTCGCGGACCGCGCCGGCGGCCTGCGCGTGGTCGACGTGGCCGATCCGGACCGCCCGCGCCTAGCCACCACCTACCCCGCACCCGACGCACGCGACGTGGCCGTCAGCGGCGACCTGATCTACCTGCTCGACCGGATCGAGGGCGTCTCCATCCTGCGCTTCAGCGCCGGCACGCCCACCCCGACGGCCACCAACACCGCCACCAGCACCCCCACGCCGACCGCGACGAACACGCCGACGATCACGCCCACCCCAACGCGCACGCCGGAACCGACGCCGACGCCGGTAACGCGGCGGGTGTTCGTGCCGTGGTTGGACAACGGGGAGTCGTAGGGGCACGGCATGCCGTGCCCTCTTCCGATAGGCGTGCGTACGCGTGCGATGGACGGGAAAGGGGCACGGCATGCCGTGCCCCTACCGCCGTTGGGCGTGCGCGCGGGACCGTTGGCCACCATCGCCGGCGCGTTCAAGACCGCCGTCAGCCGTCAGACCGCGCCGGCCCGCACCGTTCGCCTTCGCCGCCGCGTCATCCACCAGGCCACGATCAGCGCGAACACCAGCGCCACGGCGCCGATGAGCAGCGGGAACACGACGGCCAGGATGCTGGTGAACAGGGCGGCCACATCCTCGACCGTGCTGATCACCGGGTTGCCCAGGCCGCCCGTGGTCGCGGTGACCATCGGCCGCGCGGTCGCCTTGGCGCTGTGCGCGGCGCCCGCGACCAAGAGGCCCGCGACGACCGCCAGCCGCGGGTCGATGGCCGCTACCGCGCCCGTGCTGGCGGCGAAGAGCACGGCGCCGGCGGCAGGGCGCAGGATGAGGCCAGCCAGGTCGTTCAGGTGGTCGACGCCGGGCACCTTGTCGGCCAGCACCTCGACGACCAACAGGACGAACAGCGCCCCGATCACCCAGCCCGAGGTGAGGATGTCGTAGGGCGCGTTCAAGGTGATCAGCGGCGTGAAACGGGCGGTCAGGGCCACGACCAGCAGCGGGATGTACGCGTTCAGGCCCGCCGAAGCCGAGAGCCCGAACGCGCTGAGGAGCGCCGTCAGGGCGGCAAGGTCCATGGGTTACCTCCGGTCGGCGTGGTGGCGCCGTTCGCCGGCGTACGCGGGCACGGTGCGGCGGGTTGCGGCCCTGACCGTCGCGCGGCGCGGGATGGTTAGGCGCGCTCCAGCTTGGCAAAGCTCTGCAGCAGCTTGCGCACGCCCCCGCCGGTGAACGCCACGGTGACCTCTTGATCGGCGCCCCGCTCGACCGCGGCCACCACCACGCCGGCCCCGAACGTGGCATGGCGCACCTTCTGGCCGGGTCGGAGCAGCTCGCCACCACCAGGGGCTGCGCCGGCCGCACTCGACGCCGACGCGGCGGTCGACGGCTTCCAGGTCGTGCTGGAGGGCTTCCAGCTGGTCTCGCGCGCCCGCGCCGCGCTGCGGCCGGCGCTCTCAGCCAGCGCGGCCAGCGGGATGTCGTCCAGGAAGCGGGAGCGCTCCCGGGGCTCGGTCGAGCCCATGAACGTGCGGCGGAACGCGTGGACCAGGTAGAGCTGGCGCTCGGCGCGCGTCAGGCCAACGTAGAGCAGCCGCCGCTCCTCCTCCAGCGCGTCCGGATCATCACCGCTGCGCATGTGGGGGAGCGTGCCCTCCTCGAGGCCCGTCAGGAACACCGTCGGGAACTCCAAGCCCTTCGCGCTGTGCAGCGTGAGGAGCGTGACGCGCTCCTCGGCCGTGCCCGCATCCAGCGAGTCGACATCGGCCACCAGCGCCACGGACTCGAGCATGGCGGAGAGCCCCTCGCGGGGCGGGTACGCGTCGAAGTCGGCGGCCACGCTGCCCAGCTCCAGCAGGTTGGCCCACCGGTCCTCGCCTTCCTCCGTCCCGTCGCGCAGCCAGGTGGCGTAGCCGCTGGCGGTGAGCGCTTGGTCGAGCAGGAGGCTTGGCGGCGTGTCCGCGCGCTGCGCGATGAGGTCGCTGAGCAGGGCGTGGAACGCCCCGAGCGCACGCGCCGTGCGCGTATCGATGGCGCCTGACCCGTCCTCGGCGATCCGGCGTAGGGCGTCGATCAGCGGCTCGTCGTGCTCGTGCGCCACAGCACGCAGCGCCTCCCACGCCTTGGGCCCGATGCCGCGCGGCGGCACGTTGATCACCCGCGCCAGCGACACCTCGTCGCGCGGGTTGTGCGCCAGGCGCAGGTAGGCCAGGGCATCGCGGACCTCGCGGCGGTCATAGAAGCGCGTGGCGCCGACCAGGCGGTACGGGATCCGGCGGCGCACCAGCGCGTCCTCGAGGGCGCGCGACTGCGCGTTGGTGCGGTACATGACCGCGATGTCCCCGCCTTGCTCGCCCCGCTCCACGTGCCGCGCGATCTGGGCGGCCACCCAGGCGGCCTCCTCGGTCTCGTCGTAGGCTTCGAACAGCGTCAGGCGGGCGCCGCCCTCGCGCTCGGTCCACAGCGCCTTGGGCGTCCGGTGGCGGTTGCGGTCGATGACGGCGCGCGCCGCGTCCAGGATGACCTGTGTCGAGCGGTAGTTGCGCTCCAAGAGCACCACGCGCGCGGCCGGGAAGTCCTTCCGGAAGCGCTCGATGTTCCGCCAGTCCGCGCCGCGCCAGCGATAGATGCTCTGGTCCTCGTCGCCGACGACGAAGATGTTGTGCGGCGCCTCGGCCACTTCGGCGGCGGACAGCAGCTTGAGCAGCGTGTACTGGACGCTGTTGGTGTCCTGGAACTCGTCGACGAGCAGCCACTGCCAGCGGCTTCGGTAGCGCTCGAGCAGCTCGCGATCGGCCTGCAGCAGCGCCGTGGTCTGGAGGAGCAGGTCGTCGAAGTCGAGCGCGTTGCTCGCCTGGAGCAGCTGGTCGTAGCGCGCCCACACGCGCGCCGCGATCTCGTGCCAGTAGGTCGGCGGGCGGTAGTCGGCCGCGCGGAGCATCTCGTTCTTGGCGGCCGAGATGGCGCCCAGCACCGCGCGCGCGCGGTACTGCTTCTCGTCGATGTCGAGCTCTTTGATGGCCCGCTTGACCAGCGCCAGCTGGTCGTCGCCGTCGTAGATGACGAAGTCGCGGTCGAAGGCCACCAGGCCCGCGTCGTGCGCCCGGCCGGCCTCGCGCCGAAGGAACGCCGCGCAGACGCCGTGGAACGTGCCCAGCGTGAGCCGCCCCAGCGCGCCCTCGCCGAGCAGCGCCTCGACGCGGGTGCGCATCTCGCGCGCGGCCTTGTTGGTGAACGTGACGGCCAGGACCTGCCACGGCGGCACGCCCAGCACGCCCACGAGCCACGCGATGCGCTGAGTGAGGACGCGGGTCTTGCCGGAGCCAGGCCCGGCCAACACCAGGACCGGTCCCCACGGCGCCTCGACGGCCGCGCGCTGCGCGTCGTTGAGGGTGGCCAGCAGGCTGTCCGGGTCGAGGCGGGGGGGGATCGACGGCACGGGAAGCGGGGCATCCATCGTGGCGATTGTAGCATGGGCGGCGGCGTGCTCCGGCGCTTGGCTCGGCAGCTATAATCGCCTCCCTGAGGAGGCGCCCGTGGATCCCGATACCCCCGTTCGAGCGGAGAGCCGTCCCGCGGCCGATGGCGCGGCCGACTTGGCCGAGCCGCTGCCGCCGCTCGCCTCGACGCCTGGGCTCCTGAGGCTGGTCGTGCCGGCGCTGGCCCTGACGGCGGCGCTGGTCGCGCTCGGCGCCTACCTCGTCCAGCAGGAAGAGGGCGGCGCGGCGCCAACCATCCCGTCGGCCGGCGGCGAGCTCGTCGGCTTCGTGCTCGATCCGCCGCGCGATGCGCCGGCGTTCACATTGACCTCCCACACCGGCGCCCCGGCCACCCTGTCGGATGCGCGGGGCAACGCGGTGCTGTTGTTCTTCGGCTTTACGTCGTGCCCGGACGTCTGCCCGACGACGCTGCTCACGATCGCGCGCGCGCTCGACGCGCTCGGGAGCGACGCGTCGCGCGTCACGCCGATCTTCGTGAGCATCGACCCTGAGCGCGACTCGCTGACCGTGTTGGCCGACTACGTGAGCGGCTACGATGCGCGCATCGTGGGCGCGACGGCCGACCTGGACACCCTCAGCGACATCGCCGAGGAGTACGGGATCCGGTTCCAGAAGGTCTTCGCGGAGGGCGTGCCCACGACCAGCGGCAACTACACCATGGACCACTCGGCCACGATGTTCCTCATCGACCCGGAGGGCCGACTGCGCGCTGCGTACCTCGAGCCGACGCCGGACGACCTGGCGCACGACCTCTTGGTGGTGCTGGCTCGGTAGGGTCTTCGGTTACGGGCCCAGGCGCACCTCCGCTGTCACCGTCATGGCGCCCGCGGCCTCGAACGCCAGCACCAGCGGCACCGCCTCGCCCTCGACCAAGTCGCGCGCCAGGTCCACGAGCATGAGGTGGGCGCCGCGCGGCGCCAGCACCAGCACGCCGCCCGCCGGCACGACCAGGCCCTCCGGCCGCGGCACCATGCGCACCATGTCGTCCTCTAGCAGGGTTTCGTGCAGCTCGGTCGCCGCGGCGCCGTCAAACGCGCCCCCCAGCAGCCGGTCGTCCGCGGTTCCGCCCGCCACGGTGAGGTACGCGGCCGTCGTCTGGCCGGCGGCGACCGGACGGATCCACGCGTCGCGCACGGCCAGCTCGGCGGGAGGCTCCGGCGAGCAGCCGAGCGCGCTGGCGGCAAGCGCGACCAGCGTGACCAATCCGTGCGAGCGACGTGCGGCGGGCGTTCGTGCTGGCAACTGGGCCATGGCGCGGGCTCCTCGTGCGGCGATGGACGGCAATCGTACCTCACGTCGCGGCTTTGCGGGATGCGGCGAACCTTGTCCACGCCCGACCGCGCCGTCTACCATTGCCAGCCCGCCGCGCGCTGGCGGTTGACACCAGGAGACCCCCGTGAGCGAGCCCGCGGAAGCGACACACCGGCCGGACGCGGCCTCATCGTCCGGGCAGAGCGACGATTTCGGCGCGGCCCCGGCGGCGCGAACTTTCCTGATCACCGGCGGCGCCGGCTTCCTCGGCATCAACCTGGTGCGCCACCTGCTCGCCCGCGGGCAGCGCGTGCGCTCGCTCGATATCGCCGACTTCGCGTACCCGGAGCGGCACCTGGTGACGGCGGTCACCGGCGACATCCGCCACCGCAGCACGGTGGACGCGCTGATGCCCGGCGTCGACGTGGTCATCCACACCGCCGCGGCGCTCCCGCTGTACAGCCCGGACGACATCTACACCACCGACATCGACGGCCTGCGCAACGTGCTCGAGTCGGCGCGCCAGCACGGCGTCGAGCGCTTCGTCCACATCTCGTCGACCGCAGTGTACGGCATCCCGGACCACCATCCGCTCGACGAGGACGATCCGGTCGACGGCGTCGGGCCGTACGGCGAGGCCAAGGTCATCGCGGAAGCCATGTGCCAGGAGTATCGCGACAAGGGCATGTGCGTGGCCGTGCTCCGGCCCAAGTCGTTCGTCGGCCCGGAGCGGCTCGGGGTGTTCGCGCTCCTGTACGACTGGGCCAAGGACGGCCGCAACTTCCCGGTGCTCGGCAGCGGCGAGAACCGCTACCAGCTGCTGGACGTCGAGGACCTGTGCGACGCCATCTGGCTGGCCTGCACGCGCGACCGCCAGGCGGTCGACCAGGTGTTCAACATCGGCGCGCGCGAGTACACCACGCTGCGCGAAGACTACCAGGCGGTGCTCGACGAGGCCGGCTTTGGCAAGCGGATCGTGCCGATCCCGGCGCTGCCCGCCATCTGGACGCTGCGCATCCTCGACCGGCTGGGCCTCTCCCCGCTGTACAAGTGGGTGTACGAGACGGTCACCAAGGACTCGTTCGTCTCGATCGAGCGCGCGCAGCGCGTGCTGGGCTACGCGCCGCGGTACAGCAACAAGGACGCGCTGGTCCGCAACTACCGCTGGTACCTGGCCAACGCGGCTTCGTTCGAGGGCGCCAGCGGCGTCTCGCACCGCGTGCCGTGGAAGCAGGGCGCGCTGGGGATCGCCAAGCGGTTCTTCTGAGCGCACCCGCCCCGAGCGCGTTCGGCGTCGCGCGTCAAGATCGACTGCATGGGCCGCTGGAGCGATCGGCGGCTACGCGTCGGCCGAGGCGACCCACTGGGCGTACAACCGGTCGCGATCGGACATGGCGTCCGCATGGCGGTCGGTGGCGGACTGGATGGCGTCGTAGTCGCCGGCCTCGCTGGCGGCCTGGATCTCGGCCGCGATCTGGTCCAGCCGGGCCTCGAGCGCGTCGATGCGCGCCTCGAGCTCCTTGGCTTCCCGCTGGCGGCGCCGCTGCTCGTTCTTGCTGAGGGCCGCGTCCGCGTCGCGCGCACCGTTGCCGGGCGAGGGCGCCGGAGTGGCCGCTGCTGAGCGGGCGGCCGCGGTGAGCGGGCCGGTCTGGCTCGTCTGGCTACTTGGCTGGCTGGCCTGGCGGGCCTGGTAGGCATGGTAGCCGCCGTCGAAGACGCGGAGGCGCGCGTTCTCCAAGGGCCAGATCTCGGTGGCCAGCCGGTCGACCACCCAGCGGTCGTGCGTGACCAGGAGGACGGTCCCGTCGAACGCCTCCAGGACGGCCTGGAGCACCTCCTGCGCGACGATGTCCAGGTGGTTGGTGGGCTCGTCCATGATGAGGAAGTTGGCGCCCTTGAGCACGAGGACGGCCAGCGCCAGCCGCCCGCGCTCGCCGCCGGAGAGGTCGGCCACGCGCTTGAAGGCGTCGTCGCCGGTGAACAGGAAGCGCCCGAGGTGGCTGCGCGCGGGGCCGGTCTCCAGGCCATGGTGGCGCTGGAGCTCGGCGAGGACGGTGTTGCCGGGCGCCAGGTCCTCGTGCGCCTGCGCAAAGTACCCCACGACGATGTTGGCGCCCAGCCGGATGGTGCCCTCCAACGGGTCGTGCTGTCCGACGATGGTCCGCAGCAAGGTGGTCTTGCCGGTGCCGTTGGCTCCGATCAGCGCCGCGCACGCGCCGCGCCGCAGCTCGATGTCCTCGGCGCGGAACAGGGGCGCGCCGGGGAAGCCGACGACGAGGTCGTGGGTGCGCAGCACGATGTCGCCGCCGCGCGGGCTGGGCGCCAGGCGGATGCTCACCTCGGGCAGCGCCCCGCTGGGCGCGCGCAGCTCGTCGATGCGGCGGCCGACGTCGTTGACCTTGTCGGACGCGCGCAGCATGTCCAGGCTGCCGGTGGCCTGGAGCCAGCCGACGGAGCGGATCTGGTCCAGGACGCCCAAGCCGCCGGCGTGGATGGCCTCGACCTCGCGCGCCAGCCGCGCCAGGCGGCCCTGGGCCTGGTTGGTGTTCTGGCCGGCCATGTTGCGGCGGATGAAGTCGAGGTCGCGCGCGAGGCGGGCCTTGACCTCGTCGAAGACCTTGCGCCGGCGCGCCCAGCGCTCCGCGCGCTGGGCCATGTACGCGCTGAAGTTGCCGGCGTACTCCTCCAGGATGCCGTCGGCCAGCTCCCAGATGGTGCCGGCCACGCGATCGAGGAAGTAGCGGTCGTGGCTGACGACGAGGAAGGCGCCGGGCCAGCCGATGAGGAAGCCCTCGAGCCACTCCACGGCGGAGACGTCCAGGTGGTTGGTGGGCTCGTCGAGCACCAGGAGGTCGGGCTGCTCGAGCAGGAGCTTGGCCAGGAGCGCGCGGGTCTTCTGCCCGCCGCTGAAGACGGCCACGGGCAGGCCCCAGGTCTCCTCGCCGAGCCCGAGCCCTTCGAGGACGCGCTTGATGCGCTGCTCGTGGTCGTAGCCGCCGGCGGCCTCGAAGCGCGCTTGGAGCTCGCCGTAGCGCGCCAGGAGTTCGGGATCGTGGTCGCCGGCCGCCATGGCGTGCTCGATCTGGGCCAGCTGCTCGCCGTCGGCGCGCACGCTGCCAAAGACGCGGTGCATCTCGTCCCACACGGTGCCCTGGGTGTCGGCAAACGCGTCGACGGCCTCCTGGTGCAGGTACCCCAGCTTGAGGTCGCGCGCGCGCTCGACGCGCCCGGATGCGGGCACGGCCTCGCCGGTGAGGAGGCGGAGCAAGGTGGTCTTGCCGGCGCCGTTGGGACCGACCAGGCCGATGCGGGCGTTGTCGGGCACGGCAAACGAGATGCCGGCGAACAGGTCGACGGCACCGAAGGATTGGGCGAGGTTGCGGGCGGTGAGGAGGCTCATGGGGCTTGGGGGGTTCCGGGAAGACGGTGGGAGGTTCTCGGGCGGTGGCGGGTGGCGGCAGCTGGTGGCAAGCGTTAGAGTGTAGCCGGGCGGTGGGGTGGGCCAAAGCAGCGGGCCAAGGTAGGGGCGGGTTTCAAACCCGCCCTGATTAGCGTTTCAAACCCGCCCTCTTCGATGCAGGCTGAAGCGTTGCGATCGAGAGAACAGAGCATTGCGCGGCCGACCCGCAGGCTGGCGGAGAGCCCTTCCGCTCGGCGCTCAACTCGGGGGTTGGGGCTTGCGAGGAAGGGCCGGACGGTGCGGCGCCATCTGGACTTGATCGGCTTTCCAACGCGGTATCCGCCCATTACGGCGTTGTCCGAACACCCGTCAATTGCACCCCACCTGGAACTCCAGCGAGTTGTACAGCGGGTGATAAGGACGCCCGACGTTCTGGAGCGTCAGGCGCACCTTGCGTGGATTGAACGTCGGGTGATAGGCCCGGCTTGGATTGAGCGCGTCGCAGAAGCCGCCGATGACCGTCGGATCGGCCAGTGCCGACAGCAGCACCTCCGGCGGGACGATTGCATCGACGCCGGGGCAAAGCTCGGGTTCGCACGGGCTCGTCAGGCACGTCGCAGGATCGCTGTAGGGTGAGAACACGTTGTCGCCATGTCGATGGGCGCGCACGCGGTAGCGGACGGTCCGATCGGATGGTACGGTGGTGTCGGTGAACGTCGATGTGCTCGGGAGTGGCATGGTCTCCAGCTCCGCCCACGCCGCGCTCCCGAATTGGCGCTCGATGTGAATCTCGGACGCGTCGGCGGCACCGTCCGTCCAGTCGAGCTGAACGGTCCAACCGCTGAGGAGCGCCGTCGCCTCACACGCCAGTTGTTGCGGGGCCTGTGGCGTCGCCAGATCGGGTCCGATGGGCAGCGTCCCGCTTGGGACGGGCGTCTTGGTTGGGTCATGGCCGGGCAACGAGGTCGGGCCGGGGCTCGCGACGGCCGTAGGGCCAGGGCACAGCGTGTCGGCGGAGTCGCCCGCCTTGCAGGAGCTCGGCACGCTGGGCGGCGAGTAGCGGTCATCGCGGTGACGGTGCGCGAGAACCCGGTAGGTGTAGGTGTGGCCCGCGCTGATCTGACGGTCCAAGTAGTCCGTGACATCGGCAGGCATCGTGACGAGCTCGATCTCGGCGGCGCCGTCGTCGGACCGGAAGACGTGGAAGTCCGATGCGTCGGCATTGCTGTCCAGCCACGTCAGGTGGGTCATCCACGCGCCGAGCGGGCTCTGCGGGTCGCATTCCGCGCTGCACTGAAGCTCGATCGGCGCCGTGAGCGGATGCGTGATGACCGTGGTGTTCCAGAAGCCGCCTTGGAGCGTCAGGCTGAGCGCGGGGTCGCTGGTCAGCCGGCCGGCATCCGGTTGGCCGAGGGTCCCGCCGAGGCGAAGCTGGGCGCCCGCGCCGGAGGTCGTGCCGCCGCCATCCACGGTCCACCAGCGCACGGCGTAGCCGGGGTCGACCTGGCCGAACACTTTCGCCAGGCTCAGGGCAGCCAGCAGCACGGTAATCGCGCTGATGCCGAGAGCGCTGCCAATGGAGCGGGAGGCCCGTGGTGGATGCATGATGGCTAGAAGACCATGAGCGTGAAGGCGGACTCGATGGCGTTTCCGCTGGCCTGCCAGGTGCGCACGCGCACCTCGTTCGGATTGGTCGTGAACGAGTAGGTGACCGTCACGGCCGTGCCGGCCGCGAACTCCGGCGTGACGACGATGAACCGATCGTTGACGCGGAACGGGAACGTGACGACGTGGTTGCCGGCAGTGCCGCTGATGGCGAAGCCTAGGCATGTGTTGGCGGATGAGGGGTTCGTTGCGGCCTCTCCTTGGAAGCACCGTTGAAGAGCCGCGCCGTCATAGCGGACCAGCGCCTTCGCCCAACCTCCACCGCCTAGGGTCTGTTTCACGTTGCCAACGGCCAGCATCGCCGTTCCTGCGCCCGAACTGCCCACGACACCGACACCGGCAGAGCCATCCGCCTGGCCGCGCACCGCGTTGTTGCTCCCTGTCGATACGACGTGCAGTTTGGCGGTCGGTGCGGCAACCCCGATCCCGACGTTCCCCGCGCCGTCGATTCGCATCCGCTCGGCGTTGAACGTCCGTACCACCAGGGGCCTGTTGTCGGTCGTGCCCAGGAAGTTGGTGCTCGGGTTGGTGCCGACGTTGCCGGTCAAGTTCCAGCCCTGGGCCCCGCTCCCGCTGTGGGTGTGGTCGCTGCGGGAGGCGGAGTTGGCGTTGCCGTTGCCTGCGAAGTTGACGCTGAACTGATTGCCCGCGCTCAGGCTGAGGCCGTTGCCGGCCGTGTAGGCCGCGGTCGTGTCGCTGTTGGCTGGGCTCCAGGCTGCGCCGGTCCACTTGAGCACCTGGTTCAGCGCCGGCGCCACGCTGCTCACCGGTCGACTCCAGAGCGCCTTGGCCGACCCGGCCTGTGGTGCATACAAGGCGTAGGGCGTGGCGGTCAGCGCCTGTCGCGGGCCGACCGACGTGAGGTTGACGCTCGGGGCCGGGCAGCCCGCGGCGATGTCCAGCCAGCGAGCCTCACCCGCGAACGCGGCGGGTCCGAAGTCCAGGTTCGGGACGGTAAAGAGGCCATCGCCGACCGGCACGCCCCTGGCCCCGACTCTGGCCAAGCTGACGCCGCCGGTCGAGGCGCTGTAGAGGTCGAACCGGAAGTCGCACAGCCCTGTCACCGGGATGCCGAACTGATCAAGTCGGCCTTGGTACGTGAAGGCGGTACCAACAGGCACGCCCACCGGCACTTGTTGGGCCAAGGCGATGTGACGCCGCGTCGGCGTCGCCACCCACAAGAGGGCGATCGTCACGATGACCACCGCGGCACGTCTCGGGTTCATGCGCTCACCTCCGTGTGTCCTGCTGGCGTAGATGTCCTAGCCGCCGGGCAGACTGCCGTGGTCGACCATGGGAAAGAACAGCGGTTCCTTGCTCAACGTGAAGTCCAGGTTGACGGTCTCGGTCCAGGTCGTCCGCGCCAGCGTGAGTTCCGGCGCCGCGGGGTCATCGGGATCCGCCAGCACGAACGCGCACGGCAGGCGGTGGTGGCCGGAAGGCATGGGTTTCAGTCCGGCGCTCGGCAGCTCGTCCGAGCCAAGGGACACGAAGGCGGCGGTGCGGTCGGCGTTCCACGCGATGCGCACCGGCTGCTCCGTGTATTGATCGCCCGGCAGCACGGTGCGGCTGTGGATGGTCCTGCCCTGGGCATCCACCAGGCGCAACCGCTCGCCGGTCGGGCTGAGGACGAACCGGTCGCCTCCGACGTACAGGTGCCGGAACGTGACGTCCTGCGCTGACGTCGACAGTTCCCTGTCGGCCGCATGCCCGGAGTGGATTCGCAGCAGCGTTCCATCCGGCAGCGGCGGTCCGGCGGGGAACGTGAAGTGCGTCTCGTATCCCTCCTCGCCGACGCCCGATGTGCCGGCCCGGTGCTGGAGCGTCCAGCCGCCGATGTCGGCGCCGGCGAGCAACAGGATGTCGACGAACTCGTCGTCGATGACCTTGACCACCGGGTCGAGGTGGGCGGTCAGGATCTTGGCGGCGCCAGGCGGTTCGGCCCGCCCGCCGATTAGGGGGGCGTGCCGGATAGCGGGCGCCAACGTCGGATCGAGCGCACCGACGAGCGCGTGATGCTCGTCGAGCGGCTCCGGGCTTTCGAGGAGCAGGCCGTAGTACCGGTTGCTGAGGTAGACGGCGGTGAGATCGAGGCGTTGTGGCGCTGGGCGCAGCCATCGCGCGGGCTCCGCGCCAACGGCCGGGCTGGTCCAGCCGAGAGCGTCGGCGATCTTGTCGAAGCGCCACGACTTGCCGGCATCGGCTGGTGCCGCGCCGATCGCATTCGCCCTGTCGAGCTGCTCTGTACTGATGACCTCTTCCCAGGCGCGGTCGCGAAACGAGCCGATGTGGTGGCGGAAGTGCGCGTAGCGCGATGTGATGAACTGCCAGCGGTAGGCGACGGGCTGGTCCTTGTCGGTGTTGGGCGCCGATAAACGGGCGGCGACGAGCCGCGCCTCGTAGAGCATCTGCGGCTTCAGCGGCGCGCCGAGTACGGCGTCCAAATAGTCGTGCGCCGGCAGTTTTCTCACGACCTCTTCGACGGTGGGCAGTTCAGGCACGTCTGGCAAACAACCGGCGGTCGTCGCTTTGGCGTAGCCGTAGAGCCACTCGGCTTCGGCGCGGGTGAGCACGCGCGTGAGCGACTTGCCCCAGCCGCGGCCGACGATGGTCGCCGGCTCGCCGTTGGCGTCGTACAGGAAGAGCCCCAGCATCCGCTCAGCCATGTTGTACATATGCTCGACGTACGTCTCGTTAAAGCTCGCGCGGAGGTCGTACGCGCGGTAGACCGGTCGGGCATTGGGCGCGGGCAGGGTGGACTGGATGTACGTACGCAAGTCTTGGAGCGGGCCGAGGCTCGGGTAGTGCTGGTGCTTCTCGGCGGGCTCGGCGCCTTCTCTGCCCGGGTCCGACCACGCACCGGCCGGCGTCACTGGAGGCGGCGTCGGGCAGTTGGCGTCGGCGACCGGCACACCGGGCGGACCGCCGGTCTTGAAGTAGGACCGCTCCGTGAACTCGGGTGGCGGCGTCTCGAGGCCCTTCGCTATCGCATGGGTGACTACGCTGAGCCGATAGGTCTGGTACGGCTCCAACACCCAGTCCTCACTATCCCACGTGTCGACGCTGGTCTGCCATGTATCGTGGGCGCGCTGTCGGTCCGGGTTCATCGGCGCTTCGTAGCAGACGCAGTAGATGTACGCGGCGTCCAGCACATCCACGCGGTCGATGGCGGCCGCCTCGAGATCGAACATCAGGACGTTGGTTGCAGGTCCCGGCGCGTCCAACGTCAGCCGTTTCACTTCGCTGCCTTGGTAATAGGCGAGGACCGTGGCGAATGCGCCCGCGTCGAGGACGACACACACCGTCACCCGCTTGGTGCCGTAGGGAAAGCCGGTGACGGTTACGCGCTGCGCGCCGGTCACCGCGTTGAGACGCCCCAAACCTGCCTCGGGGCGATACACCACGGTGAGGGTCTCGCTCGGATCGAACACCAACCCGCCCCAAACGAAGCCGGCATGGCAGTCGGTGCCGGGCGGAAGGTCGTCCCAGTCCACACACCGCTCGACGGGCGGCGAATCGGCGGGACAGTGGGTCTCGTCCAGATGACCCTCCAGCCACGACCAGTACATCGGGCCGGACTGCTCGCGGACCCAGTCGGAGGTCGAGCGCGACCACAGCATGAGGGTCTGGTTGGGGATGTTGTCGTTTCCGGAATCGACGAGCTGCCACGTTCCTGTTAGGGGGGGCTTGGTCGGGTCGTACGTGGAGGCCACGACCTCCCATCCCCCAGCTGACAGTCGCTTCTCAAGGGCGACGCGATCCAGGAAGAACTCGAACTGAGTGCCGCCGACCTGCTCGACGACGCCGTGCCGCTCGTGCCCGAAAAGAGCCGGGTTGACGGTCACGGCCTTGGCGAACGACAGGACGGGACGGACGTCCATCGGGACGAGGGGAATGCCGACGAGATCCGTGCTGTCTTCGTCGTAGCAGCGGGCGAGCTGATCGGTTTCCGTTGTTGGATCGGACCAGTTCGGATTGTAGAACCCGGCCTCGCCGCCGAGGTCGTAGCGCGGCAACAGGTCGCAACGCCACTTCTCGCTAACCTTGAGGTGCTCACATGCGACAGACGCCAGGATGAGCGGCGTCGGCGGCGGCACCTCCTCCCTCCAGTTGAGATGAACCTTGCCCTTGGGGTCGGGCAGTGGCCACGGGAGGTTGAGCTTGAAGCTGAGGTTGCCGTCGACCTCCCAAAGCGTCGGCGACTTGCCGGACAGCCCGGCGTCGACCGTCACGCTCAGCCCGCGACCGAACGCCGTGAGCTTGGCGGCGCCGTGGAGCAGGAGCTGGCCCTCCATCTGGTTGGGCTTCCAGCTCACGGTGCCGTCGGCGGAGATCCACGCCGACAGGCTAGCGGTGAGCACGTTGAACCTCCACTTGCCCTCGTACCCGACCCAGAAGCCCATGCGCAAGCTGCGCGCCGTGAGCATGAAGTACGCTTCGCCCTTGAACAGCGACACGACGTCGGCCCTTATGCGCTTTTCCCGCGGCTGATCCTGGCCGAGGTAGACGTGCCATGCGTCGGCGCGGTGGAAGTCGAAGAACGCTTCGGCGCCGGCGTGGATGCTCAGGAGCTTGCCGGCGTCTGACTGGCCTTCAGAGGGCTTCTTGAAGGTCGCATCGATGTTGAGCTGGAACGTGCCGGCGCGGTTGTCCAGCACGGCCAGGGTGGCGAAGTCGGGTTCCCTGCTCGGATCGTTCAGCAGGGCCCGCTTCTTGAGCAGGTTGACCTTGCCTTCGAGGATAACGGTCGGACCGGACAGCAGGATGACCATGAGGAGCCGACCGTTGACCTTGTGGCCGTCGTCGCCGACGGTGCCCAGCGTGACGCCGGCGCCCAAGGCGAACTTGTCCTTCTCGCCCTTCCACTTTTTGTAAGGCGTGACACCGGGCTCTGGCGGATTGAGCTCAGGCGGGTTATACCAGTCATACCACGGTTCACTTTCGCGCGTCGGCGTTAGGTTCTGACCGACGAGGCCGGCGAAGCCGTAGATGGCGACGTTGGTGGCGCCGAGGGGGATGCCGGCGGGGAAGTTGCCGTCGAGGTAGAGGTAGAAGGCGGTGAACTCTTCGCCGTCCTTGTCCTTCTGCTTGACGATCATGATCTCGGCGTCGACTGCGAGCTTGGCGGGGTAGAGTATGAGCTTGACGGCTCCCTTGAAGCCGGTTGAGATGTCATTCCCGTCGGCATCCCGCTCGTGGACGAAGTTCACCTTTCCTGCGAAGGACAGCACGTCGGGGATCGTGAGGTTGACGGCGACGCCCTCGAGCGAGAGGTCGATCGTCTTGGCATTGATCGGGCCCTCGATGGGCCACGAAATGCGCAGACCCTCGAACTCCCCGCCCAGGCCGATGCCGTCGACGAGCTGGATGCTGCCGCTGAAGCCGATCCAGCGGCGCTCCTTGTCCTCCGTGGTGCCGAAGCCAAGCTTGGTCAGCTCGGCGTTGAAGCCCTTGTAGCTCAGCTTGAACTGTTCGGGCAGGGTGAGCCAGCCACCGTCTAGGGCGATGTTGCCGTCAGAGTCTATGGAGAGCTGGTCGACGTGGATCTCGGGCCATTCAGGCCCAATGAGTAGCTTCAAGATACCGCTGAGCTTGACGGCGACAACGCCGTCGATGGTTTCGAAGGCGAGGGAGTCAAGGTTCAGGGAAAAGAGCCCGTCCTTTACGAGGGGCGGGATAATACCGCTCTCGATCTCAGCGGCCAGCTTCGCGGAGTAGATTCCGTCGAGGCTAAGGCCCAGTTCAATACTCACCAATTCGTCGAAGAAAGGAAGCAACAACTTAGCTTGCACATCTACTCTAGTGGGAACATTCTGTACGAAACCCAACGCAATCGATCGAATTCCTCCTTGCATTCCCAGCAGACCCTCGGCCAGATCGCCCGTGAATTTTGGGGTTCCTGTTGGATCATAGTGGAGCTCGAAGTTGGTCGTGACCTCGCCATACAGTCCGCCGGTACCTATCCCGAGCCCACTTGCCTCAAAGTGACCGCTGAACAGAGCTGGAACGTACACCACTACTTGTTGGAGAAAGACGCCGCGCCAGTTCTCCGGCGCGCCGACAGGCCGTGCACCGGAGCCCGAGAAGTTCAGCGTAATTCCATGTGCCTCAACGACAATACCAGTTTCACCAATCATACAGGGCTGAATCGATAAGGCTGTCTCGTCACCAGCGGGAATTATGAAATCTAATGACCAGTCGGCGTCCTGGTAACTCAGAAGAAGAGTGAACGGCAACGGTATGCTCACGTTTCCGTCCTTTGGAACGAATTCAACCTTGCCGTCTCTTTCGACAATTTCCACGGGACGAAGCAGTGTTCGGTCAAAGCTGAGGCTCAGGACAGTTGTTTCGATGGTCAGTTTCAGCTCCGGAGGGCCGTCCGGAGGAAGTAGGGAATTGACGTTGGCATCAACTAGCCCACTCTCCGCACTATCGCCCTTTCCCAGCACGATAGAAATGCCTTGCAAGAACGGAAGTTGAATACGTGCCTCGGACATGACCCTTGCCAAAAGATACATGTTAGAGCTGGATTCTGATGCTCTCTCGTCGTACACTAGGCAGGCAAGATTTTCAAGGAAGGATCCGCTGTCCGAGTCAAAGAGACCATTCGGCCACAGGCTTGGGGGTATAACGAGGGACAGTGGCGTGTAAGTTTCCAGTGCCATATCTGTCACCTTTTCCACAATCTTAACGTCGGATACGGGGGGCCTGTGATGTCGTTGAAATTGGACCCATTGAAGTAACTCACAGTGGCATTGAAGTAGCGCGGCAGATCTCGTGGATATCCAGAACTGTTGTACACCATTGCAAAGAGCCTTAACCATTTTTTGTCGTCATTGTCGCCGGACGTCGCGGCAGCCAAGAGATTCGCGCCGTCATTGTGGGCACTGCCCATTGTCGGAAGATCATAATCTGTGACGAAACTGAACTGGCCATTTCCGTGGCCCCGAACGGTATTATGATGGCGTTTGAGGTGTGCTGCTCCCGCAATGATCTCATGCATTGCGCGCTTCATCTGAGTGAGACCAGTATCCACTGCAGGGCCGTTGGTATTGTTGCCGATGGCGTCCACTGCCACACCAAACCAGTCGGAGAACAGCTGGTCCACCCGGAGCGACGGAGCATCCGCTACTATATCGACTCCATTGTGACTAATGTGGATGGAACTCACGTAATCGAGCCCGTAAATTTCCGAAATGAGATTGAGACCGGCAAGGGCCACTACCGGCTGTACTTGCATCAAGCCGGGTGTAATGCGGACATTGCCTGGGTATCGCCGTATTAGATCAGCTAACTGTGTCCATGTCAAAGGGATGCCTGCATTGACTCGTGTGGCAATGGGGAACGGCGCCGGCATGTTGGCATTGGTGCCGTTCGCAGGCGGGCCAGCCAAATTCTGGTAGTTTGTTAGCAATGCCTGGTCAGCGGCGTTGCCACGGGCAAGGGCCGCAGGTGTGCCGACGAGAGGTTCCAGTCGGACCGTGTCCATTTCATGGGAGGTAGCGAAATTAGTACTGTACCAACCGCCAGTGGCCGTCTCCTTGCACGATATTGCCACTAGAATCTCGCATGGAATCTCCAGCGCCTCGGCCACTACGTTGAAGATGGAGCCATAGCGCTCCCAGTAAGCACGGACTCGATCGCTGTGAATCGCCTGCGGCTCATGCCGATGGTTGATGCCGGCAGGCAGCAGACTCGCCTGTCCCGGATTCACCTGTGTCACGAAGGAACAGTAGTCACTTTCCACAGTGTCGCTGGCCATCGTGCCATAGTAACGCCACGCTACGGGTGCCGCTGAAGAATAAGGGTTCGTTCGCTGGCGAGACTCGTGCCAGTCGCCCAATGCATCGATGGGAATGCCTTTCTTGGCGATCGGGCTTCCGCCTGCGTTAAGAACCGTGACGGTTACATGTAATGGTTTTGGTGGATGGGAGGCCTCCAGGTCCAATTCTTGCCCCGTGTCTGGTATAGGTAGCGGTGGTCGGAGAATATGTTCTAGCGGATGGATTTGATTCGGATCGTCTGCAGGCGTTGCATGGAACTGCGTCAACATGTTCACAACGCCACTATTCCGAGCAGAGCGGACGATGTATAAGAAGTAAGACGGATTCAGCGGGTGTCCACTGGGTGCAATGATTCCTTGGCCCTCTCGCGAAGGGTTTTGACTCCCGCATGAGTCTATCATTCTGATCTCAACTTGAACGTCGCTAAAGTTTCCGAGTACATCACCCGCCTGAACGAATAGCTCAATAGAACCGCTCATGAAGTTGGCTACGACGTCATTCGCCCGAGTTGCATCACCTCGCAGAAACGCCCCGAGTGTGAGCGGCCGCCCGCCACCGGGGTTTGGTATGCTGCTAATAGTCCTACCTGGATGAGCAGAATTATTGACTATGTTAAGCATCTTAGCCTCAATGCTAGATGCGGGTGGTGGAGCAGAGAAGGTGTACAGAACATTCCGGAGCTGGGGCCCTTGCGGCCTCAGCTCGTAGAATTGTCTGCCTGAATTGTACTGGTTGACGGCCGGCACATTCAATCGCCGAGGAAGTCGCAGGACCAACATGTCGTCCTGATAGGAGATGAACCCATCTGTAAACGCGAATAGATTGAAGAATTTCCCATCAGCACCAGTAGGTGCATCGAGACTCCGCTCCAAACGAATGCCTTCACATCCACCCAAATTGAAGTAGCCGGCAAGCTGAAAGACAGCTCGCCTAGGCGGACCGGAAGGATGATCATAGTAGTAGGCTCCGTAATCGACACTTCCAGTTTCGTGTGCTACGGGCATGGCTATTTTGATCGGCACAGATGCTCTCCCGTTCGGATACGAGCGAATCGACCGCGATGCCGCCCGAAATTAGTCGAGGCCACCAGCATCATCCTACGGTGGCGGAAGAATTGATACTGTCTCGCTCACGCTTGTGTGTCCATTCGCCTTTCTTGTCTTAACGCGATATCGATAGTCTGACTGGACTGACACTGTTTCATCGCGAAAGGAGCAATCTATCCTCTGCCAGGATGTGATGGTCTCCCAAAGTAAGGCATCGCCAATGCGTCTCTGAACAAGAGACTCTATCGTAGGAGCAACGACTATCCAGTCTAGTCTTATCGCAGGAGTGAACAGCGTCACAGTTTCGCTCCAGGAATGTTCTATGCCATCTTGATCGACCTTAACCCATATTGCTTGTTGCCAAGTCGCCGGATCCGGAGGGGTAATGTCAAATGCGCTCGCAGCGATTGGTGGCCCTGATCGCGACAGATTGCCTGCGCTGTCAACGGCTACCACCCTATAGAAATATGTGAGTTGGGCTCTCACCAACATGTCAGTCCACGTCCACTCGCCTGTCGTGTCAGAGAGCTTCGGCTCAGCCGTCATCAACTCCATCGCTCTCACATCCTGCGCCGACTTCGCGTTGTCTGCGCGATAGATCCGGTGGTCCGTAACACTGTCTCCTGCATTCGCCGCCCACACGATCGTAATCTCCCGATCCCCTCCCACCACCTTGGTAATCACCGGCGCCCGTGGCCCCACCACATCTGGACACTGTACCGGCCCAATCGGATCACTGAAGTCGCCCGGTGTCCCGGATACACTGACCGCCCGCACGCGGTAGTAGTACCGACTGCGCGACTTCCCATCCAATGTGTCCCTGTACTGCAACAGGTCCCCCTTGGCCGTCGGATGCCCCGGTTCCGCGACATCGCCGTGCTCATCGGGCCGCAGCGGCTCCGGGGTGATGAGGACGTAGCGCGCATCCTCATCGTCCGGCGGTCCGCTTCCCTGCGGATCCTCCAAGGCCCGATAGATTAGGTAGCGCAATTCGCTCGGGGTGTTGGGGATGGGCGGGACGCGCTTTTCGAGGTTCTGCCACCGCACGCGGAAGAACGATCGGCCCAGGAAGTCAGCCGGCGTCGTCCACAGCACGTCCTGATTACGCGCGGGTGTCTGGGGAATCCGGTAGTCCCCCCGCACCACCAACGCCGGCCCCCCCACCTTCCCCTCGTTCCCCTGCCGCTGCGCGCTGCTTGTCGCGATGGCCCACGAATCCTTACCGTACGGGCTGCTGTCCGCCGCCGTCACCCCCACCGCACCATAGCCGGCCCCCTCTCTGTCGGGGATGGCGAGCACCGGGTCTAGCGCGACAGTCACCCACCACTTGTCGTCGGTCTCGGGCGCTCTAAGCACGTGAGGCACCACTTTCACCCGCCGTGACCAATTGGCCGGTTCGCTCACATCGCGCCAGTAGAGGTTGCCGCTCTCCAACATGAACGGCTGCATGGATGGTCTGCCCTCGTCGGGCTGGACCACGACGAAGCCCTCACCCGCGATCGGGTCCCGCTGGAGCGGCTCGCGCCCGAGCGGGTCGCAGTCCCGACGTCGCAGCTTGAGCTTGCCGTGCGGACCGGTCTCGTTGCCGACGATGTCCCAGCCGATGCCTCGCTGGATCAGCCTGAGGCCCAGTCCGGCCAGACTGTCTGCCGGAATGGAAAGCGTCACGTCGGTCTCCACCACGATCGTGGTATCGGTCGACTCGCCCTCAATTGGTTCGGGGCCACGGGCAGCCGAAACCGCGATCATCCCGGCAAACGGCTGCGGCGCACGCACCGACAGGCTGAACGCGCCCGCACGCGGCACAGGCTGGAGGTCGGGCGCGATGATTGCCCTAGACATCACCGGGCTGATCTCTGCCAGCGCGTGCGTCGAGTCGACGGCCGCGCTCGCCTTGCCGTTGCGGTGCGCGGTCGCGAGGTCCGAGGGGGTTGGCTGCGGGAGGTTCAGCACCAGCCGCCGAATGGTCAGCGTCAGGAAAGCACCGTCCGTGCCGCTGTCGACGACCGGATAGAGCTGGTCGCCCTGTCCCATCCACTCGCCACTGAATGCATGATCAGGGTCGCCGATTGACGGCGGACCCAGCACAACGTCCGTGGTGAGACGATACAGCTCCTCGCCCGCGATGTCACCGCTCGCCGAAACGAGCGTCACGTCGGTGACGGCGCCGACGACAGCGTTTAGGCGCCCGGGATGGAAGTAGATCCGGAACTCGGTCGTATCGGGCGCCTGCTCCTTCAGGTTGTCCGGCCAATGCCACTCCACATACAGCTGGTGCTGCGGGCCGCTCGCGGGGTGGGTCCAGCCGTGCTCTTTCTCCGTCAAGTGAGGATCGTCGGGGTCCAGGTAGCGGGCGTGGACCGCCACCGGCGGCGGCGGCGGAACAGTGTCAGCCAGATCGATCGGCGCCGATACGGTGAAGCCGCTCTCGCGCCCGAAGATGTCGCGTCCCAGCACGCGGTACGCGAACCAGTGGGCCGGCGGATCGGGATCCCGCGGCGCGTCGAGGTAGTCCTGTCGCTCCGGCGGCCACCCGGGCGGCGGCGCATAGGCGTCGCACGCCTCGTCCCGTAGAGCGACGATGATGTTGGTCTCAGCCGGAGACCCCCAGCTCAAGGGGTTGATGCTGGCAGCGGATGCGCCATTGCCCAGCGTCTGGCGCCAGAGGTCGTAGACCACCGCGCCGCGCGGTACGAGACCGCCTTCGGTGATGCCCCGTCCCCAGCGCAGACCGGCGGCCATCTGGCCGTGTTGAAAAATGCACTCCTGATTCGGCCCGACCCGCCATTGACTGGCAGCCGGCAGGGGGGCTCCGTTGAGATAGCCGGGCGCGGGCAGGGGCGGCGTCCCGTCGAGGTCTACATCGTGGACAATCCAGCCGATATCGCCACCCGGGAGATAATCGATATAGATGCAGGTCTTGGCCAGGAGGAGCGTGCCCGCTCCGAAGCCGACCGCCAGCGCAACATCGAGCTCCAGCTCGTCGATCGCCTCGGCCGCCAGGAGCAAGATCCCTGGGCACGGATCGGTGGGACAGCCGGCCCCGGGCGGGCGCCACGTCTGCGTGTCGACCTCGACACCGTTGGAGAACGCACGCGCCGTCGCGCTCGTGCCGTTGGCAACACCTACATACAACTCGACAGCGCGGCACGGGCGGGGAAGGCGGATGGTCAATGGACCCTGGTTGACGCCGCTGGTCCGCCGGAGGGCCAGAGCGCGGGTTGCATCCAGTCCGGGCACAGCGACGCTGACCACGTCGAGGCTGGTTGCATCGGGGGGCGAGTAGATCAGCGGCCCGTGCGGCGTTGGTCCAGTGATGGCCGAGCCAAGGGCATCGGCCTCCCAACCGTCGCACGCGGCGGCGCCGGCGGCCGTCGGTGGATAGTGTCCGACGACAAGATAGTCGTAGCGGGTATTGATCTTGGCGAGATCCGGAATTTGGCGCTGTTGGTCGACGAAGTACTGACCGTCGATCCAGTAGAGGCCGACCACGCGCGCGATGTCGGGATCGATGCTGGCCAACAGCACGAGGCCCAACGGGTCATAGAAGCCGTCGGGACGGGCCGCCGGTTCGGAGTCTGGAGGACAGAGGGGAACAGGTGGATCACTCGCGGCCGGGATCAACGTATGGGGATCGGGCGGATGCACGAGTTGAGCCAGCGTGTCACGCAGATCCGTGAAGTCCTGAGGCACCTCCCCCGCTGGCGTCCCTGGACTCGGCCAGCCTGCCACTGGGGTGCGACGCCGCGCCTCCGGCCACTCGGCGGACATCGACGGGAGCTGACCGGGATAGTCCTTGTCGTACAAGGGCAGGAAGATCGACTTCGGCTCGCAGGTCACACCCCCCTCGGCGGGCCGGCATGCCTGGTTCAACTGTACCCGGCCGGCGGTCGGGTCGACATTCAAGAACGAGCACACGTCATCGCCCATAGGGGCGCAGTAGACGCGCGTCAGCCCGCCATTCATCGGCCCGCCGTCCAGTCCTTGGGCACCGCCGAGTACAACGCGGTCGATTCGGTCGGCGATCAGATCGAGCTTCTGTAGATCGGACGCTCGGTCCGAGCGCGCCGACGCGACCGCGACAACGCCGTCGAAGGCGGTGGCCACGATCGAGCCAGGATCGCGTCGGCTGGCGTCGCTGAGGTCAACGACCTCGACCTGGACTCGGCGGCAGACCTCACCGAGCCAGATCGACACGGGCTGCTTCCCGCGCAAGTCGACGGCCCGACCAATGTCTAGACTGAGCCCGCCAGCGATGGCGATGTCCTCGTCGGACGCCAGGACGACCTCGCCGATGCGCAATGGACTTTTGAAACGCCCTGTCATGTGCGCCAGATCGACATCGGCGCACAGCATGGGCATGGCCTCGACGTGCGGCCTACGGTAGAGGTCGAAGCCGCCGCGCGGAAAACCAAGGGTCGGATGAAACGCCCACCGCAGGTGAACTCCGCCCAGCGGATACGGCCGCACGTTGTCGCCGAGCGCGGCCATGCCCAGCCAAGGGCTCTGCACCAGGGTGGGGCAGACGTCGCCCGCCGCCGTGACCAGCGCCACGAAGCTGCCCTTGTGCGTGACGCTGCCGGGAGGGCGCGGCACCAGGCCGAGCGGCGTTACGAATCCCCCGGCTGCGGTCAGGGACAGTTGGAGGAACTCGCGGCGGGTGATGTCGCTGGTCATCGTTGCAAACCGTCCTGACGACTTGTTCAGTGCCGACGTCGAAGGAAGCTCCGCGCGACACTATACACCCAAGTGTCTTCGCAAATCACTCGAGTTTTCGGCACCGCGCCCCCGCCGGAGCCCAGCCAGTCCAATCCCCTCCCACCCCCGCGACAACCTCCCCATCCGCGTCTCCAGCGCCGCCGCACGCCCAACCGCGACCGCCGCGACTCCGTGCGAGCGGCGGTCGCGACTCACCACGCGCTCGCCGGGCACGGGATGCTCCGTGCCACCTCGGCGCGCAGGCTACCTAGTCCCGACCGCGTTCGAGCAAGGCGGCGTCCAACAGGTCCTGCACCCTGCCCGCGGCCCGTTTCGACGCGATCAGGTCGCTTCGGTCGATAAACACCACCGGCAACGTATCGAACAGGACGACGACCCGACGCTGCCACGCATCGTCGAACGTCACACCCGCGATGCCCATCATGATGTCGACGCGCACCGGCGGGACACCGAGCTGGAAGACGTAGCCCTCCTCCGCAAAGTCGGAAGCGCTCAGCCCAGCCAGCGGCGCACCAAAGGCGCGCAGCGCGGCGAACACCGCCTTGGCGTTCGCGACGTCGGTGCTCACCCATAGGTCGAGGTCCTTGGTGAAGCGCGGCTCGGCATACTGCACAACCGCGTAGCCACCGACGACGAGGTACCTAACGCCGTTGGCGTCGAAGAGCCTCAACAGATCGCTGAAGTCGGAGTTGACGAACATCGACACCCTTGATCCGCGCGGCATGCACGACGAGCTCCCACACGGCGCCTGCGCGGGCTTGCGGAGACTGTGCCTGCCAGAAGGCGATGTCGAAGGAACGATCCGTATGGACCAGCAAGGCGCGGCGTTCCATTATCCCAGCACGCTTCATGGCGTCCATTCTAGCGCCGTTTCGTGAAGGCGTGCCGAGCTGCCGCCTATCCCGCGCCACGAACGCTCCTGCCCCTACCACCCGCCCCACCACGCTTCGGCCGGGCACGGAATGCTCAGCGCCACGTCGCGGTACACGTCCGCCAGGTCCTCGGCGTCCGGCGCGCGCAGGAAGCCGGTATGTGGTGGCGGTCTGAACGAGCGTCGCCATGAGCGTTGATCCTCCTTTGGAATGACGCTGGCCGAACCGTCTGCCGATCCAGCCGGCATCCGCTCCAGGGTACGGGAGCGACGGGGAAGGCGTAGTTTGTCAAGCGCTCAGCGCAACGCCACCGTGCTCCCGTCTTGTAGACGCAACCCGGGCAGCCTATCATTGCGCCCCAGACAGGAGCCGAACATGCGAGACGTCCTTACGCCCGAACAAGTCGCCGAGCACCTGCAGCTGAACAAGGACACCGTGTATCGGCTGATCCGCTCGCACAAGCTCGCCGCAATTCGCATCGGGCGAGCTTACCGCGTGCCCCGCGAAGACCTCGAAGCGTTCCTGCGCCGCAACAGCACGGCGGTCCAGATGCAGCAGGCGGCATGGACGCGGTTGCTGGCGATCGGAGCGGCTCACCCTGACGTCGATGGCGACGCGCTGCTCGACGAGCTTGAGGCCGCTGACGCCGAGCGCGCGATCGAACGCGATCCGGTGTGATCCGCGTCGTCCTCGACGTCAACGTCATCGTCTCGGCCACGATCGCTGCGCAAGGCGCCAGTCGCAACGTCCTACAGCGCGCCCAGGCTTCGGACTACAACCTGCTCATCTCCGAGGGCATGATCGGGGTCGTTGCCGCGAAGCTCCGCCTGCCGAGGATCGCGGGGCGTTACGGTCTTTCGGATTCCGACATCGGGGCCGTCGTCGACACCTTGTTTGTCGTCGCCGACGTCGTCACCGTTGCGCCGCGCCACCTGACAACACTCACCGGGGATCCCGAGGACGACTTCGTGTTGGCCACGTGCGTCGCCGGTCGGGCCGCGTACCTGGTGACGGGCGACAAGGTGCTGTGCGGCCTTCGACAGCACGAGGATACGCACATCCTCACGCCCCAGGCCTTCCTGAAGGTGTTGGAGGAAACCGCCGGCAACGGGTGATCCGATCAGCCGGGAGCCGGTTGGGGGGGCGGATCGTCGTACGCGAGGACGAAACGTTCCATCCGGCGCCCTGTCTGGTCGCGATCGACGCCAAGAGCAGCCTGATCCTCGTTGAGCGCCACGCCCCCAAGCGCGACGGCGCCTTGGCTCGCATCGATGCCGCCGCGCAAAGGACCTGCCTCCCCGAGCGAGCGCACCTCCCCCGCTCACAGCACGTCGATGGGGTCCACATCCACCCGCCACCCCGGAGGCAACGCCACCGCGGCCAACAACGGGTACGGGTCCAGCGAGCGCACCACGATCGTCCAGCGCGACTTGCCCCGCAGCCGCCGAAAGAACGCCGGCGATGGCCCGATCAGGTCCGTGGCCGGCAGCCCCAGGCGCGCGATGGCTTCCTTCAGCTCGCCGGCCAGCGCCTTGGCGGACCGCTCCGCGGCCTTGTCCGTTGGCGCGGCGATCTCCAGGCGCACCAGCTTGGCCCACGGCGGGTAGCGGTGGCGCTCGCGGAAGGCGATCTCACGCGCGTAGAAGCCCGCGTAGTCGTGGTTGGCGGCGTAGCGGATGGCCGCGTTGTCCGGGTCGTACGTTTGGAAGATCACCTGGCCGCCGGCCTCCGACCGGCCGGCCCGTCCGGCCACCTGGGATAGGATCTGGTACGCGCGCTCCGTCGCGCGGAAGTCCGGGAAGTGGAGCGCCGTGTCGGCCGAGATCACCCCGACCAGCGTGACCAGCGGCAGGTCTAGGCCCTTGGTGATCATCTGCGTGCCGATCAGCACGTCTGCCCTGCCGCCTGCAAAGCGCGCCAGGAGCGCCGCGTGCGAGCCGCGCTTGGTGGTGGTGTCCGCGTCCCAGCGCAACGTGCGGACGCCCGGGAACAGCTCCAGCGTGGCCTGCTCCACGCGCTCCGTGCCGGCGCCGAAGCGCTTGATGCGCGCGCTGGCGCAGCACGGGCAGAGCATGGGCGGCGCCTCCGCGTGGCCGCAGTAGTGGCATCGGAGCACCTCGCCGCCCGACGGCGCCGCGTGCAGCGTGAGCGGGACGTCGCAGCGCGGGCAGGCCATCAGGTGGCCGCAGTCGCGGCAGAGGACCGAGGTGGCGCTGCCGCGGCGGTTGAGGAACAGGATCGCCTGCTCGCCGGCCGCCAGCACGTCGGCCAGCGCCGAGCGGAGGGCGCGGCTGAACATCGTGGCGTTGCCGCTGCGCAGCTCCTCGCGCATGTCCACCACGCGCACCGGCGGCAGCGCGACGTCGGGGGGTGCGGCGAGGGGCGCGCCACCAGCCCCTTCCCCCCCGGCCGCTCCAACGCGCCACGCGCGCGGGTCGGGCGCGGCGACGCGGCGCGGTAGCTCGACCAGGCGGTAGTGGCCGCGCATGGCCTCCCACATGCTCTCCACCGACGGCGTCGCGCTGCCCAGCATCACCAGGCTGCCCGTCAGCGCGGCGCGGCGGCTGGCCACGTCGCGGGCGTGGTAGCGTGGCGTCTGGCCCTGCTTGTACGCGTCGGCGTGCTCCTCGTCGACCACGATCAGCCCTAGGCGCGGCAGCGGCGCAAAGACGGCGGAGCGCGAGCCCACGATGACATCCAGGCGGCCGTCCAGCGCGCGCTGCCATGTGTCGGCGCGCTCGCCGTCGGTCATGTGCGAGTGCCAGAGCCCCACGCGGTCCAGGAAGCGGCCCGCGAAGCGCCCGATCGTCTGCGCCGTCAGGGCGATCTCGGGCACCAGCACGATGGCCTGGCGGCCCTGGAAGAGCACGTGCTCGATGGCCTTCAGGTACAGCTCCGTCTTGCCGCTGCCCGTGACGCCGTGGACCAGGCAGACCGGCGCGCGCGCGGCAAACGAGACGGGTGGGAGCCCGCGGAGGCCCGCCGCCCACGTCGCCTCGCCCAGCAGCGAGCGGACCACCTCCCACGCCTGGCGCTGGCCTTCGGTGAGCGCGATCTCGCGCGGCGCCTGCCGCTCTGCGCCGGCCAGCGGGTCGCGCCACACGCGCCGGTCGCCCAGGGCGACCAGACCCGCGGCCTCCAGCTCCGCCAGCGTGCGCGCGGTCGCGGCCGTGGCGGCGGTCACGTGGCGGGCCATGGCCACGCCGCCCTCGGCGGCGACGAACGCCAGCGCCGCCGCGTGGGGCGCCGCGCGGCGTGCGGCCAGCTCGGCCTCGCGGGCGCGGGCGCCGCGCACCGTCGGGGCGATGGCGGGCGGGACCTCGACGGCCCGCGCCAGGCCCCGGGCTAGCAGCGGCGCGATGGCCGCCTCGCCGCCTCCCAGGGCCGCGGCCTCGTCCCACGGCAGCGGCGCCGGAGCGGCCGCGAGCGCGCGCAGCAGGCGCGCCGCGCCCAGCTCGCCGGGCAGAGCCTCCGCGGCCAGCGCATCCACCCGGGCGGGCACGACCTCCGTGGCCAGGAGGCGCGCCGGCGCCGTCTGGATGGCCAGGCCCGCCTGGACGACGCCGAAGACCACTGCGTCCGACACGCCGGCGGCCGCGGCGACCTCGGCGGGCGTGGGCAGGGCCACGTCCGGCCGCGACAGGTAGGCAAGGACATCGGCGCGCGGGCTAGGCTTCAGCGCGCGCAGGCGCGGCAGCCACGCCGCGCCGTCCTCGACGAGCAGCCGCACGGTGCGCTCGGAGCGCTGGCCGGCACGGCGCGGGGCGTCGTCGCCCTCGGGCGCGATCAGGCCGCGGGCCGTCAGGTCGACCAGCGCGCGAGCCAGGCCGCGGGCGTGCGCGGCGCTCAGCCCGCGGCGGATGGCCGCCTCGGACAGGACACGGCGGCGGCCGAACCGGCCCAACACGGCCAGCTCGGCGTCCGAGATGCCGTCGTCGGCGCGGATGGGCGCGTCGGTGCGCCGGTAGCGCAGCGCTTCCTTGAGGGCGCCCGGCGGGAGCATCAGGCGCAGGCAGTCGAAGAACGGCGCCAGGTAATACGCCGCCAGCCAGCGCGCCAGCGCGATGCGCTCTGGCGTCAGCCACGGCGCGGCGTCGACCAGCCCCTCGACCTCGCGCGTCCGCTCCACCGGCGTGTGCCGCCTGAGCGCCACCACGATGCCGGTCGTCCGGCGCTTGCCGAACGGCACGATGACGGCATGACCCGCCGCCAAGCGCCCATCCAGCTCGGGCGGGACGCTGTAGGTGAACGTGTCGGGCCGCGCCCGCGCCGTCCCCGGCCGGGCGCCCGGCGTCGCCACGGCCACCTCGGCATACGGCCAGGCCGCGGGTGCGGGCGTCACCGGTACGCCACTAGCACGCCGCCATCGACAGTCCAACGAAGATAACGGCAGCGTTCGCCACCCATCCACCTCCACGGAGCGTGGCCCGATCCTACAGCCGCGGCGGCTTGCGCGGCGACGCCCGGTGCTTCTCGGCGGTGATGATGGCCAGGAGCGTGTCCACCGCCTCGTCCAGCCTGTCGCGCGGGTTGATCACCACGTAGTCGAACTCGTCGAGCTTCTTGGTCTCCTCGCGCGCTGTGGCAATGCGCATTTTCAGCTGCTCCAGCGGCTCGCTCTTGCGCTCGCGCAGCCGGCGCTCCAGCTCCTCCAACGACTCGGCCATGAGGAAGATGAGCACCGCGTCGGGCACCAGGCGCCGGATCGTCCGCGCCCCTTGGACGTCCAGCCGCAGGATGACGTCCTTGCCGCTGGCCAGCGCCTCGCGGACGGGCTGCTTGGGGATGCCCTTGTAGTCGCCGTACACGACCGCGTACTCCAGGAGCTCGCCCGCCTCGATCATGCCGGCGAAGTCGGCCACCGACGTGAAGTGGTAGTCCACGCCGTCGGCCTCGTCGGCGCGCTGGCGGCGCGTCGTGGCGGTCACGACGAAGTGGAACGGGTGGCCGCGGTCCTTCATGGCGCGCAGCGTCTCGTCCTTGCCCACGCCCGACGGGCCCGAGATGACGATGAGGAGCGGCGCCGGCCGCCTGAGGCGCCGGACGACCTCTTCGATGGTCTCGGCGTGCGCGTGCGGCTCGGGCGACTGGCCGTCGGCGGCCACGGCGTCCTCCTGGAAGCGGGGCGGAACGGCGGGCCATTGTGGCGCACGCTCGGTGACGGGTCCAGTCGGGGCGGGCGCGCTAGGCCCGCCGATGCGCAGCGTCACCGGCCCGCCACGGCGTGCTGGCGGCCCGCACGCGCTCCGCCAGCACGCCGTGGGCGGCTATGAAGAGGGCGTCAGCCACGGCATCGGGCTCGGCCGCGGCGTCGATCACGCGCCAGCGCGCGGGGTCGGCGGCGGCCAGGGCGCGATAGCCCGCCGCCACGCGCTCGTGGAAGGCCAGCGCCTCGCGGTCGATGCGGTCCAGCCCGCCCGCGCCGCGGCGCCGCGCAAGGCCGAGATCTGCCGGGAGGTCCAGGAGCAGGACCGCGTCCGGGGTGCAACCGCCCGTCGCCAACGCGTTGACGGCTTCGAGCGCGGGCAGGGCCAGGCCGCGGCCGTAGCCCTGATAGGCCAGCGTCGAGGCCGTGAAGCGGTCTGAGAGGACCACCCGGCCCGCTTCGAGCGCCGGGCCGATGACGCGGCGCACCAGCTCCGCGCGCGCGGCGGCAAACAGCAGCGCTTCGGCGACCGGATCCAGCGCCTCGCCTGCCGGGTCCAGCAGCACGGCCCGGATGCGCTCGCCGTGCGGGGTGCCGCCGGGCTCGCGCGTCATCGCGAGGTCGTGGCCGGCGGCCGTCAGCCGCCGCGCCAGGCGCGGCAGCTGGGTGGATTTGCCCGCCCCTTCCGGCCCCTCGAGGACGATGAAGCAGCCCCGTGTGCCCGCCACGCGCGGCCGTCAGACGTCGGCGCGGAAGATGCGGACGCGCCGGTGCGGCTCCTTGCCGCGCGACAGCGACAAGAGGTTGGCGCTCCGCGCCAGGTCGTGCTGCCGGCGGCGCACCTCGGCATCGCGGGGCGGCAACTCGATGGCCGTGCGGGCGCCGGAGAGGATGGCGTTGATGGCCTCCCGCGTCTCGCGGAGCGCGTTCTCCTGGGGATCCTCCAGCGCGGGCACCTCGAACAGGTCGGCCAGCGCGCCCTCGATCTGCGCGTAGGTGTTGGAGCGCAGTACGAAGATGGGGATGCGCCGCTCCTCGGCGTCGCTGATCACCACGGGCCGCTTGCGGTAGTAGCTCTTCAGCGTGATGAGCGCCTCGGCGTCGGCCAACTCGTCGACGATCTGCGCCGGGATGCCCAGCGCGCGCGCCGAGCGGCGCAGGCGGCTCTGGCTGACCCCGTAGGCGAACACGCGCCGTGGGCGCAGCCCTCGGGTGGCCACCACGGGCTCGGTGGCCAGATCGTCCTCGATCTCGATGGCCTGAATGGCGCCCGGATGACCGTCCGCGCGCGGCTGGGTGCGGCGGGGCGGCGAGGGCGTGGCGCGCATTGCGGGCGCCAGCGGCGTGCCGGGCTCGATGTGCACCTGCTCGTCCTCGCCCACGTAGCGGATCTCCGGCGCCAGCGGGCGCTCGCGAAGGAGGGCGTCCATGGCGCGCCCGACGTCGTGGTGGAGCGCCAGGCGCTGCCAGTCCTGGATCTCGATGGCCACGTCAAACGTCGGCGGGGCGCGGCGCTCCAGGACGCTCTTCTGCGTGCCGCGCCGCCGCGCCTCCTCGTCCGACAGCGTCACGCTCTCGATGCCGCCGACCAGGTCCGACAGAGTCGGGTTCATCGTCAGGTTCTCGAGCGTGTTGCCGTGCGCGGTGCCGATCAGCTGGACGCCGCGCTCGGCGATGGTGCGGGCCGCCTGCGCCTCGAGTTCGCGGCCGATCTCGTCGATGACGATGACCTCGGGGTTGTGGTTCTCCACGGCCTCGATCATCACCTCGTGCTGCTGAGACGGGGTGGGCACCTGCATCCGCCGCGCCCGCCCGATTGCGGCGTGCGGGATGTCGCCGTCGCCGGCGATCTCGTTGGACGTGTCCACGATGACCACGCGCTTGTGCTCGGCCAGCAGCCGCGCGGTCTCGCGCAGCATCGTGGTCTTGCCGACGCCGGGCCGCCCGACGAGCAGCACGCTCTTGCCCGACTCGATGACGTCGCGGACGATCTCGGCCGTGCCATAGACGGCGCGGCCAGCGCGCAGCGTGAGGCCGATGATGCGGCCGCTGCGGTTGCGGATGGCCGAGATGCGGTGGAGCGTGCGCGCGATGCCGGCGCGGTTGTCGTCGCCGAACAGCCCGATGCGCGCGACGATGTCCTCGATGTCCCGTTCCTGGACCTCGATGTCCTCGAACACCGTGCGCCCGTTGAACGTCCGAACCTCTGGGCTCCGGCCGAGGTCGATGACGATCTCGACCAGGTGCTCGAGGTCCTCGCTCTGGCGGATGGCCGCCTGGAGCGGCGGCGGAAGGACCTGGATGAGGAGCTCGATCTCCTCGCGTGTCGAGGCGGTCGGTGGTGCCGTTGGCAAGGTCAAGCGCTGCTCCGGGGGTCCGGCGGCCTCTGCGGGCGCCGGTCGTCGGCCAAGTATAGTCGGATTTCGGCTACGGGCCGGCAGGCCGCGAGCGAGCCGGCGTGACGGGGGGCGACGGGGCGATGGCCCCGGCCGCCTGCTCGTGCCAGGCGGGCGAGACCACGTTGCGCGTGGTGTGCTTCACCATGAGACAGCGCTCGCCGACCGGCACGAAGCCATGGTGCCGGAGCGCGGCGTGGACGCTGGCCTGGTGGCCGCGCGCGGCGGCCCACACGGGGCCGCGCCGGGCGGCGTCGAGCGCCGCCGCCACGGTCTGCAGGGCGGCGGCATCGTCCGTGGCCACGGCGCGCAGCCAGCAGCCGGCCGTGCCCTCGATAGTCCGCCAGGCGCCGCAGGCGTCGGCGCCATCCGCCAGCAGGGCGCCGGCGGCCATCCGCCGCGGCCAGTGGCCGCCGGCCGGGTACGTGTGCCAGTCGCTCTCGGGCCCTTCGATCATGCGCTCGCGAGCAGCACGATCCGCTTCGACCAGGCGGCGCGCCGCGTGGTCGGCGGCCGGCGCCAGCGCTTCCGGCGCGGCCAACCGCGGCCCGGCGTCGTCGCGGCGGTAGACCACGTCGGCGCTAAAGGCCGCAAATCCGACGCGCTGGAGGATCTGAAGCGCTACCTCGTCGCCGGCGGGCAGGGTGGCGTACACGCGCCGCGCGCCCCGCGCGCCCAGCCGCTGGCAGGCGTCGGCCAAGAGGCGTTGCCAGGCCAGCGCCGCGCCGCTCTCGACCAGCGGGGGCGCCAGCCGGACGACGTCCGCGGCCGTGCCGCCGACGCGCCTCCGGGCCTGGACGAACCCCGACCGGCTGCTCGACGTGCCGGCGCTCTGCACCAGCGTGATGCCGTGGCCGGCGCCGACCAGCCCGGCCAGCGCGCTGGCGAGCGGTGGGCGGCCGAGCAGGACGTCGCCTTCGAGGTCAAGCGAGACGGACCGGCGCGCGATGGCCAGCAGCCCCGGGACGTCCCGCAGCGCAAACGCACGCGTCACGAACGGTCGTCGACCCGGTAGGTGACGTCGATGGCCTCGCCGCCGGGCGGGCCCTCGAGCTCGAGGGCGACGTCGTGCGGCGCGAGGTATACGAAGGCGCGCAGCGCCAAGAGCAGGATGGCCAGGTCGTCGGCAACCGCCAGCGGCCCGAGGACGGGCACGAGCAGATCGGGGATGAGGTCGATGGGGGACACCAGGTAGAGCAGCGCCAGCACCGGGATCGCCTTCTGCCACGCGGGCACGCGCGGGTCCAAGAGGAGGCGCCAGGCCGTTCGGGCGTGGTGGACCAGGTCCAGGATGCGGTTGCTGCCCGGGGTGCGGTCGTTGGACGCGGACATGTCGGACTCCTCTCAGGGCAACGTCGGAGTTGCCTCGGGCTCTGCGGCGGCCGGCTCCGTCGCTTCCCCCAATGCGGCAGGGGCCGTCGGGCCGCCCGCGGTAGGCGACGGCGTGGGCGAACCGGTGTCGGCGGTCGTTGGCGCTCGGGCGCCGGCGGCGTCCTGTACGCCGGTGAAGTCGTCGAAGCCGAGCGGTCCGGGCACGAAGCCCGCGACGGCCGAGCCGATCGCCACCGAAGGCCGCGCGTGCGCCAGGAACAGGCGCGGCACGTCCTTGGCCACCAGCTGCGCAGCGGCCCGATAGTTCCGCTCGCGCGCGTCGGGGACGATGGACTGCTGCGCTTCGAGCAGGAGCGCGCCAAGGATCGGGTTGACGTACTGGCCCTCGGCCGGCGCCCGGCTCGGGCTGAAGTGCCAGTACCAGAGGTTGTCCGGGTCCAGCGACTGCGCCTCCCAGCCCAGGATCCAGGCCGTGGCGCGGCCACTCGTGCGCCGTTCCAACACCCGGCGCATCGGCTCGGTCTCGGCGTTGGCGTCGATGCCGATCTCGCGCAGCATGGCGGCGACGGCTTCGCCCGTGCCCTCCGGGTCGGGGAGGTACGGGCGGGGCAGCGACGGCACCCAGATATTGAGCCGGAACCCGTCGCCGACGCCGGCGTCGGCGAGCAGCTGGCGCGCGTGCTCCAGGTCCCGCTGGGGCTCGGTCAGCGACGGGTCGTGGCCGGCAAAGCCCGGCGGAAGGATCTGGCTGGCGGGCACCCCGTCCCTGCCGAAGTGCGCCGCCGAGAGCGCCGCTCGGTCCAGGGCGATGGACAGCGCTTCCCGCACGCGCGCGTCGTCCAGGGGCGCCCGGGCGACGTTCAGCACCAGCCACGCCGTCGAGCGCGCCGGGCGCGGCAAGATGCGGACGCGTCCGGCGGCCAGCGTGGCGGTTACCGGGAAGCCGGCCGGAAGGTCGGCGCCGTCGACGCGGCCGCCGGCGACGGCCGCGGCGCGCGCCTCGGGCTCGGCGATGGTCTCGAAGCGCATGCCGGGGGCCTGCGCAAGCCCCCACCAGCGCTCGGCAAACCCCTCGAGCCGCACCTTCCCCGCCGCCTTGTCCCACGCGATGACCCGGAACGGGCCGCTGCCGACCGGCAGATGCGCGCCGTCGGTCCCGTAGTTCGCGCCCTGCGCCCGGACGGCGCTGGGGCTGGCGATGCCAAAGGGGGCGGTGGCCAGATGGTGCGGCAGCGGCGCGAACGGCGCGCGCAGCGTGATCCGCAGGGTGACGGCATCCAGCGCCTCCACCCGCTCGACCAGGTTGCGTGGCCGATCCGCGGCGTCGTGCTCGCCGACGTAGCCCCCGAACATGGCCCGCCAACCGCGGAAGATGCCGTCATGGCCCTCGTGGTCCGGGTCCATCCAGCGCTCGAAGTTCCACTTGACCGCCGGCGCGTCCAGGGCCGTCCCGTCGTGGAACTTGAGGTCCTTGCGAAGCGTGAACGTATACGTGCGGCCACTGACGTCGCTCTCCCAGCTCTCGGCCAGCTCGCCCGCAAGCCCCAAGGACCCGCCGGGCCGCTCGACGACGTCGAGCAGGCGATCGTAGACCTGCGCCGACACCTGCGCCGCCGCTTCGTCGACGCCCATCCGGGACGGGTCCAACGTCTCGGGCGCGTTGGAGAGCGCCCAGACCAGGGCGTTCGGATCGCTGGTAGCCTCGGGGCCTGGCACGGCCGGCTGGTCCGACGTGGCCGTCGGGGCCGCCGTGCAGGCGGCCGCGATCATGCCGCAGCCGAGCAGGAGCGGCAGCCGGGCGGCACGGTGACGGCGGGCGAGCGCGCGGGGGAGGGTAGGCATGAGGCAGCGGGGGAGTATAGCGCAGGGGGGAGGGGGCGAGGGGGGGGCAGGGCAATCGCATTCTCGCCGGGCGTCGGCCGATCAGATTGCGATTGCCCTGGCGACATCGCGGCGGCCGATCAATCGGGCGATCTCGTGTGTATAACCTGCCGCACCGCTGTTCAAGGTGCTGCCGAACTCAACGGGAAGCCTCGTGTCCGATTCGACCGACCTCATCCAGCGTTGGCGCGACGACGGTGACGAACGCTCCGCCGCGTCGTTGTTCAAAGCCCACCACGCGCCGGTCTTCCGGCTGGCGTTTGGGCTGCTGGGCGACCTGGAGGATGCCGAAGAGGTGGCTCAGGACGCGTTGACGTACGCGCTGACGCACATCGACGCGTTCGACCCGGCGCGCGGAGCGTTCACGACGTGGCTGCACGTGGTCACCGTGAGCCGTTGTCGCAACCGGCGTCGCACGCTGCGCTGGCCGACACTGCCGCTCTTCGGTTGGGGCCGCTCAGGCCGAGCCCTGGCGGTCACGGAACCGGCTTACTTGCCCGAAACGCATGCGCTGGGCGTAGCAGAACAGGACGAGGTCTGGGCGGCCGTCTCCGGATTGAAGCCGCACCTGAGGGAGGCCGTGGTCCTGCGCTATTGGTCCGGGCTCAGCTATCGCGACATCAGCACCATCGTCGGCCGCCCAATTCCTACCGTGCAGGGTCACGTTCGACAGGCGTTTGAGCGACTGCGGTCGGATCTGGCGCCGCCCCTCCGACAAACGCTCGAGAAGGAGTGTGCACCATGACGCCCAGTGATCACGTCGTCGACATCGATCGCGCAAGCCATCTCGGCCGCCGGCACGTTGCCGACCGCGTGCATGGCGTCGTCCAACATGCGGAGCATCCTGCCATCGAGGCACACCTGGCCAAGTGCGCGGCGTGTCGAGCCGCGATCGCGGACGAGGCGGCGCTGCAGCGTCGGGTGGTGGAGGGCGTGCATGCAGCGATCGAGGCGGTAGTATTGCCTGACGTCTCGTCGCCAATGATCGCGTTGCGGCGCAAGCGAAGGTTGGCGCGCGCCCGTCGACATGGCCACCGGGCCCTTGCTTGGGGCGCGGCGGTGGCGGCCGTTTGGGTGCTCATGCTGGCCTTCGGGAACGCCGAGCCGGTGCGGCCTGGTACTCGGCCCGCAGCTATGCCGTCGGATGCGCTGCCGATCTCGGACAGCGTCGGTGCGGTACTCCTCGACGAGGCGTTCGACGCCGGCTGCACCGGCGGTGGGGAACGATCGCTGCCGGGCGACTGGGAGGGCGACGACGCCGGCGCGTTCTCGATCGATTGCGCGGGTGGCGTGAGCGGCACGGGCGGCATGGTCGCCGACGTCGATGCGACGAGCCCGGTCATCGCTTCCGCCGGCTCGGCGCTGGCGGTTGCCGCCGGCAAGGCGGCGGGGCGTCGTGTGCGTCTCTCGGCCTCGGTCCGCACCGAGTTGACGTCGGGCTGGGCTGGAATGTGGATGAATGCGGCGCCGGGATCTGGCGGTGACGTTGCGCACGGTGCCATGGACGACCGGCGGCTCTCCGGTTTCGCCGATTGGCAACGCGTGGACATCGTGCTCGACATGCCCGAGGAGCGCCCGCACGTCAGCTTCGGCGCCTTCGTCGCCGGCCACGGACGCGCGTGGTTCGACGACGTGAGGCTGGAGACGGTGGGCGATGATGTTCCGCTGACGGGCGGATCCCTGCTGGCGACGCCGCGCAACCTGGACTTCGAGACGTCCAGCACAGGCGCCGAGCTGCCGTACGGTTGGCAGCGATTCGGCACGACGCCCCAGTCGTACGCGGCCAGCCTGGACCACACGGTGGTCCACGGCGGCAAGACGAGCGGCCACCTTGCCGCCATCTCGGGCCAACCGCCCGGCTCGGCGACCATCGCGCAGACGGTACTCGCCGGAGCGTATCGCGGGCGCCGGCTTCGCTTGACGGCGTGGCTGCGCAGCGAAGGCATCACCGTCCGCGGCAGCCTCTGGATGCGCGTCGAGGACTCACGTGGCCAGGTCGGGCCGATGGACGACGGTTCCGATCGGCCGCTTGAGCAAGCCGCGGGCTGGCAGCAACACACGATCGTGCTCGACGTGGCGGACGACGCGACGTTCATCCACTACGGGATCGGGATGTCCGGGCCGGGCCAAATGTGGGTGGACGACGTTCGGCTCGAGGTCGTCGGCTCCGCGGGCAACGGTGACGCGATGCCGTAGCCTCTAGCCGCGGCTCGCGGCGCAAGGCCCGACGCGCCGGGTCCGCCCTGCCTTAGCTACTCCCGCCACGCCCCCGGCAGGTACACCGCGAACATCGGGTCCGCCTCGGTCGGGGCCGCGATGGGCGTCGGCGTGGGCAGCTCAGCCGTCGGCGTACCGGTGGGCGGCGGCGTTGCCGTTGGGACGAAGTCGTAGCCGGGCGGGAAGGCCCGCGGCATCCACGACGGCAGATCGGTGATCGACGCGCGGGCTTCCTCCGATGTCGGGACGCCCCAGGCCTGGAAGAACGGGCCGAGATCGCGTCCCACGGTGCGGCTGAAGCGCACCAGCCACTGGTCGCGCTTAGCCGCGTCCGTGCGCGGACGCTCCGCGTCGTCCAGCTGATCGTAAGCGCGGAACGTGTCGATGAACGCCTGCCAGCCAAAGGCGTGCTGCAGTTGGACGTACATGGCCAGCGCCAGGAACGGGTCCGCCTTCCACGCCTCGAAGTCGGGGCTGGCCCAGTCCACCTTGGCCAGCTGTTCGCGGACGAAGGCGACCGAGCCGCGCTCGTTGGCCATCACCGGGGTGCCGGAGACCACCTCGTAGGCGTACAGCGTGAACAGGTTGACCGTCACCTCGCCCGTGCCGTCGAACGTCCAGTCCCCGTGCTGGTGGTTGTGGCCGACCTCGTGGAAGAAGCCCCAGTTGCCGGCCAGGAGGTTGGCCTGGCTCACCAGGTTGGCGGCTTGGTCCAGGTGGCACATCAGCGGGTAGCCCGAGTGCATGTAGCCGGCGGCGATCTGCTCGTCGGCCACAAAGCGCTCGGGTCGCTCGCGGGCGTCGGGGTCCGGGCGCGCCTGAAGGATGGCCGCGCTGCGCAGCACCGCGTCCCACGTGCGCGCCAGGGCCGCCGGATCGTCCAGGACGCGGACGTTCTCCGCGGGCGTGGTGACCACCATATGCAGGCCCTCGATCTCGGCCCACGGCGCAGGGCTGGACCGCAGCTCGGCCCGCCATCGCTCCGGGTCGGTCTCGCCCAGGACAAAGTGGGCCGCCTCGACGGCCCCCTCGATCTCGACCTGCACGTCGCTGCCCGGCGACGCGTTCGGCACCAGGTAGATCAGGCCGCCGTAGGGGCTGAAGACGCGGGTCTCGGCCGCCGTCAGCGGCCAGCGGCGAACGATGTCCGGCATGCGCCGCCAGCCGTCCGACACGCCCCAGAGGGTGTCGGTGTGGCTGCCGATCTGCAGCATCAGGCCGCCGTGCGCCGCGGACTCGGGGACGCGCACGGCGATCGCCTCGCCGGGCGGCGCGTAGAGCCCCGTCGAGCGCCAGCCGGGCCCAACACGCGGCACGTTGAGCGACCGGGTGACGCGCTCCGCGTCCGCAGGCACGGCCCCCGGGAAGCGCGCGGCGGCCGGATGGGCGCGGGCCTGGTCGAGCGGCAGCGCGTCGAAGTCGCGCGTCTGGAGCGTCACCGCAACGCGGTCCAACACCTCGTCCAGCATCACCGGATCGTCTGGCGACGGGATCACGGTCTCGGAGGTCGTCGCGCGCAGCTGCGGGAGGAACAACGCGTCGTCTGCGGGAGCGCACACCGCGTTGGCGACGAGCGTGCGCGAGACCTGCGCCAGCTCGGCCGGCGTGAGGGTGCGCGAGCCTTGTTCGTGATCCACCGCGTACGACAGCGCGTTTCGGGCCGCGGTGAGGTCGGACGGTGGCGCGCTGGCCGTGTAGCCACCGGCCGGGTCGGTCTCGCCGAGCCAGCTGTTGGCCCATTGGATGCCGGCCTCGGCCAGCAGTCGGTTGCCGGCGAACTCGCGCCGTAGGTCCTTGTCAGGGTTCAGCTGGGCCCAGCCCCAGCCTGTGGCCGCCGCGACAAGCCCGCCCCCGGCGCGAACGTAGGCTGCCAGCGCCTCGACCTCGGCGTCGCTCTCAGCCCACGGGCCGAGCACGATGGCCTGGTGCCCGCCAAGGGCATCAAGGCCGATCTCGTCGACCGCGAACCCCTTCGCGCGGAGGTAGGCCGCGGCACCCTGGGCGGACACCACGCCGACCGTCGGGTCGGCCCGGCGCCCCGCGGCCCAGCGCAGCGCGTTCTGGAACAGCTGGCCGGTGTCCGCCGTGTCCAGCACGGCCTGGTCGAGGTAGCCACCGTGCCCGAAGGCCACGACCCAACCCTGGCCGAGCCGCGCCGTGGCCACGACCGGGAGGCGCGTGCCGCCGCCGCTGTCGCCGGCGACGATCGGCATCGCCATGGCATCGCCGTATACGCACAGCGGGCCTGGCACGCCGGGCGCCGCAACGCGCTCGACGCCCTCGAGGAGCTCGTGGACGCCCTTGGCGGTGGCCGGCTCCTGTTGGAGGGCCGCCGCGAGCAGCAGGATGGCGCAGGGTGGGATCGCACGACGCATGGCGCACCTCGGCTAGCCGCGTGAGAGCGTGATGGCGAGATCGCTTGAAGGTTGGCACGTCCGGACGGCCATGACAAGGTGTTCCCGGCAGGGCACTCGCATCAAACCGCCCTTGTGCTACGAGGCCCCCAACCCCGGCCTCGCCACGCCCGGCGGCGGTCGGTGCGCTTGAATCGCGCTAGAATGGCACGCCCATGGCTGATCCGCCCCACGATTCCGATCCCAACGGCGACGCCGGCGTCCCGTCATCGCGCGCCGCGGGCCGCGCCTACCCAGGCACACCGCGCTGGGTGAGGGTGTTCGGGATCGTCGTCCTCGGCCTCATCCTGCTGCTTCTGGCGGTACTGGTCGTGGGCGGCGGTCAG
>Ga0326597_10000260_pt1 | contig 100375 bp, 98 predicted proteins | sample RVTome_12_FD_203789 | JGI IMG/M metagenome (GOLD analysis project Ga0326597, IMG submission 203789) | Soil microbial communities from uranium-contaminated site in the Upper Colorado River Basin, Wyoming, United States - RVT100D185 | ecosystem: Environmental > Terrestrial > Soil > Contaminated...
TCCGCCAGTTCCGCGAATTCGTCGTGGCCCTCAAGCGCGATTCGAGTGTCGAATTGCCGATTCGCGATGCGTCGAGTGCCGGCGACGAGATTCCCGAGCGGCACCATCGAGCGGCGAATCTGCCAAATCGACAGGAGCAAGACTGCGAGGAGCACAATCAGCAAAACGATCGGAAATACACGCTTGAACGAAATGAGTGCAGCCAATGCAATTGAGTCCGGCTGGGAGGCAAGGATTCGCCAAGGCTGGCTATCGAATCCCGATGGCGTAAATAGCTCCCAGTAGGCTGAATGATACGCTTCGCCCTGGTCGGTCCATGCCCATTCGTGGCTAGGCGGGTTCGATGGATTCGCAACGATACCGGCTTGATCCGCTGGTAGCGGCAACGTACAGAACAGCGCATTAGAATCGCCTACGGAGAATACGCACACATCGAGCTCGTAGGGCAGCGTATTTTGATCCCACAGATATTCCGGGGCGATTTCGCCAATCAGAAAACCATCCGTGAACAGCGGTAGCGTCATGTACAGACGGTTACCGTGCGGGGAATCGGCACGAACGATCAGCGATGAGCGGTCCGCCGCCAGATTCAGTGACTCGGCATGATCTATCACGGTCTCACCATAGAGCTGCGTGAGTCGCCGGGCCTCGAGTAGTGCTAGCGAGGCGAATTCGGGCAGAGCTTGAGCTTGACTAGCCGGCGAATATGGCGCTGACACTAGCCGAGCCAGGACGCCATTGGCCAATTCCAGGCGCCGGTAGATCATTTGGCCGTACCCGCGACTTGCGTCACGAAGTTGTTGCTGAGCCGTGATCGTCAGCGCCTGGCCGATTTGATCGAGGGCCAACAGCGCCGTAGCGGTCAGTGGAACTAGCGCAACTAGCACGAAAACGATAAACACGCGCCGTGCAACCTTGGTGCGAAAAATCCGCAGCCCCACGTCCATGCAGTTTAGTAGTTCTCCGCGAGCCCGACATATCGCCCATTGTTGGCGCGTACTACATCGTCTCGCGCAGGTTGGGCCGTGAATGCTGTGACCGTTTGACCGTCCTTGCCGACGCTGTAGAGATCGAAATCCGTGTTGACGGGGACCAGATTCTTGTCGCGCCGCAGCTGGCCTGGGCGCGCGTTGGCAATATTCAGATAAACATAGGGCCGCCCCCAAGGGTCGATTTGACGATCGCCACCTGCGTCGGCCAGCGTATTCGGAAGCATGCCGAAACTCGTCTGCCAGCGTGCAAGCTGCAGACTAATCCCGCCGATATCCGCAACGGCGCGCGATACTCGCGCGCGGTCGATGTAACCGGTGTATGCGGGAACGGCGAGGGCCGCGATGAGTAGGACCAGAGCAACAACGAGCATTAGCTCAAGTAATGTTACTCCGCGCGTCGCACGCCCTAACGCAGGGTAAGGCGAGTATTGCATCAGTAATCCTAAACTACCGTAAGAAAATATTACCTAGTTTGGGACTTTCATCACGTGAGACGTGTCACGTAAATAAGACGCTGAGTCGGCTGATCGGTCGAATTGGAGGCTTCGCGGAGCCGTGTACGCACCGTTTCGGGGTGGGCGGGCAGCAAGGTGAGACTTACGTCGCATAAGGCCCAGAATGAGGGCCATTGCACTATGTCGACCACTCGCTGGCTGCGATCGGTTGCCGATCGCCCGGCTCGGGGATGCCTTCGAAGAAATCCACGACACCCGTTTCGAGCGAATACTCGGCGCCGACGACGAGCAGCTTATTTCCCTGGATGAGTTGCTCGAGGATTTGCGAGCCGTGGCGCAGATGATCGACGGAGGCCCGGATATTGGCGCGCACGGACTGACGAATGAGGCGTTCCCGGTCATTCTTGAGGGCCGTCTCGAGCAGGGTCTGAACCGCCGGCCGGATCCGATCAACAATCAACCGTAAATTCGGCGAGCGATTCTCGGACGGGCGCTCGAGCTCCTCGACCGTGGCCTCGACGGCCCCGCACATCGTATGGCCGAGCACGACGACGAGCCCGGTTCCGAATCGATCGGCGGCGAACTCGATGCTACCCACCTGCGAGGGCGCGACGATATTGCCCGCGACACGAATCACGAAGAGATCGCCGAGGCTCTGATCGAACACGATTTCTGCAGGCACCCGGGAATCGGAGCAGCCGAGAATGATCGCGAAAGGCTTCTGGCCATCCACGAGTTCGCTGCGCTGCATTTTGTTCGAAGTTGAATTTTGGCTCTTGACCCCGGATACGAATCGGCGGTTGCCTTCGCGTAATCGCTCGAGCGCCGTCAAAGCGGGAATTGTGGACAAAACGCAGGCTCCTGATGCGGGATGGTCGATTTGGCCGCCTATCTTATACGCCCGGCTGGCCGTTGCTGGCCGATCGCTACGCAAATTTTGCGCAAATCAACCCTATTTTGTCCTATTCGGCGCCTGCCTCCGCACAAGCAAAAAATCGCCGGCAAGTCTACCTAGGCCGTCGCAGCCCTGGAAACCAGCGACTTTCAGCCCACAGCCGCCTCCGGCCAGCCGATCGTTGCCAGTTTGCCGCCCCCAAGAACTACTTGCAGCCGGAAATCTTCTCCTATAATCGCGCCTGCAACGAACGCAGTAAGGGGCCACCGCTGGCACGCATACTCGCAACGATTGCCCTGAGCTGGGTGCTCGGCACATGCTCGACTCCACCGTCCCTACTCGAACAAATCGTTCGTACGGGGGAACTCAAGGTGGTGACGAGGAATAGCCCGACCACGTACTACGACGGCATCGACCAACCCCGAGGAATCGACTACGAGCTCGCTAAGGGCTTCGCGGATCGTCTCGGCGTTGAGCTCGAACTCGAAGTGGCCGATCAGTTCTGGCAAATATTTCCGGCTCTCAAAGGCGGCCGCGCGCACATTGCTGCAGCGGGGCTGACCATTACCGAGCCGCGCAAAGCTGTGGTCGACTTCAGTCCGCCCTACCAACAAGTCGAACAGCAAGTCATCTATCGCCGGGGCACGCAGCGACCGTACCGGATCGAGGATCTGCCAGGCGGGCGCCTCGAGGTGCTCGCAGGCTCGGCGTACGTAAGCGCGCTGCGCGAAGCCCAGCAGGCACATCCGGAACTCAACTGGGAAGAAAACCCCGATGTCGGCATTGAAGAGCTGATCCGCCGTGTTGCCGCGGGCGAGCTCGACTACACGATCGTCGATTCCAATGTCTTTGAACTTCTGCAGCACTCGCATCCGGGCGCCCGGGTGGCGTTCACGTTGAACCCCCGTATTCCGCTCGCCTGGGCACTGCCGAAGCTGGCCGATACAAGCCTGCGCGAACAAGTATCGGCGTATTTCGCCGAGCTTCAGGCGACCGGTGAACTCGACGCGCTCATCGACCGCTATCGGATCGATGAACCCGAGGATTTCGACTACGTCGGCTCACGCGCGTTCGTCCGGCATATTGATTCGCGTCTGCCGGCGCTGCGCCGTTACTTCCGCGAAGCGTCGGCCCGCACGGGCTTCGACTGGAGGCTGCTCGCCGCGATGGCGTATCAGGAATCGCACTGGAACCCAAACGCGGTGTCGCCAACCGGCGTGCGCGGACTCATGATGCTGACACGACACACGGCGGGTATCGTCGGCGTCGAGGATCGGACCGATCCGCGCCAGAGCATCTCGGGTGGTGCGGCCTATCTCGCCCGCGTACTAAAGAAGATTCCCGAACGAATTCCGCAGCTGGATCGCACCTGGCTCGCCATCGCCGCTTACAACATCGGCTTCGGCCACCTCGAGGACGCGCGCATCATCACCGAAATTCTTGGCGGCGACCCGGACTCGTGGGCCGACGTCAGCGAATCCCTGCCCTTGCTCAGCGATCCTCAGTGGGCCGAACGCGTAGCCCGCGGCAAAGCACGCGGCGCAGTCGCCGTGCTCTACGTCGAAAACATTCGCCGCTACTACGAGATTTTGTCCTGGCTGACCGCCGACGAACTCTTCACCGACGACGAGCCCGTGGAAGAAAGGGACTTCAACGCGGCGACCCAGGCCGGCTAAGCAATTTCCCGCGCGTGCAGCGCGATTGCCGCTGATTAACGGCGCGACTCGAAAAATCCCTTCAACAGCGCCGAGCTCTCTGCTTCGCCAATGCCGTTCACAACATCGATTCGATGATTGAGACTCGGGCATTGAGCCAAGTTGAACACCGTCCCGCAGGCGCCCGCACGCGGATCCGGCGTGGCGTAGACGACGCGTGCGACGCGCGCATGCACGAGCGCGCCGGCACACATCGGACAGGGTTCGAGAGTGACGTAGAGCGTCGTGCCGGTGAGTCGATAATTCTCGAGTTTACGGCCGGCTTCACGCAGCACGAGCATCTCGGCATGCGCGCTCGGGTCGCGGAGACCGACGGGCGCATTGCCGGCCTCGGCCAAAATTTTTCCATTTACGTCGATGAGCACGGCGCCGACGGGCACCTCACCGGCATCGCTTGCACGCCGGGCACGCTCGAGCGCGCGGGCCATGTACTCCTGATCGGTCAGCCGCATCGGGTCAACGCTAGCAAGCTCGGCGACGGGCCACGCTTATTCCCACTCGATCGTAGCGGGCGGTTTACCAGAAATATCGTAGGTCACGCGCGAAATCCCGGAGACTTCGTTGATGATGCGCCTCGAGACACGATCGAGAAGCTCGTACGGAAGATGGGCCCAATGCGCCGTCATGAAGTCCACGGTCTCCACGGCCCGCAGCGCAATCACATACTCGTAGACGCGCCCGTCGCCCATCACCCCGACGGATTTCACAGGCAGAAATACAGCAAATGCCTGGCTGACTTTGTCGTATAGACCGTGCGCGCGCAGCTCGCTGATGAAAATATCGTCGGCCTTACGCAATAGATCGGCGTACTCTTTCTTGACCTCGCCGAGAATCCGCACGCCCAAGCCGGGGCCCGGAAACGGATGGCGCCCAACGAGCTGCGGCGGCAGGCCGAGTTCGGCCCCGATCTTGCGCACCTCATCTTTAAATAAATCGCGCAACGGCTCGATGAGCTTGAGCTGCATGTTCGCCGGAAGGCCGCCGACGTTATGGTGCGATTTGATGACATGCGCCTTGCCCGTCGCCGCACCTGCCGATTCGATCACATCGGGATAGATCGTCCCTTGCGCGAGCCAGCGGATGCCTTCGAGCCGGCGCGCCTCGCGCTCGAAAACGTCGATGAACTTGCCGCCGATGACCTTACGCTTGGCTTCTGGATCGGCTATGCCTTCGAGCGCCGCAAGAAACTCCTGCTCAGCGTCGACCTTGACGACGTTGACGCCGAGGTGCTCGTGAAACACGGCCATGACCTGCTCGGCTTCGTTGAGCCGCAACAGCCCGTTGTCGACAAAGACACACACGAGCTGATCGCCGATCGCTTCGTGCAAGAGCGCTGCGACCACCGACGAGTCCACGCCTCCGGACAGGCCGAGCAAGACCGGATCGTCGCCGACCTCTGCGCGGACGCGTTCGATGTGCTCCGCGATAATATTGCGCGGCGTCCACTCGCTCGCGCATCCACAGATGTCATGGACAAAGCACTCGATGATTTGTTGACCTTGCTGTGTATGGGTGACCTCGGGGTGAAACTGCAGGCCATAGTAACGCCGCTCAGGATCAGCCATGCCGGCGAGCGGCGCATTCGCGCTCGCAGCGATCGGCACGAACCCAGGCGGTAGCACCTCGACTCGGTCACCGTGACTCATCCAAACGCGCAGCGGCGCCTGGGCACCATTGAGTCCGCCCAACAATGGGCTTTGCGCGGGGATTGTGACCTCCGCATAGCCGTATTCTCGATGGGTCGCCGGCTGGACACTGCCGCCGAGCTTGGCGGCGAGCGCCTGCATGCCATAGCAGATACCGAGTACGGGCACGCCGAGCTCGAGTACGGCATCGTTGATTTGCGGGGCCTCGGCCGCCGCCACGGATTCCGGCCCGCCCGACAAAATCACCCCCGCGGCACCGAAGCTTCGTATGTCGGCAGCGGCGACGTCGTGCGGGCGAATTTCGCTGTAGACGCCGGCCTCACGGACACGCCGCGCAATCAGCTGCGTGTACTGGCCGCCGTAATCGAGAATCAGTATGCGCGCCGCATCGGGCGCATGGCTGGCTGTGCGCGGATCCGCAACCATCCGAGCCTGACCCTTATAACTCCGTACGATAGTTGGGCGCTTCCTTCGTGATCGTCACATCGTGCACGTGACTCTCGCGGCGGCCCGCCCCCGTGATACGCACGAAGCACGGCCGGGTGCGCAGCTCGGCAATATTGTGGCTACCCGTGTAACCCATTGCTGCGCGGATGCCCCCGACGAGCTGCTGCAGAATCGCGACGAGACTACCCTTATACGGAACGCGGCCCTCGATCCCTTCGGGCACGAGCTTCTCTAGCTCTTCGCTCGCGTCCTGAAAGTAGCGATCGGAAGAGCCGTGCCGCTGCGTCATCGCGCCCAAGGACCCCATGCCGCGGTAGGTCTTGTAGGAGCGCCCCTGATAGAGCTCGACCTCGCCCGGTGACTCTTCCGTGCCGGCAAAGAGACTGCCGATCATCGTGCAGTGCGCGCCGGCTGCGATCGCTTTGGCGATATCGCCCGAGTAGCGGATACCGCCGTCGGCAATGACGGGCACATCCGTGTCCGCGAGCGCCGCGGCCACCTCGGCGACCGCCGTAATCTGCGGCACGCCGACACCGGTCACCACCCGCGTCGTGCAGATGGATCCGGGACCAACTCCGACCTTGACGCCGTCGGCGCCGGCTTCGATGAGCGCCAGTGCGGCCTCTTTAGTGACGATATTCCCAGCAATCAACTGCAAATCGGGATAGGTTTTTTTGATTTCTTTGACGCGATCTAGAACGCCGCGCGTATGGCCATGGGCGGTGTCGACGATGACCACATCGACGCTCGCTTCGATCAGAGCGGCAACGCGCTCCGGCGTATCGGCACCCGTGCCGACGGCCGCACCGACGCGCAGCGCGCCGAGCGCGTCCTTGCTAGCCAGCGGAAAATCCGTCGCCTTTTGGAAATCCTTGGCCGTGATCATTCCGCGCAACTGAAATTGTCCGTCGATGACCAAGACTTTCTCGATGCGGTGGCGATGCAAAAGCGTGAGCACTTCATCTTTCGCCGCGCCTTCGCGCACGGTGACGAGCCGCTCCTTCGGCGTCATAACGGTCGAGACCGGCGCGTCGAACTTGGTTTCGAACCGCAGGTCGCGATGCGTGACGATGCCGACGAGCTCGGAGCCATCGACGACGGGAACGCCGGAGATGTTATTGGCTTGCGTAATCGCGATGACATCGCGGATAGTGGTCTCGGGCGAGACGGTAATCGGCGAACTAATGATGCCACTTTCGAATTTCTTGACGCGGCTGACTTGCAGCGCCTGCTCTTCGATCGACATGCTCTTGTGGATGATGCCGATGCCGCCCTCTTGGGCTAGCGTGATCGCAAGCCGCGACTCGGTCACCGAATCCATCGCGGCGGAGACAATCGGAATATTGAGCCGCAACGATCGCGTCAATGACGTGCCGAGATCGACTTCTCGAGGTAACACATCCGAGAAGGCGGGCTGCAATAGGACGTCGTCGAAGGTGAGCGCTTCGTGGCTGATCCGCATTCAAAGCTCCGCCGGGCGGGAAGATAAACGTGTAATTTTACGCGGCTGACCGGCATTATGCACGGGCGCCGAGTCCGTCCTAGCCGTCACGTATACTCCGGCCATGAGCCTCGACACTGACCCGCGCACGCTCGCACCGGACGCCGGCCGGGACGTCTACACGGTCTCCGCGCTCAATCGCGAGGCCCGCCTAGCCGTCGAGACGACCCTCGGGGTCGTCTGGGTCGAGGGTGAGATCTCGAACCTGGCGCGCCCCGCGTCGGGGCATATGTACTGGAGCCTCAAGGACGAGCATGCCCAGCTGCGCTGCGCCATGTTTCGCCAGCGCAACCGCAATCTGGACTTCGAGCCGCGCAATGGCCAGCAGATCCTCGCACGCGGGCGGGTCAGCATCTACGAGGCCCGCGGCGAGTTTCAGCTCGTCGTCGACTATGCCGAGCCCGCGGGCGAGGGCTTGTTGCGGCGGCGCTTCGAGGAACTCAAGCGCAAACTGGCCGCCGAGGGCCTTTTCGACGACGCGCGCAAGCGGCCGTTGCCGCCGCTACCGGCACGTATCGGCGTAGTCACCTCGCCAAGCGGCGCGGCCATTCGCGACGTGCTCACCGTGCTCGCGCGCCGGTTCCCCGCAACGTCCGTGCTGATCTACCCCACTGCCGTACAAGGCGAGCTCGCAGCTGCGGAGATCGCCGCCACGCTCGAGCTCGCAAACCGGCGCCGCGATTGCGATCTGCTGATCCTGACCCGCGGCGGCGGCTCGCTCGAGGATCTTTGGGCCTTCAACGAAGAAGTCGTGGCCCGAGCGCTCGCCAGCCTCGATATTCCGGTCATTGTCGGCGTCGGCCACGAGATCGACTTCACGATTGCCGATTTCGTGGCCGACCAGCGTGCGCCCACGCCGTCAGGCGCAGCCGAACTTGCGGTGCCCGACCGCGCCCAATGGCTCGATGTGCTGAGCGTCATCGCACGGCGACTCAGCGGCGGTATCGTCCGGCAGCTCACGCGCAGCGTTACCGATAATGACAATCTGACCCGTCGGCTCTATCGCGCCCACCCAGGCGTGCAGCTCCAGCAGGCGAGCCAGCGGCTCGACGAGTTCGACGGCCGGCTGCGCCGGGCGCTTCTGACGACCGTCAACGCACGCAGCGCGCAGCTCGCCCAATGCTGGGCGGGATTGCGTAGCGCTGCACCACGGCTGCAGCTCACCCGACTGACCGAGCGCTGCCATTGGGCCAGCCGCTCGCTTGCGCATGCCATGACGGAGCGACTCAAAACCCAGCAAAACCGCATCGCGAGCGCTGCGCGGGCGCTCGCGTCGGTCAGCCCGCTGGCGACCCTCGAACGCGGCTATGCGATCGCTGCCCGGGCGGCCGATGGCCGAGTGCTGACCAACACGCGTGACGTCGAGCCAGGTACTGCCGTGCGCGTGCGGCTCCACCACGGCGGCTTTAGTGCAATCGTAGAAACCGTCGAGCCGGGTGACGACGGTGACAAGTAGATTGTTCCGCGCCGCCTGGCGGTTCGCTGCCAGGCAATGTGATGACTAGCGTTGACCGACGCTCTCTTCACCGCGGAGGGCAACGCTAGTCATCGCGTTGCCACACAAGACCTCCACACGGCGGCTCCATGCGCGGCATAACGGTCGCGGCGGCGGATAACCTCGACCGGGCTAGCGGCAGTGTGCGTATGGTCGTTGACCGAGGCTTCTTCCCGCCGAGGGCAACGACTGTACGCATGCTGCCGCTTCACTACATCCCTAAAATCGCCCGAACTAAAATACGGTCGGCGCAGCACATCGCCACTGCCGCCGTGCGGTTCGCTGCAAGGCAATGCGATGACTGGCGTTGACCGACGATCTCTTCACCGCGGAGGGCAACGCTAGTCATCGCGTTGCCACGGAAAACCTCCACACGGCGGCTCCATGCGCTGCCTCTCGCGCGCGGGGAAGAAGCTCGTTCGACACAGCGCGCCGTCGCCGCCAGTGACGCACCGCGCGGCGTAGCGGTCGCGGCGACGGATAACCCCGACCGGGCTAGCGGCAGTGTGCGTATTGTCGTTGACCGGGGCTGCTTCCGCGCCGAGGGCAACGACTGTACGTGCGCTGCCGCGCCACGACGTCTCTAGGATCGCCCGAGCTGGAATGCGGTCGGGCCCCGAAGCAGCGGTACCGCGATGCCTCGCTAAGCAGAGCCGGTCAGTGTGTCGCGAACCGGGGCGAAAAACTTCGAGATGACCGGCCGAAACGCGTCCATATTGACGAGGAAGGAATCATGCCCTTGGATGCAATCGAGCTCGACCAACTCCAATTCGCGCCCCGGCTTGTCGAGTAGCTTAGCGAGTTCGCGTTGCTGGTAGAGCGGGAACAAGAAATCTGTCGTGACCCCAACGACTAAAACGCGGCGCGAGCGCACCTTGCCGAGCCCCGTCTCCACTGACGCGCCGTGATCCGCGACATCGAACAGATCGCTGGCACGCGATAGATAGAGATAGCAATTCGGGTCGAACTGGCCCGTGAACTTATTGGCCTGATGCTCGAGATACGACTCGATCTCGAAATCGAGCGCGAACGGATCGTCACTGTCGCGCTCGGCCGCGATACGCTCGCGACCGAAGCGATGGCGCCATTCCTCCGCCGAGCGGTACGTAATCATGCCGAGCTTGCGCGCCAAGCGCATGCCGGTAATTGGCAGCGCATCCGGTGAATAGTGCCCGCCTTGCCAATTCGGGTCGCGGCGGATCATTTCGCGCTGCAACGATCGCAATGCAGTCGAAAACGCCGCTGACCGCGCACCGGACGAGATAATCACGAGACCTTCCGACCGGCCCGGAAACAGTATCTCGAACGCCAAGGCGGTCATACCGCCCATCGACGGACCGATCACCGCGTGCAAGCGCTCGATGCCAAGATGACTAATGACTTCCCAACCGCCACGCGCGACATCCTCGAGCGACAGGACCGGAAAACTCGTCCGGTAGGGCTGCCCAGCAGCCGGGTCGATTGAAGCAGGCCCGGTCGAGCCGAAACAACTGCCGAGGGAGTTGACGCAAATTGCGAAAAAGCGCCGCGTATCGATCGCGCGACCTGGGCCGACCATTTCCTCCCACCAACCGGGTGCGGGATCTTCGACCGACGAGGCCGCATGCGCGGACGGTGACAGGCCGGTGAAAATCAGCACCGCATTGTCGCGGCGAGGATTTAGTGCGCCCCAAGTCTCGTATGCGATCGTCGGTCGCACGAGCACGCCGCCCCGGTACATCGGTAGATCGGCGTCCAGCGTCAGGGTCTTACGGGCTTTGCTCACGGTGTCGGGACTCGTATTTTCGCTGCCCGCAGTGTAAACCGCTGTGGGCAGCGCTTAGGAACATTTTGTTATGAGAATAGTTCAGCGCCGATGGCGGACGACGCGCTGGCGGTGCTTGAGCTGACGCCGTGTGAGCACGTTGCGCCGGCCCGCGAACGGGTTCTCGCCGCCGCGAAACTCCAGCCGCAGCGGCGTCCCCTCGAGCTTGAGCGCCTGGCGAAACGCGTTGGCGAGATAGCGTTGGTAGCGGTCGGGTACGCGCTCCGCGCGCCCGCCGTGAATGACGATCAGCGGCGGATACCGACCTCCCTGATGCGCGTACCGCAGCCGCAAGCGGCGGCCCGCGACTATCGGCGGCGCATGCGCCATGACGGCTTGCTGGAGAATATCGTTGAGCCGCGGGGTCGGCAGCGTCTTGCCGGCGTCGCGGTACGCAGCGAACGCGGTGGCCAGAAGATCGTCGATGCCACTGCCGTGTAGCGCCGAGATGTAAGTGACTTTCGCATACGCCACGAACTGGAGCTTACGCGCGATCTGTCCCTCGATTTTCCGGCGCTGAGCGGGATCTAGGTTGTCCCATTTGTTGACGCCGATCGCGAGCGCTCTGCCTCGCTCGAGAATCAAGCCAAGCAGATGCAGATCCTGATCTGTCACTGCTTCCTGAGCATCGAGCAGGACGATGACGACGCCGGCTTCTTCGATCGCCCGCAGGCTTTGAATGATGCTGAACTTCTCGATCGTTTCGCTGACTTTCGCGCGGCGGCGGATGCCGGCGGTGTCGACCAGCACGAACGGCTGACCGGCGCGTTCACAGCTCACTTGCACGCTGTCGCGCGTCGTGCCCGGCTCCGCTGAGGTCACCATGCGATCGCTGCCGATCAGACGATTAATTAGTGTCGACTTACCGACGTTAGGCCGACCGACGACGGCAACCGTCGGCCCGGCCTCGCTGTCGTGCGCATCGCTGGGGTCATCCCGCTCGGGCAAGCGCTCGATGATCGCCTCGAGAAGTACGTTGAGGCGCTTTGCATGCAACGCGGCGATGCTCAGTGGCGCACCCAAGCCCAAGCGATGAAACTCGGCTTCAGCAACGTCGGGCGCGACGCCTTCGGCTTTGTTCACGGCCAAAATCACCGGCTTATTGGCGCTACGCAGCTTGGCGACAATTTGCTCGTCGGCCGTAGTCAGCCCGTGCTTGTAATCGACAACGAATACGATGACGTCGGTTTCGGCGATCGCGAACTCGGTTTGGCGCGCTGCGAGCTGCGCGAGTTCGCTCGAGTCGTCGCCGAGGCCGCCAGTATCGACGACTATGAATGAGCGATCGTCGTACTCGGCGAAACCGTAGCGCCGATCGCGTGTCAGGCCGGGGAAGTCGGCGACTAATGCATCTCGCGAGCGGGTGAGCTGATTGAATAGCGTGGATTTGCCGACATTCGGCCGCCCGACGAGCGCCACTGCAGGAAGCATGCTGAGCCTGCGGCGCGCTAGGTCGTCTCGTCGCGAATCGTATAAGCCGCCACGGTGCCGTCTTCGGTCTGAGCGTAAACGTGGTTGCCGACGACTAGCGGCGGAGCGTCGATGCGCCGCGAACCGACGCGTTCGCGCGCGAGAAAACTGCCATCCGCTGGATCGAGCCAATGGAGATACCCTTCGAGGTCACCGACCACAACCGTATTTCGGTAGGCGGTCGCGGCAGTGGCTTCGCGAAGCCGTAATGCCGGTTGACGCCAACGCTGGGTGCCGCCGGCTTGATCCAACGCGACGATTTCGCTGACATCCGTGGTGACGTAAATACTGTTCCAGTCGGCACCGACGCCGGCATAGCTCGACAGCTCCTGCTGCCATAGCACGAGCCCGGTCTCGAGCGCGATTGCAACGGCACGGCCGTTATACCCAGCCGCATACACATCGCGGCCGACGACCACGATATCGGCGCTGAGATCGACGAGTCGCTCGAGTTCACTGCGCCCCGTCGGGGTCGTCAACGGCGCCTCCCAACGCACTTCACCGGTGGTGAGTTCATAGGCGCCCAGGCGGCCGTTGTCGAAACCCGCTATGACGGTCGTGCCGCTGATTACCGGCGCAGTCGTACCTCGCAGCGTCAAGCTCGGAACTGGATGTTCGACCGTCCATAGCAAGCGGCCATCGAGGGCCGAATAGCCGCGCAGGCGGCCATCGACCGTGCGCAACACGACGACGCCACCGCCGATCGCCGGCGGCGCAAGCACTTCGCCGCCGACCTGCAGCCGCCAGCGTTCTTCGCCGGTGGCCGCTTCGAGCGCAATTAGGTCGCCGTCGTTGCTGCCGAATGCGAGCACGCCGCCCCCATATCCGGGGCCGGCCGCAAGCGGCAACCGCGTTCGCATCGCCCAAACTCGCCGGCCGGTCTCCGCTTCGAAAGCGGCCACTTGGCCGTCGTGGCTGCCAGCATAAATCCGTGTCCCATCGGTCGCTGGTGCCAGTCGCAAACGCAGCCCTTCGGCCGACGATCCGACGCGCGCACTCCACACCCGCCGGATATCGAGGCGCGGCTCAAAGTCGACGAGTTCCGCCGGAGGCTCGATCGGGTCCTCACTGTCGCCGCCGAACATCGCGCAACCCGCCGCCGTCAGATGCAGCGGCAGGAGCACAGCGATGAGCCGCCAGTTCATAAATCACCCTCGGGATCCGCACGTTCGGGATCTGCCAACGCTACCGCTGCCGCCGGTAGATCATCGATTTTCATTTGCAGCATATTGCGGTCGACCACCTCGGGATATTCCGAGTTGAACGCCTCCAGATACGCGGTTCGAGCTTGCTGCTGGTCGCCCTGCGCGAGATAGATATCGCCGCGCAGTTCGCTGAATAGGCCAACGAACCGGCCCGGATCACGGACCTCGGCAATGACGGCCAGTGCATCGTCGAGTCGATCGAGATGCAGCAGTAGCCGGGCGAGACGTAAGCGTACGACGAGCGCCAGTTGAGGATCGTCCGTATCCCCGAGCACATAACGCAATGCCGCGACGGCGTCGTCGCTGCGCTGCCCGTCCAACATCAGCGACGCATATAAGAGCCCAGCCTGGTCCGTATAGGGGCTCGACGGATATTCGGCACGGAGCTCATCGAGCAAATCGGTCGCCTGCGCCTCCGCACGATCTAGGACCGCGCGGCTCATCTCCTCATAGAGATTCGAGGCAGTCTCGATGCGCTGTTGCTGATAAGCCCGGTATTGCGTCCAGCCGAACAGCAATACTGCGCCGAGTGCGGCCCCGCCGATTAGATACCAGCCGTTCTCCCGCCACCAATCGCGGATCCGCTCCAGTTGTTCTTTTTCAGAAAGAAATTCGTCCACGCAAGCCTCCCGGCTGGATTCTTCGCACTAGTTTATTCGGACCGCCCCGCGCTCCGCCGTAATTCACCAATAAGCTCGTCCACCGTGACAGTCGTCTGTGGCTGCTCGGTCCGCAGCGGTTTTAGGCTCACGCTCCCGCTGCCGACCTCATCCTCGCCAATGATCAGCGCCAGTCGCGCGCCGCTGCGATCCGCGCGCTTGAGCTGCGCCTTGAAGCCTCCGCCTGCGCAGTCCAGCACCAGCCTGAGCGTGGGTATCGCGGAGCGCAGTGCCTCGGCGATCGCAAACCCCCGTCGCCGGGCCCGCTCACCGACGGTTACGAGATACGCATCCAAGACCGGTACCGGCACGCGCCCGTCCTCGGCTTCGAGCAATTCCACGACCCGCTCGAAACCCAAGGCCCAACCGCTCGCTGGCGTGTCGCGCCCGCCGAGCTGTGCGATCAGGCCATCGTACCGCCCGCCGGAGCACACCGCACCTTGCGCGCCGAGCTGATCGGTCACCCACTCGAACACCGTGCGCGAATAATAGTCGAGTCCGCGCACGAGGCGCGGATTAAGCACAAACTCGATGCCGATGTCGCCGAGCAGCTGCTTGACCTGCTCGAAGTGCTCCGTCGACTCGGGGTCCAGATAATCGCTCAATAAAGGTGCCCCGGCGATTATCTCGGCAAGTGCCGGGTTCTTGCTATCGAGGATACGCAGCGGGTTGATCCCTAGACGGCGCCGGCTGTCCGCATCTAGGGCGGCCTCGTGCCTGGAAAGATAGGTCACGAGCGCTTCGCGGTATCGGCCGCGCGACTCGAGTGTCCCAAGCGAATTGAGCTGCAGGATCAGGTGTTCCAGGCCGAGCGCACGCCATAGCCGCGCCGAGATGGCGATGAGCTCGGCGTCGATCTCCGGGCCCGCGTAACCGATGGCTTCGACACTGAGCTGATGAAATTGACGATACCGCGCTTTCTGCGGTTTCTCGTGCCGAAACATCGGCCCGCTGCACCAGAGCTTTTGCTGCTGATTGTGAAACAGCCCGTTACTCAAGCCCGCACGAACAATCCCCGCAGTCGCCTCTGGGCGCAACGTCAGACTGTCGCCGTTGCGGTCGGTGAAGGTATACATCTCCTTTTCGACGATGTCGGTCGCCGCACCGATGGACCGGCTGAATAGCTCCGTACGCTCGAGCGCGGGCGTGCGTATCTGCTCGTAACCGTAGCTATCGAGTATGGCCCGCGCGCACGTCTCGACTAACGCCCATGCCTGGGCCTGGCTCGGGAGCACATCGTTCATGCCGCGCACCGGCTGGATGAGGTCAGCCACTTGCTCAGACTCCCGCGTCGGCGATCACGAAGCGGGCGAGATTGCCCTGCCGGCTACCGGCCGGAATCGGATACGGCTGACCGTTCACGATGAGGTCGACGCCGCTGGCGTTGCCGAGAAATATCGATAGCGGCAGCGTTGCATTGAAGCGGGATCGCGCGCCGGCGCTACCGAGGCCGTAAAAGACCCGCTCGCCGCCGGCCGCGGAGATCTCAGTCCAGCAATCCTCACGAAAATTCAGTTCCACCTGCACGATGACCCCGTCACCGGGAACGGGCGCGACCGGAGCGACCTGCGCCGGGACGGCGACGTCAGCGGGCTCGGGTTCGGGCCCAGGCTCGATCGCGGTCATGGCCTCGGGCTGAACGACCGGGGGCGGCGTCACGCGCGCGGGCGGCCCGGCCGGCAGCGGCTCGACGGGCCGATCGATGACCAGCGGTGCGGGTTCGGGCTGCAGCGCCCACCAGAGCCCTGCAGCTGCAGCCAGCAGCACGAGGACCGTGCCCCCCGCGAGCCAGCGGCGAATCTGACGGTCATCGCGCAGGCGAATTGGCATGTGCTGCGCCATGACCGGGAGATCGTGCACTTCTGCCTGACGGTAATACTGCGCGAGCAGATCCCCGTACTCCAGACCTAGCAGGCCGCCGTACTGCTTGATATATCCCTTGGTAAAGACCGGCGCCGAGAAATCGTCGAAACGATCTTCCTCGAGCGCCGTTAAAAAACGCTGCTCGATGCGCAACTCTGCGGAGATCTGCGCGAGCGACAACGGCTGCGCTTCGCGAGCGGCCCTGAGGCGTTGACCCACGGTGAGTTCAGCGTCTGAGGCGACTGTCGTCTCCTCGGACTGCGGCTGTGAGTCATCGCTGCTCATCACGTTCGATTGCGTTTAAGCGCGCCACTTCCGATGAGTTTGGAAATCCGCTGCGCAATCGTTCGGCACACCGCGCCGCTTCGTCGGGCGCGTTGAGCCGTTGCTCGATCTGTACGCAAAGTAGCAGCATCTCCGCGCTGCTGGCCGTAGAGCCCAAATAGCGCTGCGAGAAAGCGCGCGCCGCCATGTACTCTTCGCGCTGGAAGGCCAAATCCGCCATGTTATAGAGCGCATCGGGAAATACCCGGTTGCGCGTCAGCGCTTCGCGGAGATAGCTCTCGGCTTTATCGAGGTCGTTGGCGCTGCGCGCGCAAACGCCGGCATTGGTCAACGCAACTTCGGGCGTGCCGTAGCGTGGATTATCGGCCGCCCGCCGAAAATAGCGCTCGGCTTCCCGCCAACGGTCGGTGCGACACAAGAATACGGCATAGCTATTGGAAGCCGCACCGCTATCCGGCCCAAGCTGCGTCGCACGCAGATAATGTTGCTCCGCCAATTCCTGATCGTTGAGCTGCTCATAGACGATGGCGATCGTGCTGTGCGCGGCCCCAAGTCGCGGGTTGTATTCCAAGGCACGCCGGAGACTCTCGAGCGCGAGATCGAATCTTCCCTGGCGCAGGTAGGCAACACCGAGATTCAAATTGGCTTGCGCAGCCTCCTCCGGCGGGGGATCGTCGACGCCCGAGGTTGTCACGCAGGCCTGGGCGAAACTGACGACGACAACGGCAAGTAGGATGCGCATCGATTGGCTCATATGCTGACAACTCTTGGTAGTTTAGCGCCTAAACGCGAACTCGTACGATCCTCGACTTGGCCGGCGAGCTGCCCGCACGCTGCTGCGATATCGTCGCCACGGGTCTTGCGCGTCGTCGCGACGGTACCGGCGCATTTGAGCTCGTGGCAGAACGCGTCGATGACGGCGCCCGGGGAGCATTCGTACTGCGTCCCGGGAAATGGGTTGAATGGAATCAAATTCACCTTCGCCGGCCGATTGCGTAGCAAGCGCGCCAGCCCCCGAGCATGCTTGATGCTGTCGTTGACACCGCGGAGCATTGCATATTCGAAGGTCACGTGACGGGATGCGAGACACTCAGCGTATTCCCAGCATGCATCCAGAAGCTCCGCAATCGGGTGGCGCTTGTTGATTGGCACGAGCTCATCGCGTAGATCATCGAACGGCGCATGCAACGACACAGCCAGAGCGACGTTGCAGTCCTGCGAAAGCTTGCGAATCTGTGGAACGAGCCCCGCGGTGCTGATCGTTACGCGCCGCCGTGACAGACCGAACGCCCGATCGTCGACGAGCAGACTAACGACGGGAATGACGTTGCGGTAGTTTGCGAGCGGCTCGCCCATCCCCATGAATACCACGTTCGTCACCGTGACTTCGGGTCCGAGCGCACGCTTGGCGATCAAAACCTGCCCGAGTATCTCGGCAGCATTCAGGTTGCGGTTGAAACCTTGGCGGCCGGTCGCACAGAAAGAGCAGTCCATCGCACAACCCGCTTGTGATGAGATACACAGTGTCGCGCGGCCGAGCTCGGGTATGAATACTGTTTCAACGGCCTGCCCTGCGCCGATGCCGATCAACCACTTGCGCGTGCCGTCCTGGGATGTTTCTTCGCGTATGAGCTCGGGCAGTTCCAGGCAGGCCATGAGCTCGAGACGCTTGCGCAATCGCAAACTGATATCGGTCATCTGCTGGAACTCGAGCACGCCTCGCTGATAGAGCCAGGCTAATATCTGGCGAACGCGGTAAGGTCGCTCGTCCAAACTAGCGAATAATTCCTCGAGATCCTGCGGAGCGAGCCCAATCAGATTGAGCTTACCAGCAGCTGTCGGAGTCGCGCTCAGCGCGTTCGCGGACAAAGCTCCGCTCCGGCGAAAAAGAAGGCGATCTCCTGTGCGGCGGTTTCGAGCGCATCGGAACCGTGCACGATATTTGCTTCGATCGATTCCGCAAAATCCGCGCGAATGGTACCCGCAGCCGCTTTCCCGGGGTCGGTCGCGCCCATGAGATCGCGATTGAGATGAACCGCGCCCTCGCCCTCGAGCACCTGCACGACGACGGGACCGGAACTCATGTACTCGACGAGATCCGCGTAAAACGGCCGTTCCTTGTGCACGGCGTAGAACTGCTGAGCCTGGCCGCGCGTCAGATGCAGCATTTTCGAAGCGATGATCTGCAATCCTGCCGCCTCGAAGCGATGGCTGATCTCGCCGATCAGGTTTTTCTGCACGCCGTCAGGCTTAACAATCGATAAAGTACGCTCTTTCGCCATGATCCATCCCTAGCTAGTTACGATCCGAAATCCGCTTCAAACGCTGAAGCTCTCTCCGCACCCGCATTCGCCCTTCACGTTCGGGTTACGGAATTTGAATGCCTCGTTCAACCCCTGCTTGACGTAGTCAACCTCGGTGCCATCGATGAGCTTGAGGCTTTCCCGATCGACGATAATCTTGACGCCTTGCTGCTCGAAGACTTCGTCCTCGGCCTTCACCGCATCCGCATAGTCGATTACGTAGGCGTAACCCGAGCAGCCAGTCTTTTTGATCCCGACCCGCAGGCCGACCCCGTGGCCGCGTTGCTCAAGATAGTTGCGCACGCGCTGTGCGGCAGTTTGCGTCAGTGACACGGCCATAAGCTGTCCCGATCCAATTGTTCGTTGCAAGTCGATCTCATTGCGTCACCAAGTCATCGGCCGCTTGCGCGTTGGCAAGCAGTGCATTCTCGAGCACGAGCAGCTTGCCGAGCTTCTCGGTGGGCACTCCGAGCGCCGCGTAGGCCGCTCGCGCGCGCGGCTCGCGCAGGGCCGCCACGCCCTGTCCTTCGAGACGTTCGGCTATCCAATCCGCCGCCGCGACAAAATGCGGACACCCGTAGGCCTCGAAGCGCACCGAGCGAATCGAGCCACGCTGCAGTTGGACCTGGAACCGGACCCATACGTTCAGGCTGCGATCCTCGGCTTCGGTCGTGACGACCCCCTCGCCGCCCTGCTGCAACCCGCCGCATCGACTCGATGAACTCAGGCGATGCTGAATCTCGGCACTGTATTCCATTGCGAACTCAGCAGTTTAGCGTAAATAGCCCTGCCAAAGTATTCGCAGCACCGTCAGCTCTTGCACCAGTTCGGAGCCCCGGCGGCGATCTGGCGTAAGCGCCCAACCTCCGCGGCGACTCGGCCGAGGACATAATCAATCTCCTCGGGTGTCGTGTACCGGCCGACGCTGAAGCGCAGCGAGCTCTCCGCCAGCGCCGGACTCAAGCCCATGGCATTGAGGACGTGCGAAGACTCCGGATTGTCCGCATTACAGGCCGATCCAGCCGATACGGCGATCTCGCCGATGGCGTGGCGCAAGCTCTCGCCGTTGACGCCCGGGAATGCGATATTGAGCACGTGGGGGGCGCTGCGGGTCGGATGACCGTTGCGGCGCACACCGGCTAGCGCGCTCAGCCCCGCCCAGAGCCGTTGCCTCAGGGAGTCGAGGACCGGACCTTCGCGCGCGGGATCCGCCAGAGCATAGGCGGCACCCATGCCGACGATCTGATGGGTCGGCAGCGTTCCCGGCCGCAAGCTACGCTCTTGCTCGCCGCCGAACAGCAGCGGGGCGAGCGATAGCGGCGGGCGGACGTACAGGGCTCCGACCCCCTTAGGCCCATGAATTTTGTGCGCAGTCAGCGAGACCATATCGACCGGCCAGCGGGCGACGTCGAGTGCCAGCTTGCCGGCGCTTTGCGCAGCGTCCACGTGCAGCAAAACGCCGCGGGCGCGGCAGCGTTCGCCAACCGCCTCGATATCCTGAACGACACCAGTCTCATTATTCACATGCATGATCGAGACCAGCGCCGTGCGATCCGTGAACGCCGCATCGAGCTCATTTAGGTCAATGAGTCCATCCGTGGCGCATTCGAGATAGGTCACCGCGACACCGCGGCGCGCTAGCGCGGCAGCAGTGTCGAGCACGGCCTTATGTTCCGTGCGCGCCGTAATCAGGTGGCGCCCGGGATTGGCGAGCATGACGCTTTGCAGCGCCAGGTTATCGGATTCGGTCGCACCGGATGTGAATGTGATAGATCCCGTGCCGGCACCGATGCGCTGGGCGATCTGCTCTCGGGCAGCAGCGACCCGGCGCGCGGCCGCCTGGCCAAAGCGATGCGTCGACGACGGATTGCCGAAATGCCCGTCGCGCTCCAGGCACTCGGCCATCGCCGCGGCGACGCGCTCATCGACGGGCGTGGTTGCCGCGTAATCGAGATAGACAGCGCGGGCGACCATGTCACTTCACCTTACCGGCCGACTTCGCCGGATCGATGCTCGCGAGGAATCCGCGCAAAATGTTGATTTCGGTTTGATCGAGTCGGGCTCGATTAAATGTACGCCGTAGCCGCAGCTTGAGTTGCCTGGGATGATCGGGCTTCAAGAAGCCTGCGCTGCGCATGATCTGCTCGAGGTGGACGTGAAACGCTTCGAGCTCCTCGGCCGTCGCCAATGGTGCATCGCGCGGCTCGACCTCGGGTGCGGCGTCATCGGGAAGTGCCATACGCAGTTCGTAGCAGATGACTTGCACCGCCATCGCAAGGTTCAGCGACGCATACGCCGGATTAGCCGGTATATGCACGAGCTCATGGCAACGCGCGATATGCTCATTTGTAAGCCCCGAATGCTCGGGGCCGAATACGACGGCCACGCGCCCCAGGCGCGATTGCTGCCAGAGTTTGGCCGCGCCTTGGCGCGCATCGATGGTTGGCCACGACAGGCTCCGTAGCCGCGCGCTCGCACCGGCAACATAGGCGCAATCGGCAATCGCATCTGCGAGTGTGGTGACGGCTCGGGCGCCCGCGAGCACATCATCGGCGCCTGACGCGCGCGCGGTTGCAGCCGCGCTCGGAAAATCCCGCGGCGCGACGAGCACGAGATCCGTCAAGCCCATCGTCTTCATCGCACGCGCACTCGCGCCAATATTGCCCGGATGCGTAGTCTCGGTCAGAACGATGCGAACGGGGATGTCGATGGATGTCGGGCCCATGGCTGGCGTTGATGTGGGACAATATTTATCGAACTCAAGAGTGTATTCTACTCGCCCCAGGCCGGTGGGCCTGCCACCGACGCGCAAACCTTTAAGTCCCTGAACTCCAATGCATGCAATGGTCAATGTCGCGGTCCGCGCCGCACGCCGGGCGGGCGATGTCATGATTCGCTATCTCAATCAGCTCGATGCACTCGAGGTCACCGATAAGGGGCGCAACGAATTCGTCACGGAGGTCGATCACCGCGCCGAGCAGGCCATCGTCGAGATCATCCGCGATTTTTATCCCGACCACGCGATCTTAGCGGAGGAGCGCGGCCAGCAAGGGCACCACGAGTTCGAATGGATCATCGATCCACTCGACGGCACGACCAACTTCATTCACGGCTTTCCGGTCTTCGCAGTGTCAATCGCCGTCCGGCACAAGCGGCAACTCGAACATGCCGTCGTCTACGATCCGCTGCGCCAGGAAATCTTCTCGGCGAGCCGCGGCCAGGGCGCGCAGCTCGACGGCCGGCGAATCCGCGTGAGCCGGCGGCATCGGCTGCAAGAAGCGCTCATCGCGACAGGCTTCCCTTACCGGTTCGTCGAGGACGATATCGACAGTTATCTCGCCATGCTCAAAACGATCATGCAACAGACCGCCGGTATTCGCCGCCCCGGATCTGCGGCGCTCGACCTTTGCTATGTGGCAGCGGGACGAGTTGACGGCTTTTGGGAACTCGGCCTGAACATCTGGGATATCGCCGCGGGTGCATTGCTGATCCGCGAAGCCGGCGGACGGATCAGCGATTTCGAAGGCGGCGACGGCTACCTCGACAGCGGCAACGTCGTTGCAGGCAACCCGAAGATCTATGCGGCAATGTCGAAGCTGTTGGCGCCGATCGCCCGCCGTATGAGCCCGGCGGAAAAATAGGGCCGGGCGAAGCAGCCTTACGGCAGATCGTCGATGGCTTCGCGCTTCGGCGGAATCAGATCTACCGGCGAGACGTCTAGTGCCAGTGCTGCGGCACTGGCGATATAGATCGACGAGTAGGTGCCGACGAGAATTCCGACGATAAGTGCGAGCGCGAAGCCAGAGACGCTTTCGCCGCCGAGGACGAATAGCGCGACCAGCACGAGCGCCGTTGTCATTGCCGTGATCAACGTCCGCGCGAGCATCTGGTTGATCGAAGAGTTAATGATCTCGTCCGGGCTACCGCGGCGAATGAGCCGGAAGTTCTCGCGAATGCGGTCGAAGACGACAATCGTATCGTTGAGCGAATAACCGATCGTCGCAAGAATTGCCGCCAAAATCGTCAGGTCGAAACCGATACCGAATACGGAAAAGAATCCGACCAAGATAATCACGTCATGGATGAGCGCGGCGATCGCGCCGGCTGCGAACTTCCAGCGAAAGCGCAACATGACGTAGATGAAAATCAGGATCAGCGCGATCAGCATGGCAAGACTGCCCTGCTCGGTGAGATCGGCGCCGACTTGCGGGCCGACGAACTCGATGCGGCGCAACTCGACGGATGGATCATGGGCCTGGAGCACGCTCAATACGCGGTCGCGGATCTCGCCACCGTCCTGGCCTTCCTGCGGCGGCAAGCGAATCAGCGCATCGGACACAGTGCCGAAATTCTGTACCAGCGGCGTGCTAAAACCGGCCTGGGTCAACGTTTCGCGGATCGCGGCAAGGTCGGCAGGCCCAGCGTACTCGACCTCGAGCAGAACCCCGCCGGTAAAGTCGATACCGAAATTCAGCCCGCGCGTGAAAATCGAGGCAAACGACACGACGATGAGCACGAGCGAGAATACGGTGGCGATCCGCCGTCCGCCCATGAAATTGAAATTCGGCACCCGGTGAAAAAAGTTCATGCGTGCTGGGCCCGTCCGCCGATCGATAATCGTTTAACCTGCCTGTACCCGTAGAGCGCGTTTACGATCGCACGCGTGCCGATAATCGCCGTGAACATCGAGGTGATGATGCCCAAGGTCAAAGTCACGGCGAAGCCCTTGATCGGACCGGTGCCAAATGCAAATAACACCATTGCCGCGATTAACGTTGTGATATTCGCGTCGGCGATTGTCGAGAATGCCTTCTCGTAACCCGCCCGTATACTTGCCTGTGGCGAGTTGCCGTTGCGTAATTCCTCACGGATGCGCTCGAAAATCAGCACATTCGCGTCCACCGCCATACCGACGGTTAGCACGATACCGGCGATACCCGGCAGCGTCAGGGACGCCTGCAGCAAGGAAAGCAGCGCAATGATGAGCACGACGTTCGCGAATAGCGCGACGTTGGCGATCATGCCGAAGCCGCGGTAATACAGGGCCATGAACAGCACGACGACGAGGAAGCCCGTCATGACGGCCGTGCGCCCCCGCTCGATATTGTCCTGTCCCAAGCTCGGTCCGATCGTCCGCTCTTCGACCTTGACGATCGGCGTCGCCAGCGCACCCGCGCGCAGCAGCAGCGCAAGGTCTTGGCCCTCGAAGGGCGTAATGCCGGTAATCTGGAAATTGCTCGAGAACACGCCTCGAATCACCGGCGAGCTCAAGACGGTCTCCTCACGCGTCGTACGTAAGACCTGCTCGCCGTCACGCTCGACGATCTCGGGTTTTTCCTCAATGAAAAGAATCGCCATCGGGCGATTCAAGTTTGCCTGAGTCGTGTCGAGCATGCGGCTTGCGCCTTGGCTATTGAGCCGCACGAACACGGCAGGCTGGCCTTGCGAATAACCGAAAGTCGCGTCGGTGAGCTGGTCGCCCGAAACGATGACCTCGCGGCGCAGCAGGATGGGCACGCCGTCGCGGTCCGCGCGCAGAATAGAATTCAGCGGCGGCCTGTTGCGCCGCTCGGCTTCGAATGCGTCGTTCTCCGTGTCGACGAGCCGGAACTCGAGCGTCGCAGTCGCGCCGAGGATACGTTCGGCCTGCGACGGATCCTGAACGCCGGGGAGCTGCACGAGAATACGGTCCAAGCCTTGGCGCTGCACGACGGGCTCGGCAACGCCGAGCTCGTTGACGCGATTGCGCAGCGTAATGGTGTTCTGCTGAATGGCGAAGTTCTGCCGCTCGGTGATCTGCGCCGGCGAGAGCTGCACGCGAAACCCGCGATCCGCCCCGAAGGTTGCCGAACGCACCTCAATCAGCGGGTCGAGCATGCGCACGATTGTTTCAGCCTCATCGAGCTGTGCCGGATCGAGAATCGGCACTTCGATGACGTTGCCATTGAGCCGGACGCGATTGCGGATTCCCGCCTCCCGAAGATCCGCCCGCAAGTCGCCTTCATAGGTCTCGATATATTGTCTGATCGCCGTATCGAGATCGACTTGATAGAGGAAATGCACCCCGCCGCGTAAATCGAGGCCTAAACTCATTGGCCGTAAGCCCAGCGCGCGCAGCACGGCCGGTGTCCGCGGCGCGAGCGTCAAGGCGACGACGTAGAGCGGCAGCTCTTCATTCAATACGGCACTCGCCCTGAGTTGCGAGTCGACGTCCGGGAACCGGACGACCGCCGCGCCGCCCTCGATACCGGCTTGGGAGAATTCGATCCCCTGCGTCTCGAGCACGGACGTAATTCGCCCGACCGTCAGCTCGGCAACGTCGTTACCGTCCTCGCGCGTGATCTGCAGCGCCGGGTCGTCACCGAATAAATTTGGCGAGGCGACCAACGCGCCGAACAGGATCACGCCGACCACGAGGACGTTCTTCCACAACGGGTATCGATTCATGCAGCGGTGTGCCTATGCGGTCTTGATCGTGTCTTTCGGCATCAGCGCGGCCACGGTACTGCGCTGTACCTTGACGGAAACGCCGTCAGCCACTTCCACCGTCACCCACAGGTCGCCAACGTCGGTCACTTTGCCGAGTACGCCACCGCCCGTCACGATTTCCTGGCCAGCCTCGAGCGCCTCGACCATCTGGCGGTGCTCTTTTTGGCGCTTGTGCTGGGGGCGAATCAACAGGAAGTAAAACAGCACGAAGATGATGATCAACGGCAGGAAGCTCATGATCGGATCGGCTTGGCCGCCGGCCTGCGCCCAAGCAGGGCTAATGAAAAAGTCCATATCGGTGATCGCTCGCGCTTCGTTGTGACGGAATTAGCGCGATATTATGGCATAGGTTCCCAGACCGATCTCAACCGCCGCCGAAAGGCAGACCGGGCCCAGTCGGTGCCGGATCGAACGGGGCCCCCTCAGCCGCAGCCGTTTGCCGCGACGAACGCGCCGAAGCGCCGCTCCTCGATCGCCGCGCGCATGCCCGCCATGAGCTGCTGATAGAAGTGCAGGTTATGCAATGTGGCCAGGCGCGCGCCGAGGATCTCGTTACAGCGGTGCAAGTGACTCACGTAAGCGCGGCTGTATCGACGACAGGCCGAGCATGTGCATGCCGGATCGATCGGGCCCGTGTCGGACCGAAACCGCGTGTTGCGGATGTTCAAGGTACCCTCGCTCGTGAACAGTTGGCCAGTGCGCCCGTGGCGTGTGGGCATGACGCAATCGAACATGTCGACACCGCGCGCGACTGCCTTGATCAGATCTTCGGGCGTACCGACGCCCATTAGATAGCGAGGTTTGTCCTTCGGCATTGCGGGCCCGAGCGCGTCGAGCACCCTGAGGCGCTCCGCCTCCGGCTCGCCAACTGCCAAGCCGCCGATCGCATAGCCGTCGAAGCCGATACGCTCGAGTCCCGTCAGGGAGGTCGCTCGCAGTTTCGGATAGATCCCGCCCTGAACGATACCGAACAGCGCCGCGTCGCCGTCAACGCCGGCCTTGAGACGGTCAAAGGCTTCCCGGCTGCGACTCGCCCAGCGCAAGGACAACTCCATCGCGCGTTGCGCTTGCGTCGCATCGCCGGCATTCGGCGTGCATTCATCGAGCACCATGACGACATCCGCGTCGAGATCGTGCTGCACCTCGATCGATCGTTCGGGGGTCAGCTCGATCAAATCACCGTTCAACGGCGAACGAAACTCCGCCCCGCGCTCACTGATCTCGCGCAGCGACTCGAGGCTGAATACCTGAAAGCCACCGGAGTCCGTCAGAATCGGCGCGGGCCAGTTCATGAAGCCATGCAGCCCGCCGTGTGCACGGATGACCTCCGTGCCGGGCCGCAGCATCAGATGAAACGTATTACCGAGGAGAATTTGCGTACCGAGTTCGCTGAGCTCCTCCGGGGCCATCGCCTTGACGCTGCCGTAAGTACCGACCGGCATGAACGCAGGCGTGTCGACCTGGCCGCGCCGGAAGCTCAGTTGTCCGCGGCGCGCAGCACCGTCGGTCGCGAGCAGCTCAAAGCGCATGATTTCGCTCCGAGACTTGCGCGGCCGGCAAGGTGAGCATGGCGTCACCATAGCTGAAAAAACGATACCGCTTGGTGACGGCATGTCGATATGCAGCCATGACGCATTCACGGCCGGCAAATGCCGCGACGAGCATCAACAGCGAGGAACGCGGCAGATGAAAGTTCGTGACCATCGCGTCCACAACGCGAAACTTGAACCCCGGCAAGATAAACAGCCTCGTCTCGCCCGCAAAGGGCGCCAGCGTACCTCCGTGTGCGGCCGCCTCTAACGCCCGTACCGTCGTCGTGCCGACGGCGACGACACGCCCGCCGCGCGCTTTCGCTGCCGCGACACGTTCGCACAGGGCCGCAGACACGTTCACCGATTCCGCATGGAGGCGATGTTCACGAATGTTCTCGGCATACACTGGCGAAAATGTCCCAAGCCCGACATGCAGGGTGAGGCGGTCGTAACCGATGCCGCGCTCGGCGAGTGCCGCGAACAACGCCGCATCGAAGTGTAGCCCCGCGGTCGGCGCAGCTACTGCGCCCGGATTGTCCGCATAGACGGTTTGGTAACGTACGACATCGTCGTCACGCGGGGCGCGCTCGATGTACGGCGGTAATGGCACTTCGCCGTGGCTTTCCAGATAAGGCTCGAGCTCGCGGTCGAAAAGTAGCTCGAATAATTTTCCACGCCGGCCCTCAACCGTCGCCCGGGCGCCGCCGTCGAAGTGCAGCGTCGCCCCGACTCGCGGCGCGCGGCTCGCGCGGAGCTGCACCAGCACCGTCCGCTCCCCGCTCACGCGCTCGAGCAGCATCTCGATGCGCCCGCCGCTGTCCTTGAACCCGTGCAGGCGCGCCGGAATCACGCGCGTGTCGTTGATCACGAGCAGGTCTCCGGGTTCGAGCAGCTCGGGCAGCTCCGCAAACGTACGGTCTTCGGTCCGACCATCGCGGCCGTCAACGAACAAGAGCCGGCTTTGGGCGCGTTCAGGCAGCGGCTCCTGGGCGATCAGTTCCGTTGGCAGCTCGTAGTCGAAGTCGCTCAGGCGCATGGGACGGGGATTCTACATCTCCAAAAAAAACCGGCCACGAGGGCCGGTAAATAGCTGCCTTGGGGGGCTAGGTCGGGGGCCGTTATCAGTCGCCGCGATCGGAGGCCGGTAGCTCGACCTCCAACGTCTGGCGGCGCTGATTGCGCATGATCGTCAACTCCAATTGCTCACCAGGCTCGAAGCTGTTGAGAATTCTCAGGGCATGGCCGACGCCCATCGGCACACGGCCGCTAATTTCGAGGATGACGTCACCGTCCTGTAGCGTGAGCGTCGTATCCTCGGGCGCGCGCACGACGAGCACGCCGGTGTCGGTGCCGAAGTAGGTTCCTAGGCCCGGCGTGAGCTCGACCAGCTCCATATCGGCCCAACGCCCAAGCGGCGCCCGGAATGGAAAGCCCGGCGCAAACTGCGAGCCGTCGCCGCGCCCTCCGGGTGACCTGCCGAATGCGAACCGCGGCGCCCGTGAAGCTTGCGCCTCGACCTCGATATCGCGTGATTCGCCATCGCGTACGATCGTAAGCACAACGGCATCGCCGGGATCGACGTTCGCCATTTGGCCGATCAATAACTCGGCGGGCGAGCTTCCAGCGCTGCTGTCGAGCGTGGCGCCGTCCATCGCCGTGATCACGTCACCGGTTTCAAGGCCTGCCTGATCGGCGCCGCCACCCGGCGAAACGCTCACGACGAGCACGCCATCGGCGTCATCTTCAATGCCGATGCCAAGCACGGCGCGGCGACCGCCAGCCCCGAACTCGCGTACGATGTCGACAGCGGGCTGTGCAGCGCCGGCTGAAAGCTCAGCAATCTTGCGTGCTGCCGCTTCGAGTTGCTGCCGCGCTTGCTCGAGCTCGGCATTACCCTGGGCCGGCTGCGCCTGCGCCATGCCGGCAGTCAGCGCCAACGTCAGCAGGGTTAAAGCGAATGCCATCATCTTCACGAGCTGGTCTCCGAATGAACTGTCTATATCTATAAGATGCGCCTAGAACGCAAAACGTTGCGCATCCGCGTACCGGACCTGCACCAATGCGTTCATGAGCTCGACACGCTGCTGCCACAGCGCCCGCGTCTGGGTCGGACTGAGCCCCAACCGCCGGGCGAACATGAGGCGCTCATCGATCAGCCCGATCTGATCCTCGAGGCCGGCGATGATCGTGGCCGTACTCGCCCGCACGACCTGTGGCTGGTACGTGATGCCGTCGAGCTCGCGCTCGAGCCGCGCCGACTCCTCGATGAGCGCCGCATACGTTGGCGTGCCGAAAACCGGCGCGACACGTGGACCTGCGCCTTGATCCGCGACAATGGTCGCCGGCGCGGAATCATCCACACGGGGCGCCTCGGGGGAGCGCGCGACGATCCACAGCGCGAGGACGGCGATACTCGCGGCGATGACGCCTTGCAACGGCCAACGCCACCGGCTGCCGCCCGGTGGCTCGGCTTGGGCGCAAGCGTGTGCAGCGATTCGGTCCCACACGCCCGGCGGCGGCGCTACGGCGGGCAGATCGCGCAGCGCTTGCTGAGTGCGCTTGAGCGCCTCTAGCTCCGCACGCAACGCAGGGTCATTCTCGACCGCACGGCTTATCTCGGCATCGACGGGTTCGCCGTCGCGTACCCGTAACAGATCTATCGTGCTGGGGCGCATAACTCCACTCCATCCTCGGCCGAATATCCGGCCAATAGCTCGCGTAGGCGCTCATGCGCGCGCGCGAGCTGTGATTTCGAAAAACTCGGCGTCTTGCCCATGCTCGCCGCAATCTCCCGGTGCGTATAACCTTCCACGTCGTGTAGCCAGACGACCGCGCGTGCCGCTGGCGTCAGCTCGGCCAGCGCCGCCTCGAGGGCGGATTGCTCCTCGAGCCGTTGCGCGCCGTCATCGCTCGCGCCAAGCTCGGGCGGCTCCTCGTCCGACTGGCGCGCGACCCAGCTCGAGCGCAGATACATCAGACATTTATTCACGGCAATCCGTCGTACCCAAAAACCGAGACCCGCATCGCCGCGATACGTGCCGATCTTTCCGAGCACTTCGAGAAAGGTCTCCTGCAACACGTCCTCTGCAAGTGCACGCGACACCAGCATTCGGCACGCCAGCGTGTATACCAACGGCGCGAACAGCGTATAAAGCCGCGCATGCGCGTCGACATCGCCGGATTGAGCTGCTGCGATCAACGCAGGCTCTGCATCTGGGATCTGAGTTGTCATGGTCTCGTTTACTTTGGATGCGCCGGCTACCGAAAAGGTTGCAACTGCGCAGCAACGGCCACCCGATGACGTCAGCCGGGGTCCTGTGTCAAACTTACGCGGTCGAAAGCCGCTCGCGGCTTGGGATTGGCCGGGATGGCGGAATTGGTAGACGCGCCGGACTCAAAATCCGGTTCTGGCAACAGAGTGCGAGTTCGATTCTCGCTCCCGGCACCACGCCCGCGACACCGCTAGGCAGACGCGGGCCCAGAGCACCCCATGAAACCCCGAGTTATTGGCAGTTCGGCCCGGACGGCGGGGCGTCGGGCTCGGAGTTCGTCTTGTAAATTTCCTCGCAAGTCTCGGTTCGCAGAATCCGCGCGCGCTCACTGAGATTGATATACGGCTGCCCGCTCTTAAGCGGCCGTCCAGTGATCGTGATCTGATCCCCAGGCTGCAGCGTACTACGGTCCCAGCCCCAGTTGCGCGCGAGGGTTCCCGGTGCGGTAAATTCAGCCTGCCAGCGCACGTTCGAGCCGCCGGCTTGGGGCACGTCGAGGACCAGGGTCGAATGCGGGTTGATAAGCTGCAGCGCCACGACCGTCCCGGTCAGCGTGACCGTTTGCTCCTCGAAGCGGCCCGCATCGCCGTGGTGCGCCGAAGCAATGCTTGCCGCGCAGACCAAAGCGATCCAGCCGAACGATCGACCGAAGGCATGTGCGGCCAATTTGCCTACCTTAATTAACATCGTTGATCCCCCGATCTGTCTGGAGCCTTAGCCAAAGTTTGGCGTAATGCCGCTGAGCAGGCAAGCGCTGCGGCGGCATCCGGCGAGGACTCACGGATGCATTCGCGGCCGCCGCCACGGTAAAGTGGCGCGACGCCCCGACGACTGGATGAGGTTCATGCAATATCGGATTGAAGTCGTGCTGCCGTGTCGAAATCACCTCGGTGAGGGTCCCGTTTGGGATGCCGAAAGTGGCATGCTGTGGTGGCTCGACGGCACGGGACGGCGCGTCGCCAACCCATCGATCTGGCGCCTGGCACTCAGCAGCGGCCAAGTCGATCACTGGTATCTCGATCATGATGTCGGCGCGCTCGCAGTCAGAACCAACGGCGAACTCGTGCTCGCGCTCGACGACGGTTTTTATTTTTTTAGCCCGAAGACCGGCAAGCTCGACCTCATCGGCCTTGTCGATGCGGATCGGCCCCGATCGCGCCTCAACGACGGCAAGGTCGACCGCCGCGGGCGCTTCATCGCCGGCGGCATGGACGATAAGGAAGAGCTCGCGATCTGCGGGCTATGGCGGCTGGATCCGGATTTGACGATCACCAAGCTCGACGACGGCATCATCTGTTCGAACGGGCCATGCTGGAGCCCCGACGATAAGACCTTTTATATTGCCGACACGTTCGTCGATGAGTTCTGGGCCTATGACTACGATCTCGAGCACGGCACGCTCGCCAATCGACGGGTGTTCGCCGACACCAAGGAAACCAGCGGCGTACCGGACGGATCCACGGTCGACGCGGAAGGCTGTCTCTGGAACGCCGAGCTCATCTCCGGCGACCTCGTCCGGTATGACCCCGAAGGTCACGTCGAACGCCGGATTGGCATGCCCGTGCGCAATATTACGTCGGTCATGTTCGCCGGCAAAAACCTCGACGAGATCTATGTGACATCAATGGCGAGGGTCAAGCACCCGGCGGTGCACGACCGGTTCAGTGCCGACGTGAAACCCCAGTTTGGTGCGGGATCACTGTTTCGAATCACCGGCCTCGGTATCAAAGGCCTGCCCGAGCCGCGTTTCAAGGGTTAGCGAGGACGCCATGAGCAACAATAAAGTCATCGTCACCTGCGCACCGACCGGTGCGATTCATACGCCGTCGATGTCGCCCTATCTGCCGGTGACTCCCGCCGAGATTGCTGCGGCAGGCATAGCGGCCGCCGCAGCGGGCGCGGCCATCTTGCATCTGCACGCGCGCGACCCCAACGACGGTCACCCGCGCCAAGATCCGGAGCTCTTCAAGCAGTTCCTGCCCGAGATCAGCGCGAAAACGGACGCCGTCATCAACATTACGACGGGCGGCAGCCCGCATATGACGGTTACCGAACGATTGCAGCCGGCGCTCGAACTCAAACCCGAACTCGCCTCACTGAACATGGGGTCGATGAACTTCGGACTCTTTCCAATGCTGCGACGGTTCAAGAAGTTTCGCTACGACTGGGAGCGCGAGCATCTCGAGAAGAGCCGCGATCTCGTCTTTCGAAATACATTCGCAGATATCGAACGAATCTTGAGTGCGTGCGGCGCCAACGGCACGCGCTTCGAGTTCGAATGCTACGACATCTCACACTTGTACAATCTCGCGCACTTTCTCGATCGCAAGCTTGTTAACCCACCGCTGTTCGTCCAAAGCGTGTTCGGGATCCTCGGCGGTATCGGTAACCATCCGGAGGATCTCATGCACATGCGCCGTACCGCCGACCGGCTGTTCGGCGACGCTTATCAGTGGTCGATACTCGGAGCCGGACGCAAGCAGATCGAACTCGCCGCCGCCGGCGCGGCCATGGGCGCCAACGTCAGAGTCGGACTCGAGGATTCCCTGTGGAGCGGGCCCGGCAAACTGGCCGAATCGAACGCCGAACAAGTACTAACGATTCGTAGAATTCTCGAAGGACTATCGCTCGAGCTTGCCTCGCCCGATGAAGCGCGCGCGATTCTCGCTCTCAAGGGCCGCGACCAGGTGAATTTTTAGGCGCCGGCGGGCGCCGCAGCCGCGCTATTCGATACTAAGCGAATGCCTGCCGAAGCGGCGGCCCGGCATGCGCTGCCGGGCCGCGACCGCAAGCCTTAGGGATCGAGCGTCGCAAGATACGCGACGATATCGACCATGTCCTCGGTCGTCAGATTGGCGACGGTCGGGCGCATCAGCGCCGCGAGCGTTCCGGCCCGATCGCCCGTCTTGAAGTCGTTGAGCTGGCGGATGCTATACACGGGCGAACCGCCCGCGATGGCCGGCACATCGCCGAGGCCCTTGAGATCGATTCCGTGGCAGGCGATACAGGGCACGGTCTTGCCGTTGCCGCCAGTCATCACGAGGTTCTCGCCGCGCGCGATACTGCCAATTGGGGTATAGGCGATGAAGCCGGAAGTCGGGTGCCGCGCCGTTGCCAGCTCCCGGTTCTCTGGCACCTCGATGATCTTGTAGCCGAGCGGCTCGGTACCGCCGTCCGGATGGACGAAGCGCATGCGGCCGCCACCGATGTAGGTACGGGGCACGGTCTCGGCCTCGATGACGTCGACGACCCAATCGATCGGCTCGAGCGCCGCGAAATACTCGGCAGCCACCCGGGCTTCGGCATCGGTCATTCCAGCCGCGAGGCGGTTCATCCAATACCGATCCTTGCGCGCACCGGACTTGAAGTCTGCGATCTGGTTGACGATGTAATTGACCGTGTAGCCGGCCAACTGCGAAGACTCTGGATGTCCCATACCCGTGAAGCCGTGACAAGCGGCGCAAGCCCGAACTTCGGGGCCATTGCCGTGCGCAACGACTTCGGGCACCGGGGGATGCAGATCGGGAAACCAATCCGGCGGATTCCAGTGATCGTCAATCTGAGCTTGCGTGCGAACCAGGTCGCTGCCAGGCACGGAACGCGGCGCATCCGGATCATGCTGATGCGCTGCCGGGATCTCCCCGGTAACCGACTGATATGCCCACTCCGGTCCCTGAGCCCATGCAGCCGTGCTGGCAAATAAGCCGAGGACCGCAAACTTAGTGAACATTTTCATACACAAATCCCCCTAACGGACACGCAAGGACTGGACGTTAGCGCCCTCGCCGCAATGATTCAAGAACTATGAAGGTGCGCAGAGCCCGTCGGCGCACGCGCGGGCCGTCTTATTGGTCGAGCTCTTCGAGCCGCTCGAATAATGCCTCAGGCGTCAGATAGCCGCCGAGCTGCTCACCGTTTTGGGCAAACACCGACGGCGTGCCACGCACACCGACGAGTTGACCAAGATCGTAATGGCTCGCGACGGGCGTCGCATCGCAGCTGTCTTCCGGCACGCGCCCACCGAGCTTGGCCTCGGTCAGCGCCGTCTTGCGATCCGCCGCACACCAGACTTTATCGGCCTTGTCCCAGGACTCGGTGTCCGGCCCCGTGCGCGGATAGAACAGATAGTGGACCTCGATGCCGAGGCCGATAACCTTGTCGATTTCGCGGTGGAACTGGCGGCAATAGCCGCAATCGATGTCCGTAAAAATCGTCACGGTATGCTTGACGTCCTCAGGATCAGGGCCGAAGACGATCATGCTGTCGGGATCGACATTGGCGAGCATCGAAACGCGCGCGCGCGATCGCCGTTGTTCGGTCAGATTGGCGTTGTCGTCGAGATCGTAGAGGTCGCCTTGAATAATGTAGCGGCCGTCCTTGCTGACGTACGCGACGGACGAGCCGATTGCAACTTCGTACATTCCGGGCAGCGGCGCCTCGAGAATATCCGCGACCTCGATGCCCGGAAATTCCGCGGCGAGCTCCGCCTTACTGAGTACTTGGCGCTCTTGAGCCACGGCTGCGGCGCAGATGAAACTCAGTAAGAATACGATCCGATTGGACTTCACGGGACTCTCCCCTGGATGCTGACGAAGCCTGCTATGGCTTGGACATGCCGGCATCAGAACTAGTTCGGTCGGCAGCACCGAATTCTAGCAGATTTGGGGCTAGATACGCGGCGACTCAGCCGCGCGGGTGATGCCGGGCATGGAGCTCTTTCATGCGCTCCCGGGCGACGTGGGTGTAGATCTGGGTCGTCGAGACGTCGCTATGGCCGAGCAGGAGCTGAACGACGCGTAGATCGGCACCGTTGTTGAGCAGGTGGGTTGCGAAAGCGTGCCTGACCGTGTGCGGGGACAGCTTTTTGGATACACCCGCTTTCTTACCGTAACGCTTGATGATGTGCCAAAACGCCTGGCGCGTCATGCGGTCGCCGCGACGCGTGGGAAATAGATATTCGCTTTGGCGTTCGAGCAGGATCTCGGCGCGTGGGCCCTCGATGAACTCGCCCAGCCAATCCTGCGCCTCGTCGCCCAGGGGAATGAGCCGCTCGCGGTCACCCTTGCCGATGATCCGCAAAACACCTTGATTCAAATTCATCTGGCTCATCTTGAGATTGATGAGTTCAGAGACGCGCACGCCCGTCGCATAGAGCAGTTCGAGCATCGCCCGGTCGCGATGGCCAAGCGGATCGGTGACGTTGGGTGCGGCCAACAGCGAGTCCACTTCTTCCTCGGTCAGGGACTGCGGCAGCGCCCGCCCGATCTTCGGCATGGCGATATGGGCCGTCGGATCCTCGGAGATCACGCCCTCGCGCAGCAAATAACGGAAAAAACGGCGAAAACTTGAGAGTTGGCGCGCGGTCGACCGCGGCTTGGCGCCGCCTTCCACACGCCAGGAGATGTAGGCGAGAACGTCCGACTTGGACGCCGCAACCAGATCGACGCCCTGCGACGCCAGTCTCTGCTGCAACGCCATCAGATCCGCACGGTACGCCCCCAAGGTATTCTCCGAGAGGCCGCGCTCCATCCAGATCGCGTCGAGAAACCGATCGATCACCGCTTTGGGCTCCTTCGGATACTCCGTCGCGACCCGGGCCTTTGAATTCGCGTGTGAGAAATTATGAGCCATTCTGCCTCTTGCATGTGCTCCGCCGATCCGAGGTCAGCACCTGCTGTCAGGTCACGATACCCGTCGTCGCGACAGCATATTGGCGCACGCCAAGACCTTCGGAAAACATCTATAATTCAGCGTATTGTTGCCGCAGATCCCAGTATCCCTACTGTCCACCTACGACGTCATCGGAGTATGCGGGACCCATTCCCAGGGCAACGTGACAGGATTCACATATCACCGAGGCCATTGACATAAATAGACCCTCGTCACACAAATGAGACGTTCATGCCCCACTACGCGGCCCCGGCCCGCAGCTGCCTTTGACATAACCGTGACGGACGCCGCAGCCCGAGGCAAACTGCCGCGCCTGATCTATGGCCCCTATTCGTGGCTCGCCCTGCTAATTTTCGGCGCACCGGCCCTAGTGCTGGTAACGATCGTGCCTGGCCGCTTGCGGCGGCGGCGGATCGCCCGGTGGTTCGCGCGGCTCTTCTTCCTCGCGATCGGCAGCCCAGTTGGGGTCGAGGGAGAAGCGCAACTGCCGCCAGGGGCCTGCGTCGTCGTCGCCAATCACGCGAGCTATCTCGACGGCATCGTCCTAACCGCTGCGCTGCCGCCGAACTTCACGTTTGTGATTAAGCACGAGATGGCCGTCTTTCCGTTCGCCGGATTCCTGCTGCGCAGAATTGGCTCGGAATTCATCGACCGCAGCAATGACGGTCGTAAGCAGAGCGCCGCGCGGCGGCTGTTCAGGGCCGCGCGCGCCGGCGATGCGCTCGCATTCTTCCCGGAAGGCACGTTCACGAATTCGCCTGGACTGCGGCCGTTCAAGCCCGGCGCCTTCCGTGCCGCGTGGCAAGGACGCCTGCCGATCGTGCCGGTCGCTGTTTACGGTGCCCGCGACAAACTGCCCGCGGAAGTCTGGTTGCCCGCGCCGGGGCCGCTGGCCATTCGCATTTGTGGGCCCATCGATCCGGCGGATCACGAATCGGCGGCCGCGATGATGGCGGCCGTACGCCACGCCCTGCTCGCCGAACTCGATGAGCCCGACCTCGGTGACCCCACAGCGCCCGTCGTCAGTTCCGCGCCACCTGACGGCGGTCTCTGACGTACTCGATCCACGCGTTGGCATTGCGCCGTGCGGTCTCCTCATGGCGCCGCGCCGCGGTGAACGCGGCAAGCGCTTGGTCGTATTGCCCGAGCTCGGCGTAGGCCATGCCTTGCAGAATGAGCGTATTCCCGGTCTCGGCCAAGCCGCCTTTCGCGAGAGCCTGAGTTGCGGCGTCAATGACACCAGCCCAGTCGGCCTGCTCGCTCAACAGGTGCGCCTTCTGCCGGTAGTACTCGCCATCATCGGTCAGCGGCGCGAGCTTATCGATGACCTCGACAGCCTCACCGTATTCGCGCGCGGCGGTCCACGCGGACAGCAACAGCTCGAGGTTGTCGCGGGACTCCTCGATACGACGACTCGCCATCTCCGTCTCGAGAATTTGCGCCGCTTCGTAGGGTAGCTCGAGAAATAAGTTCAAGCGCGCGAGGTTGAGCAGCTTCGGTTCCTCCTCGACCATGCCCTGCTTATAAGCAAGCATGAGCGTCGCGAGCGCGTTGCTGTCGTCGGCGAGCTCGAGATAAGCGCTCGCGAGCATTTCCCAATAGCGGGGCGTGTCCGGCCATAGCGCGACCATACGCCGCAGAAGTTCTGCGGCGCTTGCATAGTCCATGCGCTCGAAATGAATCGACAACGCGAGCATGTGCCAGGATTCGTTCGGCGAGATTGCCCGCGCGATTGCTTCTTGCACATACGGTAGCGCCTCGGCGATTTGCTCGAGCTGTGCATAACTATTTCCGACGAGCATATAGGCGTCGGCCGGCACGGGTTCTTCGGCATACATGAACCAGGTGCGCATCGAATCGATCGCCTCCTCGAACCGTCCCTCGCTCGAGTACAGTCCGGCGAGCGAGTAGAGCATGCCTTGATTGGCAATATTCGGCAGCGCGTCGATCGCCAGGCACCGCTCGAATGCTTCGATCGAGCGGGTATAGTCGCCTTGCTGGGCGTACACGAATCCATAAGCTTGATGGACGAGGGCTTCCTCGTAAGAACTCAGGCGCATCTGCTCGAGATCGCTCAGCCGGCTCAAGGCAGCCGGTAGATCGCCCGTGCCGAGAAACTCGTGGATCGCATTGAGCCGCCGGTAAACGTTCTCCGACATCTGCACGGGCCGTTCTTCGCGCTCAGCCGCTCCGGCTTCGAGCACGCCTTGTGCCGCGGCGGCGGGCATCCAAGCAACATAGCCGACGAGCGCGAGCGCGCCGATTAAACGATGGAGGTTGACCACGGCCGCAGCGCTCAACGCCTACTGGTTCAAAATGAAATCGATGCGTTGGACTGCACGACGTTCGACGGCTTGCCCATCGACGATGCGTGGCTTGAACTTCCAGCGCAGAATCGCGCGCAATGCGTTACGGTCGAACAGGCGCGGAGGCTCGGAATGCAGCACGCGCGGGTCGGCGACGCTGCCGTCCGCAAGGATAGTGAGCTCGACCTCAACCCAGCCCTCGATGCCCTCGAGCAGGGCTTCGCGCGGCCATTGCGGATCGATCCTCACGATCGGGATGACGTCACCCTCGGCGGTTGCATCACCCGGGCTCCATTGCCCGATGTAAGGCCCGTTGCCCGTCGCAACGGGCACGGCAACGAGCGGCATCTCGATGTCCAAGGCCACGGGCGGCGGCTTGGACTGATCGGCGAGGCGTAGCTGCGGTGGCGGTGGCGGCCGGTCGGGCGGCGGCGGCTCCTGGGGTCGTACGCGTTCCTTGATCTGGGTAATCTCGTCTTCGCGAACGCGGATGAAGTTCACGATATTGCCGCTCAGATCGGCGCCCGTAAACTCCTGATCGCCAGAAATCAACGTATGCATGAGCAAAAACAGCAGCAGCGCTACCGTGATGCCCGCACCCGCCGCGATCGTAAATCGCATGATTGCTCCTTCTCGCCTACCCGCTGCCGGGTTCGGCCGCTATCGCTATGTTACCAATACCGCCTAGACGAATCTGATCCATCAGGTCGATCAATATTCCCGATGCCGCCTGCTCGTCGGCGATGATGACGGCGCTCGACTCCGGGTTCTCCGCGAGCGCAGCTTCGACGAGGGCGCGGACCTGATTGAGTTCGACTGAGCGCTTGTCCGTCCAAATCTGGCCGGTCCGTGATATCGCGATCAGCACGTTGCCGCGAGCCTTTTCGGCTGCAGTTTCTGCGGTCGGCCGCTGCGGGCTGATGCCCGGCTCCTTCACGAACGACGTCGTGACGATGAAAAAGATCAGCATGATGAAGACAATGTCCAACATCGGCGTGATGTTGATTTCCGTGTCGTCTTCTTCGCGTGAGCGTCTAACGGCCATCGCGTATTCGTCCTAGCGCGCCCTGGCCGCAAGCGATACCCGCTCTGCGCCCGCAACGCGCGATTGATCGACGACGCGCACGAGCAGGCCAGCATCCGCGAGCCGGTCCGCGATGACGACGACCGCCGCCTCGGGCTGCTGCGCAAGCCCGCTCTCGATGTTTGCGCGCACGGCGCGAATATCGACGAGCCGCTCCTGCACGAATATCTGGTTGTTCTCGTCGATGCGCACGGCAATGACTTCAGACTGCTGCTGCTCTAGAATCGGCGCATTCGACGGTCGATTGACGTCGATGCCAAATTCCTTAACGAACGACGTCGTGACGATGAAAAAGATCAGCATGATGAAGACAATGTCCAACATCGGCGTGATGTTGATCTGCGCTTCATCGTCGCCGCGGCGTAGTCGTATCTTGCGCATGCTTGCGTCGCGTCCGGCCGGTCAGTTGACCAGCTTGTCCCGGGCTTGTTTAATCTCGTGATTAGCGCGCTGCTCCAGATAAGTCGCCAGATACAGGCCCGAGAGCGCCGCGACGAGACCCGCCATCGTCGGGATCGTCGCCGCAGAAACGCCACCGGCCATCAAGCGCGCGTTACCCGTACCCGTAAATGCCATGACGTCGAAAACTTGAATCATGCCGGTTACTGTACCGAGCAGGCCGAGCAGCGGTAACACGGCGATGAGCGTTTTGATCACGATCATGTAGCGATGCGCATCGAGTGAGATCTCCGAGATCAGTTGCCTGCGGATGGCGTGCTCCTGCCAGCGGGACATCCCGCTTAACGCGAACCAGTTCTGCATGGTCTGCTCGAGCCGCCCCGGCAGTACGCGGCTGAAGAACCACAACCGCTCGATGATGAACGTCCACATCAGCGTCGTGACGGCAAAAATTGCCCACAGCACATCGCCCCCGGCTTCGAAGAAGCTGCGGATGGCAACGAAGGCATCGGCGAGCGGATTCATGCCGGCAAATCCATCCCGAACGGGTTCACGCCGCCCCGGCCGCGCCGCCGCTGCCTCGATCCGCGTGCCGCGCGATGATGCCGGCGCTTTGCTCCTCGAGTATTTCCACCAGCGTCTTGCTGCGGCTGGACACGAGGCTATGCAGTAACACGAGCGGGATCGCGACCACCAGACCTAATACGGTAGTGACGAGCGCCTGGGAGATGCCGCCGGCCATGAGCTTGGGGTCGCCTGTGCCGAATAGCGTAATGGCCTGGAAGGTCCTGATCATGCCAACCACGGTACCGAGCAGGCCGAGCAAAGGCGCAACGGCGGCAAGCACCTTGATCCAGCTTTGCCAGCGCTCAAGCGCCGGCACTTCGCGCAGGATGGCCTCGTCGAGCTTGAGCTCCAGGGTCTCGTTGTCGGCTGAGCGATTGTGTTCATAAACCGCGAGAATCCGCCCGAGCGCGTTGCGGTCGTCGGCGGCCTCCGTCTGGAGTTGTGCGCGGATGCCGCGCGCGGCGGCGGCGAGAGTGAACAGCCGAACGGCCGCAATCACGACGCCGAAAAAGCCGAGCACGATGATGACATACCCGACCAAGCCGCCTTGCCGAATGCGCTCCGTTAGGCTTGGCGCTTGAATCAAGAGGCCGAGAATCGCCCCACGGCTCGGGTCTACCGCCATCGGGACCGTACCGGAGGACGCTCGGGTCAAGCCCGCCGCCAACTCGCGATGGCGCCCGGCGGGTTGGCGCGCGAGGACCTGCAGGCTCGTGCTTTCGGGAACGTATTGCAAGAACTGGTCGCCGGAGATCACGTTGAATACACCGACACGCACGACCTCGGCGCTGGCCGCACGCCCTTCGGCGCCGATAATCTCCGCGTCGAATCGCGCGACCCGTCCGCCCTCGGCCATCTCCTCGAGCAACAGCACATAGAGATCCGTCAGGTCCTGCATGGACGGCAAGCCGCGGGCCTGGGCGAGACGATTGGCGAGCTCGGCACGACCGCGAAGCTCCGCTGACACCAAGGAATTATCGATGATGCCTTTGGTATCACCGGCCACCTGGCGCACGACTCCGAAGAGCTCGCCCATGTTGCCGACGCGTACCTGCACAGTCTCCGTCAGCTCGCCGAGTTCGAGTTCGTTCGCATCGAATTGCTGCTTGAGACGCGCACTGCGCTCGTTATCGGCAGCGAGCTCGGCGCGCGCGTCGTCGAGCAACTGGCGCTGTTCGTCCCTCGAGGCGAGAAAACGTTGCACGCGAGCGGTATTCTCCTGCGAACGCGCGATGGCGTCCGAGCGGACGTTCTCGAGAAGCTCGTTAAAGGTTGCAGCCGATTGTTGCGCATTTGTTCCGCTGCAAAGGCACGCCAGAGCGAGGACCATGATGATGTTTTTCATCAACGTGCCTCCGCCGCGTGCACAGGCAGTCGTAACAAATCCGGCGCAGCCTGGCGCCGCGCAATGCGCAGGCCCTGCGTGATGGCAGCACGGTAGTCGTCGGCCAGCGGCAGCCAGCCGCGCGTATCGAGATCAAAATAGCCAGTCGCCGTCCGGTCCGGAGTTTGGTAGGCGAGCAGCACACGCCCGATGCGCAGAATATCGACTTGAGTCGGCGCGCCGTCAAGATCGAGCGTGTCGATATACGCCTCGACAGTCCGCCCGAAGTCAGTCTCGATGAGATAAGCGTCCATGATCTGGCGATACTTCTCGGAGATCGTGATCTCTGAGGCATCCATGTTGTCGCGCAGGCGGCGAACGCGGCCGACACGCTCCGACAGCTGAAACGGCAAATCCAGCGCAATGAACTGCTCGAGCGCATCGATCATAGTGAACATCAGTGGCACGATGCCCTGCTCGACGATGACGAACTCCTCGAGCTGCTCGCGGACGGAGATCTTCTCCGCTTCTTGATCCGCGACGAGTGCAGCGAGGTTATCGTTATAGACTCGCACGCGATCGAGCTGCTGTACTGTCAAGCGGTACTCGCCGAGCAGTTCGCTGGTTTCGTCGGCGAGCTGACTGATTCTGATCTGAGACCGAACGGCGGCGGCGTCGCTTTGTGCCTGCTCGTCGACAGTTGCTGCGAGTAGTGCCTGAGGTTCCTGAGCCTGACCGGGCGCGGTGAGCATTAAGCAGATACCAACGGCCAACACGAGGCCCGACAAGGCTCGTGGTCGACCCCCACTCGCTCCCATGACAGCACCTATCGTTATTGCGAGGTCACGCCCCTAGTACTTGAGGACCGTAGCAGAAGCCGGCGCGCCTAGACAAGCTCTAAGGGCTTGTAAACGACGGCTTAATGTTCATTTAACTAGCTGCTTTATATCAGTTTAATTACATGGCCGGGTAGTTCGGACCGCCGCCGCCCTCGGGCGGAACCCAGTCGATGTTCTGGGCGGGATCCTTGATGTCGCAGGTCTTACAGTGAATGCAGTTTTGCGCGTTGATCTGGAACCGCGGTTGCCCGGCTTGCGCCGTGACGATCTCGTAGACCGCGGCGGGGCAATAACGCTGCGCCGGCTCCGCATAGCGCGGCAGGTTGTCACGTATCGGCAAGGCCGGATCGCGGAGCTCGAGGTGATTCGGCTGGTTGTCTTCGTGATGCGTGTTGGTGAGATACACGGACGATAGCCGGTCGAACGAAATGACGCCGTCGGGGAGCGGATATGCGATCGGCGTCGACTCTGCCGCAGGATTCAGCGCCGCATGGTCAGGCAGGCGGTTATGCAAGGTGTACGGCGCCCGACCGCGCAGCAGATTGTGCTCGACGAACGCGAGGCCGGCACCGAGCAGCGTGCCGAAGCGCGCGAATCCCGGACTGAAGTTGCGTGCCGCTCGCAACTCGCAGGTAACCCAAGAAGCCTGCAAAGAAGTTGCGTAATCCAGCACGCGGTTTTCATACAGTTCGGCGAAGATCGATTCCGCTGCCAACATGCCGGACTTGATCGCCGTATGGATACCTTTGATCTTGCCACCATTGAGCAATCCCGCCTCGCAACCGACCAACATCCCGCCCGGAAAGCTCACCTTCGGCAGCGACTGCAGCCCGCCTTTATTGACGGCACGGGCACCGAACGCGGTTCGCTTGCCGCCTTCCAAGGCGCGGCGAATAACGGGATGCAGTTTCCAGCGTTGAAATTCCTCGAACGGCGACAGATAAGGATTGGTGTAATTCAACGCGACCACGAACCCGAGATTAATTTCGTCGTCAGCCGCATGATAAAGAAAGCCGCCGCCCTCCGTATGGTTGTCGAGCGGCCAACCGAAAGTGTGTACGACCGTTCCGCGCGCACCCTCGATTGGTGGCACGGACCAGATCTCTTTGAGTCCGATCCCGTAGTGCTGCGGGTCGCAATCGGCACGCAGCTCGAACTGCTGCTCGAGTTGCTTGCCTAGACTGCCGCGGCAGCCTTCGGCGAAAACGACTCGCCGCGCCTTGAGCTCGATGCCAGGCGTGAAACTCGGCTTCGCACTGCCGTCCGCGGCGATGCCCATGTCGCCCGTAATCACTCCGGCGACGGCGCCGTCGTCTGCGTAGCGGATCTGCATTGCCGCAAATCCGGGAAAAATATTCACGCCCAATGCCTCGGCCTGCTCGGCCAGCCAGCGGCACAGCCGACCGAGACTGACGATGTAATTGCCGCGGTTGTGCATGATGCGAGGCACTAGGGCCATCGGCATCCGCAGGGCGCGGCGATCGTTCACGAGCCAGTGCACGGCTTCGGATTCGACGGCAACCGTAATCGGCGCGCCGCGCTCGCGCCAATCCGGGAACAGCTCCTCGATCGCCCGCGTCTCGAGCACGGCACCCGATAGAATATGCGCGCCGATCTCCGCGCCTTTTTCGAGCACACAGACGCTCGGATCCACGCCCTTCTGCGCCGCAAGTTGCGCGAGCCGGCAGGCCGTCGCAAGCCCCGCCGGGCCGGCACCGACGATGACGACGTCGAACTCGAGGAGATCTCTTTGCAAGGGAAAGCCTGCAGACGGACGAGATGGCATTGTAACATCGCACTCTGGGCAATCCCGGCCGTGGAGTACAGATCAAGACGATGACCGCGCCGCTCTGGCAACCGTCGGCAGAACGCATTGCTGCAAGCAATATGCAGCAGTTCATCGATCGCATGGCTGCAAAGCTCGCGGCTGCCGACTACGCGAGCCTGCACGCGTGGAGCGTGGCGGACCCTGCCGGTTTCTGGAGCGCGGCGTGGGATCATTTTGGAATTCGCGCGACGACACCCTACCACACCGTACTTGCCGATGCCGATCGCATGCCAGGCGCCCGCTGGTTCGAAGGCGCGCAATTGAACTTCGCCGAGAATCTACTTAGACCCGAACACGATGCCAGCGCGATCATCGCGTACGACGAAACGGGTAAGCGTGCGGTGCTTAGCCGCGCGGAACTTAGAGCGCAGGTCGCGAGCATCGCTCAGGCGCTGCGCAGTTATGGGGTCACGCCTGGAGATCGTGTCGCGGGCTACTTACCGAACGGCCCGGAGACAGTCGTCGCGATGCTCGCAACGGCGAGTCTCGGCGCCATCTGGTCGGCGTGCTCACCGGATTTCGGTACGGAGGGTCTCGTGGATCGCCTCGGCCAGATCGACGCGAAAGTTTTATTCGCGACAGACGGCTACCGCTACAACGGCAAGCTCATCGACTGTCTGCCCCGAGTATCCGAATTAGTCCGCAGGCTCGACGGGCTCGAGCAGCTCGTGCTGGTTCCGAATAATGACGCGGCGGCCGCGCGCGCCACATTTCCGGACGCGCCGGTCTACGACGACCTCGTGCAGGTCGCGGCGGAACTCGAATTCACGGCGGTGCCATTCGCCCATCCGTTATACATCCTGTACTCCTCGGGAACGACCGGCACGCCCAAAGGAATCATTCACGGCGTCGGTGGCACGTTGCTGCAGCACCAGAAGGAGCACGTGTTGCACACTGACATCAGTCCTGGGGATGTCGTGTTCTACTTCACAACGTGCGGCTGGATGATGTGGCATTGGCTCGTTTCGAGCCTCGCCAGCGGCGCGACGATCCTGCTATACGACGGCGCCCCGTTTCACCCGGGTCCAGCCCACCTATGGCGGATGGCCGAGCGTGAGCGCGTCGCGGTGTTCGGCACGAGCGCAGGCTATCTGAGCGCGCTCGCGAAATCCGGGTTCGCGCCCGGTAAGCACTACGAGTTCGACGAACTCACGGCCGTACTTTCGACAGGATCGCCGTTGAGCCCGGCCAGCTTCGATTTCGTCTACGCACATATTAAAAAAGACTTGCAGCTCGCCTCCGTGGCTGGCGGTTCCGACCTGATCTCCTGCTTTGCGCTCGGCAACCCGATCCTGCCCGTGTACCGCGGCGAAATACAATGCTGCGGGCTCGGTATGGACGTCGCCATTTTCAATGACCGTGGCGAACGGGTGACGCAAGAAAAAGGCGAACTCGTCTGCCGAACACCCTTCCCCTCCATGCCGGTTTCGTTCTGGAACGACGCGGATGGCAGCTTGTACCGCAAGGCCTATTTCGAGCGTTTTCCGAACGTCTGGCATCACGGCGATTATGCCGAAATGACCGCACACGACGGTGTCATTATCTACGGCCGCTCGGACGCCGTGCTGAACCCGCGCGGCGTGCGCATCGGCACGGCCGAGATCTATCGCATTGTCGATCAGTTCGCGGAGATTGCCGAGAGCATCGTCGTCGGCCAAGAGTGGGACGGCGATACCCGCGTCATCTTGTTCGTGCGGATGCAGCCAGACAAAACCCTTGACGCCGCGCTCAGCGACCGGCTCAAACAAGCGCTGCGCACGAATGCCAGCCCGCGCCATGTACCGGACAAAATTCTCGATGTACCTGCAATACCGCGGACAATCAGCGGCAAGCTCACAGAGCTCGCGGTCCGTGAAGTCATCCACGGCCGCGAAATTACCAACCTAGACGCTCTGGCGAATCCTGAATCCTTAGAGCATTTCAAGCAGCGGCCCGAACTTTCAATGTGACTACGCCCGCCGCCCAACACGAGCAGCTCGTCAACGCGGGCCGTATCACACACGACGCTCCTCAAGTCCACGCAATCGCAGAGCTACAGCGTGTCCACGGTGCATTGATCGCAGCGGGGCCGCTGCCGCGTGGCTGGCGCAGACGTTTCGCCCGCCTGCTTCCGGGCCGGCGCCGCCAGGTTCTCGGCGTTTTTCTCTGGGGCCCGGTGGGCCGCGGCAAGACATTCTTGATGGATCTCTTCTACAACAGCCTGCCGTTTGCGGACAAGCGCCGCCAGCACTTTCACCGCTTCATGAACTCGGTACATGGCGATCTAAAGAAGTTTCGCCGGCATTCCGACCCGCTGGAACTCGTCGCCGATCATGTCGCCGAATCGACGCGCGTCATCTGTTTCGACGAATTTGCAGTGGCCGATATCGCCGATGCGATGATTCTCGGCAACTTATTCGGAGCATTGTTCCGGCGCGGCGTGACGCTCGTCGCGACATCGAATTTGCAACCCAGCGAACTCTATCGGGACGGATTGCAGCGCCAGCGTTTCTTACCCGCAATCGAACTCATTGAAACCAATACGATCCGCGTGCACCTGGACGGCCCGCTCGACTATCGGCTTCGCGTCCTCGAGCGCGCCGACGTCTACCAGTATCCGATCAACCAGGAAACAGAAAAAAAACTCGCTGAGTACTTCAGTGCAATCGCACCGGACGAAAGCGTCAAGGACGCGCAGATCGAGCTGCTCGGGCGGCAAATCACCAGCCGCCGCGAAGCGGACAGCATCATCTGGTTTGATTTTGTCGAGATCTGCGACGGGCCGCGCAACCAGTCCGACTATATCGAACTCGCACGCTGCTACCAGACTGTTCTGATCTCCAACGTACCCCAGTTCACGCCCATGATGGAAAACCAAGCCCGTCGATTTATCGCGCTCGTCGATGAATTCTATGATCGCAAGGTCAAGCTCATTCTCTCCGCCGCCGTGCCGCTGGATCAGCTCTACGCCGGCAATCGCTTGCGATTCGAGTTTCAGCGCACTAAGAGCCGCCTCCAGGAGATGCAAAGCCACGACTATTTGGCCGCAACCCATCTGCCATGATCGCGTCACGCGCCCCTGCCGCGCGTAGAATAGCTGCCACGCGTACACGATAATGATCGAGAACCTTTAGCCAAGTGCCGATGCGCCGAGAACCGTCTAAACAGAGTCACGCGCAAATAACCGCCGTCATCAAGGCCGCGCGTTCGCTAAACGATCAAGGACCTCTGCCGGCCAAGCGCGCCCAGCTGCTACGCCTTTATTGCGGCAACCTGCTCGAAGACGACCTACTCGCTGCCGAGCCAAAAACGCTGGCTGCGGCAATGGTTAGCCACTTGAGTTGGGGGCACGATCGGCAACCCGGCACGGCTAAAGTCCGTGTGTTCAATCCGGATCCGGATCGCGACGGCTGGCACTCCAAGACGACACGCGTTCAGATTGTCAACGACGACATGCCGTTCCTAGTCGATTCACTGACCATGTGTCTCAACGATCACGGCCGCGGCATCCTCCTGACGCTGCACCCCTTGTTCAAAGCCGTCCGAACGCGCGACGGCAAACTCACGAATCTGGGTCCGAACAGCCGCTCCGCGAAAGGTAAGACCGAATCATTTATCCAGATCGAGATCGTCAAAGAAGTGAACGTCCGCGCGCTAGAGCGTATTCGAGCGGCCCTGGAATCGACGCTGCGCGATGTGCGCGCCGCAGTCGAAGATTGGCAGCCAATGCTCCAAGAGTTGCGCTCCAGTTCCGCTGAAATCGAGCGCTGCCCATTGCCGGATACCGCCGTGCGCGACGAGTCGCGCGCTTTGATCGAATGGCTCGCAGATGACCACTTTACGCTGCTCGGCTATAGCGAGTATGAGCTGCAACGCGGCGAGAATAAGGACCAGCTCGTTCCGGTTGCGCGAACCGGCCTCGGCCTGCTGCGCGACGACCCCGAGAGACCGGCGAACAGCCTCGATCTAGTCGGTCCGGATCAACGCGAGGCCCGCTCGAAGAATCCGCTGCTGATCACCAAAGCCCGGCGACGCTCGACCGTTCATCGCGCCGGACATCTCGAACAAGTCAGCATCAAATTATTCGGCAAAGGCGGGGCTGCTGCCGGGGTCAAGCGTTTTGTCGGCCTGTTCACGTCGGTCGCCTACAACGAGAAGCCACTGGATATACCGTTCCTGCGACTCAAAATTAACGAAGTCATCGGCGGCTCGGGCTTCGACCCCAAGGGTCACCGCGGCAAAGCGCTCCAGCACATCCTCGATACCTTCCCGCGCGAGGACCTTTTCCACATCTCGATTGCCGATCTATCGCGTATCAGCCTAGGCATTCTCAACCTGCAGGAGCGCCAGCAGGTCCGGCTGTTTTGGCGGCGCGATCCTCTGAGCCGTTTCTACACTTGTTTCGTGTACTTGCCGCGCGATCACTACACGGCAAAGGTGCGCAAGCGCATCGAAGCAATTCTTCTGGAGGCCTTCAGCGGAACCGAGATCGAGACCAGAATTTCAATTTCCGAGTCTGCTTTAGCGAGACTCGAAGCCGTGATTCGGACAGCGGCCAACCTCAAGAGTGCGCCACAACAACGCGACATCGAAGCCGCGCTGCGCAACGCTGTCCGAAGCTGGAGCGAAAAATTGCGTAGCGCTTTACTCGAGGCGCTCGATGAACGATTGGCATTACAGCTCCATGATCGCTTCGCCGACGCGTTCTCGGCAAGCTATCAGGAAGAGGTCGGCCCAGAACGCGCGTGTCAGGATATTCAAGACGTCGCAGCCGTGCTCAATGGCGAACGCCGGATCGCAATGTCCTTGGAACTTGTGGGCGAAGACGGAGCCGCGCGCTTGCGAACCTGCCGACCGACCGCGCCAATCCCGCTCTATACGGCCGTGCCGATTCTCGAGTGCATGGGAGTGAAGGTCTTGAGCGAACGCGTCTATTGCATCAAGACCGACCTACAAGAAGCCTATGTACAGGAATTCGAACTGACTCCCGCGATCGGGACACTGGAGAATCTCGACGGGCTGGACACGCGTTTTCTGGACGGCTTTTCGGCGACACTAGACGGTAGCTGCGAGAACGACGGGTTCAACAGTTTTATCGTCGCCGCCAACCTGAGCTGGCGCGAGGCGTCCGTGTTGCGCACTTACTGCAAGTACCTACTGCAGACTGGGCTGCCATTCAGTCAATCTTATATGCAGGAAGTGCTCGGGCGCCACACACGCCTGACGGGAGCGCTCCTCGGGTATTTCCACGCATTGTTCGATCCCGACCTCGTGGCCGCCAAACGGCGCGAACTCGAACAAGCGAGCCGTGCGACGACCGCCGCTGCGCTCGAGTCGGTCACCAACCTCGACGAGGACCGTATTCTTCGCGCCTTCTTGAACGTGCTCGAAGCTACGCTGCGCACGAACTACTTCCAACTGGAGCAACCCGGGCAACCCAAATCTTACCTGGCAGTCAAGCTCGATCCACGCAAACTGATCGAGCTTCCGAAGCCACGACCGATGTTCGAGATCTTCGTATATTCACCGCGAGTCGAAGGGGTACATTTACGTCTCGGGCAAGTGGCACGCGGCGGCTTGCGTTGGTCGGATCGCCGCGAGGACTTCAGAACCGAGATTCTTGGCCTCATGAAAGCGCAACGAGTCAAGAACACGATCATCGTACCAACCGGCGCAAAGGGCGGTTTTGTCTGTAAACAACTACCCGCCGGCGACCGCGATGCCGTGCGGGCCGAAGTAACCAAATGTTACAAGATCTTCGTTCGAGCGCTGCTCGACCTCACGGATAACATTGTGGAGGGCCAAATCGTGCCGCCCGAGCGAGTCCTCCGGCGCGACGACGACGATCCGTATCTCGTGGTCGCCGCCGACAAAGGCACGGCGACGTACTCGGACACGGCCAACGAGATCGCCCGCGAATACGGCTTCTGGCTCAGTGACGCGTTCGCGTCCGGCGGCTCCGCCGGCTACGACCATAAGAAAATGGGTATTACGGCACGGGGCGCCTGGGAGTCCGTGCGGCGGCATTTTCGTGAACTCGGCATAGATGCTCGCAACGAGCTATTTACCGCGATCGGCATCGGCGATATGTCGGGCGACGTCTTCGGCAACGGCATGCTGCTCGCACCGAAAATGAAACTACTTGCAGCCTTCAATCACTCGCATATTTTCGTCGATCCCGATCCGGATCCTGCCAGGAGTTTCGCCGAGCGCCGGCGCTTGTTCGATCTGCCACGATCGAGCTGGGACGATTACGACCCGGCAAAACTCTCGCCGGGCGGCGGCGTGTACTCGCGACAGACGAAAGCGATCGACCTCGATCCAGTCGCCCAGAAGCTACTTGGAGTCAAAGCTCGCAAACTTACACCGCTGGAGCTGATTCGTGCCATCCTCAAGCTACGCGTCGATCTGCTCTGGAATGGCGGTATCGGTACGTACATAAAGGCAAGTGCTGAATCGCATCTTGATGCAGGCGATCCCACCAACGACGCCGTACGCATCGATGCCGATGAACTCAAGTGCAAAGTTATCGCCGAAGGCGGCAATCTCTGCTTGACGCAGCGTGGGCGCATCGAATTCGCGTTAAACGGCGGTATGTTGAATACGGACTTCATCGACAACTCCGGAGGTGTGGATTCGTCGGACCACGAGGTCAATATCAAAATCCTGCTCAATCAGGCCGTTCGCGATGGCACGCTCAGCGGCGCGCGGCGCAACGCGCTACTTGCCGAAATGACAGGCGAGATCGCCGAACTCGTGCTCGAAAATAACCGCGCCCAAACGCAGACCTTGAGTATGATGAGCGCGCAGAGTCTCGATCGCGTCGGTGAAGGCGTGCGTTTGATCCGGATTCTGGAGAATCAAGGCGTGCTGGATCGGGCCTTGGAGAGGCTGCCATCGGATGAGGCCATCGCGGAACGCCGCAGCACCGGCCACGGCTTTACGCGACCGGAGCTCGCGGTCATCCTGAGCTTCGCAAAGCTCGCCCTCACCGCCCAGCTACTGAAAACAGACATTGCCGAGGACAGCTACCTCGACGATGAAATGGAAGCGTATTTCCCGGCACGCCTGCGCAAACGCTACGCGACGGCGATGCGAAATCACCGCCTGCGCCGCGAAATTATCGTGATGCGAATTACCAATGACGTGATCAATCGCATGCGGCCCGTATTCGTATTCCGCGCCGCGGAAGACAGCGGCTCCAGCGTCGATCAAGTGGTGAGGGCATACACGATCGCGCGCGACGTTTTCGATATCCCTTCGATCTGGCGTGCGCTCGAGGCAGCCGACGATCGCGTTTCACCGGCGCTGCAGTACGATCTGATGTTCCAGACCACTCGCATGCTCAGACGCGCGGTCCATTGGCTACTGCGCGAATATCCCAATAAGCCCGATATCGGCGCTCTGGTCACCAAGATGCGACCGATGGCGGCGGAAGTGACGAATCGATTGTTAGACGTGGCCGCATCCACCGGTCGGCGGCAACTGCGCAAGGAGATCGAACAGCTCGTAGAAATGGGGTTAGACCCTGAGCTTGCGCACAAGGTTGTCGCGCTGTCGGCACTTTCACAGACTCTGGATATCATTCAGGTCGCCGACAGCCACGAGCTCGAAGTCACCAAAACCGCGCAGCTTTACTTTGGCTTGGGCCAAGGCCTCGAACTCAACTGGATTCGCCAATCGATCGAGAAGCTGGCGGCCGATGGCCGCTGGCAGGCCGTCGCGCGCGACTCGCTCCGGCAAAATCTCGCCAGCCAGCAGACCGCCGTGCTCAATAAGCTGCTGGCGAGTCGCGGACGCCGCAGCCCGCAGCGTGCGATTGTCGACTGGCTCGAAGCCAATAAGAAAGAAATTGCGCGCATCCGCCAAATCGTGCAGGACATGCGCGCAACGGAAGTCGCGGATTTTGCCACGCTGTCAGTCGCCATCCGGGAGCTCGAACGACTTTCTTGACGGGGTCCAAAAGCAATTTCGCAGAAGAAATTGCGGTTCGCCCCCTATTTCCGAACAATACGCGCCATGAGCCAGCCAACCAGTCAACTCGAACCCGGCCGCCTCGTCTTGGTCCGCCACGGCCAAAGCGACTGGAATCTCAAGAACTTGTTCACGGGCTGGACCGATGTCGACCTGACCGAGCAAGGCGTTAGCGAAGCGACCCGAGCGGGTCAACTTTTGAAAACGCAAGCCATCACATTCGACATGGCGTTCACGTCCGTGTTGACGCGTGCAATTCGCACACTGTGGCTGATCTTGAGCGAGATGGATCTCATGTGGATCCCAGTGGAACGGAGCTGGCGGCTCAACGAACGCCACTACGGCGCCCTCCAGGGCCTAAATAAAGCCGAGACGGCCGCGCAGCACGGCGCCGATCAGGTCAAAATCTGGCGCCGCAGTTACGACATACCGCCGCCGCCGCTGGAACGCGACGATCCGCGGCACCCCTGCCACGACCCGCGCTATCGCAACCTCGATCCGGCCGAGCTGCCCGCAACCGAGTCGCTCAAGACGACGCTCGAACGAGTCGAGCCTTACTGGAAAAGTCGAATTACACCGCAGATCGCAGCGGGACAGAACGTAATCGTCGCCGCGCATGGCAATAGTCTCAGAGCGCTAGCGAAAATGCTCGAGCAAATCTCCGAACGAGAGATCGTCGAATTCAATATCCCGACCGGGGTGCCGCGCATCTACGAATTCGACAAGAATTTGCACCCGACCCGGGCCGAGTATCTCGGCGACGCTGCGGCGATCGCGGCCGCCGCCAAAGCCGTTGCCGACCAGGCTAAGGGTTAACGACGCGGACTTGAAAGGTCTCGTTCAGTTTCCGGCACTCAACCCGGTGACGACCGAGCACTGGCGTGCCGACTTGCGCGGCGGACTCGCCGCCGCCGCAGTTGCGCTCCCGCTGGGCATGGCCTTCGGCGTCGTGTCCGGCGCCGGCCCCGTCGCTGGCCTCTATTGCGCCATCTGCACGGGCATCTTCGCGTCGCTTTTCGGCGGCACACCGACTCAAATCGCCGGGCCGACCGGACCGATGGCGATCGTCATGGCCAGCGTTTTCGCGAATTTCGCCGATCAGCCGAGCGCGGCCATGGTCGTGGTCATGCTTGCAGGCCTCCTGCAGATCGGCTTCGGCGCATTGCGCTTCGGACCGTATATCAGTCTGATACCGTACCCCGTGATCGCCGGGTTCTCCTCGGGTGTCGGCTGCATCATCATCGTCATGCAGCTCAACCCACTGCTTGGCCAACCCGGCGTCGCCGATACTGTCAGCGCGGTGCGCGCGCTCGGCGCGAGCCTGAGTCAGGGGAACGCCGTGGCGCTGCTAGCAGCCGCCGCCACAGTCGCAGTGTGTTATCTCACACCGAAGCGCCTTCGCGCGGCCGTGCCTGCCGAGTTAATCGCGCTGGTGCTCGGCAGCGTGGCCGTTGCCGCACTCGAGCTCGGGCTGCCGCGCTTGGAACAACCGGATAGCCTGTTGCCAACGCTGGCCTGGCCGCCGCTCGCGGAACTCCGCTGGGGCGACATCCTGATAGCCTCGCTCGTGCTCGCGCTAATCAGCTCACTCGACAGCCTGCTGACATCCATGGCCGCCGACTCGGCCACGCAACGGTTTCACGACGCCGATCAGGAACTCGTCGGCCAGGGCATCGGTAATCTGTTTGCCGGAATCATCGGCGCGATTCCCGGCGCGGGCGCTACTTCGAGAACGATGGTCAACATTCGCGCGGGCGGCGTGTCGGCGCTGGCCGGCCTAATCCATTCGGCCTTGCTGCTCGCATTGCTGCTCGCCGGCGGCCGGTTGATCGGCTTCGTCCCCGCCGCCGTCCTCGCCGGCATCTTGGTTTATGTGGGCATCGGTATCATCGATTGGCGGTATATCAAGCGATTCAAATGGGCGCCAGGCAGCAGTGTCGTCATCATGGTCGTCGTGTGGGTACTGGCGGTGTTCGTCAGTGTCGTCGCAGCGGTCGCCGTCGGTGTGATCATGGCGAGTCTCGTGCTCGTCAAGCGCATGACCGATCTCCAGCTCGAGTCGGTCGAATTGAGTTCCACGGATGCGGACGCGCCGACCCTCACTACTGCCGAGCAGGCTGCGCTCGCACGCTGCGGCGGCAGGGTCCTGTTGATCCATCTCGGCGGACCGATGACCTTCGGCGCGGCGAACGGCCTCACAAGGCGCCTTGCGGACGTTGCGGACTACCGCGGCGTCATTCTCGATTTCGCCGATGTGCCACACATCGACGATAGTGCTGCAATGGCCCTGGAAAGTATCATCGGCCGCGCGGCCGAGGCAGATCAGCCGATCATCTTGAGCGGTTTGCGCAGACCTGTGGTTCGCGCATTCATCCGCTTTGGGATGCTGCGATCGATCAAACGGTGCATTAGATTCCGCCGACGCCTCGATGCGCTAAATTACGCGAGCGAAATTTTCAAAGAACAAGAGGATCAATTACCATGCTCTACGACCTAGGCGCCGATCGCATACAGACCAGCGGCGATGACTACTTCGTGGCCCCAAACTCCGCCGTCATCGGCCGCGTCACGCTGGGGCGCGATGTGAGCATTTGGTTCAATGTTGTGTTGCGGGCCGACAATGACCGCATCGACATCGGCGACCGCTGCAACATCCAAGACGGCTCGGTTTTTCATGTCGATGCCGGCGCGCCCGTCATACTCGAACCTGGCATCAGCGTCGGACATTCGGCAACCATACACGGCTGTCGCGTCGGCACGGGATCGTTGCTCGGCATGGGCGCAACGATTCTGAGCCATGCCGTGATTGGCAAAGAGTGTATCGTCGGCGCGCATGCGCTCATCACCGAAGGCAAGGAGTTTCCGGACCGGTCGCTCCTGGTCGGCGCGCCGGCACGCCGGATTCGCGAGGTAACAGACAAGGAGATCGAGCATCTCCAATGGATCGTCGAGCACTATGTCGCGCGGGGCCAGCGCTACAAGGCCGAGTTGCGGCCGCGGGGCTGAGCGCGCACCGAGCCGCCAATGGCTGACAAGCGCGCGTTGCGGAGCAGGATGCGCGACGGCAGTGTTAATGTCACAATCTGGACGTCAACAAGAACGAGCTGTCTGACCCACAGGCATTACAGCCCTTACCCTGGTTCGGGAGTCCAACAATGCATCGACCATTTCCAACATTTTTATTCGGCAGCGCGCTAATGACGGCGGCGGCCGTGCTGCTTGCGACCGCACATGCGCAGCCGGCGGCGATTGCCACGGCGGCACACCCGTACGTGCTGATCGAGAAGACCGTGCCACGCTCAGGTACGCCCTGGCAGCTGCATCTCGTCCAAACCCGTGACGAGATCTATGTGCCGATCGGAGTTCGCAAGCCGGCAGGTAACGGACCGTTTCCGATGATTTTGATCGGCTCCGGGCAGGGTGTTGACGGTATGGCAAAAATCGAAGCGGCGATGGGCCGCTACGAGGAATTGATGACCCGGCTGGTCGAGCGCGGCTACGTTGCTGCATTCGTTAGCTACCGTAACGAGGTTCCCGAACTCTATAACGAAATCGCCGGGGCCGAACTGCTCAGCGACACCGTCAGTGGCGGCAACCGCCGATTGCTATCCGTGCCGGCGCTGGATTCCGACGATCACATCTCAATCGTCGAGCACGCCAAGGGGCTCCCGTACACCGACCCGAACGCGATCGGCGCGATCGGCAGCAGTCATAGCGGCGAAATTATTATGAAGACGACCTCTGTCATGAATCTCGCGGCGGGCGTCCCGAGCGAAGCGGCTGTGCTGGAGTATCTCGCGATCGACGTCAGCAAAGCGTCGCGCGATGCCTCCGGGTCCGAGCTGCAACTGCAGGATATCGAGGCCGCGCGACGGCTGGCGAATAAGGCCGTGGCGATGGAGAGGATCCGGAACGTGAACACGCCGTTACTCGTCCTGGGCCGCGATGACGATCACCTTCAAGGCACGTTCATGCTTTTGTACGAGTGGCTGGCCGAAGCCGGGCGTCCCGCGACGTGGGCATCGTTCGATCATCCGGAACACGGTTACTCGTTGCTCGGCCGGCCGGCCGGCGCGACGAGCTATCGCCCAGACGCCGTCCAAGAAGAAGTCTTCGACCTTTACATGGCGTTTTTTGACGAGCACTTGAAGCAGCACTGAGCGCGCCGGCTTGCAGCCGGCCCGGAGGAAGCCCCCGGTGCCGGCCCGCAGCCAGACGCCGAAGCAGTATCAAATCAGCGCGCGGTACACTCCGGGTGGGCCAGGTATGCCGCTGGCGTTCCCAACTCGAAAGACTGATCGACCAGTACTAATCGCCCCATATACAGGCCGATCTCGTAATTTGCGAAGTCGGTCGGCTCGCCTTTCATAAGCACGATCCCTGGGAAGCGGTACGTAACCCAGCGGATCCACCAACCAATGCTGCCGCCCGGTAGCCCGCGGTAAGTTCGGTCGATCGACTTTACGTGAAAGTTCTGACTACGCCCCGTTGCGGCCAGCGGCGTCGCAAACGTCACAATGACAATATCCCGGCCCGGAACGTTGAGCCGTAACGCGAACTCCTTGGCCGCGCAAGAGACGCGCACCTTACCGATTAGCTGCACGCGTTCCTCTAGACCGTCGTCACCGAGTGCGCCGAGGCGCTGATATTCCGAGTCGCTCAACCCGACGAACGGATTCGCCTCGGTCGCGGTCAAACTGTCGCGGCCTGCGGGCATCTGGTCCCAATCGAGTTCCGCCACGCTTGCAAAGCTGTCTTGCAAACACACTTCCGCCTCGCAGTACTCCGATGGCTCGATTTGCCACCGCCCTACGCCAGTCTGCAAGCAGATGGTCGCGCCGCAATCCCCAGCGGGTTGCGAGCGCGATTGCGCCGCCGCCGGCAGCGGTGCAAATAGACTGAGCAGCGTCAGCAACGGCCACCATTGACGGCGGCCCTGCTGCCCAGCCAGACGGGATTGTGATGGCATGGTGCTCGGCGATGAGAATCCGTGTTCCGACAGCATACTGCGAATCGGCTCCCAGCCGGAAAGTTCGATTGCCGCGCTGGCGACACGGCTGATAGCCGTGTCTTCGCTTAGGGAACTGCGCTTGGCGAATCAACGCGCGCGCGCACGCCCGTGCGACCAGATCAGCCCGGCTGCGACGCTTGCGCCGACCAGGTTCGCGACCAAATCCCAGCCAGTATTGAGATAGCCACCGACGTTGGTTTGCGGGACCAACAGCGTCGTTACAAATTCGACGAGCTCATTCATCGCGCCGAGACCCATGCCCGCCGCGGCAGACAAAATCATCAAGCCCAAGGTCGGCCGTGCCTCGGCCCCCAGGCGCTGGACCGCCGCGCGAATACCCTGCCAACAGACCCAAGTCGTAACACCAAATCCGTAAGCGTGGACGACATGATCAAACTTCAAGCGATCCGGGACGATCCACCACGAATAGAGCACGCGGCTGCCGGCGTCGATGGGCCAGCTCTCGGGCACGAGCACGAGCCCGCCGGCCATGTGTGCGAGCCCCCACAACGTCAGGCACCATAAAGTCGCACCGCTCAGGACCACAGACCGGTGCACGAGCCATACGATCACAAGCAAAATCAGCATCACCGCGATGTAGAGCAGAAACTCGACGTTTCCGCGCGTCACCGCGATCTGTGTCGCTAGGCCTGTATAAACCGCCGTGAAGACGGCGACCGGCCACAATCTCGGCACCTGCGTCGTCATGGCTGGCAGCCGAGCGCAACGGCTAGCGGGCCGGTGTGAATGCAGTGGTTCACAGAGGTTCTACCGACTCGATATGCAGCACAAATATCTTCCGAGGTAGCTGATTAGGCATTATAGGATGAGCTGCCAATAGCCTACGTCGACCCACTTGCCGAACTTGCGGCCGATCTCACTAAACTCGGCCACCTTTTTGAACCCGAAGCTCTCGTGCAGAGCGATGCTTGGTGCATTCGGTAGCGCGATTCCGCCGATCGCACAATGAAAATCACTGACGCGCAGAGCATCTAACAACGCGCCATACAATTGCCGGCCAATGCCACGGCCCAGTTGCTCACGCGCAAGATAGATAGTCGTCTCTACGGACAGTCGATACGCGCAACGTGAGTGCCATCGTGACGCGTATGCGTAACCGATTACCGTGCCGGAGTCTTCAAAGACTAGCCACGGATGGGACTTAGCAATACGCTCGATCCGTCGCGCAATCTGATCCGGCGCCACCGGCTCTCCTTCGAACGTGATGATCGTGTTCGTTACGTAGTAGTTGTAGATGCCGGCAATCTGCTCAGCGTCGCGCGTGGCGACCGGCCGGATCAGCGTGCTAGGTCTTTGCCCTTCGATGGCAATGCTACCGTCTGGTTGTGGCAAGACGTTCAGTGCTACGGCCGCCAATCGCCGGCTCGCCGTTCATTTTCTGCGATCACACGCAGAAGATTCTCGCCGAGGATCTTACGTATGCTGACCTCGTCGTACCCTCTGCCGACGAGCGCCTGCGTCAATGCGGCCATCATCCCTGCGTGCTCGAGCCCGGTCGGTGCGGAGCCCATGCCGTCAAAGTCCGAGCCCAAGCCGGCGTGATCGATGCCGACGAGATTGACGATGTGATCGATATGCTCGACCACCGCGCTCAAGGGCGGCCGTGGAATCGACCGTTCGATCCGCTTTTCCACATCCCACTGGGCGATATCCAGCGCAATCGGGTCGTTCAAGTAGCGGGCGCCGAGCTGCTTGAATTCCGCCGCTGCCGCGTCGATCGCGCTTTCGTACTGCGCATCGAATTCCGGTCGTAAATACCCGCCGAAGAAGCTCACGTTCACGAGGCCACCAGCTTGCGCAAGCGCAACAATCATGTCATCGCTCAAGTTGTAATCCACATCCACGAGCGCTCGGGCTGCAGAATGCGATGCGATCACGGGCGAGCGCGAGTTGCTGATTACATCCCAGAAAGTATCCTCAGCGACATGACTGACATCGATGACCATTCCGAGCCGGTTCATCTCGGCAACGACCTCGACGCCAAAATCGTTCATCCCGGACCAACGTCCAGAATCACCGGAACTGTCCGCCCAATCGTTCGTGTTCGACCAAGTCAGCGTCATGGACCGCACGCCGAGGCGGTAGAAGTTACGCAAGTGCTCGAGGCGATTGTCTAGCGAATGGCCGCCCTCGATGCTCAATAAAGCCGCGATCTTGCCAGTCGCGGCTATCCGACGGACGTCAGCAACCGATTTGGCATGCTCGATACGCTCGGCGTTGCGCTCGATTTCCTGCACCATCCGATCGATGAGCTCGTAGCTGCGTTGCGCATAGCCGTAATCCCGAAACGCCGGTGGCACGAACACGGCAAAGAATTGCGCGTCGACTTGGCCGGACTCGAGCTTGGCGAGAGTCGTCTGTGCGCCGTCGGGATCGTCGGCGAGCGTACTGCCGTCTACGACGGCCCGGTCTAGGAAATCGGAATGCGCATCGAAGACGATCGCGGCCTCATGGATGCGCGCGCTGTCGCCCCCCTGGCTGTATGCAACAGACCAAGCACAGTTTGCGACTGACCCAGCCAGCCACAACCGAACGAACCTTGCTGTGATGCTCAGATTCCTACTCCATCGTTTCGCGCGATTTCGCCATTTAGCGCACAGCGATGGGCCGCACGGGTGAACCGGTCGCGCCTTTGATACGCAGCGTCAAATTCAAAAACAGAAATTCATAGACCCGGTCGCGTGCCACATCCTTGAGCTCCATATTCTCGAGCATTCCTATGCCTTCTTCGAGAAACAAGATGTGATGCACGTTACCCGGCCGGGTCGGGGGCATGATCTGCACGCAACACGAATCGGCGCCGACCATCGAGACCTTGCGGGTCACGAGCCAGCGCGCCACCTCAGGCCCGATGCCCGGCGACCCTTCGTTCTCACCGACTCCGACCCGGCTATCGTTGTAACGCGGCGGGTTCGTCCAGTATGCGGACCACCCGTAGTGAAACAGCACAGCGTCGCCTTGCTCGATCGTTTCTTCGTTCATCCCTTGTCTCGCCAACGCGCCCCGAACGTCATCCAGCGTCACTTCGTAGCGAGGACCGAGCACGTCGACGCCCTTGTAACCGGCAATATCGACCAGAATCCCGCGCGTGATAAACGGCTTCATATGCTCGACGCCAAGCGCCTCGACGCCGCCGAGGCCGCGATTCGTACCGGTTAGATCCCGCTCGGTGAAGCCGTTGTAGAAGACGGACTCGGTCGACCCGTCGGCCATCTGCAACGTCGGCCCTTGATGCGAAAGCGCATCGAATTGAGTCCCCATCTGGCCGATGTAGCCCGTGAAATATTCACCGTGAACCGTGTTGCTACCCGCAGCCGTCGCGGGCGCTGCCGACACGACGTTCAGATAATAGGGCCGCGAAGTGTATTGCGGCATACTCGCCTCGTAGAGATGACCAAGCTCATAGGTTTGACCAGTCTGCGGAATCTGTAGCGCCGCAAGAATCTTTTGCGGCGTGACGTAATTCGACGCCCCAGCCTGATCCGATCGCCCGTGCGGCGACGGCCACCACGGCCCCGCTTCGCGTGTCTGTGCGTTCCCCAAACAGGGAATCAGCAGAACCAATGTCAACAGACCAAGACCGCTGAATGCATAAAGCATAGGAATCGACGTACCGGATTTCATCGCGAATCCCCTCTTCGTCGTTATTATCTCGAGACTCCTCCGGGCCGCGCCTGGACATTCCGCGGCCCGCTCACAATGCACAATAGCAAGCCGCCGCGGGAATATTAACCGCCGATTGAATGCGTGCTTGTGGCAACTCCGGCACCGTCGACGTGCACCTATCGGCTTATCGGGCGCTTCTGCTCGCCCCACACTCCCGATTCACCGTTGAAGTTCAACAGGCGTTCATTGGTCACGATCAGGCCCGCAAAATCTTCTGCCGAAATGCTCTGAATCTGCTCGTTGGCAACGCGCGGCACGGTTCGCCAACCGCTGCCGACCCCATAAGCAATAAAACGCTGGTTCGTAGCGATGACGATGACGGCCTTGCCGACAGCCGAATCGCGGACGCGCTCGCGCGCATTCAGCTTGAACTCATCAAAGCGGCTGTAGCGGATATTCGATGCGGCGATCCAGTCTCCGTCGATAACGAGATCGACTTGCTTGGCAACGCCGTCGTAGGCGATTTGCGGCCGTGCCGAATTCGGCGATAACGCAACGGCCAAAACCAATCCGAGCAGCGGCAACGATCGCCACAAAATCACCGGAAACATTGCATGCTCCTAAGTTGAGACAGTTTTCACCATATCATGTGGCTGGTCTGGCGGGCGAGGCACGCTTGCATCTGCCATAGTCAGCGCAACGCATTTCTGCTATAGCTAGCGGCGCTTTATCCGACGGGCCACGGCTAATGCTGATTGATTGTCATGTTCACTTGAACAACTACCACACTGGGCGGCCTGTGCCGACCGATGAGAATTGCCGCGAGCTGTTCGCAAAAATGGACGAGCGCGGCGTCGATCATGCCGTAGTTCTCACGTCTTATAAGGTGTCTGCGGACCGACCGAGTATCGAGGAGATCCTGCGTATCCTCGACAAGAACCCGCGCACGACGGTAGTCGAGGGCCTCCGCTGGCGTGGCGAGTCGCAGACGGACTTATTTTCGATGGAAGAGCGGATTCGTGACGGGCTCGTGAAGGGGATCAAGCTCTATCCGGGCTATGAGCAGTTCGCTATAAACGACCCGTCGCTCGAACCCGTATTCCGGATCGCGGCCAAACACGACGTCCCGGTCATGATTCACACCGGGGATACCTACAGCAAAACGGCCAAGGTCCGTAACGCGCATCCACTGCTCGTTGATGATATCGCCGTCGACTATCCGGACAGCAAGTTCATCATGTGCCATGCCGGCAATCCGTGGTTTAGAGATGCAGCACAGGTGCTCTACAAGAACGATAACGTGTTCGCCGATATCTCTGGCCTCACGCTAGGTCAGTTCTCGGCGGAATTCGAAAGGTATATGCGGGACCAACTGCGGGAGATGATTTTGTTTATGGGCGATCCGGGTCGGCAGCTGCTGTATGGCAGCGACTGGCCGCTCGTGCGCATGGCACCGTATGTGGATTTCCTCGACAACCTAGAGTTGCAGCCGGAACAAAAAGAGCATATTGCGTGGAAAACAGCGGCGCGACTATTCAAAATCGACTTAGACGCGACCCGCGCCGCAGTCGATGCGGCACCGAATTTCAAAGGTGAAACGACGGCATCGTTTTAGCTGCGACGCTGTCGGGCGCGGTGCGGCCTACCGCCGCGAACCTAGATTTTACAGGATGTCGGTAGATACTGAGGAGGGACCGTCGGCGGCAGTTTTCCGATTGGGCTAAGACCCGCCGGCTGCGCAGCGCTGCAGCAGCGCCAGACGACACCGCGATTAGCCGTCTCGTACGGAGTCAGCGTCAGCGTCAAACCGTCGATCTGCGCGCTGACTTCGTTGCCGAACATGAGGACAATAACACCGTTAATGATATCGACTGACGCGACATAGGTACCCGCCGTATCGCCGGTATTGGGAGTCAGACCCGCCTCGGTCCGATCCGTTGGCGCCTCGCCACGATCCAGAAAAGAATTCGCCACTGCCGTCTTGGCACTGGCGGTGAGCTGGATACCTTCGGTCACCTGTGCCCGCACGCTGTAATTCTGAAACGTCGGGATCGCCATCGACGCCAGTAGCCCGATAATGGCAACAACGATCATCAGCTCGATTAGTGTGAAGCCGAGTTGGCGCCGATCCATTTGCTTGATCTTATCCATGTTCTCCGCCTCGTTTGCGCTCACATAGTGCGCCGGCCCGCGCGAATTTGCGTTGCCTGCAGTCACAGATTTCGCCGCTCAGAGGCAGAGATACTTCATAATCAGGATGGCCTTGGGCGCGCGACGCCAGATACGTGGTTTCCGGCCGGCTTAATCTACGGTCCTATACTCGAGGGCTCGAGATCTGCCGACTACCCGCAAGCTCACGCCGATCGGTAGAATGACGGAACGAAAATGAACGAATATCGGGGGAGTCTGTGATGATTAGGCTGGCCTATTTTGCCTTCCCGTTAGCGGTACTACTTGGCGTTGGATGCCAGGGACCGACCGCCGATCCGGCTGCCCCCGCACCCGAGGCAGCGCAACCGCGCCAACTGCAAGTCATCACGTCCGGCGGATTTAGCGCCGCATTCGACATTCTCGGACCGATGTTCGAGCAGGCGACGGGTGTCGACATTATGACCGCCCATGGGTCCTCGATGGGTGGCGGACCCGACTCGATGCCCATCCGGCTTGCCCGCGGCGAAGCGGCCGATGTGCTGATCTTCAACGACCAGGCGTTCGACCAGCTCGCAGGCGCAGGCCACTTGCGCCCAGCGACTCGTGTCGATCTCGGCCTGTCCGTCATCGGCATGTCCGTACGTAGCGGCGCGCCGAAACCCGACATTAGTACGCGCGAGGCGTTTGTCGAAACATTACTCGCGGCGGAGTCAATCGGCTATTCCGCCAGCGTCAGCGGTACCTATCTGTCGACGCAAGTCTTTCCGGCATTAGGGATCTGGGATCAGATCGAGCCCAAAGCGACGCGCGTGGTCACCGAACGCGTCGCGAGCGCCGTTGCTCGAGGTGAAGTCGAGATCGGTTTTCAGGCCGTCAGCGAGATCCTTGCCATCGATGGTGCGGATTTCGTTGGACCGATACCCGACGAGTTTCAGCAGATCTCGACGTTTCTCGCCGTCATCGCCGAGCGCGCGACGAATACTGCGGATGCGCAACAGCTCATTGCATTTCTATCCTCGGCCGCCGCCGCACCGATTATCGAGTCGACCGGACTGTTTCCGCCAAGTCTGGATGACACTGCGATCTCGACGAGGGCCGAACCGGTGCAGCAAGTCGCAGTCATCACCTCCGGCGGTTTCGCGGCCGCCTTCGATATTCTCGGACCCATCTTCGAGGCGGCGACCGGCATCGACGTGACCACTGCGTATGGCTCGTCGCTGGGTGGCGGGCCCGAATCGATCGCAGTGCGGCTCGAGCGCGGCGAGTCTTTCGATGTGCTGATCATGAACCGACCGCCGCTCGACGAGCTAGCCGCGGCGGGCCGCATCCGCCCGGAGACACGCGTGGATCTGGGTCGTTCGCTCATCGGCATGGCCGTGCGCAGCGGCGCGCCCAAACCCGATATCTCGACGCGCGAAGCCTTGATCGAAACGCTGCTGGCAGCAGATTCGATCGGCTATTCTGCGAGCGTCAGCGGCACGCGCCTGGCGAACGAAGTATTCCCGAGCCTCGGTATTTGGGAGCAAATCGAACCGAAGACCCAGCGCATCGTGACCGAGCGCGTCGCGAGCGTCGTCGCGCGCGGCGACGTCGAGATCGGCTTCCAGCAGATCAGCGCGATCTTGCCCATCGAGGGCGCGGATTATGCCGGCACGATACCGGACGAGCTGCAAGAGGTCGCGTTCTTCTCCGCCGGGATCATGGAAGGCGCCGCGAACACCGATGCGGCCGAACGGCTCGTCGCTTTTCTCTCCTCGCCTGCCGTTGCCGAAATCATTGAATCAACCGGCCTGATGCCCGTGGTCGCGCGTTGGTCGCCGTAGCGGCCCCGAAAGACCATCACGTACCGAACTCAATCGACGCGTTCGGCGAGCGCCGCCCGCCTACGCGACTGATCGGGGCCGTTTTCTCCGTCTAAATCGCAGACGGCCCCCTCTGGTCATGGACCGACATGTGCCGCGAAAAAATTCCTCCCAAGGAGCAAAGGCTTTCCGATGAGTGTGCGGCCAACGCCGAGCGGCGTCTCCAGCGCCAAACAGATGCTATTCGCGCTCGCCGGTCTGCTGATCTGCGGGCTGTGGTTCGAATCAACTGCAACGGACTTGCTGCTGCAACGGTTCTTCTACGACGGCGCTGAGCAACGATGGACCTGGAGCGGAGCTGAGCCTATTACACGTCTGTTCTTTTACGACGGCGTTAAAGGCGCACTGATTGTATTCCTGTTTTGCCTTTCAATACTCCTGCTCCTGCACCGGCGCCTACCCCGCCTAGGCCCTTACATTCGCGGCATTCGCATCGTTGTTCTGTCATTGACCCTGGTGCCGGCCACCGTCGCGGCGCTCAAGGTGGGGACCCACGTCGCGTGCCCCAGGGATCTCGAGCAATTCGGTGGCGAGCTCGTCTATGCCAAGATTTTCCAGCACAACTCGGAAAACGGCGCGAATGCCGGACGACAACAATGCTTTCCCGCCGCGCATGCAAGCGCGGGATTTTCGCTCCTATCTTTGTTCTTTCTGTTCAGATCGCGCCGCAATCGTCGCCGGGCGGTCTATGCGAGCCTCACGATCGGCTGGACGATGGGTCTCTACAAGATCGTCATCGGCGATCACTTTTTAAGCCATACGATCGTTTCGATGCTGCTGGCCTGGCTGATCATCAACGGTATCGTGCTCATGGAATCTCGCTGGCAGGCGCAAAGATGCGCAGTGCCCATCATGCGACGGTGGGCGTCAGGCCTGAAATTCTAGCCACCTACTTCTTGACATAAAGTCGGCACATTCGCTCGGCTGTCAACCAAGCCGATCGCTGGCGCGTTGTACTGCTCGAGAATTGGATTTATTCGAGGAGTACAGCGATGAGAAAGGGAATTCTGCTTACGGCACTGGCGATCGCCGCAACGAGTGGCCAGTCGCTCGCCGACGATACGCAGCGCGATGAGCGGCTCGACCGCCAGGGCGACCGGATCGAGCAGCGCCTCGACAGGCGCGGTGATGTCATCGATCGCCGGCTCGACCGTGCGAGCGATCGCGCCGCCGCGGCAGGCCGCGATGTGGCCGCACAGCGCCTCGACCGCAAAGGCGACCGCATCGATCGGCGCTTGGATCGCCGGGGTGATCGCATCGACCGTCGGCTCGACCGCCGCGGCCACCGGATCGATCGGCGTTTGGATCGCCGTGCGCACCGCGTGCCCCCGCAGCGGCCCCACCACCGCCCCCAAGCCTAAGCTCGAGCCGCTGCGATCCGATCAGGGTGCGCCGGATTTCGGCGCACCCTTTTTTTACCGATGTAATAACACCATGCGGTTGCGGAGCGAAACCCGTGCGCGCCGAGACCTAAAGTCAGTTGTGCGCTAGCGGGACTGCTTCCAGATACGGATCAGGCCTTCTTGCGCTGTCGAGGCGACGAGTTCCCCTGCCGCCGTAAAAAACTGACCAGAAGCTAATCCCCGCGCTCCCCCAGCGTTGGTGCTGACCATGGAATACAGCAGCCACTCATCGATGCGAAACGGGCGATGAAACCACATGGCGTGATCGAGACTCGCCATCTGGACATTGCCGTGCTCCCAATGAATGCCGTGCGGCAGTGTCGCGGTGCCGAGCAATTGATAATCCGATACGTACGCCAACAGATTGCGATGCACATCTGGATTATCGGGTAACCGGTCTACCGTCTTGAGCCAGAGATGCCGCACTGCCTCGCGCGGCGACGCCGACAGCAGATCGACGCCTTCTACCGGACGCATCTCAAAGGGCCGCTCCCGCGTGAGGAAATTACGGATCTTCTCGGGTATCGTGCTCGCACGCTCGCCCGTCAGCTCGCGCAAATCCTTGAGCTCGTCGGGACCCGGTACCTGCGGCATTTGCGCCTGATGCTCGAGACCCTGCTCGCGCTTTTGAAACGATGCCGCCATGTTGAAGATCGGCCTGGCGTATTGAATCGCGACAACACGGCGGTTGCTGAAGCTGCGCCCATCACGGGCCCGGTCGACTTCGTAGACGATCGGCGCATCGACATCACCGGGGCGCAAAAAATAGGCGTGTAAGGAATGCGGTTCGCGATCTTCAACGGTATAGCTCGCAGCCGACAGCGCCTGGCCAACCACCTGGCCGCCGAACACGCGCTTGCTGCCAATGTCGCGGCTCTGGCCGCGAAAGATACTGTCCTCGATGCGCTCGAGCTCGAGCAAGCTCAGCAGATCGGTCAGTAGCGGATGCACCGGCGCAAAACCGTTAACGGCGGTTCAAGCGCGCGATCAGGCTGGACGTGTCCCAACGCCGCCCGCCCATGCCGACGACGTCGGCGTAGAACTGATCCACGAGCGCCGCCAGCGGCAATTCGGCGCCGTTGTTGCGTGCCTCTTCGAGACAGATCCGCAGATCTTTGCGCATCCACTCGACGGCAAAACCAAACTCGAACTCGTCCACGATCATTGTCTGCCAGCGATTCTCCATCTGCCAGGACTGGGCCGCGCCCTTGGAGACCACGCCGACCACCGCTTCGATATCGAGGCCTGCGCGCCGGCCAAAGTTGAGCGCCTCGGCAAGCCCCTGCACGACACCGGCGATCGCGATTTGATTGACCATCTTGGCAAGCTGGCCGCAGCCCGGCGGCCCGATTAGCCGCATCGTTTTTGCATAGCAGCGCAGCAGCGGCTCGGCACGCTCGAATGCTTCCTCGGAGCCACCGGCCATGACCGTGAGGCTGGCGCCTTCGGCACCAGCCTGGCCGCCGGAAACAGGCGCGTCCAGGCACGCGACATCGCACGCCGCGCCAGCGTCCGCGATCTCGCGCGCGAGCCCGGCTGACGCCGTCGTGTGATCGACATAGAGACCGCCAGGGGACATCGCGGCGAGGACGCCGTCAGGCGCAAGCACGACTTCCCGCAGATCGGGATCGTCGCCGAGACAAGTGAACACGATATCGGCTGCGGCAGCGGCCTCGGCCGGCGTATGCGCGAGCCGGCCCTGGTGTTGCGCGCACCAACGTTCGGCCTTTTCGAGGCTGCGATTGAATACCGTCACGCGGTGCCCGGCTTGACTAAGCCAACCCGCCATCGGGTAACCCATGACCCCCAAACCGAGAAACGCGAGACTTTGCACTGAACCCTTTTCCGCGCGGGCGTCCGCCCACTGTTATCTTTTGCGGACTACCTTAGCATCGCTGCCATTGTGCCGGCAAAATCTTCGGCGTCTGCCGTCACCGCCGTCGGCGCACTTTGTGCCAGCGCCCAGAAATAAGCGAGCAAGCGCACAAGGCGAATCGTTCGCTCGAGTTCGACTGCATCGAATGGTGCGGATCTATCACGGTAGTACGCCGCCACGAGGCACGTCCGTTGGGCCGCGTCGAAATCGTTGAGCGCCGCCAGGCTCGCGAGATCCAGAATCGGCGCACTCAGCGCCGCATACTCGAAGTCGATCAAGCGGATTGTCCCGTCGTCTAGAATATTGGCCGCGACGAGATCGTTGTGGCATGGCGTCGCGGCAGGGAATCGCTCCTCGAATGAGGCGGCCAGCGCCAGAAGCTCATCTCGCCAGCCCGATTGCTCACTCGTCATGGCGCGTGTGCGGGCAGCGGCCTGAACATACGCTGCGGCCGCGCCCGTGCAGGCGAACGCGGGAAGATCTAGATCTAGCGCATGTAGACGCCTGAGCCGCGCCGCGATACGGCTGATGTTGTGCGCCCGTTGGCTGTCGGTGACGCACCACGGCGCAGCATTGCGCAGATATTCGGTCACGACGAGTCCTAGCGCCGGATCGGTTGCGACCAGCGGCGGCGCGAGGCCCGCGGCGGCCGCCCGCGCGATGACACGCTGTTCGGTGCTGACATCTAGGCGATAGGTTCGCCCGGCTTCGACCGGCATACGTACCGCGTAATCCAGCACGCCGCTGCGTACCCGCCATGTCCGCCCGCGCAGTCCGCCGCCCAAGGCCGAGACCGTGAATTGGCGTTCGCCGAACGCTGCGCGCAGGCGGCGCAGATCTTCGTCGGTGGGCGTCACTGCGCTTGCCAAGCTTGCCACCATCGGCGATACCCGATCACGATCAAAACCAGATACAACAGGAACAACGCGGCGGTAAGATCGAGGCCGCGGGCGAGATAGAGATACACGGAGAGGCTATCGATGACGAACCAGTACGCCCAATTCTCCAGAATCTTGCGCGCCACCATGTAGGTCGTCGCCATCGCAGCAACGGTCGTCAACGAATCGAGGTACGGGAATGCCGCATCGGTATGACTCAAAAACCAACCGAAGGCTAAACTGACGCCGGCGATCAGGCTCAAGGCGGTCGCATGCTGAGGCATCGACCACGTCGTGATGCGCACACCGGCGCGATCCGCGCCGCCGTAGCGCCATTGAACAAACCCGTATACGGCCATTACGGCGTAAAAAATCTGCAACGCCGACTCCATATACAGGCGCGCGCCAAAGAAGACGCCGAGATAGATCAGCGAGCTCAAAAAACCGGCGACCCAGCAGAATATGTTCTGCCGTATCGCAAGCACGAGATATGTGATCGCCAAAAGCACGCCGGCAGTTTCAAAGGTCGCCAAACCGCGCAAGCCGGCGCCGAGATCAGCGAACGTCATCGAGGTCCGGCGGGTCCTGAATCGGCAAGTCGCTGTTCAGAAATTTTGCGACGAGCACCTGCGAGCCGCCCTCTGCAAAGGAACGCTCCATGGCAACCCGTACGCAGCGCATGACCTCGTCGAGCTCGCCACGCACTTGCGTGCTCATCTGATTGACGCTCAACTCGAGCGACTCGGCCCCCGATAGTTCGTCGATAAAATCGAGAATCGCTGGAATTGGATGATCGTGCAGCGGGTAGAGACTCAACTCGGCGGTAATTCGCATGACACCCCTCAGAATCGATACGTCGTCGTGAACCCATAGTGGCGCGGATCGCCCTGGCGCGTGAACAGTTGCGGCAAAAACAGCGGATCGTTCGGATCGTTGGCAAAATAAAAGCCGCGCACGGCGTAAGATTGATCGAAGACGTTTCTGGCCCAAAGCGAAGCCGACCATCTTTCCCATTCGTAACCGATGCGTACATGCACGAGCTCGTAGGCCTCGGAGCGCTGGTTGTGACTGTCGTCGAAATAAAACGCATCACGGCCCTGATAATCGAGCCGCGCGAATAAGCCGCTCGGCGCGCGATAGGTCGCAGCCAATGCGAACTGATACCCCGGCGCGTGGGCCTGTTCGCGCCCGTCGAGTGCTGCGGTCGGCGAATCGAACCGGTCGTACTCGGTGCGCAGCAATGCCAGATTGCCATCGAGCCGCCAGCTGCGGCTAAGCTGCCAGCTCAGTTCGCTTTCAATGCCGACGTTGTAGCCGGTTGCGGCATTATCCGTAAAAAAGACGAAGCTCAATGGATCCGCAGGATCGAGTTGCAGCGAAGTGCTGACTTGCTGATCGCGACGCAATGAATAAAAGAATCCGACCTTGGCGTCGAGCCGGCCATCGCGCCAGCGGCCTTTGAGGCCCGTCTCGAGACTCCATAGTGCTTCGGCCCCAAATTCCCGGCGTGGCCCAGGAATGCTTGGACCGATATTGAATCCGCCTGCTTTATACCCGCGCACGAGCGAGCCGAACCACGTCAGGCTGTCGGTGAGATCGACCGTCACAGAGACGTGCCCGCCGGCCATCGACTCCCGCGGCGAGAATTGTACGGCCTGTGAATCGGAATACTGCGCATCACGGCGTTCACCGCGCAATCCGACTGACAATGCCGTACGCGGGCTAATCACAATATCTACCTGGCCAAAGACTGCAAGACTGTCAGCTTCGAAGTCCGACGTGAGATCCCGAAACACAGCCGAATTGAAAAATTCGAGCACGTCGTTGTGCTCCGTGAGCGACGACCAGTAGATTCCCGCAAGCCAGCTCATCGTACCGTCGAACAACTCCGCACCAGGCTGCGAGAGCCACCTGAACTCCTGCGTCCAGGTATCGCGCTGGCGCGCCGTCGCGGACGTAAAATCATAAGGCACGCCCCAAAAAGCATCGTTACCCCAATCGCCGTCGAAACTCACTTCCATCTGCGAGTCGGCAGCCGTGGTGATACTCAGAAAATCGATACGCGCGTTACCGGTCCAGCGCGCGCGAATTGCCGCCGCATCGGAGCGCTGGGAATCCTTGCCGGGCTTGTCGGTTCGAGTCCGGAAGGTGTTGTCGTTGACCCACGCGTCGTAGCCGTTATCGAGATCGACATGGACCCCCGTGAGATCGATTTGCCAGTCCGGCGTCGGTGTCCAGCTGAATTTCGCGCGCGTCGTCAGCTCGTCGCGGCCGTTCGTGTCGGCCCGATTCAGAAACTCATTGTCGCGAAATCCGTCGCTGCGGTAACGTTGCACCGCAATTCGATAGCTCGATTCGCCGGCCGCCAGCGGGCTGCCGAAAGCAACGCCGGCGCTCGCAAGGCCATCCGCGCCCGCCTCCAGCTTGGCATTGAGCGAGAACTCGTCGCCCGGATCGCGCGTATGAACATTGATGAGTCCGGCAAGCGCATTGGCGCCGTAGCGCGTGCCTTGCGGACCGCGCAGCACCTCGATCTGGTCGACGTCAAACAGCGTTGCGACCATGCCGATGCCGCTGAAGTCGATATCGTCAACGATGAACCCGACCGAAGGATTCGGCGCGCCCTGATACTGTTCGCGCTCGCCGATACCACGAATCTGAAAAAAGCGCGGCCGGGACGTTTCGCCTGACCAATTTAGGTTTGGCACGAGCAGCAAGACATCCTCGAAATGCTGTACGCCAGCCGTCTCGAGCGTCTCAGTATCGAGCACGGATATATTCGCCGCAATCTCGATGACCGCCTGCTCGCGAAAATCGGCGGTCACGACGACCTCTTCGAGAGCCGGCGCTTGCGCTGCGGCCGGGAAAGTCAGCGCGGCGGACAGCGAGGCGAGCAACAATCTCATGGCGGATCTCCTCTACAGAGCGAGATCCGGTCCGACTAGCGATGGGGGATACATCAATCGGTCCCGTCCCTTCGCCGGTACTAACCGGATCAGGTTCAAAGGGTTTACCGACCCCAGGCCGGCCTCTCAGGTCCTCGCGGACCACCCCTCGGTAAATGTCGTTACGTGCGTTAGCCTACCACGAGGTGCGCACTTATTTCTGCAGCCGCGGCATGAGCTCGGCCAGATTACACGGGCGGGTGCGATAGTCGAGCTGCAGCGCGATCAGTTTATCCCAACCGGTTGCGCACGCGTTGGTCGATCCAGGCAGGCAGAAGATATAGGTCGCATTTGCCACCCCGGCAATGCAGCGCGACTGCAGGCTCGAAGTACCGATTTCCGCATACGAAATCGCGCGAAATAGCTCGCCAAAACCTGCAATCTCCTTCTCGAGCAGTGGCGTCACGGCTTCGGGCGTGCCATCGCGCCCGGTAATTCCCGTGCCGCCGGTACAGATGACGACCTCGATCGCCGGATCCGCGATCCAAGCCGACACGGCTGCACGTATGGCATAAATGTCGTCGCGAACGATGGCGCCATCGCTCAGGCGGTGCCCTGCCTGGGCGACGCGCTCCGCCAGCAATTTCCCGGAACCGTCAGTGGCTTCGGTACGCGTGTCGGACACCGTCAGGATCGCAATTCCGAGCGGCTTGAACTCTCGTGGCGTCTCTTGAGTCATGGCGCGCTAACGATCGCAGGATTTCCCGGATGCCGCAAGAAAAAATCGGACCGGCGGAAAATCGGGGCCAATCCACAACGCTCGAAGAGCGCCCGCATGATCGAGCTGTATTCCCCTCAATCGCAGCCGGCCCGTGATTTCTCTTCCATCCCGATTTTGGACTGTGCGATCATAGCCGCGGATTCTCACTTCCCTTCCGAAGACTTCACGATCAAGGTGACCTCAAGCAGTGGACCTGATGCGGTCGGCGCGCCGAATATCGGGCAGGCGTCGAAATCGGCGTTGAGCCCGCTGCAGAATCGCGTTTTCCGAACGATCTGGCTCGCCAATCTCGTCTCGAACATCGGCACCTGGATGCAGGAAGTCGGCGCGGGCTGGCTCATGACGACGCTGGCACCGGATCCGTTCATGGTCTCGCTGGTACAGGTGTCGGTCGTGTTACCGGGCTTCTTTCTGACGCTGCCGGCCGGCGCGCTGGCCGATATCATCGATCGGCGGCTGTTCATCCTCTCGGCAATCGCGTGGATGACGATCATGGCAACCGGCATCACACTAATGACGTTCACTGGCACGATCACGCCGTGGTCGCTAATCGCGTTTACGCTCGCACTCGGCATGGGCTCGTCGATGATGATGCCCGCGTTCACGTCGCTGATCCCCGACCTCGTGCCACGCACGGAACTCATCAGTGCGGTTACCCTCAACGGTATTGCCCAAAACATCACGCGCGCCGTCGGACCCGCGATCGCAGGCGTGGTCATCGCCCTCGCCGGCCCGGGTCCCGTGTTCTTGCTCAATGCGGTGAGTTTCGTCGGCATCTTCGTCGTGATGCTGCGTTATCGCAGTATGCAACCACGCAGCACGTTACCGTCCGAACGATTCATCGGCGCGATGCGCACGGGGTTTGCATTCCTGCGCCAATCACCCGAACTGCAGACCGTCATTGTCCGCGCGCTGGCATTTTTCTTCATGATGAGCGGGCTGTTCGCGTTCCTGCCATTGATCGTCCGGGAGGAAGTCCAGGCAGGGCCGCAAGCCTATGGACTGCTACTGACTTGCATGGGCGCCGGCGCGGTGACGATGGGGCTCGCGTTGCCGCATTTACGGGCGCGGTTCTCGACCGATGCGATTGTCGCGGCCGGCACCGTCGTCGGCGGGCTCACACTGCTCGGGCTTGCCTATATCCGGATTCTACTGCCGCTGACCGCCATCATGTTCGTCGGCGGAACCGCATGGATCAGTGTCGTCTCGAGCCTCCAAGTCTCCGCGCAGCTATCGCTGCCAGCCTGGGTTCGGGCGCGGGGCATGGCCGTTTACATCGCAACGTTCATGGGCAGCATGGCCGTCGGTAGCGCAACCTGGGGTCGCGTCGCGTCGGCCACGACCACGACCACGGCACTGACGACCGCAGTCGCGGTCGGCGCAGTGCTCGGCTTGATCGCTGCGCGTTGGCGGATCACCAGCAACACCGGCGCCGATCACACGTTGGCCGAGTTGGCTCCCGAGACGACCGTGATCGAAGTGCCGCATGCCGATGACGGGCCGGTGATGGTGAACATCGAATACCTTATCGAACCGGAGCAATCCGAAGACTTTCAAAAGGCGATGCGCGACGTGCGGCGCATGCGGCTACGTAACGGTGCGATCGCCTGGGGTCTTTTTCAGGATGTGCATGACGAGCGCCGTTACATCGAGTACTTCATCGATTCGACGTGGCTAGAGCACTTACGGCGGCGCGAGCGCGTGACGGTCGAAGAGGTGGAGTTCAACCGCGTCGCGCGCGCGTTTCACCGCGGTGACGGTTCGCCGCGCATCGAGCATTTCCTCGCCCGCGGCGCGCCAAAACGGCGCCGCCCATGGTTCGGCGGCCCCGCTACGGACTAAATCGGGATACGATCCCGACTGTCTGTTGAATTTTTCTCAGGCCCGCGCGGCGTTGATATCTCGCGCCATTCGGACGGCGTCCTCGCGGCCCGCGTAATAGCCCCGCCGCGTGCCGGCCTCTGCGAAACCGAGCCGTGCATAGAAGCCGCGCGCGGCGAGATTGTTCGCGCGCACCTCGAGATCAATCAGGAATGTACCGGCCGTGCGCGCCGTGGATTCGAGCCACTCAAGCAAGGCACGGCCGATGCCACGGCCTTGATGCGACGGCTCGACAGCCAGCAGGACGAGATGGGCGCGGGCGTCGAGAAATTCCATGATCGCGAAACCCACGACGCGCTTGCCGGCGCGAGCGGCGAGCACGACACAGTCGCGACTCCGCAGACAACGCCGGATGCGCCGCTCATCCCAGGTACCGGGCAGCCCCGCTTCGACCAACAGCCGCGCCATGGCCGCTAACTTCGGCGTATCCGTGCGACGCGCGAGTCCGAGACGGACGTTCATGGGCTCAAGTATAGTGACCGCATGCCTGCCCGTCTTACCCAGTTACGCTCGAATTTGTGGACCGTCATTCTCGCGGCCGGCGGCTCGGAGCGCCTCGGCGAGCCCAAGCAGTTGATTCGATTGCATGGCAACGCCCTGCTCAAGCGAACAGCGGACATGGCGCAGCGCGTGACGCCGGACCGCACGGTCATCGTGATCGGCGCAAAGCCATTGCGTATGCGTATGCTGCTACGCCAGTGCAAAGGTCGTAAACGCATCGTAACGAATCCACGCTGGCGCGCCGGCATGTCAACGTCACTGCGCCGCGGTCTCAAGGCCGTTCCGCGCAAAGCTGTGGCGGTACTATTGCTCGCAGTCGACCAGCCGCTGCTCGACGCCGCAGCGCTCGAGGCGCTCATCGCAGCCTGGGTGCGTCATCCGCAACTCCCGGCGGCGGCACGTTACGCGATGCGACTTGGGGTGCCGGCAATTATACCGCGCCGGCTTTGGCGCGCCGCGCAGGCCGCCAGCGGCGACGCCGGCGCACGCGCCATCTTGCGGCGTCCCGATACGGCGGTAACGGCTGTCGATATGCCGCAGGCGGCGCTCGATATCGACACGCCGGAGGACCTGATGCAACTTAAGCCGCAAGCGATATCGGGCTAACGATTCGCTGACACGGGCGTGGTAGCGCTATCGTCCTTGTCGGCTGGTTTCCCCGTGATGCAGTTGATCCAGCCGGATTGGCCGTCGCGGTAATGCTCCTTCTTCCAGATCGGCAAGCGCGACTTCAGCTCATCGATAATATAGCGGCACGCCTCGAAGGACGCGCCGCGATGGGCGCTACTGACGCCGACCCAGACCGCGCAGTCGCCGATCGCGAGATAGCCGATACGATGTTGCGCTGCCGCCGTATACAATTCGAATTTAGCGACGGCTTCGGCGAGAATCTTCTCGCCTTCCTTGGTCGCCAACGGTGCGTGTGATTCGTACTCGAGCGCGCGGACCGCCTCACCTTCGTTATGATTGCGTACCCAGCCCTCAAAGCACACGCAAGCACCTGCGGCGTCGCCGCCGAGGTTGCGCTTCAGTTGCTCGGGCTCGAGCTTGCCTGCGACGATCTTAAAACTCATCCACCGGCCACAGGCGGAAAAAATAGCACCGTATCGCCGTCTGCGAGCTGCGTATCCCAATCCGCAAGCTCATCGTTCACGGCGACTTTACAGCGCGCCATCGGATCCGCAAAACCATGCGCTGCCGCGATCTCTGCGTAGAGCTCGCCAGCCGTCGCGGCACCCGTGCGCAACGCCTCGATGTCCTGACCGGCGTGATCGCGAAAGGCCGCAAAGTAGCGCGCCGTGACACCGATCATGCGCTGTCGGCCTCCGTGTAGTCGCGCTTGCCGCCGGCTTTGGCAACGAGCTTGACCTCGCTAATCCGGATGCCGTGCGAAAGCGCCTTACACATATCGTAAATCGTCAGGGCCGCAACGCTGGCGCCGGTGAGTGCTTCCATTTCGACCCCGGTCTTATGCGTTGCACGAACGGCGCACTCGACGATGACCTCACCCGGCCCGCCCCACTCGACGGTCAGCTTGCAGTCCTCGAGCGGTATCGGGTGACAGAATGGGATGAGCTCATGCGTCCGCTTGGCCGCCATCACACCGGCAACGATTGCGGTCGCGAATACCGGGCCCTTTTTGGTTTTGAGTTCGTCGCCGGCGTCCTGCGCGGCAAGCACATCGGCCGGGAAGACGACCGTGGCGCGGGCACGCGCCGTTCGAACCGTTACGGCCTTATCACCGACATCGACCATGGTCGGGCGATTGCGGGTATCGACATGCGTGAGCATCAGCCGCCCATCCGATACATTTCGACTTTGGAAATCTTTACGGTCTTGGTGCCCTGGCCGCGAATCTCGCTGTAACGGTCCGCGCGATGCCTCCAGATGTTCTGCAATAGGCCGACGATGTCCGCATCGCCGGCCCCGCTGCGCAACAGCTCGCGCAGCGGCGTACCCTGCGATGCGAACAGGCATGTGTAGATAGTGCCGTCGGCCGAAAGGCGCGCACGGTGGCAGTCGCCGCAAAAAGGCTCGCTGACGGACGAGATGAATCCGATCTCACCCGCACCGTCGGCGAAGGCATACCGCTGCGCTACCTCGCCACGGTAGTTACGCTCCAGCGGCTCGAGCGCCCAACGCGCGCCGATCAGATCGACGAGCTGCTTGGAGGTCACGACCTCCTCGAGGCGCCAGCCATTGAGCGTGCCGACGTCCATGTATTCGATGAATCGGACAATCACGCCGGTACCGCGGAAATGGTCGAGAAGATCGAGCACCGTATGTTCGTTTTTACCTTTTTGCACGACGACGTTGATCTTGATCGGCGCGAGCCCTGCGCGCTGTGCCGCCTCGATACCGCGCAACACGGTTCCGACGTCCCCACGTTCACCGCTCATCGCGCTGAACACGGCCTCATCCAGGCTGTCGAGGCTGACCGTAATGCGTTTGAGTCCGGCCGCCTTGAGCTCCTGCGCACGCTCGGCAAGCAAGGTGCCGTTGGTCGTCAGCGCCAGGTCGTCGATCCCGGGAAGCGCGCTTAGATTCGCGATGATGTCCACGATGTCACGGCGCAGTAGCGGCTCACCGCCGGTCAAGCGCAATTTGCTGACGCCAAGCTGGATGAATAGGCTCGCGACTCGCTTAATCTCGCCGGGCGTGAGCCAGTGCTTGCGCGCCAGCCATTCGAAGCCCTCGCCGTATATCTCATCTGGCATGCAGTACGGGCAACGGTAGTTGCAGCGATCGATGACCGAGATCCGCAGATCGCGCAGCACGCGGCCCAAGGAATCCTTCACCTCGCCGGTTGTTTGCCAGTGCGTAACTTTACCGTCCATCGATGACTCCGCTGTGCGGCCAGGGCCGCCAGATTCGCGCCCCTCGCACTACGTTAGTCTAACCTATCGGCCGCGGGTTCCGGCAGCGCTACAGCCAGCGCGCCGGCTAGCGAATTTGCTCGGGAATGTAGCCGCCCGGCACGCCGCGTGGAGAGTAAACGATCTGCCAAAGCTGGTTGCCGCAAGCGCGAAACCCACCGGCGCTCGCGAGTAAGTAATATCGCCACATCCGGAAGAACCGCTCACCGTAGCGCGCCTCGAGCCCCGGCCAGGCACGCTCGAAGTTCTGATACCAGCACAGCAGCGTGCGATCGTAATCCTGCGGAAAATTATGCCAATCTTCGAGATTCAAGCGATCTTCGGCGGCTGCCGTGATTTGCTGCGCCGACGGCAACATGCCGTTCGGAAAGATATAGCGAGTGATCCACGGGTCCGTGCGCAACTGTGACAGCTTACTGCCGATCGTATGCAGGACGAACAGTCCGTCCGGCAACAGGCAGCGTCGCACGACATCCATGTAGCTTGCATAATTCTTGTAACCAACATGCTCGAACATACCAATTGAGTAAATCCGATCGAATGGTTCGTCGAGTTCGCGATAATCCTGCAACCGAATTTCAATCGGCAGATCGGCATTCAGGGTTGTCGCCGCGTCGAATTGGTCTTGCGAAATCGTAACGCCCACGCCGGAGACGCCGCAGCGCTCGGCAAAGTAATTGAGAGCGCCGCCCCAGCCACAGCCGATGTCGAGAACCCGCATTCCGGACTGCAGGCCGAGCTTGCGCGCGATGAGCTCCAGCTTGTGCTCCTGCGCCTGATCGAGTGTCGCCGCACGGCGCCAATATGCGCAGCTGTAGATCATGCGCCGATCGAGCATCGCCTTGTAAAGATCGCGCCCGAGATCGTAATGCTGGCGGCCGACCTGAAAGGCTCTGGCCCGGCGCTGCAAATTAACCAATCGCGCCTGCAGAGAGAAGAACAGATAGCTGATCGGACGAATCTTGCGATGGAAGTCAGACCGAAAGGCCCGCGCGATCATCTCATCGAGCTGCTCGCAATCCCACCAGCCATTCATGTAAGTCTCGCCCACGGCGAGCATGCCTTCGGTAACGACGCGCGAATAAATCTCGTCGTTATGAACCTGGACATCCCAGGGCCGGTCACCGTTGATGCGGATATCTGCTGCCGCAAGCATTCCTTCGACTTGGCGCCGATACCGTTGCGATCCCATGTCTTAATCCCGAATTCGGTCGTTTAATTATGATTGTTAGGCGTGAAGTCTAGCAGCCTGTCGGACTTAGGGCATCGTCGCGAGGCGCGTGGGAATCGAGGCCAGATTTGCGTTCGTCCGAGGCGAATAGTGGTGACTATTTAACGAGGACGAACGCAAATATGGACCGATTCCCAGCCGCCGCAGTAGATGAGCCTAAGTCCGACAGGCTGCAAGTAGACACATGCCACCCATTCAGTCTCGAGCACCGGTGGGAAGCCGCAGCAGTACGGGCTGCTCACGAGCCGGAGCTGCTCGACTCCAACGCTTGGCGTTCGATCTTCGCCCAGGAATCCCTAAGCGTCACTGTGCGCGAAAAAACGCAGGCGTTGCCGCCCTCCGACTGCGCATCTACGACGAAATAGCCTTGTCGCTCGAACTGAAATCGCGTGCCCGGCGAGACGGAGGCGAGACTCGGTTCGAGCTTGGCGTCCTCGAGCACTTGCAGAGAACCGGGGTTTAGCATGTCGGCAAGATCCCCTTGCGCGCGATCGGGGTCGGGCACCTTGAAAAGCCGATCATAGAGACGCACCTCGGCTGAATAAGCGTGGCGCGCGGATACCCAGTGCACAGTACCCTTGACCTTGCGGCCGCTCGTGTCCGATCCGCTGCGCGTCGCAGGATCGTAGCTGCAGCGTAACTCTGTGACGACCCCCGCCGCATTCTTGATGACCTTCTCACATTTAATAATATAACCGTAGCGCAGGCGCACTTCGCCTCCGGGCACCAGCCGGTGAAATTTCTTCGGCGCGTCGTCGAGAAAATCCTCCTGCTCAATGTAAATCTCACGGCAAAACGGTACCATGCGGCTGCCCATCTCGGGGCGGTTCGGATGGTTGGCAGCCTCCATCTGCTCCTCACGGTCTTCAGGGTAGTTTTCAATGACGAGCTTGAGTGGATTCAACACCGCGAATCTACGCGGTGCGCGTTCGTTGAGTTCGTCGCGCACGCAGGTCTCGAGCGCGCCGAGCTCAATGACTTGATAGCTCTTGCTAACGCCGAGGCGACGAATGAATTCGCGGATCGCGGCTGCCGGATATCCCCGGCGGCGCATACCTGAAAGCGTCGGCATCCGCGGATCGTCCCAGCCCGTTACGTGCCCCTCATCAACGAGTCGTTTGAGCTTGCGCTTGCTCATCACCGTGAACATGAGCTTGAGTCGCGAGAACTCGATTTGCCGCGGCTTATTCGGTACAGGGAGTTGCTCGATAAGCCACTCGTAGAGCGGGCGATGGTCCTGAAATTCCAAACTACAGAGCGAATGCGTCGTGCCCTCGAGCGCGTCGGATAACGTATGCGCAAAGTCGTACAGCGGGTAGATGCTCCAAGTATCTCCGGTGCGTTGATGCGCGATTTTCCGCACACGATAGAGGATTGGGTCGCGCAGATTGATGTTCGGCGCAGCCATATTGATTTTCGCGCGCAGCACGTATTCGCCCTCGGCAAACTCACCCTGGCGCATGCGCTGGAATAGATCGAGGTTCTCGGCAACCGGCCGGTCGCGGTCGGGGCTTACCCTGCCGGGCTCGGTCAGCGTGCCGCGGTAGGCTCGGATCTGCTCGGCGCTGAGGCTGTCGACGTAGGCCTTGCCTCGTTGAATGAGTTCGACGGCAAGCTCGTAGAGCTTCGGGAAATAATCCGACGCGTAGGTTAGCTGTGCCCATTCATAGCCCAGCCATTGGACATCGCGCTGGATCGCTTCGACGTACTCGACATCCTCCTTCTCCGGATTGGTATCGTCGAATCGCAGATAACAGGTCCCACCGAACTCCTTGGCGATCTCGAATGAGACACAGATGGCCTTGGCGTGCCCGATATGCAGGTATCCGTTCGGCTCGGGAGGAAATCGCGTTTGCACGCGTCCGCCGTTCTTGCCCTGGGCAACCTCCTCCGCCACGATCTGGCGAATGAAGTCCTGGGCAGGCTGATGCTCGTCGTTCATGAGCGCGATTGTCGTTCATGTCGGCGGTCTGGCACAATTCAATGCAGATCGACTGACTCACGCGCCGAATTAGGATGTAGTCATGCAGCGACGCAAATTCCTCTATGGCGGCATGGGCGCGTTGGCCGCGTGCGCGGGGCCGGCTGGTAACGATGACGCCGCTTCCGGAGCTCGAGAGCAGCATCGTTGGCGCATGGTGACGTCCTGGCCACCGAATTTTCCCGGCCATGGCGCGTCGGCGAACCGCTTAGCCAGACGCCTCGGGGAACTGACCGGCGGGCGCATTCAAGTTGAGGTATTCGCAGCGGGCGAACTCGTGCCTGCGTTCGAAGTTCTCGATGCCGTCGCGCGAGGCACAATTCAACTCGGACATAGCGCGCCGATCTATTGGCGCGGCAAGATTCCCGTGGCGCAGCTTTTCGGCAGCGTGCCCTTCGGAATGCTCGCCGATGAATTCAACGCCTGGATCTATCACGGCGGCGGCATGGAGCTCTGGCGCGAGGCCTATGCGGCGCAGAACGTCGTACCGTTTCTCGCCGGCAACACGGGCCCGCAGATGGGCGGCTGGTTCAACCGCGAGATCAGGAGCCTCCAGGATATTGTCGGCCTCAAGATGCGTATCCCGGGGCTCGGCGGCGAGGTCATGAATCGCGTCGGCGCGTTGGTCGTAAATCTACCTGGATCGGAGATCTTCACGGCGCTGCAGACCGGCGCGATCGACGCGACGGAGTGGGTCGGCCCGTATAACGATATGGCATTCGGCCTGTATCAGGCGGCCCGCTACTATTACTATCCCGGCTGGCAGGAGCCCTCGGGCGCGCTGGAGTTACTGGTGTCGTCAGAGGCGTACGCGTCGCTGTCGCCGGAGCTACGCGAGATCGTCGCCGACGCGTGCCGGGCTGAAGCCGACTACGTGCTGGCCGAATTCAATATCCGCAACAGCCAGTCGCTCAAGACCCTGGTCGAGGAACACGGCGTCGAGCTGCGGCGGTTTCCTGACGATGTGCTGGCCGCCTTGAGGGACAATAGCGCCGCCGTCATGGCCGAGCTGGCGGGCTCCGATCCGCTGATCGGCCGGGTCTACCAGTCCTATACGGCGTTCGCCGAGGAGATCGCGCTGTGGATGGACGTCTCGCGCGGCGCGCATATCGATGCACGCTCGGCAGCTTAGCGCTCGTTGTCGAGAATTTCTGAAATTTAGCCGAAGATCGCGTCAAATAGGCGCGAGTTGCGGCTCAAAACACATAGTCGAGCCGGTAGATAAAGCTCCGGCACGCCGGTCGCGGCCCGCCCGCCGTACGGCTATCCCAAGACTTGTACCGCGACCGCATCAGAGCATCGAGGCTCGGCGCGCGGAAAATCTCATCCGAAAGCTCGACAAACTCGGGATCGTAGACCTCGCCCGATGGGCGCACGACGAAGCACAGCACAACGCGCCCTTCCTTAGCAGCCCGAATCGCCTGAATCGGAAAGCTCGGCGTCGCCATGACCTCCGGAATGAGGCGGGCCGTACCCGCCGCTGCCGGATCACTGGCATCGTTGAGGATATCGACGCCGGGTCCTTCGGCGCTGTCCACCGCGGAGCACCACCAGCCGCCGAGCAAATTCAGGGTCCGCCACTCGCCCCCGAGCGTCTGACGGTCGAGATCAGCGCTGAATTGCCGGCCACTGCGCGCGTCAGCAAATGAGAGCAAGCCGCCCTCGATCTGCCAGCGCGATAACGATATCCACGCCGGCGCGCCGTCGCGCGAGCGCCGCGCGATGCGTGTGCTCTGATCCGGCGCAAAGCTCAATAACACCCGCTCGTCGCCGAGCGACGGGTTGCCGTAGAGGACACAGCTCCACGTTCCGACGGGATCCAGCGGGATCGCGTCAGCGGTGCGCTGCAGCTGACCGAGCGAGTCTCGAAGGGTCAACACCGACAGCGCACTGGCAATGAGCCAGGGGCTTAACGACCGGATTATTGATGATCCTCCATGATGACCCGGGGCCGCAGTCCGCGCTCGTTGATCATGCCTCTGAGCTGCAGAACCTGACGGGCGTCGGGATTGAGGGCCGCCGCGGAATCGAGGTCGAAGGTCGCCTCGGAATACATGCCTTTGAGGAAGTAGGCATACGAGCGGTTACTGTAGGCGCGCCAGTTGTTCGAGCTCAAGTCCAAGGACCGGTCGCAATACGGAATCGCAGTATCGGGGTCGCCCTTGGCAGCGTGGGCTGCGCACAGGTTCGAAAAGGCCGCCGCACGGTCGGCTGTGCTGGGCTGGTAGCGCGTGAGACCCAGCTCAGTAAGCCGAATGCCTTCGTCATACTGGCCGACTCGAATCGCGAAGGAACCCGCCGAGAGAAACTCGTTGCCCGAGCCTAAGATCGTGCGGTTGTCCGTCTGGCCCCATGCGAGGACCGGCAGAGAAGCCCACACCAAACCGATTAAGATTGAGCGGCTCATGTCATCCTCCAAGCCGAAGCAGTATAGCACCGCGCCGTAGTGGCGCGGGCACCCGCAACTCGTTAGGACTCCCGCTAGAATCCTAGAGTTCCCCTGTGGCACCATGCCTGCGTCCACCCACTCCAATCGCAAGAGGCGCGCTCCGAGTGCTCGACGTCGCCGACGCTGAAGCTCTGATCTGCAACCGCGTGCAAGCGCTCGGCGCGCGCACGATCCCGCTTGCCCAAGCCTGCGGCAGCGTCCTTCGCGAAACGATCGTCGCCGAGCGCGATCAACCGCCGTTCGACCGCGTGACGATGGACGGCATCGCAATCGCCTATCGGGATTGGCAAGCCGGCGTGCGTGAGTTCGAGATACTCGGCACACAGGCGGCCGGCGCGCCGCCAATGACGCTGGCCGGCCCGAAGCAGTGCGTCGAGATCATGACCGGTGCGATGTTGCCGATCGGCGCCGATACCGTGATTCCCGTTGAGCGGATCACGCGGCAGAACAGCTGCATGCAGATCGAATCGAACTACGCAGCTGCCGAGAAACAGTTCGTGCACCCGCGAGGCTCGGACCGGCAGGACGGCAGCGTGCTGCTCGAGCCCGGCATTGTGCTCGGGCCGCCCGAAATCGCGATTGTTGCCGGCGCCGGGCGCGCCGCGCTACGCGTGGCTGTCCAGCCGCGTGTCGCCGTCATCTCGACCGGCGATGAACTGATCGAACCTGGCCAGGCCGTGCAGCCGCATCAGATTCGATCGAGCAACGACCTGGCGATTGCCGCCGCGCTCGAGCGCCACTGCAATGCCGTGGTCACGCGCGCACTGCTCAAGGACGAGCGCGACCAGATGCTCGCGAGGATTCGCAAGCTACACGACGATAACGACGCGTTGATCTTGAGCGGCGGCGTTTCCATGGGAAAGTTCGACTTCGTCCCCGGCGTCCTAGAACGGCTCGGCGTCGAACTCGTCTTTCACAAGATCGAGCAGCGGCCCGGACGGCCGATGTGGTTTGGCATCAGCCGCGACGGCAAACCTGTCTTCGCATTGCCCGGTAACCCAGTCTCGACGCTGGTGTGCCTATACCGTTACGTCTTACCAGCAATTCGCCACGCGCTTGGACAGGCACCATCGGCCGAGGAGGTCGTCCGGCTCGCCGAGGCGGTGCAATTCGAGCCCGATCTGACTTACTTCTTGCCCGTGTCGCTGACGTGGGCGCACGGCGGCGGCGCGCTCGCCCAATCGAGACCGACCAATACGTCTGGGGATTTCGTCTCGCTTGCGAACACGACGGGATTCGTCGAACTCCCGCGCGGCACAGACAACTATCCGGCAAGATTCGCCGCACGCCTCTTTCGGTGGTAATCGCCAGCGTTCCGAGTGCCGATCGACAGATTATTCGCCGGCATCGAACAAATTCCCGCAACGATCTGGGAACCCGTTCATGGCGAGCAGCTCGTTCCATAGCGCCATACGCCCATCTTGGGTGAGGGAGCGCGCCCAGGCCCAGGCCTGCGCGTATTCTTCGTCCCAACCGGATTCGCCCTCGACGCGCGCCACGGCGAAGTCCTCACCCCAAACGTCCTCCCAGACGCGATCCAGAACGAGATATAAAGTCATATGCCCGTCGACATCGTCGAGCCGTTCGCTGAGCTGCCAAAGGTGGCGGTGGCCAAGTTCATGCACGAGCGTCGACTTCTTGATGTCGCGGATATAGCTCGCGCGAAGCCGCATCGGATGTTCCGGGCCACCGGAGTTACTGACGGCTTCGGCGACGATCGCTGACACGTGGAGTTCCGGAAATGGCATACAGGTCCGGTGCTCGAGCGCCGCGACAATGCGCTCGCCGTATTCATTCCAGATCGCCCGGTAGGTTCGGGCATCGTAAACGTCCGGGCCGGACGACGGAATAAATCCAACTTCGACCTGAGCCTGTACGGCGCCCAAGCTGAATAGAGCAATTACCATAACGATCGTAGCGGAAAGGCACCGAATCACGAGCATCGAGAAACGCTCCACCGCCGAAGTTGCATGAAATCCTCAGTTACCTGGCTCGGACAGTCAAGTCACGCGACCACGCCGGCAGCGACGGCTGGACGCCTGAGCCAGTGCTATATTCCAGTAATCGTCAACCGGAATCGGGTGCCCAGAAGACGCCATGCTCCCGATCGAATCGATTCAGTGCCCGTACTGCGGCGAATCTATCGATATCGTCATTGACGACTCCGTGGATCACCAGCAGTACGTCGAAGACTGCTCGGTCTGTTGCAGGCCTATCAATATTGACGTGACGGTCGACGCAATCACCGGAATCGCCACAAGCTGTTGGACCGATAACGAAGTTTGAGTGCACCGTGCCGTTACCCAATTGCGCCTACAACGGTCGAACCGCCAAAGCATTAAAGCCCTTGATACGGCAGCGGCTGCGCGCACTAGTCGCTTGCACCGTGTTGGTACTGCCGTGCGCTATTGCATCCCTCCCGGAGATCGCGCCACCGAGCATGGCCGATCTGGAGCGCGCGCTCGTGCGGCTGGAATGTTCCTCCGAGCAAAACTCGGAGCGCCACTTCCGTGGAACATTGATCGATACGGGCCAGGCGAAGCCAAACTTCGAGATCATCCTCACCGCCGCGCACGGCCTGCCATCGAATCCCGTCGAACTGACACGAAGCTGCGTCGTCATCGGCGAGCACGCCCGGTCGTACCGAATTGACAGTGTCTGGCGCCCGCTGGAACCGCACGGGCCATTGACCGATGACTGGGCTGTCTTACGCACGGAACGCAGGATTCGAGGCAATTTTCGCCGCCTACGCATTGCCCAACTCGACCAGCTCGTGGGCAAGCAGATGACGGCCGAGCCATTGCCCGTCCGGCTACCGTTGTTGCATCCGCCGGCAGAGCACAATTGCAGCTTGAGCGGTTCCAGCCTGTCAGAAGCCGAGCAGTCTGCAGGGCTCTTCGCGCACGACTGCCGTGCGTGGCAAGGGCATTCGGGCTCGCCGATTCTCGTCAGCATCGATGAGAAGGTACTACTCATCGGCTTTCATCTTGGGACGCGCCGGGTTTTTGAGGATCGCGTGACGCTTAAGCTCGGGCGCCAGCTCGACGCAGCGATCCTCGATGCAATCGCGGCGGCTGCTGGCGACAGGCGAGGCCGTGACGAACCGGTGACCGTCGCCGCTTATTCGAACCTCACGCAGTAAATCGGCGGCAGGCCACTGCTGACCTGACTCCAATGGTCGCCGCGGTCGTCACTGACCCATAAATTTCCGGTCGTACTGCCAAAGCCTAATGCGACCCCGTCGGCGTCAATATCTAGCGCATGTCGATAGACGATGTCATACGAGTGACGCTGGGGTAACCCATTGGTCAACGTCGTAAAAGTCTCGCCACCATCGCTCGTGCGTGTCACCACGAGCGCGCCATCGGCCGGGTAGCGGGCGTCATCGCGCACGCCAGGAACGAACCACGCCGTGTCCCCATCGTTCGGATCGACGGCGACACCGAAACCGAATACCGACGGTCCGGCATTTTCAATCTCGGTCCAGGTTTCGCCCGCATCGATGCTCTTAAAGATCCCGTTATGGTGCTGCACCCAGAGCGTGTCGGGCGCAGAGTGGCATTGCACGATCCTGTGCGGATCCTGAATGGCCGGGTCGAAAGCACGTTCAGGCGGCATATATGCCGCCCGCATGCCTTCACCGTAACATGCCCATGTCCGACCGCGATCGGTACTCTTCCAAATACCGCCACAAGAGACGCCGATGCGAATCACGTCGGGATCGCGGGGATCGACGAGCGCTGAATGGATGCCGGGATGATCGGCGCCGCCCCCGAACCACTCTTTGCGGCCCGGATGGTTCCAGAGCCCCTCGACTAAGGACCAACTGTCACCGCCATCGCGTGAATGGAACAAACCGCCGGGAATCGTCCCGCACCAAAGTTCGCCGCCACCGGGTTCGCCGTGTTCCAGTGCCCAGACACGCTTGAGGTCCCAGGGCAAATCGTCGTGGCGAATCGGATCACGGTCGTCTTCGCCTTCGGGTTTTTCCGGATATTGCGGGGTTGGCCGTTCTTCCCAGCTCCCGCCGCCGTCCCGCGAGCGCTTGAGCTTGACGCCGAAATGGCCGAGCTCGACGGCCGCGAGCACGTTGCCGTCGGGTTGCGGTAACACCATCGTCACCGGCTCGCCGAGCAGCGCCGCGTGTTCGATTGCCCACGACTTACGTTTGCGTCCAGCGACGAACAACCCTTTACGAGTGCCGATGATCAGACGTTCCGACATGCCAGTTAACCTCCGGATAGAAGCTGAAACACGTAGACCTTGCTGTTAGGCCGCAATGCGTCCGACAGCGCGCGGCGATCCTGCAAATACGCATTGTCGACGATGACCTTGACGTGCTTGCGCACGGCGCCCTGGTCATCCAGCACGTAACCGCGTACGCCCGGCCAACGCGAAAAATAATGCTCAAATAACTCTGCAACCGTATCGGCTTCGAGCGAATCGGGTGGACACTCGGTTTGGCGTGCGAGATTGGGCGTGAAGTACAAGTCGGCCATGAGCGCTCTATTCTGCGACTCTCTCAGTCGCAGGTCGGCGGGGGGTAATCGGGCGGCTCGCCGAAAATCATGCCGGACGCGTAAAGCTCTTCGCAGGTATCCGATCGGACCAGCCGCGCATGCTCGCTGAGGTTGATGTAAGGCGCACCGCTTTTGAGGACGCGACCGGACATCGTGATTTTGTCGCCAGGCTTCAACGTCTCTTTGGTCCAACCGATGCGGGCTAAGCCGTTGGCATTTGATACCTCGGCCTGCCAGCGCACGGTCTGGCCGGTTGCCTCCTCGACGACGTCGAAGATGATCAACGAATGCGGATTAATGAGCTGCAAGGCGATGACCGTGCCCGCCAGGATCGTGATGGCTTCCTCATAGCGCCCGGCATCGCCATGATGGGCGAGCAGCGTGGGCGGTGCGAGTAAACTGGCGAGTGCAGCTAGGATTGCTATTCGTGCGGGTTTCATCAGTCGTTACCCCGACTATCCAAGAGACTGGGTCCGTAAGGTTCCCGAATACCCTTTCAGCAGCTAATGCACGGGCCCTTGCCTACGCTATCTTGCCGAAGAATATTCGAAGAATAAACATGTAGTAAAGTCGCGGCGAGCCAGATAGTGGCGCTGAAGATGAGACGACCAGCCGCGATGTCCCGTATTCCTGACTTACTCGCGTTCATACACATCGAAACAGCAGCAGGTTCGACGATCGACCGGATATTGCGGCCGTCTTTCGGCGCCAGCCACTGCGACGTACAAGGGTGACAACGTGGTTGGTCCGTGCACTACGATTTTGTTACGGCTCGGGACCTGCGCCGATCGCAATGGCTGTACTGGAACCTGAAAAGCATCGCCGGTCATCGAGTCAAGCCGCTCGGTGATCTGCACCTCGAGTGCCAAAACCTCGCGTACTTTACGTTCCTCCGAGAACCACTCGCTCCCTGCGCATCGCACCATCAGTACCAGGTTTCGCGAATGAGCCGCACGACCAGCTTCGCAGACCGGATTGACATCGAGCGGTACTGAAACTTCCAGGTCAAGAAGTTAGCCGGCAAATCAGATGTCGCACTCGCGCAGCAGGTATTGCGTGAACGAATCGCCGTTGTCGGCGTGATCGAGCGCTTCAACGAGTCATTGATCATGTTGCGCCGAAAATTCCGTCACATACCGCTGATAATCGACTACGAGCGCCAAAATGTAGCTGGCGATTCGAGCCTCGAGGCCGAATTGCTGAGTGACCCCGTCAATCGAGCTAAACTTCAGGAAGCAAACCGGCTCGACTTGGCAGAAGGACGAGTGACGCCGGTGTCAGCGACGACAGTCGCGTTCGACGATGACGACCCCGTGCTAGCGATGGATCTGACTGACGGCAACTTTGTCCTCATGGGCCAGCAAACGGTTGCAGCAATCAGTGCCGATGGCACCTCGCTCTACCGGACACACTATCCGGCGCCGCGCGACCCAGCATGGCTGCGGGGCCTTGCCTGGGCCGCCGGAATCCGCGCCGGAATGGCATCAGCCTACGCCGGGCTCTATAGTGCCGCCGCTGCCTCGGCTGCGTCGAATAGCGCTAAGTGCCGCCGCTGCCTCGGCTGCGTCGAATAGCGCTACGGGTACGGTCGAACAGCAACTCGCAGTCGGGCCTCCAACAGGGATTCAGCGAACTGCAGCGTGGCTACGCAGGACTGGCCGGCGACTATATAGAGTTCGCGCGCCGCCGTGACCAAGCCTCAGCTGAAAGTCGCGACTTCGTATTCATGCTGATGCGCGACGAAGATCGGAGCGTAGCGCTCGCGCAAGTCAGCAAACTCAGCGGCGAAGTGCTTGGAGCGATCGATCTTGGCCGCGACAAGGAACCGCTATATCAGATCGACGATATTGCGAACCGGATTTTCTATCAGGCATCCGATACAGTTATCGAAGGCTATAGGTTCACGAGCGCGGTCAATGCCGTTGCCAGCACCGGGCCGTGAACGTTTGTCAATGCATCAGAACCAGAACGATACGAACAGCTGAATGACGTCGGCGCCGAAGTTATAGAGCGGCTCATCACCGGCGAGCGGCGCAGCCTGTGTGAGATCTCGGAAATCTTCGTAATCAAACTCGATGTGGTCGTAGGCGAGACTGACCGATCCGCGCTCGACGAAGCGCCAACCGCCGCGGATGAAATCGTAACTGACGCCAAGGCGTAGCGTGCTGCTCGAGAACGTGCTGAGCTCCTTATCGCGCGCGAGGAAATTCTGATATTGCGAGTTTGGATACAAGTCGCTGAAAAATTCGGCCTTGTCTTGCGAGTAACTGCGCAATTTACCCTCGAGAATCCAGCCGCCTTCGAGCGGATGCGTGTAGCCAATTTCGAAAGATTTGGCCGAGATCTCCCAGGTATCGCCGTAGGCGCGGATCTCGCCGTGTAGTGCAGCGCGGTACGGCAGGTAGTAGCGCAGCCGAATCGCTGCCGCATCACTGGTGCGCGTGCGCGGATAGATCTCCGGCTCGTAGCCATAGCCCAACGGGCTATCGGTATCGACAAAGCGCACGGAACGATATGGATTATTTAGGAACCCTTCGTCAGTAATCGTTTCCCAAGAGAGGCCGAGTAATAGGTTCTGGGTGAGAATCTGCGAGACCCCAAGGCGATAATGCTGGCGCTCGATCTCATCGGCAAACAGCGGATCGCCGCGGCGCCCGACTTCGTCCTTACCCAAGGAATAGCCGAGTGAGATCGTCGTCAAATCGCCAAAGACATCTTGGCTGATGCCGATGCTGAAGGTATTGGCAAGAAAATCGTTCTCTTCACTCTTCGTCAAGCCCAAACTGAGGATCCATCGCTCGTGCAGATAGTCCATTCCAACGGAGTACTGCGTCCGCTGCTCCGTGTACGGGCTCGCTGTCGTCACGACGTCGATCGATGCGCTGCTGACCTTGTCGACGTAATAATTCGCCGACGCCGAAAAATTCGTTGCAAACTGCTTGCGAACCAGTAGTGACGGGCCGCTGATCGTTACACCGCCACCGTCATAGGAATGAAATAGCAAATCGGCACGATCCTCGGGCAGCACGGCCGCCTGCACGAGCGAGGCACAGACCAGGCACGCCGCCACATAGACTGGCCGCCGCCACGAGATGCTGCCAGCAAGAAACCGATCACTCATACGCAATCGAACTGCCCTGACTTGCTCCATCGGATGTCTCAATCAATTGCAACCGCAGCCGCCGCCGCTACTGCCGGTAGCACCGCGGGCGCCTTCACGTGATTCGTAAACGTGATCCATATAGGAGCTGGACACGGGATCTCGATCGAATGACATGATTGGGTCGGCGAGATGATCGCGCTCATACGGCCGGACCCACGGCTCGATACTGCACGCAGACAGCATTAATGCCGTGACGATGCATGCCAACATCCTTTTCATCATTGCTTATTCCCGTATCAGCGCCCGGATTTGAGTCTGATACTCATTCTCATAGCCAGGCTTATAACCATGATGCAGATAGCGCAAATTGCCCTGGCGGTCGATCAACACCGTGCTCGGCATTGCGATGACGTCGTATAGCGCGGTCACATTGTTCTGCGTATCGAACAGAATCGGAAAGCTCACGGGCGTTTCGGCCAACCAGGCTTCGGCTCCCGAGGAGTCCTCCTCGACATTGACCCCGAGTAACGTAAAACCGAGTGGGCTATAGCGCTGATAAAGCGCTTCGAGGTGAGGCATCTCCTGCCGGCAAGGCGCGCACCAAGTCGCCCAGAAGTTGACCATGACAACCTGTCCCTTGAGATCAGCCAATGCCACTGACTCGCCGGAACGGCTCGACAACGTGAAGCCCGGGGCAACGCCCGAGATCGGTCCGGCAGACGCCACCATCGAAATCAATATGGCAATACAGAAAATCGCAATCTTTCTCATCGTCAATCGTCCTCTACGCGAAAGTCGTACTCAGAAGAAGAATGTGACCCCGAGGTGCGCCTCGATGTTGTGGTTAGATTTCTTCTGTCCGAGCAAATCAATATCGAATATGTGGTCCCTAACATCCGCATGGATAGCAAACCAGTCGCGCGGGATGACTCGGATTCCCAGTCCGACATTGAGCGTGAACCGGTCATCACCCGCGAAATTTGTCTTGCCGACGCCGCCAATCAAATAGATCGCCGAATTGAACGCGCGGTCGGCACCGAGGTAGACCTCTCCGGGGAACAAGTTGTAACCCAGCGAAAGGTTATAGTAGCTAAGTGACCGCTCATCATCTGTGAGCAATTGCGCAGCTCCGCTCAAACGTTCGAAGCTGGTTTCCTCGCCCTCGCTTGCGCCCGCGGTCAGCTCAACAAAATACTTTTCCGTTATGTGATATGCGAAACGCGCGCCCAATACCGAGTTCACACCGAAATCCTCAATACTCATGAGGCCGCCAAATAGCCCCAGCTCGAAGTCTTCGGTATCGATTGCCGCGATCTCGATATCGCGCCGCTCGAGCTCAGGCTCGATGACTGGTGCCTGGCCGTCTGCCGCAGGCGCCTCCGACGCACGAAATCGTGCGCAGCCCGTCACGCTCATGACGACGAGCACCTTGATCAAAAGAAGAAAGAGAATCCTACTTTCCATTCACTCGGCTCCTCGTTGTCGTCACGATTCGTCAGTACGACATAGGTTTTATACTCGGCTCGAAAAACGAACCGGCGTGTTAGATAGGTTCGCGCACCGACCCCGACATGCGCGAGATTGTCGGTACGGTCGACGGTGGCCACGAGCGTGCCCTTGGGCTCGACTGTGATTAGACCTGCACCTAACGTAAAGTAAGGCGAAATGCGCCACTCCGGGAACAATAGGTGCACGATGTTGACGTTGGTCATGCGGCTATCGGAGAACGGACCAAGAATATCGGAGTACCAAACCTCGACCGACAAGTTCTCCGTGAAGCTGTACGCGCCGAACACAGACACGACGTTGGCGCCGCCGAAGTCGCCATAGAGCGATCCGACCTCCCAATGCCTTGCAGCGAGATCTTCGAGCGTCAGCCCGGGTATTTCCACGGGCTCACCGGAAAGCTGTAACGTTTCCTGAAGCTGTTCGCTGCTGACCCAACCCTCTTGACCGCGCGGCGCACGAATTTTGAACCAGTCGGTCCGCCGCAGTAGCACGTCGATGCGCTGGCCACGATCGACTACGTAGAAGATCGGATAAGCCTGTGCAACGGCTATTCGGGCCGAGCAGCATATGAGCAGAATGAAAATGAGCAGCCGGCGCGACATGGGTTAATTCAGAGGCACGCTAGGATCAAACGGGTTATTGAAATACTGCGCGCCAATATCGAGCCACTCGGAGATCACGCGCAGTTCTGCGGGTGAGAGATAGCCGGCGTGCGTATTACCAGCGTCGAAGCGCGAGAAGAACGTACTCGATGCATTGGCGCCGGCGACACTCATCGACGGTGCGACCGGCACGTTCACGAGTATCGGGTTGCCATTGGCATCGGGGCCGATGTCGATGACGATATCCTGGCCAGCCGCATCGACGGCGTTGTCGGGAAATAGTAACTCCCGGTAGGTATTCAGATGGTCGGCTTCGTCTTGGGACGGCCCATCGGTTAAATCGAGCTGCGCAGCAGGCTCCTGCATGCCGGCCATCGCATCGACTTGCGTATGACAGCCGGCCACGGCGCAGGTGTTGTCGCCGATCTGATTCGGCGGCATGTTGTTGTCAAATACCGGCCGCGGCAACATCCAGATCGGATGAATGTGCTGCGCATAATTGATCACGATGCGGCAGCGGCTGCTCCATGCCTCCGTCACCTCGTCGCAGGCCGGCGACAGCGGCCTTGGCGTATTGAGGTCGAAGTAGCTGTAACTGAAGCTCGGATCGCGCAGCCGGCCGGCGGCAGCTTCATCGGTCCAGATGTCGTCGTAGATGAGATCGACGCTCGGATCGAGCGCGGCGCAGTCGGTGATGCAGCTGATTCGCGACCGGGTCTCGGCCATCGTCTCGGCGAAATCCGTGAACAGCGCAGGATCCGTATTTGGAAACGGCACGACCGTCGCGGTGGCCCCCGCGTAGACCGAGTCGAATGAATCCGCGCGCCCGTGCGAGAGATTCGACGCCGGCGCGTGACAGCCGTTGCAGCGCAGCTCATCCCCAGGCAGCACCTGCAACCAGTTCTGGTGGCGCGCGGTCATCCGCCGACCGTTGGCGTCGAGCACGCTGACGGCGAACGGCACGCGCGCCGGCACTTTGACCCGTACCGAGCCGTCGGGCTCGATCGGCGCATAGCCGAGAATCTCGCGCATGCCTTGCTGGGCGCTGCGCCCAAATGCGGTGTTGGCGAAGTCCAGGACGTCGTCGTCAGGCAGCGGCACGGCTTTTTCGATACGCAGGAACCGAGCCGGGCGTTGATCGGCCGTGGCCTGTGCCGGGTCGGCCAGGCTCTCGATGTTAGGAACAGCGGTATCGATGCCGCCGATGTCGTAGACGCTGCGAATATTGAGTATCCCGACGTCCTGACTCACGAGATCGGCGTCGAGATCCACGCCGGGCGTCTTGTCGATGATGACTTGGGGGTTGCTGCGCGGCTGGGCGGCAACGACGTCGCCGATCAGCACGCCCTCCTCGCCGATGACGATGGGCAGCTGAGTCTGATCGAGCGGATCGTACATCCACACGCCGTAAAGCGGCGGCGCGAGCTGCACATTGGGATCGGCCAAGCGTTGCGTCGTACAAGGAAGAATCACGCCGGTGGCATCGAGTACGCGGCAGATGCTCCAGCTCACGAGTACGCGGTCGGTACCGTCCCAGAGCGGAAAAGCCGATGCGAAGCGTCCGCCCGGCGAGGGCGCCAAATCGGTCCGCACTTGTAGCGGAGTGGCCGAAGCCTGCGCGGGTCCCGCAAGGCCCGCGTTCGCAGCGATCGGCTGATCGTTCTCGACGAAATTCGGTGTATCGATGACGACGACGTCGCCGCCAAGCTCCGGGTGCACGAACGGTCGCGCGATCGCCATGATGCGGCCGTCCGGCAACTCACGTGCGCCGACAAACTGCACCTCGCTCGCGTTGGTTCCGGTCAGGTGGCTCTCAGCGCCGTAGACGAGCTCGAGCGCACTGCCGTCGGGATTCATTCGGTATAGGTGAATACCGTTGACGCTACCGGCATTATCCCAGCGGCTAAATAGCACTCGGCCATCATCGAGCACGGTCGGCTCGAGATCGTGGCTTTGATTGAACGATATCTGACGGAGATTAGCGCCGTCACCGTCCATGACGTGCAGCACGAAAGCAGGCTCGCCACGATCTTCTTCTAAGGCTTCGAACTGAGGCTTACCTTCATCGAGAAGTGTCGCCTTCTGCTGGCGTTGACGGGTCGAGGCGAACACGATGCGCCCGTCCGACAAATAATGCGGCGAAATATCGTGGCCGGCCTCCGCGCTGAGATCGGAAGCAAAGATGCGCCGCAATGTATCGGTGAGTATGTCATATTCCCAGATATTCCACGTCGGTTGATCTTCGTCAGCGAGGTTCGGATCGAACGGGCCGCGCATCGCGAACAGCACCTTGGTACCGTCGACTGAGATCTCGACACCCATGACGTCGCCGACGCCTTGCGTCTCCGCCAACGTGATGTTCCGATCCGGCACGCTTGGCGAGGCGCGGTCGCGTAAGAACAGATCAGTTCCGATATTGAACCTGAGCTGATCGCGTACGTCCGTACTCTGGAACAATTGCATCTGATCGTCGAATAGCGGCCCTTTCGTGTAGGCGATCGGAAAGTCCAGCGCCACGGGATCGGGCGCTTGACCGTTCGCGACGCCGGTGCTTCCTTCGCCGCTGCAACCTGCGACAGCGAGACCCAGTGCAATCACCAGCGGCGCGGCAATGCGCGTGAATCGGCCTCCGAGTCGGCGGCAGCTTGCATGATTACGCATCGGAAATCCCTCTCATCTCGAGTTGATCCTTGCATGAGGGCTGGCCGTCGATTCCATGCATACGCCACACCGGCGCACACTCCTACGTTGCGCTGCCAAGCGTCGCTGCCCACGGGTTCTGACGCATTAAGTCATTTAGCCATAAGCCGATGCGACGTAATCTGGCGCGCCCCGTAATCATGGGCCTGACCGCCGCTACCTACCGTTAAGGCGATCACAGAACCTTCCCTCTCCAAACTCGCAGCAAAGTGTGACGACGTTCTCATTACAGTGACCCGTGAAGCGCGCGATATCGCAGTGTCTTTCACTTAATGACTCGCACGCGGCACACGCCGTCGGAATCCTGCTGCAGTTCAACGTATCGATGCTTGCATGCGGGATAGTTTGCGTCGAATCGTCGCCAGATCGAGACGTCGCGGTTTTTCGACATTACGCAACGAGGTTTTTTGTGCTGTACTTTTTCCGCAGCAACGAGTGCTTCACGGTGAACAGGAAGTTCGTGTATGACGCATAGGACGCAAACGGATTCGATAGCGGTCGCGCTATTTTGGCGAATTACCGGCTGCTGCTTTGCATGGTCGATGGTGTGTCTCGTCGCTGCAACAAGCGCCGTTGCCGGACCAGACGAGCGCGACGAAGCGTTTCGTATGCACAACCGTATTGCCGGCGTCCCGCCGAGCGATACCGTGCTAACGCTGATGGAGACAGATCTCGTCGGCGGCGACCCCCTTGCCGCTGCGCGCCGGGCAACGAACAACCCTAGCTTCTATACGGTGACCGTCAAGAATTTCGCGGCGCCTTGGACAAATCGGGATCAGACCGTGTTCGTACCGCTCAATGATTACACCACCTTGGTAATCGGCATGGTCAAAGACAGCGTGCCGTTCACGGAGATCCTGTCGGCAGATTTACTCTATATGCAGTCCGGCCAGGGCTTGCCGCCACCCGACAACAACAGCCACTACGCGGCGCTCGAGCAGGCGATGCTGCAACCCAGTTTCGATCCACAAACGCAGCTAGTACAAACGACACAATCAGCTGCCTATGGTCTTCCCGTGCAAGCAACCGCCGGCGCAATGACGACACGCGCGGCGGCCGAGGCTTTCTTTATCGCCGGCACGAACCGGGCGATGTTCCGCTTCACGCTCATGAATCACATGTGTACGGACCTCGAGGGTGTGCACGACACGACTATCGTCCCGGACCGCATTCGCCAGGACGTCTCGCGCAGCCCAGGCGGCGACAGCCGCGTATTCATGAACGGCTGCATCGGCTGTCATGCCGGCATGGATCCGTTGGCACAGGCATTTGCCTACTACAACTACGACGATGTGCTCGGCCGGCTGCTTTACTCGCAAGGTACGGTTGTGAGCAAGTACTTCAACAACAATACGACTTTCGAAGACGGCTTCATTACGCCTGACGACTCGTGGGACAACTACTGGCGCGTCGGCCAAAACGCCGCACTCGGTTGGGATTCCAGCCTTCCTGGGAGTGGCGCCGGTGCTAAATCGCTCGGCCAAGAGCTCGCCGCGAGCGATGCGTTCGCACAATGCCAAGTCACCAAGGTTTTTCGCAATGTCTGCTTGCGCGACCCCGTGGACGCGGCGGATCAATCGCAAATCACGACGATGACGACCGCGTTCAGGGCAGGTAATGCATACGACTTGAAGGAAGTGTTTGTGTCCTCGGCCGCGTACTGCCGCGGTAACTGAGGCCAGTGGAGATGGACGCTATGCAACCGACGAGTGCTCGCCAGCTCTCCGCCATGACCGTGGCACGTTTTGGCGCGGTGCATGTGTGGCTCATCGCAGCCGCATGCGCACTATCGGCCTGTGCCGGCGGCCGCGCCGATACCGCGATCAACCCCGCAGCCGGCGCGCCCAATATCTCCAACTACAATGGGCCCGCACCGGCAACAGCCGACGTGCAGGCCTTCAAAATCAATCTCTATGACAATATCCGCAGCAACAACCGCTGCGGGTCCTGCCATAGCATCGAGGGCGGCCAATCGCCGATGTTCGCCCGCGGCGATGATGTCAACCTTGCGTATGCCGACGCCAACGGCGTCGTCAACCTGGTCTCTCCCGCCGACTCACTTATGGTCCAACGTCTCGGCAACGGTCATAACTGCTGGCTCAGCAACGACTCGGTTTGCGCCGATATTTTGACTACTTGGATCACGAACTGGGCAGGCGATCTCGTCGCCGGCGGCGGCCGTACGATCGAGCTAGAGCCGCCCGCGGTCGTACGCGATCCGGGCGCGAGCAAACATTTTCCGGCTGATCCTGCGTTATTCCAGGCAACTGTCTATCCGGTACTCACGCAGTTTTGCTCAGGCTGCCACGCCTCGGGTGCGAATTTCGTGCAATCGCCATTCTTCGCCGAGAACGGCAGCAACGAAGCGGTCGCAGTCGCCTATGAGGCCGTCAAGCCGAAGATCAATCTCGATGATCCTGATGCCTCGAGGCTCGTTATTCGTTTGCGCGAAGAGTTTCATAACTGCTGGACCAACGACTGCGGCAGCGACTCGGATGCAATGGAAGCCGCAATAATCAGCTTCGCCAACGGCGTACCTGTTGATCCCGTTGATCCCCTGCTCGTGACGAGCAAGGCGTCGACGCTTTACGAAGGCACCATTGCATCCGGCGGCAACCGCTACGAAGCCAACGTCATCGCGCTCTACGAATTCAAATCCGGGCAAGGCACGACAGCGTTTGATACCAGCGGTGTCGAGCCCGCGCTCGATCTGAATCTTTCCGGTGGCGTGGACTGGTTTGGCGGCTGGGGACTGAATTTTACCGGCGGCAAAGCACAAGGGTCGACTGTCTCCAGCGCAAAACTCCACAACATGATCCAGGCGACCGGTGAGTATGCGGTCGAAGCATGGGTCGCTCCGAACAACGTCGTGCAGGAAGACTCTCGCATCGTGAGTTACTCGGCCGGCCCGGCGGCACGCAACTTCAATCTGGGTCAGACGCTGTACAACTACGATTTCTTCAACCGTACCGGCACATCCGACGCCAACGGCAATCCTCAAGTATCAACGCCCGATGCGGCGGAGGTGCTTCAAGCCACGTTGCAGCATGTCGTTGTGAATTTCGACCCGGTGACCGGTCGCACAATCTACGTCAACGGTATTCTCGTGGCGAATCAGGACCCCGCTCCGGGCGGCTCGCTCGCTGACTGGGACGACACGTTTGCCTTCGTACTCGGCAACGAAGTCTCCAACGATCGCGTCTGGCAGGGTGTAATAAGGCTCGTGGCCATACACAACCGCACCTTGACGCAACCACAAATCTTGCAGAACTACGAAGCCGGTGTCGGCCAAAAATTCTTCGTCCTCTTCGGCATCGAACACCAGGTCAATGTGCCAGATAGCTATATCGTGTTCGAAGCTGCTCAATTCGACACTTACGGATATCTGTTCCGCAACCCGTTTTTCATTAGCCTCGACGGCAACGCTCAACCCAACGGAATCGACATCCAAGGTCTGCGTCTCGGCATCAACGGCCAGGAGGTCCCGGTCGGTCAGGCCTTCGCGAATCTCGATGCGGCCGTCTCCAGCCTTGCTTACGACCCCTTGACCGGGCAACAGCTGCAGCGGCTCGGTACGGTGCTGCCGCTGGAACAGGGACCCGAGACGGATGAGTTTTTCCTCACCTTCGATTTGCTTGGCGCGAATACCTTTGCGCGGCCGAATCCCCCGACACCGCCGCCGGCGTTGCCGCAACCCCTGCCGCCTAAGTCGGACATCGGCGTGCGCACCTTCGATGAAATTAACGCCTCGCTCGCCGCACTGACGGGCGTGAGCGCGGCGACGCCGGCAATCGCAACAACTTTCGATCAAATTCGCCAGTCTTTGCCGACGGTCGAGGATATTGAAGCGTTTCTGTCGTCACATCAGATGGCGATCGCCCAACTCGCCATTCAATACTGCGGAGTGCTCATCGACGATGTCGCGCTGCGCTCGACGACCTTCCCCGGATTCCCGTTTAGCGCCGATGTCGCCGTCGCGTACCCCACGAGCCAAGACTTGCTACTCGAACCCCTGCTCGACCGCGTCGTCGGCACCACTGTGAATTTCATCAACCTGCAACCCGATCGGGCGGCGGCAAAAACGGAGCTCGAAGAGTTGATCAACGGGATCCCTGGCGATGCCAGCCGCCCGGGACTCGCGAGCACGGGCGGTACCGCCACACGGACGCAGACGATCGCCAAAGCCACCTGCGCCGCACTGCTCGGCAGCGCGGCGATGTTGGTGCAATGAGCCTCCACGAGTTTTTGCATAGAGGAATAGCGCCATGCTGATCCGCACCCGTCGCAAGCGACGCCACCCCGATGCTCCGCAGCACCACGAGCGCCACAACCGCCCGATGACGCGCCGTGAGCTTATCGGCCAAGGCTTTCTGGCTGGCTCCGCGACGGTGCTCGGCGGCGGCGTACTGAGCCTATTCAGCAACCCACGTGCGGCTTTTGCGCAGCTTGCGGCTGATTTGGGCCCGTTGCGCGCGAGTTGCGGCATCAATGTTTTCGGCGCCGGCAAAATCCCCTTCATCTGCTTCGACTTGGCCGGTGGCGCCAATATG